>JABAOF010006858.1_pt1 | contig 72429 bp, 59 predicted proteins | sample 7062171 | NCBI WGS metagenome assembly JABAOF01 (sample SAMN14538628, study PRJNA623070) | marine sediment metagenome | biome: marine biome [ENVO:00000428]; feature: marine pelagic biome [ENVO:01000023]; material: deep marine sediment [ENVO:00002113] | place: India: Gulf of Khambhat ...
CTCGGGAACCCCCCTGGCTGAATCCCAGTTTGAGGCCCATCGGTACTACATGGAGAACTCTCTTCCAAACGGCGGCGCCTTTTTTGATGTCGGCCCTTACAGTGGGGCAGAATCCCCTATTGAAAACTGGTGCCAGAGAAACTACGTGATTCACCTCACGGATGGTGCGGCCACCGAGGATACCCACTCGATCCTTGAGACAGAGATCGGTGACGTCGACGGCGACGGCATGGAAGACTGGACTGACGATGAGGTTGACGATGTCATCGACGACATTGCCCAGTATATGTACACCCATGACTATTCCAGCCTTGAAGGGATTCAAAACGTGATGACCTATACGATCGGTTTCAAGGTCGATTTCAAGGCCCTTCGAGATGCGGCCGATCAGGGAGGCGGGAAGTTTTACCACGTCGAAGACACGCGGGATCTCAGAAACGCCTTTCACCAAATCATTGGAGAGATCATCCAGAAAGATACGTCCTTCACGGCGCCGGTCATTCCCGTGAACTACATGGAGAAGACCTCGAGCAAAAATGAGATCTATATTGCCTTGTTTCGTCCTGGCATGGGCAACTTCTGGCCGGGAAACATCAAGAAGTTCGGTATTGCAACCAAAAACGATCCGGTCCGTGGGATTTCCGAGGGAGACATTGTGGATCTCAATGGTGATCCTGCCGTCGATCCGAACCAAGAGATTTTGGATACCGCCGTCTCCCTTTGGGGGCCCTGGGCCGATGGCGGCGATGGCAACAGTGTGACGAAAGGTGGAGTGGGAGAGAAGCTGCAGACCATGAGCCTTAAGGACAGAAATGTTTACACCTTCGTGGCTGGAAAGCTCAATCGGCCGCTGACCCATCCCTCCAATGGGTTTACCGTTATCAATACGACAGTTCTCACGGAAGAGAGATTAGGTCTTCTGTCCGGCGAGACGGCGAAACGGACCCAGCTAATCAACTTTATCAGAGGATACGATGTCTATGACGACGACCAGGATGGGCAGACCACGGACACGAGGTCTTGGGCACTCGGGGCTTTTATCCACTCGCGACCCGCGGTTATTACCTACGATGATAACACAACGGTCATCTTCGCCGGAGCCAACGACGGCATGCTCCATGCCTTCTGGGATGGAGACCCTGGTGTGCATCCAGGGGGCTCAGAGCTCTGGGCTTATATTCCTCCTGCTCTCCTTACAAAGCTCCAGTATTTGAGCGGCGACGGCATGGTTCCGGCCTTCTACGTGGACGGCTCTCCAAAGGTCTATCTGGAGGATGCCAATAATGATGGAAGGATCAGGAAGAGCGATGGGGACAAGGCCATTCTGATCGGCGGTTTGCGCAGGGGCGGGAAGTATTACTTTGCCATCGATGTGACCGATCCGGAAAACCCTGAAATTCCTGCTGGATGGGCCGACTGGGGAACCTATTTCGGGGGAGATACGAAAGATCACTGGTTATCTACCGGCATGATCGGGCCTCGCATGACAACAAGCAGTGATAAGATGCAAATCGATGCCACATATCCCTATTCCGAGATGGGGCTGAGCTTTGCGACGCCCGTTATTGCCACAATCAACGACGGCGGAACTCCAAAAGCTGTGGCCTTCATCGGTGCGGGGTATGATCTCAACCAGGACAGTGGAAGTCCTGGATCGGATACCATGGGAAGAGGTGTCTATGCGGTCGATGTTCTCACCGGGCAGCGCGTCTGGAGTTACACAAAAGCTCAAAACGCAGCCATGACCCATTCCATCCCCAGCTCCGTAGCCGCGATCGATACCACGGGAAACGGCATGGTCGATCGACTCTACGTCGGGGATACAGGAGGACAGCTCTGGCGATTCGATGTGGGCTCTTCGGATCCGGGAACCTGGACTGGGAAGATCATTTTTGAGGCCGACCCCTCAGGGACAGCCCGTCGCAAGTTCTTTTATCCACCGGATGTGACCCAAGAAGACGAATACGAGATGCTCTTCATCGGAAGCGGCAACCGGGCTCACCCCTTGGACGACGCAAACATCGACTACCTCTATGCAATCAAGGATCGGAACCCGGCATCGGCTTTGACCGTGAGTGATCTGGTCAATGTGACAGATGGCAAGCTAATGACCGGCAGCGAGGCCGAGAAGAGTGCGATCAAGGCGAATCTCCAGACCAAGGCCGGGTGGTACCTCAGACTCGAATACACGGGCGAAAAAGCCCTCGCGCCAGCCCTCGTCTTCGGAGGGGTGGCCTACTATACGACTTTTCAGCCTGACATGACGGCCCCAATCGATCCCTGCGAGTCGGTCGCAAGCCTGGGCACGGCCAGGATCTACGCGCTCGATTACAAGACAGGCAATGCGGTCTTCGATTTTGATGAGGCGAGTGCTGCCATCGGCAAAACAGACAGGTTCGCGATCATCGGTGGGTCCATCCCCTCAGGAGTGGTTTACGGTTTGATTAAGGGCCTTGGCGTGGCCAAAGTGGGAGTCGACGGCTCCATCCGAGCCGTGGAAGCAGGGCCCGGCGGTGGACTTTTCTCAATCTTCTGGAGGCAGATGTTCTAACAGCCCCCGGGATCGCTCAGCTTCTCTTTTGGATCTGGGACCGCTTCAGGGAGCAGTAAGCCACACCACGGAGACAAGTTGCTTCACCGATTCAAACTCCCGGTCGTTAGTGAAGATCTGTCCGCCGTGGCGCTTCGCTGTGGCGATGCAGAACGCATCGGCGTATGAGATAGGAATGATGTAGTAAAACTCTCCCCAATTGATAATATTGAGAAGCGCTTTTTGCCCCGAAGGAGTCAGTTCATAGAGGACCTGCTGGATTTTTTTCCAACCGGGGTCCTTGTGAAATAAACTCACCAACGCAAAACTATCGAGCACGATGGGGGCGTCCATCGTCTTGCTCTTTTCGATGTTCCTCAATGAGATCCTCTGTGAGTGAGAAATCCCCTTCCAAGAATCCGCACGCCGTTGCAATAGGATCCTCAGCTGCCGGGACGAGGCCTTTAGCGGATGGCCGGAGATGTCCAAGGTATGGCTGAGTATGACAAAAATACAAGAGATATGAAAAAACTAAAGGGGACGGTATGCAGAGCGATCTGTAATAATATTCATTAAGACGTTTTGCTTCCTATCTGCTACCTAGTTCGCACTGAAAAATGTCCTTTGAGCGAACATTACGAGATTTCTGGGGTACCCGTCTTGGCGAGTGGAGTGTCCCCGAAGGGGCGAGCTTCTGCTGTTTGATCGCGCCGAAGGCGGAGAGTTTAGAAGGTCGAACGCAACGAGCCTTAGAACGGGTCAGAAAGGTCGTTCAGAGAGCGAAAAGGAGCATTTTTCAGTGACGACTACCTAGCATCAAAAGACGGAAGGTTCTCATTCCTTTTTTTTCAATAGCGCTTCAGGGGCCAGACTCAGATCCAATTCTTCCTGGGTTTTGGCCCTCATATCCCTCAGCATAGCAGTTCCACGGCCGACTTCTTCCTCCCCAAGGATGAGGACATAGTCGCAGGCCAGTTTGTCGGCTCGTCTCATCTGGGATTTCAAACTCTTTTTCCCATACCCCATTTCTATGGTGAGTCCTTTCGCACGAAGCGTTTTGGCAAGCTTGAAGGCCTCAATCCTCGATTTCTCGCCGATCGTTGCGATAAAGAGATGAGGATTCGTTCGTCCCCCAACCTCAGCCGGCAGCAGAGAGATGAGCCTCTCCATGCCGATTGCAAAACCAATTCCGGGAACCTCGGGCCCTCCCAGATCGGCAATCAAGCCGTCGTAGCGTCCTCCTCCGGCCACAGCATTCTGAGCCCCGAGATCGGTGGAAAGGACCTCAAAAGCCGTCCTGACGTAATAGTCAAGGCCCCGGACCATCTTCGGGTTCATGACATACGACATTTCCAGGGTTTTCAGATATGATATGACGGCATCGAAATGGTCGCGACACTCTGGCCCCAGGGAGTCCTGCATGGTCGGCGCACCGGAGATAATCTTTCCGCAAGCTTCCGCCTTGCAGTCGAAGACTCGGAGGGGATTTGTGTGGATGCGCCTCTGACAGTCAGCGCAAAAGTTTCGTTTATTCGTCAACAGGAAATCTTTCAGTCTTTCCTGATATGCGGGTCGGCAGGACTTACATCCCAGGCTGTTAAGCTGGATCTCGAGGTTGGCAAGACCGATCTCCCTGAGAAAATGAATGAGCATCACCATGACCTCGACGTCGATCAATGGATCTTCCAGACCGAAGACTTCGACGTTGATCTGATTGAACTGTCGAAATCTGCCTTTCTGGGGTCTCTCGTAACGGAACATGGGTCCGATGACATAGAGCTTCACAACTGGATTTTGCGAATACATACCCTTTTCAATGTAGGCTCTTACAATAGAAGCGGTCGCCTCGGGTCTCAGGGTTACCGAGGTCCCACTCCGATCGGTAAAGGTGTACATCTCTTTTTCAACAATGTCAGTGGTCTCCCCAATGCCCCGAGCGAAAAGCTCCGTCTTCTCCAAGATAGGAATTCTGACCTCTGAAAATCCATAGGTTTCAAAGACGCGCCTGGCCGTAGCTTCGACAAACTGCCACTTTCCGATCTCTTCTGGAAGAATGTCTTTGAAGCCCCTCACGGATGTAATCGCCACGAGTCGGTCCCTTTCAACCCTGAGATGGATCTAACGAGCTTACTGTGGTTTTGAAAGATCAGTAACCTTCAGCTATCTCCAGGATAAACCCTGATCGCCCGCCTAAATGCGTCGAAACTGAATCTGAATGAAAGGGGGGCTAAATATTTAGAGGGCGAATATCTATGGTCGCGCCAGAAATGGACACGTCGAGTGCTGCTCCCAGGCGAAGACCGTACTGAAACATATCATCAGATCTATTGAAACCGGATGATTCCAGATAAACTGCCACATCGATGTCTCGAAAAGGCCCATCTCCTGTGAATGACTCATGCAGATAGGCAAACAGAATCCACTCTTGTTTCGAAAGCAGAGTTTTGAGCTCAGAGGCGATGAGATCTCTGGATCTCCGATCCATTCTTGTTCTTGCGGAAAGCCTCATGGACATTACCCTAGCATAAATGGGGAGGATCATCAAACCACTTTGGGGGACGTTGTTGAATTTGTTGAATTACTAGTGCAGTCATGATATGAGATGAGAAAACCAGGTCCTAGGGGGTTTTATGCCACGGCAGGCGAGGCTTGATGCGCCCGGAACTTTACATCACGTTATCATCCGGGGGATTGAAAAGGACCGTATTGTTGATAATGACAAAGATCGACAGGATTTTGTATCTCGCATGGGCAAGATTGCCTCTGAAACCGGTACGTTAATCTATGCCTGGTCTTTAATGCCAAATCATGCTCACATTCTTTTACGCAGCGGGACATTGGGTTTGTCCAGGTATATGCGACGATTGCTTACCGGCTATGCTGTCGCATATAACCGCCGTCATGCTCGGCATGGCCATCTGTTTCAGAATCGTTATAAATCAATAGTCTGTGAAGAAGATTCCTATTTTCTGGAATTGGTTCGTTACATTCACCTGAATCCTTTGCGAGCAAAAGTATTACGAAACATGTCCGACCTTGCCAGATACCCGTGGTGTGGTCACGGTGTATTGATCGGTCGATTCAAGAATGAATGGCAGGATCGAGACTATGTGTTGAGCTGGTTTGGCAATAAAGAAGGAGAGGCCAAAACCGCTTATCATCAATATGTTGAAGCGGGGATAGCACAAGGGAGACGTCCCGACTTGGTAGGAGGGGGGTTGATTCGTTCTCGGGGTGGGTGGTCTCAGGTGATATCTTTGCGTAGACATGGAAGCCGTGAGTTGTCTGATGAGCGGATATTGGGAAGTGGAGATTTTGTAGAACAAGTGACAAAGGAAGCCGATAAGATTGTAAAGTATCAGTTTCCAGCAAATCAGCGGGGTCAAGAGGTAGAACGATTCATTGAGGAAGTATGCAAGAAAGAGAGGATCAGCGTTGACGAATTGAGGGCTGGAGGCCGTCGAAGACGCATATCTCAGGTCAGGTCGCAGGTAGCGTGCAAGCTCGTGGAGATCTACGGGATTCCACTAGCAGAGATAGCCCGCCAAATGGGCGTTTCCACATCTGCCATCTCGAAAACGATAAAAAGCTCCATGGAACGGTAATTCAACAAATTCAACAACGTCCCCCCTTTGTGTGGCCAAATATCGGCCAGTTGGTGTCCATTTTTTGCATGACAACGAGCCCGAGCAGACTGGGTGACATGGATAACCTCTCAAATTTACCCGGAAAAGAGTCTTGTTTTATTTGGCATGGAATTGGCATTGGAAAGAACTGTGGGGTACCTGAGACGTGGCTGAACCTATCACTCATATGAGGTGGAAGAGGCGGTGAATATCATAGAACCCGGGACGAGAGAGGAGATACTACAGAAAAGAGTTCTCATCGTCGACGATGAGGACATGTTTCGAGTTATGCTTCGGAGTTTCGTTCAATCACTTGGCTATGTTTGCGTCGAAGCGGAATCTGCACGTGCCGCACTGGAGCTGCTCAAGAAGACGAATTTCCCTATCGTCATTTCTGACATAGTCATGCCGGGAATGGATGGACTTGAGCTCCTTCGTATCATCAAGAAAAAATACGCCGACACCGATGTTTTGATCATCACAGCTTTTGACAATAACTACTCACCGATGAAGGTCGTTCAGGCCGGTGCCAGTGACTTTCTTGCCAAACCTTTCAATCTGGATCAACTAGGCGCCCGCATTCATAAGATCGAAATGGAGAGAGTTCTCAGGAAGAAGCTCTACTTTAGGGCTATTACGGATGAGCTAACTGACCTCTACAATCGGAGGTATTTCTATCAGAAGTTGAAGCGGGAGACAGAGCGGGCAAAGCGGCAGGGACATCCGCTCTCGATTATTATGTTGGATGTGGATCAGTTCAAAGCATTCAATGATCGGTACGGTCACCTTGAGGGGGACGCTCTCTTGAGGACGGTTGCGGGGGTCCTTCAGTTTTCGGTGAGACAGCATGTCGATAGTGTCTTCCGGTATGGAGGGGATGAGTTCGTCGTCATCCTTCCGGAGGCCGATGAAACAATAGCAGCGGTAATAGGAAATCGGATAAAGAAGAAATTTGTAGAAACGGCTCCAGGGAAGGTGGGTCTGAGCCTGGGAATCGCTGAATTTGAAGACCAGCTCGATGTTGAGACATTTATCAATTTGGCAGACAAGAAACTGTACAAGGAGAAGTCAAAATCGAAAGGGCCTCGAGATGCCGATTTGGAGACGGAGAAGGAGAGTCACACCATTCGCTGCCTGAACTGCGGTAATCCTGTTCATTGGGCGTCGACGACATGTGATCAATGCTTGGGCGACCCTTTGAGGAAGACGGATTCAAAGAAAAGTGACGAGATAGCAAGTACTTTTCTGAGGAAAGGGAGTCCGACCTTTGAGGATCGGAGGGAGTCTCCGCGAATCCGGATTCGAAAAAATATCGTCCATGACAGTCTGAATGCGACCATTCACAACATAAGTTGGGGAGGTGTTCAGATCAAAACGGAGGCATCCCTATCTGTGGGCAGCATGTTGAATATTGACGTCCCTCTTGAGGGTGATGAGACAAAGTTGGGCGGCGTTGTCGTATACGTCCAGTCCCTACCTGAAGGGGGGGCCCTGGCGGGCATCCGATTCTCTGAGATTTCCCGTGAGGATTCGAGGTTACTGAATCTGTTTCTTGATCACCACTCCCTCAGGTCTATGTAAATCAAAGGCAAATCCATTCTTCTTTCTTCCTTACTCTCAGTTCACGGCGGACCGATCGACACTACGGGGCAGGTCTGATTCATCTTTCACCTGTTGATAGGCGACAACCGACCGATAATATTCGCTTTTCTCCAGGAGCGACTGATGGGTTCCAATATCGACCAGACCCGTATTGTTTAGCAGAAGAATGCGATTCGAAGACATGATAGTGGACAGTCGATGTGCGACCACAAAAAGTGTCTTGTTTCTTACAAGAGAGGGAAGAGATTGGAATATTGACTTTTCTGTCACGCTGTCTACGGCAGAGGTCGGTTCATCCAACACCAGGATGTCAGGATCCTTGATCAGTGCCCGAGCGAGCGCCAATCGTTGTTTTTGCCCCTCCGAAAGATCGATTCCTTTTTCGCCAATCTCCGTGTTATACCCTTTTGGAAAACTAGCTAAGAAACCGTCCATACCGGCGACCCGGACGGCCGTGACGACCTCTTCATCGCTCGCCTCAGGATTCCCATAACAGAGGTTCTCCATGATTGTCCCGGACAGGAGTAAGTCGCTCTGGGACACATAACCGATTCTTCGTCGCAGGGAGGCGACGTCAAAATCTGTTGCTGGCCGTCCATCGAAGTAGACTCCCCCTGACGTTGGCCTGTAGAAAAGGAGGATCAGACTCAATAGAGTCGTCTTGCCGACGCCGCTCGGTCCGACAAGCGCCACATGCTCTTCCGGTTGAATGCGAAAGGAGACATCCCTCAGGACGGGTTCACGGCCATCGTAACAGAAGGAGACGTTCTTGAACTCGATCTCGCCTTTGAGCCGTTCGATTGCCTCCCCACTTCCCATGTTCTCTTCTGGAAGAATGTCGAAGAACGCCGAGACACGCTCCAGGGCTGCCCGTGCATTCTGCAATTGAAGATTACTCGTCGCCAGAAATCGGGCTGGACCAAATACGTATCCAAGATAGGCTTGAAAAGCCAGCAAGGAACCCAAACTCCACTGGTTATAAATCACCCAGTAGGCCCCCAATGCCAAAACCGTGAGACGGGCAATACCAGGCATCGAACTGATTGCGAGATTCGCAACCGAATTCACCGTAGATTGTTCGAGGGAGATACGAAATGCTGCCTTCAGCTCTGAGACTAAGCGGCCAACCGTACGGGCTTCTGATCCGAAGGCCTTGACCAATGAAACTGAGGATAAGGACTCTTGAAGCTGACTCGAGACATTGGCCTCTTGTTCCATGCTCTGATGACCCAGCACATATGTCTTGCTCGAAAAGTATCGGATGCATAGGAAGAGTCCGGGGAGCAGCATCAGAACCCCGAAAGCCAACCTCCATTCAAGATAGAACAGCAATCCTAGGCCACCGACAAAGCGAATGACATTGCTGAGGATGTAAACCACGGTGCTAGAGAAAAACCACCGTATCCCCTGGACGTCGGAGGACAAGCGCGACATGAGATAGCCAGTCCGATTGGCATCAAAGAACGATTTTGGAAAACGGAGGGTGCGGTCGACCAGATTCTGCTGGATATCGAGAATAACGTCCTGTTCAAAACGGGTGAAATAGAATCTTTGTAACAGATCCGACAGTTTCTCTGCCAGCAGAATTCCGCCAAGTAGAACCAAGGCCCCCGCAAGGAGTGCGAGCCGACGCCCCAGGATAACATCGTCAACGAGGTAGCGCATGATCAGGGGCTGGGGGAAACCGAGGATGGACGTAATCATGATAAGGAGAGCGCCCAGTGCGGCTTTACGCCAGTGTCTGGCTGCAAAGGGGCGAAGGTTCTTCAAGTTGGCCCTGATGCCCAAATACTCATCCTGGCCAGCGAGACGATCCTTTGGCAGGTCTCGAGAAAGCCCCTGTTTCAGATAAGTAAACCAGCCGATTTTCACAATTTGTATCTCACCGAAATGATGAACTGATACCTGTCATCAATAGTCTCATGCACTATTCATGCCGGCGGCCTACGTGGTTCATTCCATATGTGCGTCAGAGGGAATTGATTGGGACAGATTTTCAGGCAGCGCGGCTTCATCCACGAACAGCCGAAAAGGCCTCCGGATGTGCCATTGAGCCTTGCCTGGCGACCACCGGCCGATTGGTCGTTTTCCGAGGAGGAGTTGGAGTTCTTCTCCCTGTTGCCGTTTGAAAGAGAGAATTCGGGGTTTAAATGGGAGGCTGAGCCACTGGGTGAAAACGCCACTTCGGACCAGCCAGCTATAGGTGGGGTGGAGTAGGGAGGACATTTTGGTGTCGGCGACGCGAAGGGCTCTGACTATTGTTGCAAATATGAGTCCGATTCTCCCCCCGAGGACCCGGCGTTTTCTTGTCTCTTTCTGCGTATATATAACACGGCCGAAGATCCGGTCAGGGCCGAGGACCCAGGGGTCAGGAGAGATGTTGTGGTCTCCTTGGGTTCTGACTCCGTCCTGGCCGATGGAAACGACGCGGTGGGTGATTTTGGTGCCATTTTCAGGGGAAAAGAACACAATCACATCGCCCGGGCGAATTTTTCGGCCCTCATAAAGCGTCACCTCAAGCTTGTCCCCAGCCTTGAGGGTCGGATTCATGCTGGGACCGTTATAGGTTACAAACTTAGGTTTTATTGGTCTTCTTAGTTTCATGCGTTCAAGAATTACGTTTCCCGCCGGACGAATGTCATCTCATAAAAGGCTTTAGCAAGGCTCCTTGCCCAAACCCAACCAACCCAGGTGATTGCACCGATCAAGCTATTTATAACGCAGAACTCTCTCTATCTCCTCCCAGAACCGCCCTTTCAAGCTCACTTGAAGTTCGAATGCCGGAATTGCTCTAGCGAGTTCGCATGTGTTGTCGAAGAGTTTATTTCTTATAGAAATTCTCTCGGCTTGAGGCAGGTTTCTCCAATCGATCCGACATACCTGTGCGGCTAATTTGTTGATTCGTGTGGTGGTTTCTCCCTTTCCGATTGGAACTGCTTTGTCGGTTTCTGCCTGTTCCAAGAAGAATATGGCCGACAGGGGAAGACACTGTTGGACATTCCATCGTAGCTGATACCTTCTCTGGAAGTAATCACTCCATGTTGGAAATGGGTGCGCCAGGTATTGATTCTCGTGATCACGGACGATTACTGTTTCATCATCGCCGAGAGCATACCATGGAGATGGCAGACGACGGCAACATGTTGATTTTCCTGTTCTTCCTGGAGCCGCCAGCAAGACACCAACCCCATCTCGCCCGACAAGTGCCGCATGGAGTGGTAGCCCGCCAGACTCATGCAGCTGCTTATAAATTGGGTAAAGGCCCCCCCACATACTAACAATCTCACTAGGATTATCATCAACTTGGCCGATCTCGCAGATCATGTCTTGAACCCTTGGGTGAGACCAGAACCTCAGCGACCCGACGTTCTGCATCGTCCATCCTACGTGCGGAAAGTCCTTGAGTCTGTCTGAATCGAGGATGATTGTCGGTCCTTCGCGCTCAGGGTCTTCTGCTTTCCGATGGACAAAAACAAGTCTAGGACACCCGTTTGGAGCAGAGGCTGTGAGCCCAAACATCGATACGAACTTCTCGACCCAAGACTCCGCCCCTTCGGCGGCCGTAATGAACCACCCCAGGCCGTTTGCGAGCTCTAAGCAATAACCTCTCTGATTGTCTACGCCCTGGTGCATTTTAGTCATTTAGAATACCAGATTTCCCTTCCTCTTCCACTCATCAGTTAACCGATGACATCGAGGGGTCAATTTCGCGGAGGAAGCGAGAACATGAGTACCATTGATTTCCAAAATCGATTTCACAACCTCGGTGTAGTTCCGGACTGGCATTTATTATTTGCGACACCCCCGGATTGGCAATGAGGAGATGCAGAGGGCCCAGTTTGGCAGGATGCTCCTGAGACGGTTTCCTCATTGCCATAGATTTTCATCAGTTCAGGCTTTACATATTTCAACCTTTTTCTTTTCTTCTTAGATTCATTTCGTGCCATCGCGTAACTCCCTGGTGTTTAGCGAATGCCAGCTCTGGCCAGCCTGCTAGAGTACGCATTTATTCTGGTCCTGCCTGAGGCCACTGGGATTCTGCGAGACCCTAGAAAGAGCCCCTTGCCATATGCCTCCTCGCAGTACCAGAAAGGCGCCCAAATATTCTTGGTTCGGTAATAATTCTGGGCAACACAAGCTCCGAGGCATCGAGCCTTCATGAGACAGTCACCACATATTCCTTCAAGGCGGTGCGGAAGTCCCTCGCGGAGTTCAATAAGGACGGGGGTGTTGCCCCACACCTCCTTGAGACGATCCGTGGTCGCATGTCCAAAGACGAGTTCAGGAACCGATTCTCCGATCCCGCACAGGGCATAGGATCCGTCTCCCAAAACACCGAGGATCCCCAGAATCCCGCAGACCCCACAACTATCCCCGTTGCTCCCGAGCATATTCGATAGGGGGCGGAAGGCCATTGGATGACTGTAGACGAGCCGCAGAGGAGTTGAGGCCGAAAGGGTATTCTCGACCCACCGTCCCAATTCCACCAACTCCTCGATTGGCAGGTTCTCTTCTGCCCTGTGCATATTCTCCCCTCTGGCCGTAGGCTGGACCATGTTGAACTTGACCGAACCGGCCCCCAGTGACTCGGCGAATCGAACGACGGCCTCCATTTGGCACTTGTTTCTGCGCATGATGGTCATAATCACTTGTGGCTGCAGGCCGGTCTCTACGAGATTCCTGATGCCGTCCACGGCAGTCTCGAAACAGCCATCTACACCCCTTAGCCACTCGTGGGTTTCTGCGTCGGCCCCGTCCAGGCTGACGGCGACAAAAGGGTTTTTGCATTCAGCTATCTTCAGGGCCAGTTCGGGCGTGCACAGGACCCCGTTTGTCTCCACTGTGAGGCAAAGTCCCTCCGTTCGAATCAAATCCAGAATTTCCCGAATACGTGTATGTAAGAGCGGTTCGCCGCCCGTCAATTTGACCCCAGAAAGCCCCAAGGGTTTTGCTTGTTCCACTACGGATCGAAACAATTCAAAGTCGAGCGCTGGATAAGTACGTCCCACGGCCTGGTAACCCGGCGCAATCCAGCAGTGGCGACACCGAAGGTTGCACCCCTCGGTCAGATAGAAATAGAGCTGATTAAGTGCGAACTCGCGGTTTTCAGATTTTTGTTTCATTTTCTCTAAGTCTTGGTTTTGACCCGCCTTCTGGTGTTAATTGGTCCGCAAACCGTCAAATAGCAAAAACTACATGTCAAATGAAATCAAAATAATTAGAGCCAGGAAGTTCGAAACTCTTCATTCGACATTCATTTGAATTTTGACCTTTTAAATTCGTCATTCCTCCCTAAGCTCCGGCCCACGGTCTATTATTTGGGAGCCTCCCTCCTGCTTCCAAAAACCGCTTTAGACATGCATCAGGGCTCGGATGGTTCTCCTCACCCACAGTCGTGTATGCCAGGGCCGGGCAGTTGCCGGCACAATAGGTGATGTAATCGCACCCCCCACAGAAGTCGAAATCACCCAAGGAGGTGGATCGGCGCTCGCGGAGCCTCTTCAATTCCGAGTGATTCTGCCAGACGCCCTTGAGGTCGTCCCGATTGATTCGGCCCAACTCGATATGGCTCATCTGTATACAGGGAACCAAAACGCCGTCGGCCCGCACATCGATCTTATTCATGATCCCACCGCAGCTCGTGAGGAAACCTCGCCCCGGGATGGATTTTTTCCCACTTCGGCGGGCCTCTTCCATCTCGAGCCAATTCTCTGCCTCAGCCAGAGGGCCAGCAGAAGCGCTGATGCGCCCCTTGTACCTGCTTTTGAGCCTCAGAAGGGTTTCCATTGCAAAGGAGCGTTCGTCGACGGTTAATTGAACCTTTTGGGCATCATGTCGGCACCGGCCCATATGGGAAGCGGCATTGGTCGAAAAACCCGAAAGGCCGATTTCCTCAAGTAGCAGCTTCGCGGTGTCCTCAAGGTGTCTGACATTCTGTCTGTGAATGGTCACCCGGACTGGAACGGGGACCGAGTGTTTTTGGAGGCATTTGATTCCATCGATCGCCTTTGCGAGGCTTCCCTCGCCTCGGAAGATGTCGTGAGTGCCTGGAATGGATCCGTCGATGGAAATCTGTACCCCGTCACACCGCCCGGTCGAACCCAGAAAAGCTGCTATTTCGTTGGTGATTAAGGTGCCATTACTCAGAATATTGAATCGCATTCGGTTTCGGACAATGCCTTCAATAAGATCCCCTAAATCCTCTCGGCAGAAAGGCTCTCCGCCCTCAATGGTCACATTCATAACGGCGTTGCGAGCCAATTCTTCAAAGAACGTGAGCCATTCCTGGGTAGGTAGGTCTTGGCCTACATCGCCAGCACTTGTGAAATGGCTGCAGTATGTGCACCTGAGATTGCACCGGCTTGTGATCGCCAGTTCCACAGATCGTGGCGTATTCATCAGATTCATGACACAAGCGCTCCCGTGTGCGGGCGCTCGAGAAAGACCAGAGCCGAACGACCTTTGCACGCCTTTATCTCTTTAGTTCGTATCCTGCCAGTCCCTGTTCGACGAGGTCCTGAACGAAGGTTTCTACATGCCTCTCTGCTTCCGCTGGGACGTTGTTGCAATTCTCTCGGAGCTCTGTCACGAGCTCTGGGACTGTATGACGACCGTCAAGCCGTTTCCATATGAAAACCCCCACCGGATTGAGGCCAAAGGCATTTCCCGAATCAGGATCAAAGAGCACGGCCCAGTCGTCGAATTCTTCCCGGAGCACGGTCAAAGGGTTTGCCACAGGTTTATCCTCGTTTCTCATGGACCTTTTCCTTCCCTCTCAAATCTCGCTGATTGTGTGACCGAAAGAATCCAATGGCCTTTTCCCGGTCCTCCTCTCGCAAGGTCGTCTAGACATAGATATCCGAGGAATCACATGCAGCATTTATGCCATTTTCGTTATATTAGGGGACAATCCGAGGAGGAGATAACAGGGTGGGAAACATGGGCAATGGGCATATGCTCACAACGCTTTTTGGTCCCACTCGGAGGGTCGATTCGATTCGTCCCCAAGGATGGGGATGAGTTTTCGGTGGGCAGGCGTTTCTGCTTCTGCCTCCTTATCTCGGGCATAGTATCGGTAGTACCGGCGGTAGTGAACTCTTCGGTCTACCCCGTTGAGAACCACCCCAAGGAGTTTGGCATTGGACATTTCCAATTGCCTTTTTGCTTCGAGGATGATTTTTTTATCGGTCTTTCCAGCTCGAACGACGAGGAGCACCCCGTCTACCAGTGAGGGTGACAAAGAGGCATGGGCTGCTCCCAAAACCGGGGATGAGTCGAGGACGACGATGTCAAAACTTGCGGTGGCAATTTTGAGAAACTCCCCCATTCTTTTCGACCCCATAACCTCGACAGGGTTAGGTGGGAGTTTTCCGCATGGACAGACATAGAGGTTTTGAACTGTCGTGGACTTCACGGCCGCGCTAACCACTCGGTTGAAAAAAGGGGCTGTATTGAGTTCTACAAACCTTCTGAAATAGGCCTGTTCCTTGGAAACTTCCTCGGCATAGGTTTCAATCTGAGTCCTGCTGATGTTTTCAACTCGAAAAGCGGGATTCTCCAAAAGGAAAAGCCTTCGAAGGCTCTCTTCAATCAGTGCTTTCGTTATCTTTTTGATTTCTTCCTTGGAGGCAAAGCCGAGACTGACAAGGAGTTGGCTTAGCGGTTTTTTTGTGCGCTGCTGAATGGTGAGGGCCTCCTTCAGCTGGTCCGCCGTGATCCGTTTATAGTGGAGAAGGATTCGTCCAAGACTCTTCTCGATAGGACGATTCTTGAGATTAGCGTTGATGATATTCCCGGCTTTAACGGTCACCTCGACGGCAGTGCCGTTGCTTTCAAAAGTGACCAACCCGCTCCGGCCCTGGGCCTTGAGAAAGTAGAGAAGATCGCCGATGGTGTACTCCCCCAACTTGCCGGAGTCGATATTGACGCTCGTTATCCCTAAGAGGGCGTTTACGAGGCCAAAATTGCCATTGACGTTGAGCGATTTATGGACGGATGGGCGGCGCAGGTCCAGATCGACCAGGAGAACCTTCTTGCCAGTGGCAGCGATATTGATGGCTAGATTCGTGGCGACAAGGGTCTTCCCCTCCTCCATGACGCTGCTTGTAACCAGAATGCTTTTTATCGGGTCGTCGATTGAGGACATTGAGAAATTGACCATGAGGCTGTCAAAGGCCTCGGCAAAAGGTCCGTCCTTTCTGATTTCGAAAATGCTCTTGTGATTATTATGTCCCATCGATCGCTCTTTTAGTTTCTTGTCTGCGTATGTGGAATGACTCCCAGCACTGGGAGTTCAAGGAATTTCTCTGTCTCTTCCCGCGTTGAAAGGCCCACGTCGAGGTACTCCAGGAAGAAAGTCAAACCCAAAGCGAGAACCAAACCGATGATCGCCGCCATGGCAAGGTTCATGTTTCTCTTGGAACTCGTTGGAGCCCTGGGGAGTTCGGCCGCCTCGACAATCGTAATCTCCGGGGTTTCAAGACCTTCGGTTATGTTTATCTCTTTCAACTTTGCTACAAGGATGTCATAGAGTTCCTTGTTCAACTGGGTTTCCTTTTCAAGAAGGGCATACTGGACCTGTTTCTGCTCCGTGTCCATGGCCTTATTGGTATAATTGTCGATTGTGGCCGCGAGAGTCTTCTCCTTTGCAAGCAGGACAGAGTTCTCAGAACGAAGGCTTTTGATTGCCTTCCGAATGTTATGATTGATCTGGGCCAGAATTGAGGCGACATTTGATTGTGTGGCGATGATCTTTGGATGCCTGGGGCCGTATTTCTTCTGAAGCTGAGCCAACTCGAGCTTAGCCGCAACAAGGTTGTTGTTCAGAGTGGCAAGGACATCTCCCTCAAGGAAAGCGGGAATATATTTGTTCTTGAGGCTAAGAATTCGGTCTAATTCCTTTATCTTTGCTTCGACCTCGATGCGTTTGACGTGGGTTTGGTTATGAGTGGATCGGAGTTCTGAAAGCTCTTCGGCCTGCATTTTGGTTTCTTTTTCGAGGGAGAGAATATGGCTTTTCTGCTTGTACTGATAGAGTCTGTAGTCCGCTTCCTCCATCTTCTTTTTCAGGTCGCTGATTTCCCTCTTGAGCCACAAGACACTGTTTTCGGAGGATTGGAGGCGTTTGTTGATATTGAAGTCGCGATAGGTCATCGCCAGGGTATTTGATAATTTCTGGGCCGTCTCTGGATCGGTGTGGGTTGCCTTTATTCGAATCAGATTGGTGTCCTTCACTGACTCGATCCGATAATAACCCTTCAGCCCCTCAGGGCGTGCGGGTGCACTGGATGGGGTGTCTAGGTTTAGGGTCTTAATGACGTCTTCAAGAACGGGCTCACTCAAGATGATGTGACGATGGGTATTGACGTTCTTTTCAGAAGACCAGTAATCAGTGTATTGAACCACCTGGCCCCCATGAATTGTTGTGCTCTGGCGGTCTCCAATGCTGATTGTACAGACAGCCTCGTAGATAGGAACGGCCCGGTACACGCGAAAGGCGCCCAGGGCCATGACCATCATCATGACGGCGACGATGATCCACTTCCGCTTGTAGACAACTCTGAGGTAGTCGAGAAGATGGACTTCGGAGTCTTCCATTAGAATTGAATACCTCGAGTGAGTGGTGTGATTCTAACTGAGCAAAATCAATACCAAGAAGCTATGTGACGGCCCACTTCGATTCTGGGAGAAACGTTAAGGCCTCATTTTATATATCGGCTGCAAAATAGGCAGAGATTAGTCTTTTTTCGGACATTTGCACGCTTTTCAGTAGAGATAGTGCCAACTTTGATGGTGTTCCAGCCACCGAAATAAAGAGAAGAGGCAAATTTTGCTGCTTTTGTGACGGTATTTTGATCAGAAAACACCATGTGTTTGAGAATTTGTCAGCGCATTGACGAATAATGAGAAGTTTTCTGCTCCTCTGAAAGCGCGTTAATATCACCCTAACCTTAGCATTCGACTGAGCTTTGCCAGAGGGCTTGTTATTTTGGGTCGCTTTGTTTACCCTAACGGGGTTTCTATTGGTTTCTCGAGAGATGAAAACTATACTCATTCTGGTTCTTATTACCTTGATTCCGACCCTGGAGCTCAGGGCCAGTATCCCCTTTGGTATCTTGTGGGCGGAGATGGCGTGGTGGAGCGTCGTCTTGGTTTGTGTGATCACGAACATCGTTTTGGGACCTCTCGTATATCTGTTCCTGGACAAGGTGATGGTACTGTTACTGCGGTTCCCATGGCTTAATCGGGTTTACCAACGAACCGTATTGAGAACCCGGCGGAAAATTGAGAGATTCGTCGACAGATATGGGGAGATTGGGGTAGCGTTGTTTATTGGGATCCCCTTTCCGGGAACCGGGTCATACTCTGGAGCGCTTGGGGCGTATCTCATCGGGTTGGGCTACAGGAAGTTCATCCTTGCCAATATCATCGGGGTTCTCATGGCGGGCACTATCGTCACCACGATTGTTCTCAGCGGTGTCGAGGCTTTTCGTATTATCGAACAGCCGCCTGATTTCATCAAATACTTGAAAAGGTTTGTCTAGGAGAATCTGATCCTTTTCGGTTTTTGATCTAAGTATTATATTCCCCTTGATTAAGAAGTTTCTGTTTTCTGCAAGGAGACTTTCGGTATTTTAGCAAAAGTAATTTTCTTGGTGATTGATTTTGAATTCCGAATATCGAAATTCAAAACGCAAATTCAATGACAGAAAAACAAAGTTCGAAACTCTACGACCTTGAAGACCGCCTTAGAGCCATGTTGGTTGAAAGTAAATAGCGATTGGAAAAGTAGTGCATTTGAATGTTGGATTTGTTTCGAATTTCGTGCTTCGGATTTCGAATTTATAGGTTAGGAGGATCTCATCACTCTCCTCGAGTCGATCGTTCTTGGGATTGTCCAGGGCATAACAGAGTTTCTGCCCATAAGTAGTTCAGGCCATCTGGTAATTTTCCAGAGGCTGTTCGGATTGGAAGAACCTCAGCTGCTGTTTGATATAGCCGTCCACGGAGGAACTCTGATCGCAGTGATTCTGGTCTACTGGTCTGATATCCGATCGATCCTTCAGGATCTGGTCTCCTATCTAACCGATCGATTGAAGGGTGAATCCTTCCCTGAATTCCTTCAGCGATCACACTGCCGGCTCGCCCTATGGATTGCCATCGGCACCATCCCTATTGGCATTGTCGGTTTTACCCTCCGGAGGCTCATCGAACCGCTTTTTGCCTCGTCTTTGGCTGTGGGATTGACGCTCATGGTAACCGGGACGGTTCTCTGGCTGACCGTCTATTCGGAAAAGGGCAACAAGACCATCAGGGAGATGGGACTTTTGGACGCCATCTGGGTGGGGGTAGCCCAGAGTGTTGCGTTGATTCCGGGGATTTCCAGATCTGGTGTGACGGTTTCGGCCAGCCTTTTTCGAGGGCTGGATAGAGAACTATCCTCACGGTTTTCTTTTCTCTTAATGATTCCGGCTACAGTAGGTGCTTTGGTTGCACCGTTGATTTCTCGTGATTGGCAGGCATCGTTTGTTTCCCTGGATCTCTTGTTGGGGACTCTGGCTTCGTTCGGTACGGGTTATGTGTCACTCCGCCTTTTGATCGGCGTAATCAGGAGGGGACGATTCTACAGGTTTGCCTATTACTGTTGGGGTGTCGGTGGGGTAACGTTAATACTCTCGTTCTTGACCTGACATTCCCCTCCCCTGGTGGGAGGGGAGAAAGGGGAGGGGGTTATGATGTCTTTCGAATGACCTCTAAAACACCATCGATGTTGTGAAATACGTCATTGTTCCAAAATCTTAGTACTTTAGATCCCTGTCGTATAAGCCAAACATCTCTCTCCTCGTCCTTGTCTCTTTCAATCGCGTGTTGGCCTCCATCCAGTTCAATAACGATTCTTTTCTCAAGATTGACAAAATCCACTATGTATGGGCCTATTGGCTGCTGGCGTCTGAATTTCAACCCCTTCAGCTGCCGACCCCTTAGTCGATGCCATAATAGTCTTTCCGCAACTGTAGATCCTTTTCTCAACATCTTTGCAGAAGCGATGAGACCTCGGCGCATGGTCACCCCCACCTGACCTCCCCCATCAAGGGGGAGGAACCCTCCGTTAGGTACGTTTCACTGCAGACATGTATATCTTATATCCCTTTGACCTTGAACCTTTCACCCTATCTTTTATCCTTGGTCCTATCCTACCTCTCTTTGAGTTCTCGTTCCTGGAGGTGATGGATCCTATCCCGCAATTCGGCTGCCCGCTCGAACTCGAGTCTCTCCGCGGCCTCCCGCATTTCCTTTTTCAGCTTTTCAACGGTATCCGGAATTACATCGAGAGGAACGTAGTCCTCGTCAGGTTCTGCCACCAGAGGCACCGTGAAGTAGTCAGACTCAAAAATGGAGGTCAGACCGTCCCTGATTGATTTCTTGATGGTCCTCGGCGTAATCCCTTGCGTCTTGTTGAACTCGGCCTGAATTCGTCGTCTCCGTTTTGTCTCATCGATGGTCTTTTGCATTGAGGATGTAATCCGGTCCGCATAAAGGATTACCGTACCGTTGATGTTTCTCGCGGCTCGGCCGCAGGTCTGTATGAGAGACTTCTCTGATCGAAGAAATCCCTCCTTGTCTGCGTCCAAGATGGCGACCAGAGAGACCTCAGGGATGTCCAGCCCCTCCCGTAACAGATTGATACCGATGAGGACATCAAATTTGCCCAATCTGAGGTCTCGGATGATTTCCCAGCGCTCCAGGGTGTGGATCTCGGAATGGAGATATCGAACCCGGAGACCGATATCGGCGTAGTACTGTGTCAGGTCCTCAGCCATCCGTTTGGTCAGGGTGGTGATGAGCACACGATCATTCTGGGCCACACGTTTCCGTATCTCTTCCAGAAGTTCGTCCACCTGATTGGCGGCGGCCCTGACGTGGATTTCGGGGTCCATCAGTCCTGTCGGTCGGATAATCTGCTCTACCACCCGATCCCTGGATTTTGCCATTTCATATTCCCCTGGGGTGGCTGAGACATAGACGGTCTGGTTGACGCGAGACTCGAACTCCTCGAAACTGAGGGGTCGATTGTCTAGCGCAGAGGGAAGGCGGAAGCCATACTCCACAAGGGTTTCTTTCCTCGATCTGTCGCCCCAGTACATACCGTTGAGTTGCGGAATGGTCACGTGACTCTCATCGATAAAGAGGAGAAAACCCTTTGGGAAATAATCGAGGAGTGTTGGCGGGGGCTCCCCTGGCTGCCGGCCAGTGAGATGGCGGGAGTAGTTCTCGATGCCTTGACAGTATCCAATCTCTTCGAGCATCTCCAGATCAAATCGCGTCCGCTGCTCCAACCTCTGCGCCTCGACAAGGCTGTTCTGTTCACGAAGCCAGGTGAGCCGTTCATCGAGTTCCAACCGAATATTCTCAATAGCTTTCTTTCGCCTCTCTTCGGTCGTAACGTAGTGGCTTCCCGGATAGATTGCAATTCTGTCGAGCTTCCGGATGACCCGACCCCTGAGGGGATCCACTTCCGAAATCGTGTCCACCACGTCCCCGAATAGTTCGATCCGAATGGCCAGGCTTTCCTCATGGGCTGGGAAAACCTCGACTACATCACCCCGAACCCGGAAAGTCCCTCGGTAAAAATCCAGATCATTCCGCTCATATTGAATCTCCACCAGTCGAGACAGAATCTGGTCCCTCGAAATTCGGTCTCCCCTTTCCAGGTAGAGAAGGAGTCCATAGTATGCCTCGGGTGAGCCCAGGCCATAGATGCAAGACACGCTGGCTACGATAATTATGTCTTCCCGCTCAAGAAGGGACCGAGTCGCAGAATGGCGCATCTTGTCGATCTCGTCATTGATTGACGTGTCCTTCTCGATGTAGAGGTCAGTGCTGGGGATATACGCTTCGGGTTGATAGTAGTCGTAGTAACTGACAAAGAACTCCACAGCGTTTTCTGGAAAGAGTTCCTTGAATTCTCCATAGAGTTGGGCGGCAAGCGTCTTGTTGTGGGATATGACGAGGATGGGTTTCTGAACCCTTGCAATCGAATTGGCCATGGTAAAGGTCTTCCCAGAGCCGGTGACGCCCAGGAGGACCTGGTGGTGGGCTCCGTCGGTCAAGGCACGGGTTAGCTCCTCAATGGCCTGAGGCTGGTCACCAGTGGGTTTGAAATCGCTGACCAATTTGAAGGTGTTCATAATTTCAGAAGACAGGAGTCAGAATCAAAAATAGAGACATTGAAAACCCTTTTGTTAACCACTGAGGCACGGAGGTCGCAGAGAATTGTTTTGTCTTTGCCCATCGGGAGACGGCGATGGCCAAAGACATGTCATCCCTGCCGGGACAGGGGCCTGCCCGAAGGGCCGAGGCTTTTCGTTTGCCGCAGCTCCGGCAAACGAAAAAAGCAAATCCTCCGTGCCCTCGGTGGCTCTGTGGTCGAAGGGGCTGAAAGCTTGGCGCTCACTCTTAGTCCATTCTGACTCCTGATTTCTGACTTCTGGCTCCTGACCCCTGGACCCTCATTCTCACGTCTCGAGATCGCCGAGGACCTCTTGGGGAGGCGAGCTCCTGATCAGACTCGTTGAATCACCTCCCGGGCGGCTACAATGCCGCTCGCAGAAGCCTGAAGAAGCCCGCGGGTGATACCTGCTCCGTCACCGATAAAGAAGAGATTCCCCACTTGAGACTCTAAACACGGAGATAGGCTTATCCGGTTGGAATAGAATTTGACCTCCACGCCGTAGAGAAGGGTATGATGGGAAAAGATTCCAGGTGCAATCTTGTCCATTGCTTCGAGCATTTCGATGATATCTTTGAGATAGCGGTAGGGGAGAACAAAACTCAGATCCCCCGGGGTAGCAGACGGAAGGGTCGGCTGGGTAATGCACCTAGAGATCCGATCTGGGGTAGACCGTCTGCCTTCCAGAAGATCCCCCAGCCGTTGAATTATCACGCCCTTCCCCAGGAGATTGGCTAGCCGTGCAATAACGCCGCCATAGTTGATGGGATCATCAAAGGGTTCGGTGAACGTGCTCGAAACGAGAATGGCAAAATTGGTGTTTTCGGTTTTTTTTCTGGCATAGCTGTGGCCGTTGACTGTGACGATACTGTTGCTCTCTTCGATGACAACCTCCCCATAGGGGTTCATACAGAAAGTTCTTACCTTGTCATCGAAGGTTCTCGAATAGTAGACCAGTTTCGATTCATAGGCCGTATCTGTCAGGTCTTTCAAGATGGCTGCTGGAGCTTCAACTCGAACCCCGATGTCTACGGGGTTGGGCAAGGACGAGAGACCCAGGCGCTTCATCTCCCCTTTCACCCATTCGGCACCGCTGCGCCCGGGGGCCACGATCACATAATCAGCGGATAGTTCTTCACCAGCCTCAAGTTCGACGCCGCACGCTATATCTTTTTGAACCCGTAAATGCTTGACTCGTGTTTTCGTTCGAATCGTAAAATCCTTACCGATGTCCTCACGCATTTTTTTGAGAATCTTAGCCCAGTTTTCGGTTCCCACATGGCGAATTTCTGTGGGTATGAAATCCATTCCTGCTTGTTTGGCCTGATAGGTGAGGGTATCGCTCTGATCGGAAGGGGAACCAAAGGTTTTTTTCGGTGCTCCGTAATGAAGATAGAGGCCATCGGCCTCGACCAGAAGATTTTGGAGTTCCTCTTTGGAGACAAAATCATTCAAAAAACCTCCGATCTCCGGTGACAGGGTTAGCTTTCCATCGCTAAAGGCTCCCGCTCCTCCCCAACCGCACAGGATGTCTCTGCCCGTTTCCCGTCTTCGCCTCTCTATGTCCTCTCCCTGTTCGACCATGAGGATATCCCCGAGCCCAGCCGCCTTGAGGGTCAGCGCTGCGAATATGCCCGCTGGTCCTGCGCCGACAATGATTACCCTGTAGCTGGTCAATATACTCTCCTTATGATGCCAAGTTCCGGGTCCACTCGGGGATGCTGCATCGCTGAGAGGACTCTTTAGACATACTGCACTCGCAACAGGGGTTTGTCAAGAAAAGTGGCGGGATCTTAAGTAAAGAAGAGCCGAAAGGGAGAGCGCAGAATCACCCCCTAATTGGACCATGACGGCAATTCGGGCTATATGGATCTCTCCAAAACAAGCACCGTCTCGGGATCTCGGGTTTCAAGCCTCTGTCAAAAACATAGCGGGGATACCGTCAGTCCTTAATTCGCCACATTGTCCCGTCGGGCCCATCTTCTAGAAGGATATTATGAGAGGCAAGATAATCACGGATTTCGTCGGCACGGCTCCAGTTCTTGGTTTTTCGAGCTGTCGTTCTCTCATCCACAAGGCGTGTAATCTCTTTTTCTTTCAGAGAAGCGGTCTTTAGTCTCTCATGTTTTCTGTGGTCCAGATAGCCCTCAGGGTCGGACTGAAACAATCCGAGAACAAGTCCCTGGGTTGTCATACACTCTCTGCCATATGCCAAAAGGGAGAGGTTCAGCGTCGGGTCGTCTACCGGATGACGGAGAATTCGGTTGAGAACTCTAGCCATATTGTGAAAGCAACCGATTGCCAGAGCGGTATTGAAGTCATCGTCCATGGCCTCCTCAAATCGATTCGGGAAATTGAGGAGAGGGTCCAAACCGTTTTTCTCTTCAGGGGGAATCTTCTCTGCCGGAATTTTCACAGGCTTGTCGCAAGGAAGAGATCCTAGCCTGGTGTCGATCTCCTTCAATAGGAGATAGAATCCCTCCATGTTATCCGAGGACTCCATGAGTGTTTTTTGAGAGAAATCAACAGGGCTTCGATAGTGGTGGGAGAGAAGCAAGAGACGGACAGTTTCTCGGTCGGTCTGGTCCACCACGTGACGAATGGAGACTATATTTCCAAGAGATTTGGCCATCTTGACCCCTTCGTTCGTGACGAAGCCGTTGTGCACAAAGTATTGAACAAAGGACTTCCCCGTGGCTGCTTCAGATTGGGCAATCTCGTTTTCATGATGGGGAAAAACAAGATCCCGCCCGCCGCCGTGAATGTCGAAGGTGTTGCCAAGGTATTTGGTACTCATGGCTGAACATTCGATATGCCATCCAGGTCTCCCTGGACCCCAGGGACTCGGCCAAGAGGGTTCACCAGGTTTTGCTGGTTTCCAAAGCGCGAAATCCGGGACTTCTTTCTTGTCCTCATCTGGTTCAAATCGTGTACCAGCAAGGAGTTCCTCGACGCGCTTATGGGAAAGTCGACCATAGTCCTTAAACTGTGAGACAGAGAAAAACACCTTGCCCTTCACCTGGTAAGCGTACCCCCGATCCAGGAGTGTCTCAATCATCGTGATGATGTCGGGGAGGTGGTCGGTCGCCCGGGGTTCGTGAGTGGGCGGTTCAACATCAAGGAGTTTCATGTCCTCCTGGAGTTCTTGAATATATCTCTCGGCAATAAGACGGGCTTCGGTCTTTTCCTCTTTCGCCTTGTTGATGATCTTGTCATCGATGTCGGTGATGTTTCTGACGTAAAGGACGTTGTAGCCCTTGTATTTCAAGTACCTATAAATCACATCAAAAATGACTGCAGCTCTCCCGTGGCCGATATGGCATCGATCGTAAACCGTGACGCCACAGACGTACATCCGAACCTCTTGCGGATGGCTGGGGTGAAAATCTTCCTTTGTCCGGGTAAGGGTGTTGTAGATTCGCAGAGGCATTTTACTCTCCGAGTGATTCGCAGTGGTTCATGGCTCGGGTCAATCAGCGGCGCTAAAAGAGAAGATAGAAATGGCACATAATGGCGCTCAGAATTCAAATGAATGTTAAATGTTAAGAATGTTAAGAAATGAGGCGTGACCCCTGCTCGGTTGAATCGCTGATCAAGACCTTCCGCCACAGGGCAGTAGCAGTTTGAGCTGAATCCTCCCCCTCAAAGATTGAGTTCAAAGACGATGCGCTTCTGCGAACTCTGTCAGAAATACGAAGGGCCCTGTGTTATTTGGTATTATGGTTCTTGCCCTTTCTTCTCCTCTCCATCAGGACAACGCTTTGTGCGGCAATAGCCTCTTCACGGCCGATGGCCCCAATTCCCTCGGGCGAAGTCGCCTTCACGTTGATACGCTGTTTTTCTATCTCTAGAATCTCCGCCAGTCTCTCGCCCATTTTGGGCAAAAAGTCTGAGAGTCTCGGCTTTTGGGCGATGATCGTCGTATCCAGATTACGGATTTCATACCCTTTTGACTGAGCGCTGCGGACAACCTTCCGGAGAAGTTTACTGCTTTCGATATTGGCAAATCTAGGATCGGTATCTGGGAAATGACTTCCCAAATCTCCATCTCCCATGGCCCCCAGAATGGCGTCGCAAACGGCGTGGATCAGAACGTCAGCATCCGAATGCCCATCTAGGCCCTTCTCTGACGGTACCTCCACGCCTCCGAGCATGAGTTTTCGGCCCTCCTTCACAGGATGTATATCATAGCCCCAACCGATTCTCATTGAATTCCCTCACGAATCGAATGAAGGTGTCCCCCGATTCTCGAGGAGAGTCCGAGCGATGAGCAAGTCTTCAGGGGTTGTGATTTTTATATTTCTGTAGGAGCCCTGCACAACCGCCACGGGGACATCTAGCCGTTCAATCAGTGTCGAGTCATCCGTGGCCACGACGCCATCAGTTAGGGCTTGGCGATGAGCGTCGAGGATGAGGCGATAATCGAACGCCTGGGGCGTCTGGATATGCCAGAGACCTTCACGGGTCGGTGTCTCAAGGACACGACCTTTGGAAGAGACCACTTTTATGGTCTCCTTGGCAGGAACGGCGACCACGGCGGCCTGAAACTCCTTCATCGTTTCGAGCAGTCGTTCAAGAATGGCGGTGTCAATAAATGGCCGGGCTCCATCGTGGATAAGAACGATGTCGATGTCTTGTTTTATTGCCTCCAAGCCCAATCGGACGGAATCTTGCCGCCGTGAACCTCCGGCCACCGGGGGCTTGGTCTTTGTGAAGGAGAATTTATCGACAATCCTCTGTTGCCAGGACGGAATGTCCTGGTCGCGAAGGACGAGATAGATGCTCTGGATCCGGCTGCACGCCTCGAAAGGCCTGATGGTGTGGGCCAGAATCGGAATACGCTTCAGGGGAATAAAGGCTTTCGTCTGAGGGGCTCCCATCCGTCGCCCCTCACCCGCAGCCACGATCAACGCGGCGACTCTTCTCTTCGGTTTCGGCACGGCTACCCTCGTTGCAATTCCTGACGGTGCTGGAAAGTCTCGCCGTGATTACTCGCCCCTTCCTCTTTAACTCTGGCAAAGATCATACGCCCCGCCGTTGTCTGAAGCACACTTGTGACAACGACGTCGAGAGACCGGCCCATGAATTTTCGGCCGTTTTCAATCACGACCATGGTGCCATCGTCAAGATATGCGACACCCTGGCCAGGTTCCTTACCTTCTTTAAGGACATAGACGCCCAGCTCTTCCCCGGGCAAAACGACGGGTTTCAACGCATTGGCCAATGCGTTGATATTGAGAACGCTCACCCCCTGAAGCTCTGCAACTTTGTTTAGATTCGCATCGTTGGTGATGATCTTGCCGTCGATTCGCTTAGCCAACTCAACGAGCTTTGTGTCGACCTCTTTGATACGGGGGAAGTCTTGGTCACTGATCCGAACCTCTATGTCGACCGACTTTTGCATTCGATGGAGGATTTCCAGTCCTCGTTTTCCACGGGTCCTTTTCACTGAGTCCGGAGAATCAGCAATATGCTGTAACTCGTGGAGGACAAACTGTGGGATGATGAATACACCCTCGATGAAGCCTGTTTCGCAGATATCGGCCACCCGCCCGTCGATAATCACACTTGTGTCGAGAATCTTGAATTGCTCCACACCCGTGCCTTTGGACATGGTTAGGCTTTGAAGGTTGAATTCTTCGCCCTTACGTAACCCGATTTTCAATCCCACATAGCCCAAAATAGAGTAAATCACTCCACTGATTGCGACACCGCCGGTTTTAACGAACAGGGGAACGGCGGCTGAGATGAGTTGTCCGAAAAGCAGTCCCACCAGGAGGCCAAGCACTCCTCCGCAGATTTTTCTGAGAGAAGCCTTCTTCGCGTTTTCCACAAAAAGGATTGCCAGAATTGCCAGAACGGCTCCAGATAACAACCCCCATAAAGCGAAAGTTTTCGAAGAGGTGAGTTCACTGACCGCTAGGTATCCCCCAAGAGAGCTGGAGAGAATGAGGACTATCCAGAGTATTAGAGATCCCATATTATCTCCTTCTAAACCGGGACCAAAGCCGATTCATGGGTAATCAACCCTGACCAACGAAACATCTTCGTCCCGGACGGTCTGTTGGATTGGAGAGACTGGCTGGCTAAGGGGAGGATTATGGAACTTTCTTGTCGCAGTTTCAAATAATATATTTGGGAGTATTCCAATTCGGGCTGATTAGCCACCTAAAATCGTTCGGAGCATTTGCACAACTTCAGTCTCCTGAGCGCTCTTGGCGATTGCGATCTCCTTAACCAAAAGGTTTCTCGCAGTATCGAGGATTTTACGTTCGCCAAAGGAAAGCTCCTTTTCGTTTTTCAGCGTATAGAGATCTCTCAGGACTTCGGCTATCTCGAAAATCGATCCCGTATTTATCTTTTCCATATACTCTCGGTAGCGACGGTTCCATGTCTGATTGTCGACAGAAACGTCTTTCTCCTTAAGGATCTGAATAACCCTTGGAACCTGAAGCTCCGAGATGATCTCTCTCAGACCGACCATTTCCGCATTGTCGGTAGGGACCATGATGGTCATTCCATTGTCCAAGATTTTCAAGACGTAAAAGGCTTTGTTGCTCCCTGAGATTTCCCTCGTTTCAATTTTCTCGATGACACCCACTCCATGTCCAGGATAGACAGCGTTGTCCCCAATCTCAAACATTTTTTAGGCTCCCCTTTTTCTGTCACCTCTTAGATTGTTGTCTCCCCTTTCCTATTTAGAATGTAATGATCATGGGAATGCAGGCCTAACCATATCGTTAGGCCTGAAATCCTCTCCCTTTGCGATGTCTGCCACTGAGGAATCAACCCCAAATAGAGTGGCCACACGGATCTCTCCTTTGGGTTCGCCTGGAGAAGAGGCCGGATAGACAGAAAAAACATCTCCCACTCGAACACCAGAGAGCTTTCCGGCACTGACATATACTTTACTGCCCTCCACCCCTGCGATCGTGGTATACCACTCGACTCCCTTCATTTCATCAATGATTTCAGCACTGAGTTCGGAGGTGATGAGATCGATAGCCTTCAGTTGGGCCTTCTCTTCAGAGAAATCTCCTTTTCCCTCAGAGGCAAATATTGGATTTCTTTTTTCCCAAACGCGGAGAACCTTTCCCGATGCTGCATCAACCAGCTTGGTGCTTAGTTCGGCAATGGCATATGCCGTCTTCCCCTTGCCCTTTACCTTACTTTCGGTTGATGACGTGAAAAAATGGTTAATCGTCCCCATAACAATGGCATGGATGTTATGAAGTTGATTAGCTAATCGCATGGTCTCGGGAGATTCAAATGAATCAATCCCGAGGTTCTCTGCCTTCAGAGTTTGTTTCATAATCTCAGCGTCAAAAAGGATGACCTGCTCAGATCTGGCTCGGATCTTTGACGACAGCGTTCGTTTTACGATTTCGGAAAGACTTCCGTGATCCGGGTTGGCGAGGTCCGTGAAAGAAATGATCATGACTCTTTTCTTGAAATGGGGAGGAGTTTTTAACTCTTGAGTGGGAGGCTTTTCCTCCTCTGGCGACAGTGAGACCGTCTCCAGTTCGACTGGGCTCCATTCTTCCTCTTGAGGATTCGGAGACGATTCAACCACCGCATCGTAAGACTCAGGTTTGGTGAGATACTCTTCGACCGGCACGTAGATATAATTCCTTCTCGGTTCTTGTTCCTTGGACTCTGGGTCTAGTACCTTCACATAGACACGATTATCGATACGGATCAGTTCCTTGTGCCGGACCCTTCGATCCACTCGGTGGGTCAAAGGCATCTTAAGTCGTTCAAAATGGGTACAGGCCGCTAGAACGACAAGGGCAACTAAAGTAACAGAGAAGAGGAAACGGCTGCGATCAAGACAGGACAAAACATTCTCCCCTTTTTGGAGCAAAGCGAAAGACACGCAGTAAAGCGAAAGATGCGCGAGGAGATAAGAAATAGTAACAGATTGAATCGAAAAATGCAAGAGAGATCGGACCCGTACCCGGAACAGGTCTAGCCACCCCAATAGAGATCAACGGTCTTTTGGCATGTGATTGGGGCGTCATTCTTCCTGGCTATTTGTTGGCTGGCTTGACTTTTTGAGGGGAACCTCTTAATATGCCGCAAAAAAGCGAAAGATTACTGGGGCTTCCGTGGCCCTTTGGCTGACCAACGAGGCTAAGAACTCTCTCAGGCACAGCGTATGGCATCTCGAAAAAAGCTCGACAAGACTAGAAATATCGGATTTGTTGCCCATATCGATGCGGGAAAAACCACCGTTACTGAGCGGGTTCTTTACTACACTGGGCGGACCCATCGGATGGGAGAGGTCCATGATGGTGATACGGTCATGGATTGGATGCAGTTGGAGCAGGAGCGAGGGATTACCATAACCTCTGCGGTGACTACGTGTATGTGGGATGGACATGATATTCACATCATCGACACACCCGGCCATGTCGACTTCACGATCGAGGTTGAGCGAGCCCTCCGCGTTCTCGACGGGGCGGTGGTCGTCTTTTCTGCTGTTGAAGGTGTTGAACCCCAATCCGAGACCGTTTGGCACCAGGCAGATAAATACAACGTTCCAAAGGTTGCCTTTATCAACAAAATGGATCGAGTGGGAGCCGATTTCCATGGAACGGTGAAAATGATGATCGATCGGCTCGGCACAAAACCCCTGTTGATTCAACTGCCCTTGGGGATGGAGGACAAATTCCGTGGGGTTATCGATTTGGTCAGTTTCAAGGCGGTTGTGTGGCATGAAGAAACCCTCGGGGCCTCCTACTCGGAAGCTGAGATTCCTGAATCTCATCAGACAGAAGCCGAGGAGTATCGTGCTCGTCTGGTCGAGGCTGTGGCAGAAACTGATGATGCCTTGACCGAGAAATATCTCGAGGGAGAACCGATTACGGAATCAGAGATATTGATGGCAATCCGGAAAGCCACCGTGGGTATGAAGGTCGTGCCGGTTCTGTGTGGTTCAGCGCTAAAGAACAAGGGAATTCAGCCTCTTCTCGACGCTGTAGTTCGTTACATGCCGTCGCCTTTAGACATTCCGGGCATTACGGGGAAGAATCCGAAGACGAACAAATCAGATATTCGATCGGCGGATGATCAAGAACCCTTTGCGGCACTGGCTTTCAAGGTGATGATGGAACAAGGAAGAAAAATGGTTTACGTGAGAGTATACTCAGGTCGGGTGAAAGTGGGCGGACAGGCATACAATCCCCGGTTGGAAACGAAAGAGAGAATCTCAAGGATCTTTCGAATGCACGCCAACCATCGGGAAAGAATCGATGAGGCGTCCACGGGAGATATAGTCGCGGTAATGGGACTTAAAGAAACGACGACGGGTGACACCCTTTGTGAGGAGAAAGCCCCTATTTTCCTCGAACCAATCGATTTCTACAAACCGGTCATGTCTGTTGCTGTTGAGCCACGAACCAACCAGGACCAGGATAAGCTCAATATGAGTCTTGAAAAGCTGGCTGAAGAGGATCCAACCTTCGTCGTGAGATTTGATGAGGACACGGCTCAAACCATCCTTTCTGGGATGGGAGAACTCCACCTCGATGTGCTCGTTACCCGTCTGCGAAATGAATACGGCCTTTCGGTAAACGTCGGCCGTCCCCAGGTAGTCTATCGGGAGACCATCGAGACATCTGTGAAGCAAACTGGAAGGTTCCTGCGTCAGGTCGATGAGACCCGCCTTTTCGGAGAGGTGACGCTGCGGATTTCACCTCAAGGACGGGGCCGAGGAATTGACTTTGTCTCTCTCGTTCCCCCGGAGAAACTGCCTGGAGAGACCAGCGAGGCTATCGAGGAGGGCGTGAGAGATGCCGCGACCGTAGGACCGCTGATGGGGTTTCCCCTGACCGATGTCAAGGTGGAAGTCTTAGCGGTTAATTTCGATCCTGATAATCCCTCTCTTGAGGCTTTGCAAATTGCAGGTTCCAGTGCGCTGAGAGAGGGGTGCGAGAAAGCACAACCCGTTCTTCTCGAACCTATTATGGCAACGAATGTCGTGGTTCCTGAGGAGTTCATGGGAGAAGTCATCGGGGACCTGAAGTCACGACAATGTGATGTGGAGGCGATTACGCCAAAAGGAAAGGTTGCTCATGTCCAGGCACTCTGTCCTCTGACCCAGATGTTCGGATACTCTACAGACATAAGATCTCTGAGCCAGGGGCGGGGAACGTTTTCGATGCAGTTCTCCCGATATGATAAAGGGGTTGGAAAACAATAGGTCAGGAGCAAAAAAGACAGGAGTCAGAGTTCAGGAGTCAGGAATCAGAAGTCAGAATGGACTTAGAATGACCGCCAAGCTTTCAGTCCCTTCGACCACAGAGTCACCGAGGGCACGGAGAAGTTGCTTTTTTCGTTTGCCGGAGTTACGGCAAACGAAAAGTCCCGGCCCTTAGGGCAGGTCCTCGTCCCGGCAGGGATGACATGTCTTCGGCCATCGCCGTCTCCCGATGGGCAAAGACGAAACAATTCTCTGCGATCTCCGTGTCTCAGTGGTTAGCAAAAGGGTTTTCAATGCCTCTATTTTTGATTCTGAATCCTGACTTCTGGCTGCTGAATCCTAGTTTCATCGTCGAACCTTGACAAGAATGTCAGAAACCCCACATGAGAACCCGAGACTATTCACTCAATAGGGCTATTCTCGCTGCTCTTGAAGAGAGGCGAGGTTACGTTTCAGGTGAGGATCTGAGCGGGCGGTTTGGCCTGTCACGCGCCGCCATTTGGAAACACATCCAAGCACTGAGGGATGATGGTTACGAAATCAAAGCCAAACCCCATCAAGGCTATGTGCTGGTCGAGAGGCCTGATCGGCTGTCATCTCACGAAATTAGACGAAACCTGCGGACGGCTGGGTTGATCGGAGACATCTGCACCTTTGAGGAGGTAACCTCAACCAATGATAAGGCATATGAGATGGCCCTCCATGGAGCGCAGGAAGGGGTGGTTGTGATTGCAGAGTCCCAAACTCAGGGTCGAGGCCGTTTGAATCGTGCATGGTTTTCTCCTCATGGCAAGAACCTTTATCTATCCGTCATTCTCAGGCCCTTGATTCCCCCCAGGCTTGTTCCGGTTTTGACCTATCTCGGCGCCATTTCAACCGCAGAGGTTCTATCCGATACTTTCTCCCTCGATGTTGAGTTGAAATGGCCCAACGATGTTTTGCGGCGGGGAAAAAAGATCGCAGGACTTCTCAACGAAGTGAAAGCAGAGACGGATCGAGTCGACTTTGTGGTTCTCGGTTTTGGGGTGAATCTCAACCTGGACACTGAGACCCTACCGCGGGAGATCCATGAAAAGGCTACCTCCGTGATGGTAGAATTGGGTCACACAGTGTCGAGGGTCGAATTTACAAGGCGTCTTCTCGAAAGCATTGAGACCTGGTACAACGCCTTTTTGCTTCAGGGGGCCATCCCAGTTGTTCAGAAATGGGAGTCCTTAGCGCGCATCCGTGGAGCCTTCCTGGAGGTGAAATCCTTTGACGATGTGTATCAGGGCGTCGTAGAGGGTCTGGACCATGATGGAACTCTTTTACTCCGCAAAAGTAGTGGAGAAAGGATGAGAGTGATTGCCGGTGATGTCACAAAGGCTTCGGTTCAACCACCAGGAATGGGGGAAAAGCGTTCCGATGATTGACACGAACTGCGGGACGAACGTGTTGGCCATCTCCGTAGGATAATCACGAACTGGCCTTTCTCTTGATATCCTGTGGACTGAAAACCTAGCTCGTGACGCCTCGACGGATCCACTATCGGTCATAGCTTTTGATTCTGCGGATGATAGCCGATACCTGACGGCTAAAACCCGTTTCCAGGGGATACCCTCGATGAATTTCAATCGTATCGATGAAGAATTCCTCCGAAGTCGGGCGATGCTCAAATGGACACCCTGGGCGAAGGACGTCATCCCCCTTTCTGTGGCAGACATCGATTTCCGAGTCCCAAAAGAGATCAAAGAGGGAATTCTGAGGGCCATCGAGGAGGATCGCACCCCGTATGGGGCCTACGCCGGGGATCCTGATGTGTTAGAGGTAGTCTGTGAAAAGATAAATCGAGTGAACCGGATCGGGGTTACCCCAGATGATGTCCATATGATTCCGGGTACCATGTTTGCCGTCTTTTTGGCCTGCCACTATGCCCTCAGCCCCGGCGATGAGGCCGTCATTTGTCCTGCGCCCGTCTACCCACCGTTCATAGAAAATATTGAGAACGCCCGGGGCGCACCGGTCTACAACCCTGTGGATTTTTCCCGCAAACTCGCCTTAGACCTAGACGACTTAAGGCGCCGGATTACGCCACGGACTCGACTTCTGATGGTGTGTAATCCTCACAACCCAACTGGAAAGGTTTTCACGAAGGAGGAACTAGAGGCCGTTGGAAGGATCGCTGAGGAAAATGACCTATTCGTATTCGTCGATGAACTCTATGAAGATATGATTTTCGAGGGTGATCATGTGAGTTTTGCATCCTTGAGTCCGGATCTTTTCCAAAGGAGCCTAACCGTTTTTGGTTTCAGCAAGGCTTTTGGCATTGCCGGGTTTCGAATTGCCTATATCGTCAGTCGTGGCAGGCATATGAAAGAATTGAAGAAACGACTCCATGGAATGATCGTTCATACCGACACGCTTGCCCAGGCCGCGGCCAAAGCCGCTCTGGTTCACGGAAGCGGCTGGCTCAGTGCATTGACGTCCCATTTGATGAGGATGCGCGATTTTGCCCTCAAGAGATTCTTGGAGATTCCAGGGGTGTGGTGTCCAACACCCAAGGCAACCCCTTTTGTTTTCCCCAATCTGTCTTCTTTCGGAATGACCAGCCGAAAGGTGACGGATTATCTAAGAAAGGAGGCCCGGGTGATTGTCCAGAGTGGCTCGGATTTTGGTCCGGATGGTGAGGGCCATATTCGGATCAATCTGGCAACTGCCCTTTCTGTCCTCGAGGAGGCGTTTGATCGAATGGAAGGGGCCCTGAAGAAGCTTTCCTAAGAGAGCTCTCAGAAAAGTCGCTCTTTACTGCTCAGAAGCTTTTGTTGGTGCTGTCAATTGTCGGTTGTCAGTGGTCAGTTGTAACTACTATTCACGTCATTCGATTGAAAATGAAACGCCCTGGGCCCGTTACCTGAATAGCCGTGGATACGTAAATCCTAATCTTCATGCCACGAAATACGGACAACGGACTAGAAGCAAAGACTCTTGTTTTAGAGTTCCCTTCTCCAGTTTCCCAAGCCTCTCACATCGAACCTGGGACTGAATCAACGGACGGATTACGGTGAAAAGCGCGCCGTGCCTTGCTTGACAAGGTCTAGGGGCCGTGTTAGATAGCTTCTAGGAGGCCATAGTGAAGGTCGCGATCTCCGGAAAAGGCGGTGTTGGCAAAACCACTCTGGCGGGAGTGATGGCTCGTCTTCTTGCTGAGGAGGGGAGAAAAGTCCTCGCTATTGATGCTGATATGGATGCGAATCTAGCCTCGGCTCTTGGGATCCCAAAAGAGGCGCTTTCAGGATTGATTCCCCTTGCTCAAAGGACCGATCTTGTTGAGGAACGGACTGCCAGCAAAAAAGGGACATTTGGTGGAATGTTCAAGTTGAACCCGAAGGTGGATGATATACCTGATGAGTATAGTGTGACTCACAAAGGGGTCAAACTCTTGGTCCTGGGAGGCGTTCTGTCCGGGGGGAGCGGCTGTTTCTGTCCTGAAAATGTTCTTCTGAAGAATCTGATGAGTCACCTTTTTGTAGCCAGGGATGAAGCGGTTATTGTTGATTTGGAAGCAGGCTTAGAACATCTGAGTCGAGGATCGACGGGTTACATGGACACCTTTACCGTCGTTGTCGAACCGGGTTTGAGAAGCTTCGGAACGGCAGAGCAGATCAAGCGGCTTGCGAAGGATCTCGGAATCACGACAATCTACGTTGTTGGGAACAAAATCACATCGGAACAAGACAGGCGAATCATCGAGGAGAATCTGGGAGGTGAGTTTGAGATCCTTGGGTACCTTAGCTTTAGCGCTAAGGTCCTGGAAGCGGACCGCCTCGGGGTATCCCCGTACGATCTCGATGAGAACATAAGAAAGGAAGTCAGGATGATTGCTGACCGTATGGGGGGGAAGAGATAAAAAGGCTTCTTTGGACAACTCTCGGACTGATCTGCCTGGTTGTCAGCACTATCGTGTTGTCGACGCTGGGGTTCTTGACGTTTCCTTTTGATCTCAAAGGGAGAGTTGTCCACAACTATGCACGAGCTTGGGGATGGCTGATTACAAGGAGCAGCGGAGTTCATGTGGTGCTATCCGGTGTAGACCACATTGACAGAGGAAGACCTTATATCCTCATGGCGAACCATCAGGGAGCCTTTGATATCTTCGCTCTGCTGGCCTATCTGCCCATTCATTTCAAATGGTTGGCCAAAGAGGAGTTGTTCAGAATACCCATCTTTGGATGGGCGATGGGAGCCGCCGGTTATATTAGCATTGACCGTAGGGGCAAGAAAAAGGCTCTCGAAAGTATCGAAAATGCAGTAACCAAGATCCGGGAGGGTGCCTCCGTGTTGATATTCCCTGAGGGGACACGGAGCCCTGACGGGAAGATCCATCCCTTCAAAAAGGGTGGGTTCACCCTAGCGATCAAGGCTGGTGTTCCCATCATTCCCATATCAATTCGGGGAAGCCGGGAAGTCCTTCCTAGGGATTCCTTTCGACTGAAACCTGGAGAGATCGAAATAGCCATCGGCAAACCAATCCCAACACATGACAAGAGCATGGCTGACCGAGACAGTCTCATGGATAATGTCAAAGAGGCCATTGAAGGCACCAAGGCACGTTGAGGCGATACGATGGATGATCATAGAGAGAAAGGGATAGGATCCGAAATCCTTGGCCTTATCTTGCTTGGTGTTGCGTTTTTTCTCGGGGTGGCCCTTTATTCGTATCACCCTTCGGATCCTTCCCTCAATGTTGAACATATTGGGAAAGAGGGGGAGATTCACAATCTCGCAGGGATTGCTGGGTCGTATGGGGCAGATCTTTTTATGCAGATTCTTGGACTTGCCGCCTACCTGCTTCCGCCCGGATTTGTATGGGTTGCACTCTTGGTCTTTCTCCGAAAAAAGGGTGGTCAGATTGTCGTTAGGGCGGGAGGCGTTGTCCTTCTCGTTCTGTCTCTTTCTCTCGGTTTTGGAACGTGGATGAAGGACGTAGTTATACAAGGCCAGGAGGTGATTAGCGGCGGTGCTTTTGGAGAGTTGCTCTCTGGAGCCTCCTTGGCCTATCTGGGCCGCTTTGGCACTTCTTCCCTCATCATTTTCCTCCTGATTCTATCTACCGTGATGGCGACAGGCCTGTCCTTGTCACAGCTCTCTGTCGATCTGATCCAGTTAGTGAAAGACGGGGTGCGGAGAGCTCGAATTCTTGTGATGGTTCGCCTTGAGCAGATTGGGAGGGAGAGGCGAGTGGGGGTGGAGAAGAAATCTCGCCGTAAGGAGAGAGGTGAGGAGGTGACGCGAGTGCGGGTGTCTCCGAGGGTCAGGAGGCAAGAAGAGATCCCCCTACTCCAAGAGGAATTTGAGTTTTTGCAGGCGGAGGGTCTGTTCCATCTTCCTCCTGTATCTCTTCTCGACACACCGAGTGATGATGGGGTGAAGGTGGACAAGCAGAGCCTTATCATGAACTCCGAGATCCTTGAGAAGAAACTAAAGGACTACGGGGTTGAGGGAAAGGTCGTGGAAGTTCGGCCTGGTCCCGTGATCACTCTTTTTGAATTCGAACCGGCTCCAGGGGTGAAGGTGAGCAAGATCGTGGGTCTGGCCGATGATTTGGCGCTCGCCCTCAGTGCTGTGAGCATTCGAATTGTCGCTCCTATCCCGGGGAAGGCCGTTGTGGGAATCGAGATCCCGAATAAAGTGCGGCGAACGGTCCACCTCCAGCAGATCGTCACGTCTGAAGAATTCAAGGAATCGAGAACAAAACTCTCCATCTGTTTAGGGGTAGGTATCTCTGGGGAGCCTAGTGTGATCGACCTCGTTCGGATGCCCCATCTTTTGGTGGCTGGATCAACAGGGTCAGGCAAGAGTGTATTTCTCAATTCGATGGTTTGCAGCATTCTCTTTAAATGTAAGCCTGAAGAGGTTCGTTTCCTTATGATCGATCCGAAGATGTTAGAACTTTCCCTATACGAAGGAATTCCCCATCTCCTGCTCCCGGTGGTTACGAATCCGAAGAAGGCTGCCCTTGGTTTGAGCTGGCTGGTCGATGAAATGGAGAGACGCTACGAAATCCTGGCCGAGAGCGGTGTTCGAAACATAGACCAGTATAACAGGCATGTGGAGAAACGCCAGAAGAATGGGGTGAGTCAAGTCTATAGGAAACGTGGCGATATGCTCGAGGAGGAAGAAAAGGGGGGAGTAGAGGAGCTTGAAAGGCTGCCATACATCGTTGTCGTGGTCGACGAGCTTGCCGATCTGATGATGGTTTCCTCACGAGAAGTGGAGGAGGCTATCACCCGTCTGGCTCAGATGGCACGGGCGGTGGGTATTCATTTGATACTGGCTACCCAGAGACCCTCAGTCGATGTGATCACTGGCATTATCAAAGCAAATTTCCCTGCTAGGATTTCTTTTCAGGTCTCTTCAAAGATAGATTCGAGGACCATTCTGGACACGATCGGGGCAGAGCATCTTTTGGGCAACGGTGACATGTTGTTTCTTCCCCCTGGAAGCTCAAAAATGATGCGTGTCCACGGCGCCTTTCTTTCGGAGGTCGAAATACGAAGGGTTGTCGATTTTTTGAAGAAACAAGGAAAACCCGATTATGACACGTCCATTATTGAAGAGAAGCGGGCAAGGGATGCCCGTGCAGATGAAGAGGATTACGATGAGAAGTATGATGAGGCTGTCGATTTTGTCGCTGAAACTGGCCAGGCTTCTATCTCGTTGATTCAGAGGCGTTTCCGTATTGGGTACAACCGAGCAGCCAGGATTGTTGAGCGCATGGAAGCAGAGGGAGTCGTCGGCCCGTCAGACGGAGTGAAACCTAGAGAGGTCTTGATTAACAAGGTATAATGGGGCTGCGGCTTCTCGCTGTCAATTCCTAGGAAAAACTGGACGGTGACAAGGAGGTCCATCCGGAATCGGGTCTGAGAGTTTACTTTGTCCCGAGTTTAGGGGGCGGGGGTTTACGTGACACAGCGATTGACGCTCTTATCGATCTTGTTTTTCTTTATTTCCATCGGTGACTGCATGGCCCTGACTACGGGTGAGGTCGTCGGGAGGGTTCAGTCGGAGTACGAGGGAATCTCGAGCCTAACAGCAGATTTCGTTCAGGAATCGACCAACAAGATGCTCGGCCAAACTCGGATCACTAAAGGAAAGGTCTACTTCGAAAAGGCAGGCCTCATGCGGTGGGAGTACACCACATCCCCAAAGAACACGTGGGTGAGCGACGGCAAGACACTCTGGTTTTACCAACCCGAGGAGAATCAGGTGATTGTTGAGGATGTGGATCGGGAGAAGGAAAGACTCTTCCTGGCTTTCCTTGTCGGCGAAGGTGACCTCACTAGGGATTTTGACGTTCACCAGTGGGAGCAGGAAGTGGACGAGACTCGAAATGGCTATCGGATAGAGCTGACTCCCAAGAGACCCCATGCGATGATGGATCGGCTGATTCTGACAGTTGATCAAAAGACGAGTTATGTTCGTCGAGCGGAATTCCACGACGCATACGGAAACCCAACGCTCATTCACTTCAAACGTATTCGTGTCAATCGGAAGTTGCCGACTCACCTGTTTACCTTTATAATCCCTCCAGGAACTGAGGTTATCAGGAATTCAGGCAACACGAGTCAGTAGTCAGAATAGGTCCAGATTGAGCGTCACCCATCGTCCCCATGTGTTCCAACTATGACGTATCTATCCCGCTGTTTCCTGGGACTTTTAAGAATTGTGGTCAGGTGGGCAGAGAGAAAAGTCTCATGAGTGTTCGACAACCTGTAGGATCTTGAAGGCGTCTTGTGTAGTCTTTTTCATACTGACTCCAGACTTCTCGCCAGAACATCACAGTCTCACCGGATAGAGCGGTAAAGAATTGAAATAATTCTGTCTATTTTGTGGTGAATGATGCCGTTGAAACGCGCCACGGGAATTGTGATTCAATCATTCGACTATGGAGAGTCGGACCGAATCGTCACATTTTTCACCCTCGAACACGGAAAGATGAAGGGAATAGCAAAGGGGGCTCGCCGGAGCAGGAAACGGTTCAGCAATAGCCTCGACTTGTTTTGCCATGTGAGGATCCATTTCTTTGAGAAAGAGGATCGATCCCTTAGCAGAATCGATCAATGCGATGTCATAGAGTTCTATCCTGGCTTGAGCCGCGATATCGTGAAGATGGGTTATGGGAGTTACTTTGTCGAATTGGTTGACGCCATGGTTGGGGAAGGGCAGGCACATCAAGGTCTCTTCAACCTGCTAAGAGCATTTCTATCCATAGTCGACAGGATGGAGCCGAAAGAAGAATTGTTGCGGATCTTTGAAATTCGCCTTCTCTCTCTGCTGGGATACCGACCTAACCTTGATTCTTGCACTCACTGCAGGAGAGGACTCGATCAGCTCGACCGTATCTATTTTGTCTTGGCTCGGGGGGGTATCTTCTGTGAGAAGTGCTGCCCGACAGGTGCAGATTTTCTCACACTCACCATGGGAACAGTAAGAGTCTTGGAGAAACTAGCCGGGACAGATCTTTCTAAGATTCACCGTGTGAGATTCTCACCCCGTTCCCTCACAGAGAGCCGAGAGATTTTGCCTCGGTTTATTCAGCATTATCTCAATCGCGAGTTGAAGTCTCTCCGATTTCTGGAAAGCGTCAGGCAAGGCGTTCCGTCTTGACAGGCTAGGGGCAAAGTGTTAGAGATCTGTTCCCAGGACTTAGGAAAAGCCGGTTCACCAATGGACAGGGATCAGGGAGTCCCCTTGAAAAGTTGCCACGGCTCACCGGTCAGCAGCTCTTTGAGACGGATTCTCCCAAGGGGCCACATAATGTTCCGTTGGTTGGTGCCACGCTATCCCAGAGAGCTGTGGACTAAGTCTATCGCTGACAGGTGATCTCTGTCTTCCGTCAGCCGAGGAGTCGTTCAGTGACTTTTCAGGATGTGATTTTGACTCTCGAAACGTTTTGGGCGAAACGGGGATGCATCATTTGGCAACCCTATCAGACAGAGGTCGGCGCTGGGACGATGAACCCGGCAACATTTCTTCGTGTTCTTGGACCTGAGCCATGGCAGGTCGCTTATGTCGAGCCCTCCAGGCGGCCCGCCGATGGTCGTTACGGGGACAACCCGAATCGCCTCGAGCAGCACTATCAGTATCAGGTCATTCTAAAGCCATCCCCCCTAGAGGTTCAGGATATTTATCTGGATAGTCTCCTGAGTTTGGGCATAGATCCCCTCGCTCACGATATTCGATTCGTTGAGGATGACTGGGAGGCACCGACCCTTGGAGCGTGGGGCCTCGGGTGGGAGGTTTGGCTTGACGGGATGGAGATCACCCAGTTTACATATTTTCAACAGGCCGGGGGGTACGATTTGAATCCCGTATCTGTGGAGCTAACCTACGGTCTTGAGCGGATTGCCATGTATATTCAAGAGGTCGATAACGTGTACGACCTAATCTGGACCGAGGGGATTCGATACGGCCACGTTTATCATCGTCGTGAAGCTGAGTACTCCACCTACAATTTTGAAATGGCAGACACGGCGATGCTTTTTCAGGTCTTCGATCTATTTGAAGGTGAGTGTTCCCGACTCGTAGACAAAGGGCTTGTCCTGCCAGCCTATGATCATTGTCTCAAATGCTCCCACACCTTCAACATCCTAGATGCCCGTGGAGCCATTAGCGTCACCGAACGAACCGGTTTTATCCACCGGGTGAGAGATTTAGCAGGACGGTGTGCCGAGGGCTATCTGAAACAGCGTGAGTCCATGGGCTACCCTCTTCTGAACAGATTTAAAGATTAGGATTAACTAATTGGATTTCTCAGAAATTGCAGAGTGTTAGCTTTTGTAGCAATGGAGTACTGGAGTGAAGGAACACTCAGCAGTTGCAGGACTTGTTTTTTGACCCATTACTCCAATGTTCTGGCACTCCATACCAGCATTTAGAAGGTTTTGGGTCACAATGGGAAAAGAGCTCCTTCTTGAGATCGGAACTGAAGAGATTCCCGCTCGATTCACTCCAAAAGCCTTGAAAGACCTAGCATCTCTCATGGAGAAAGAGCTTGAGGCCGTAGAGGTTAGCTTTGGGGAGGCTCGTGCCCTGGGAACTCCCAGGCGTCTTGCCCTGTGGGTAGATAATGTCGCCGAGTTTCAGAAGGATGCCATAGAGAGAAAGGTAGGCCCCCCCAAGCATGTGGCCTTTGATGAGAAAGGCAATCCAACGAAACCGGCCCAGGGCTTTGCTAAAGCGCAGGGGGTTCGAGTCGAAGACCTGGAGACGGTTAGCACTGAGAAAGGCGAATACCTTTGTGCCGTGCGGCGATACAGGGGAGGAGAAACAGCCGATGTCCTCCGGAAGAGTATTCCCAAAGTGATTACGTCTCTTTCTTTTATGAAATCGATGCGGTGGGGTAGCTCAGCCCTCAGATTTGTGCGGCCTATACATTGGATTCTTGCCCTTTTTGGCGGTCACGTCGTTCCTTTCAAGATTGAGAACGTCGAGAGTGGAGCGGTGACATACGGGCACCGATTCATGAGTCCCGGAAGTTTCAAAGTAGAAGGGTTTCAAGACTATCTGAAAAAGCTCCGCCAAGCCTCAGTGATCGTTGATCCTGAGAAAAGGAGACGCCTGATCGAGGAGGGGATTCACGGAGTAGCACGAGAGGTGTCGGGGAAAGTATTAGAGAATAGAGAACTCCTCGAGGAGGTGACATATCTGGTTGAATACCCCGTGATTATTCTGGGGGATTTTGAGAAAGACTTCTTGACCCTGCCCAAAGAGGTGATTGTCCATGCCATGGAGGACCATCAGCGATATTTCCCCGTGGTGACGGCGAAGGGGAAGCTCCTACCACACTTTGTGTGTGTATGTAATACCGAGGCCGTCGACATGAATGTCGTCAGGAGGGGGAATGAACGAGTTTTGCGAGCCAGACTCTCAGATGCCAGGTTCTTCTTTGATGAGGACACCAAGACTCCCCTCCACGAAAAAGTCGAAAATCTCAAGGATGTCATCTTCCAGACGAAGCTCGGAACCTCCTATGAGAAAGTGATGCGCCTTCGAGCTCTGTCCCGTTTTCTGGCGAAGAAAGTGAAGCCTGAACTCGAAGGGTCCGTGGGTCGAGCCGCTTTCCTCTGCAAGGCTGACCTGGTAACCGGAATGGTGGGAGAGTTTCCCAGTCTTCAAGGGGTGATCGGGAGAGAGTATGCACTTCTTTCAGGTGAAACGAGGGACGTGGCCGATGCGATTTATGAGCATTATCTTCCCGCCTTTGCCGGAGATCGGCTGCCCTCATCTCCAATCGCTGATCTTATCAGTGTTGCGGACAAACTCGATACAATCGTCGGATGTTTCGGTGTCGGATTGATACCAACAGGCGCCGGCGACCCCTTCGCATTGCGTAGACAGGCATTGGGGATTCTAAATATCCTTCTCGACAAGAGATACCCAGTCGCTCTAGGGCAAATGGTCAGCGAGAGCCTTAAGGGGCTCAGGGAAAAGCTCGAATTGTCGCCTCAGGAGGTCGGGCGGTCAGTTCTTGGGTTCTTCAAACAGCGTTTTCAGAATCTTTTGATATCCAAGGATATTTCCTACGATATTGTGGAGGCAGTTGTGGAGGCTGGATTCGACAATGTGGTTGATTGCCATGATAGAATTGTTGCCCTGGCAGCGATGAAAAAAAGAAAGGAGTTCGCTCCCCTTGCTGTGGCCTTCAAAAGGGTTGTCAATATCAGTCGGGAATCGCCCCGTCGAAAAGCCGTCCAGTCACTTTTCAAGGACGACGCTGAGCAGGGGCTCCACCAGACTTTTTTAGAGGTAAAGGGTCGGCTAGACAAACGTCTCGGGGGGAGAGATTATGAGAAGGCGCTGGTAGAGCTGACTCGACTCAAAGAACCGGTGGATCGGTTTTTCGACAGTGTCCTTGTGATGGATAAGAACGCAAAAATCAGAGATAACCGTCTTGCCCTTCTTGGTCAGATCGCTGACCTTTTTTCTCGTATTGCCGACTTCTCAAGAATCGTGACAGAATGAGTAAGAGCCTCCACCGTGAAACTCGAAATTTGAATACCTGAATCGACTCGACGGCTCGGCTCGGGAGTCCGAAAACCATCGCCTGTGCGCTCGGATTGTAGTGACGATGTCGGAAAAGGAGTCCAGAATGACGGCGGAAGAAGAAACTCACGAACTTATCGATGACCATGTATCGAAAAGAATGAAGCCACAGCTCGAGCGTGAGTACATTAGCTTGGCACACACCTTCTCCCTTCTCAAAAGAAACCCTCGGGAGGCTTTTGAAAATCTTTTTGTCATCATGTTTATGGCGCCATTGCTTGTGGGGCGAAGTGATATTGCCAAGCGCAACCTTCTCCTGTTGAGGGGGCTCATCGATGTATTAGAAAGTAGAGACAAGAGGTCGTCATTGGCGACTGACATCATCGAGGGATTCTATCAAGAATTCGATTCGGTAATCGTGAAAATAAACAAAGTCCAGCAGGTTTATAGCCTCGATATCGACCTCTCCTTCCTCAAAGAACTCGGCATGAGAAAATAGAATCTCAAACAACCCCCGACACGCGTGCTTCCTGCAAAACCCACAGGATCTCGAAGGATGAAGATTGACCCTAGTCACAGAGTCTCTGGGCACTCCGGGAGCTCAAAAATCCCCATGAACGGCAAGGCCGCCGTGAGGCAATAACCCTCAGCCGTTTATCCAGAATCAAGTGTCAGATTAGATGAGATAAGGGATGGTCATTGGAATCCGGGAAACGAGGAGAATGATCGATCGGTGAAGGCTCATCCTAGATCCTGAAAGAACACATTAAATGGGTAGTCGGGGTTTTCCAGGTCAGCCTTGTCCCTAGCCATCTCTCTCAGTTTAGCCTGCGCTGCGGTAAGTCGGGCAACGGGAGCGCGGTAAGGGGAACAACTGACATAATCAAGCCCGAGGGTGTGGCAGAATTCAATGCTCCGAGGATTGCCCCCATGTTCGCCACAGATCCCCACCTTGAGCTTAGGATTTGTCTTTTTCCCATAGTCTATTGTGATTTTCATCAGTCTTCCCACACCCTTGATATCGAGAATCTCGAAGGGGTTGTCCATGAGAATCTGCATCTCGTTATAGAGGGGGAGGAATTTCTTCTCAGCGTCTTCTCTCGAAAAGGAGAAGGTTGCCTGGGTGAGGTCATTGGTCCCAAAGGAGAAGAAATCTGTCACTTCCGCCAGTGGCCCCGCTCTCATGCACGCTCGAACAACCTCGATCATGGTTCCGAATCTAAAGAGAACACAAATGTCATATTTTTTCTCAACAATTCCTCTGATTTCGTCCATCCACTTGTGGACCTGTTTGAGTTCCTGGGATGTGCATACCTGAGGCACCATGATTTCAGGTTGGATATCGACCCCGTCTTTGATGAGTTCAGCAGCGGCCTCCAGAATGGCTTGGATTTGCATCTTGTAAATCTCGGGGTGTTTGATTCCCAACCGCACACCGCGGTGTCCGAGCATCGGGTTGACTTCAGCAGTCTCGCGAACCTTTCGGAGAATCTCCTCTTTTTTTTCGACAAGCTCATCAAACAGTTCTTTCTCCCTGATTGCTGAGAGTTCCTTCAGTACATGCGCGACGGGGGGCACGAGTTCCTGCAGCGACGGTTCAAGCAGAACCTTGAAAGAATCTGGAATCGTCTCCATCTGCTCGAGGCTCTTTTTTACTTCCTTGAGCCTTTCGATTTCCCACACGAGGGATTCCACGGATGGTAGAAACTCATGGAGGGGCGGATCGAGGAGCCGGATCGTCACGGGAAGCCCTTGCATCTTGTTAAATATCTTTTTAAAATCACTTTTCTGCATGGGGAGCAACTTATCGACCGCTTGTTGTCTTTCTTGGGTTGTGTCGGCCAGGATCATTTCCCGAACAATTGGCAGGCGGTCTGCCGCGTTGAACATCCGTTCAGTGCGGCACAGGCCGATACCCTCGGCCCCAAGTTTTCTCGCCATCGCCGCATCTTTGGGTGTATCGGCGTTGGCCCTGACACCCAGAGTTCGGATCTCATCCGCCCATCTGAGAATGGTCTTCAGGTCTGGACTGAACTCCGGCTCCACCGTAGGAACCTCTCCGAGGTAGATGTATCCCGTAGCGCCATCAATAGTGACAACGTCACCCTCCAGGATATGGTGTTTATCGACAATCGCTACTTTATTTCGATCGTCGATTTCTATCGCCTCACAGCCGACCACACAGGGTTTTCCCATCCCTCGCGCCACAACAGCGGCGTGGGAAGTCTTGCCTCCCCGGCTTGTCAGTATTGCCTTGGCCCGAAAGAACCCGTGAATATCCTCCGGCTTCGTTTCCTCCCGGACCAGGATCACGCTCTCACCCAGCATGCCCCGCCGTTCCGCTTGGTCGGCGTCGAACACGACTTTGCCGTGAGCTGCTCCCGGAGAGGCTGGCAGGCCCTGTGCAAGCGGTTTGACCCGAGTATTTTGATCAATCCGCCGGTGGAGAAGTTGCTCAAGGTGTTCTGGTGAAATACGGAGCAAAGCCTCCTCTTTTGTTAGCAAGTTTTCCCGAACCATTTCCCGGGATGTCTTCACGCGGGCAGCAGCGTTCATCTTCCCATTTCGAGTCTGAAGGATATAAAGGGTGCCACGCTCTATGGTGAACTCAAAGTCTTGGACCTCATGATAGTGTTTTTCCAGGATGTGGCGAACCTGTTCCAGTTCCTTGTACTGCTTAGGCATTTGACGTTTCATGTGTAAGACGGGCTTGGGTGTTCGTATTCCGGCAACGACATCTTCGCCCTGGGCATTGACGAGATACTCCCCGAAGAAAACGTTTGCCCCGGTGCCGGGGTCCCGGGTGAAGGCCACCCCAGTGGCAGAGTCGTTTCCCATATTGCCGAAGACCATGGTACACACATTGACCGCCGTCCCATTCGCCATGTCCGTAGTAATCTTGAATTCTCTTCGATAGTCGATGGCCCTCTTGCCCATCCATGATCGGAACACCGCTTCGATGGCGATTTCGATCTGCGTCCAGGGGTCTTGGGGAAATTCTCTGCCCAGCTCCTTTTTGATTGCTCTCTTGAAGTCCCCACAGATCTCTTCAAGGGTTTGTACCTGTAGGTCGGTGTCGAATTTTGCACCGACTTTCTTTTTTGCCTCTCCCAGAATCACGTCAAAATAGCTATCGTCAAGGCCCATTGCAACCTTGCCAAAGAGTTGTATGAGTCTCCGATAGGCGTCATAGACGAACCGCCCGTTTCCGTTAGCCCGTGTCAACCTGTCCACAACACGGTCATTGATACCGAGGTTGAGGATTGTATCCATCATGCCGGGCATCGACATGGCCGCCCCTGACCGAACAGAGACAAGGAGGGGATTGTCGGGGTCTCCAAACAACTTCCCGGTCTTCTTTTCAAGTTCCTTTATCTTGTCCCTGACCTGGGTCATTAGAGTTGTAGGTAGTTTCTTGCCATTTGCGTAGTATTCCAGGCAGGCCTCTGTTGTAATGATGAAACCTGGTGGAATGGGAAGGCCGATACGAGTCATCTCGGCAAGATTAGCACCCTTGCCTCCAAATAGCTGTTTGTTCTTGCCATCAGCCTCCTCGAACAGATAGACATACTTGGTCATTTCCATATAGGTCCTTTTTGAGGCGAAATTTGGGAGGAAAACACCCTTAGTGCAAATATAGTACCATCCTGATTCTATCATCTCGGCCTCAAAAATCAATTGCGCCAGGGTTCAAAGGAATTCCCACCTGGCGCCCGTTTCAGGTCGATTCTCGACAACCGAAGCATTCCTAAGCGGGCAGTTGACAGCTCTCGCCTGCTGAAGGTCAATGTCCTCACCCTGCTATAGCGATAGGATCACAGAGACAGAAGTGGGCCAACAGGAAGGGAAGGGAATTTAACTTCTATTGAGAAGTGACACTGAGCGAGGCTAACGCCATGATTCTGTTCGAAGGATTTCAGAAATGCGTCACTATCATAGACCTTCGATCTTTTGGAGGAGATCATGCTGATCGTGAGGTCCAGTGTGTCTGTGGGAACATGGCTATGGCCGGTGGAAAAGGTGTTGCGACCTCCCTTGGGTCTTTGACGTCCATGGTTCTCGTGGAGCGGGTCAAGAACCGCATTGTTTTGGTCTCCAGCGGGCAGGGTCGAAACGTTAAAGAGGCTCGGTCCGAACTGTTTCAGCGAAAGCGTTCTGGAGGGTACCTATCTCTCGAAACAGATCGCGACTGAGACTCAAAACGTGTCGATGATCTTCATCAGGGGAAGGGAGCCCAAAACACGCTAAGTCAGGGTGGCAACGAGCCCTGAGGTGTCTATACGCTTAATTCTGAATCGTTTCCTTGATCTTGTTTTAGGTCGAGAGAAAGGCTCCGATAGATGTCATCGGTGACAAAAATCTGGGCTTTTACTCTGAGCGCCAGTGCTATTGCGTCACTAGGCCGTGCATCGACGGGAATCTTTTTGCCATTCAGTTTCAAAATAATCCTCGCATAGATTATGTTTTGCCGCACATCATGAATGAGAATATGGTGAACCCGGGCATGAAGGCCTTCCAAAATGTTTTTCATTAGGTCGTGGGTCATGGGTCGGGGGGGGACCACACCGTTTATCTCGAGGGCAATGGCATTGGCCTCACTAATGCCGATCCAGATTGGAATTACCCTCCTCTCATCCATATCTTTCAATATCACAACGGATTTCCCTTCTAGAGGGTCGACCTTTACTCTCATAACCTTCATTTCCTTGAGCCTCGTCTCCTCTTCTGACCAGGAGATCCCGGCAGAGATTCCAATCACCAGAAGAACAACAGACAAAAGTAAGAGCGATTTTTTCAACGTTTTCTCCTTCCCTGTTCAGGCACTCAAGATCCAGAAATGTCCTTTAACCGTAACCCCGGATCGATCTCTTGGGCTCGATCCCATTCCCGGGCTGCTTCTTTCTTCATATTCTTCATGTAATAGGCCTTTCCCAGATTGAGGTGTGCCAGTGCGAAATCTGGTTTAAGGGTAATCGCCTCTTTGAAGGCCGCAATAGCCTGATCCAACCGTCCCATCTTCAGGTGGACCAGGCCAATATTGAAAATAGGCTCTGGATAACTCGAATTTACCTTTATCGCCATTTCCCATGCCGAAATGGCGTCATCGTACCGTTCTTTCTTGAAGTACGTAACACCCAACAGGTTATAGGTTTCTGCATTTGATGAATCTATTGCAGCAGATTTCTGGAACTGTGCTATGGCATCATCGAGAAGGCCCATTCTGTTGAGGATCGATCCTAACCTGTTCCTGGCAATGACTGATTGGGGGTCTAAGTCGATATACTTTTCAAGCTCGGAAGCGGCCTTTCCCAGATCTCCAAGGGTCTCATAGACTGTGGCTAAATTGTAGAGGGCGCTGACATGGCGAGGGTTCTTTTTGATGGCTTTTCTGTATGATTTGGCTGCCTCATTGAAATCTCTCCGTCCCTGATATATAAGTCCGAGGTAGTAATAAGCGTCGGCGTGGTTCGGATCGAAATCTATGGCCTCTTCGAATTGAACTGAGGCAGCGTTTATCATTCCCTTCTGATAGTAAGTCACTCCCAGATTGAAATGAGCGTCGGCGTATCGAGACTCCAGTTGAGTCGCCTTTAGAAATTCGGCCATAGCCCTTTTGGAGTCTCCCTTTTGCAGAAAAGCAAGGCCCATACGATTGTGATAATAGGCGGCGCTACCTCTAGGCGGTTGTTTTGGTCCTGTGGCGCAGGAAAACAAAAATATGGAACCGACGAAAAGGACCAACCCTACTCTTGAGGCCAAATGCATTGAGCTCTCCCATATACTAGCAATTCGATTGTAGGAACCGGTTTTCCCAATCGTGTCGGGGGAGATTCAGATAATTAGTCGACCACCCGCGGTAGGTAGACGCGAAAGGTCGTGTGGTTATCTTCTCCTTCAAGTTCAATCCGGCCACCCAGGATCTTCACCAGACGGTTTGTAATATGGAGCCCTCTCCCTTTGGTCTCTCCATCGAGAATTTGCTCCCTCTCTGCTTCAGAAATCGTCCCGGTGTTACTGATCTCCGCCACTGCCCATTGATCCATTGGATACGTCGTAACAACCAAGTGTCCGCCCTTTTCCGGAATGGCCTGAGTCGCGTTACTAAGCAGGTTGTCGAAAACCCTCTCCATATGGAGTGGATAGCATCTAACCCGCAGAGATGTCTTAAGATTTTTGACTATTTTTATGTTGCGACGCTTCAGCTCCCGTATGGCCTCTCTGTTGAGCTCGAGCCGATGTGCAAGTTTTTCCGTCATGTCAACGTCCTCTTCTTTCCCGGCTCCGTAGACGCTATAGGCCATTTCCTGCATTCTTGAAGCTTCGCGTAGCACAATGTCCAGATCTCGGATAACTTTCTCCCTTTTTTTCTCAAAATCTCCCTTTTCCAGAACATTCTTCACCCTTTTTGCAAATCCTGCGGTTGCAATGGCCGGATTCTTGAAATCATGAAGAATGTCGTCCAGTTGCTCGATTTTTGCTGCTTTCATCAATTCCTTTCCAAAAAAAACGAGGAGTTCAATCTCTTCACCTGTGAAACTGGTGTGTTTGTCTAGGGCATCAAAGGCGAGGAAGTAGTTGATCACGTCGCGAGTTTTCATGGGAACGTAAAGGATAGAATTGATATTCTGAGTCATGGCAAACCGCCGAAGATCTTCCGTAAGCAATCGACTGCGACGGGGATTGTCAATCAGGATATAAGAAGGGTAGATCTTTTCGTCTTCGTATTCCCCAAGTATGGCGGATTGATGAATGATTGCACTAAAGTAAGGCTCGTCATTGACTGAAAAGACTTTGCCCACACCATGATAGCCCCCTTTTTCAGGGTAACCCGCTTCAAGGATGACCTGCATCCGATCTGGACTGACCGAGAAAAAGGCACAGCTCTGAACCCATATTATATCGGCCAACTCCGGGATAATGAGGGTGAAGACGTCTTTCATCCGTATACCCTCACGCTTCCCCAACCTCTGAAAGATTATCTCGACAATTCTCTCTTTCTGTTCGTTCAACCTTCTGAGGTCCAATATCCTTTTATTGGCGATGACAAAGGTGACACGTCGGGCAAGCATTTCAGCCACTCGAATGTCGACCTCGTGAAATCTCCGATCCGACTCCTTGTAATAGACCTGAATTGTTCCCCGGATATCCCGCTCCGCCATAGAAAAACGATGGATGTGAAAGGGTACGGCCATCATAGAGTTCAGGCCCAACCGTGTCATGATATCTTTGTTCTTATACCGTGGTTCCTTGAGGATGTTGGGGATGGTGATGCTTTTTTCGGTCTTCATTGCCTCTCCAGCAATCGAATCCTCGTAAGGAACAGCGTGCTCCCGAATCGATTCCTCGTGGCGATAAGATCCGTAAGATTCCATCTGATGTTTCACAGGATCATAGATCCTGATCGATGCTGCGTCCGCTTGTAAGAACTGGGCGATGTCTTTTACAGCAGCTGTCAGAATCTCTTTTTCTGTCAAACTGGGATCGATCGTAATGATGTGCTCGGCCTCGTCGATGACAGTCCTAATGTTGTCAGCGACCACATCCTCATGGATGGCTTGGGCCAGCTCTTTTAGATCATCTTCTGATAATTCAGATTTCCTGAGGGCAGGGTTTTTTTTTAGGTAATCGACGAGATCCTTATCATAAAAGGCATTGGTCATGGGGATCCTGAAGGGATTTACGACAGGGATTGATAGGTTCAGTCTATTCGCTACGCTCATTTTTGTCAAGGAACTGGGTTTCTGGAGTTTCTTGAGTTTCGGCCTCCCATTGACAGCCGATTGGTGAAATCGTTCGAGGGGGTCCGAAAATCAATCCTAAATGTCAAAATCCGTAAGTCAAAACAAATCCCAATGCCACCATGTCATCAGACCGAAATACCATTAGGAATCAAGTCTTTACACAGGTAACCCCTCGATCAGCTACCGATGCTGTCAACCCATAATTCCTGCTTTGTCTCTGAGCTCTTATGTTTGGATCTCAGGCTTTGTCATGTGACACTCCGGTTCTTCGTCCGTGTTCATTGAGTTTTGATGATTCTACCCTGATCTTTTGCGGAGGCGTTGGACCGGGTGTGCCTCGATTTTTCTCAGAAAAGCGCCACCGTATCGCAGATGCAATTGAGGCTGAAGTAACTTGAGATCATTGAAGAATGCCCCTTTTCCTCGCTTTTTCTGACTCCTTCTTGGGCTCGGTCTTTTGAACGTCTAAAATCTCCGCCTGTGGCAGGCCAAACTGCTGTGCACGAGTTGACGCGCATGGGTTCAGTTCCCCCCTTCAGTAGTGCTCCTCCGCCACGTGGGAACATCAGGAATTTGCCGAGGTTTGTTTCGAGGACCTTTTCGGGTGAAACTGACCGTATCATCTGCAATTCACCTTGATCCTTTTTCCATGCAAATGATGGTAGATCTCGCCCTTGAAAACCCTCTGAGCCTGATTATAATAAGAAGTGGTTAGGAGGGTCAGTGACTGTATCCTAAATCGAACCCAAGGAGTCATGCCGATGCCGATTTATGAGTATCGCTGCAAGGCCTGTGGCCACATTTTCGAGATGATCCGGGGAACTAACGAGGAAGACGGCGGACTTCTGTGCCCAGCATGTCACAGAAGGGGCGTCGAGAGACTCATGTCCTCCTTTAGTTCGGCAGGGGCGGGATCCAAGGAATCACCATGTAGTCCAGGTCCTTATACCTGAGGCTAAATATGAGAGCGGCAGTTTGCCGCTACGAGCACTATCCAGATTTGGAACCTGAACAATTCTAAGCCTATCCGTTGTCCCGCCTATGGGACGGCAAATCCCATTCTCGGTGTAGGGGCCTTCGAGATAAACCCTGATTCCCCAAAGAGTTCGATTCGCTCCCAGCAATGGTCCATCTTTAAACGGCACGGCCGTGGACCTGTCCTTGCCACGACCACTGCCTTTAGCCGGAAACTGGGGAAACCTGGGGCGAGATGTCAACTTGACAGAACCCTGTGGTGCGTGGTTACTTTACCAGCGGGTGCGGGTTTGAGAAAGAATTGGAGCATCAGTGATGGAATTCAAGAGGAAGCCAAAGAAGCGAGGGAAGGGAAAGGCGACGAAGTTTTTTGAGGTTGTCTACCTCCCGGATGAAAAAAAGGCTACAATCGAAAAAGGCGTGACACTCCTGGAGGCTGCCGGCATTGCGGGTGTTCACATCAACAACGTATGCGGTGGACAAGGGGTTTGTGGGAAATGCAAGGTCAAAATCAGTGGGAGCACTGTGGCGGACCGTTCCAAATATTTTTCGATTCTGAGCAAAGAGGAACTCCAGGAAGGATATATTCTGGCGTGTCAAACTCCGGTTGAAGGGAACGTGGAGGTTGAAATACCTCCGGAATCCCGCATGGAGGGAGAGCAGATACTGACGGAAGGTGGTGCAGTCGCATACAGCGAGCCCGCTTATGTTGAGAGACATCCTCAGGAGGAGGCAAAGGTTCCCTTCTATAGCCCCTTAACATCAAAAGTCTACCTCCAGTTGCCCCATCCCAGTCTAAAGGACAATCTGTCCGACCTGGATAGGATCTATCGTGAATTAAGGAGGAAATGGGACATCCCGGTTTTGGACATCGACTTAGACGTGATTCAGAGACTCGCTCGGCTTCTTCGTCAAAGTGATTGGAAGATTACCGTAACCCTGGGGCGAGAACCGCAAGGCCTTCGGATCCTTCAGGTTGAGCCTGGAGACACAAGCAAGAAGAATTTTGGCGTTGCTGTGGACGTTGGGACGACCACCGTTGTGGTTCAATTGGTGAATCTCGTGACGGGCCAGGTTGTGGCATCCTATGCGAGTCATAATTCGCAAATCCGGTACGGCGAAGACGTAATTTCTAGAATGATTTATGCGTGTGATACTGCCAATGGACTTGGGCCTCTTAACCAAGCGGTGATCGGCAACATCAACGAACTTATTCAGCGTCTGGTTCGATCGGAAGGGGTTTCTTTGGAGGATGTTACGGCCATTCTCGTCGCCGGGAACACCACCATGACCCACCTCCTTCTTGGTTTGGAGCCCTGCTTTATTCGACTGGAGCCCTATATTCCGACGGCGGATACGTTTCCAGTCTTGAAGGCCGCTGAGGCCGGGATTCGAATCAACCCCTATGGTCTGCTTGCCTGCATGCCTGGGGTAAGTAGTTATGTTGGTGGAGATATTACGGCAGGTGTGCTGGCTTCTGGAATCGATGATTCATCTCATCAATCGATCCTTATCGATATTGGGACGAATGGAGAGATCGTTCTGGGAAACAATGAATGGCTTGTATGTTGTAGCGCATCGGCAGGGCCTGCTTTCGAGGGTGGAGGAACAAAGTGTGGGATGCGAGCGGTCGAAGGGGCGATCCAGTCGGCTTCAATTTCCGATGGACAAGTTGAGGTGTCTACCATAGGTGGGGCCAAGCCACTGGGGATCTGCGGCTCCGGGTTCATCGATATCATTGGGGGTCTCTTTGAAAATGCCTTGATTCATCCTGATGGAAAATTCGACATGGACCAGGCCAACGGGCGGTTGAAGAAGACTGAAGAAGGAGTCGAATTCGTCCTGGTCTTCGGAAAGGAGTCAGGCACCGGAAAGGACATAGCGGTTACGGAATTCGATATCAGTAATCTCATAAAGTCGAAAGCGGCGGTCTTCGCGGCCGCCAGAGTCCTGGTTCGGAGTGTTGGGCTAGACTTCTCGGCTATCGACCGAGTTTTCGTGGCTGGTGGGTTTGGAAACTACCTGAACATCGAAAAAGCAATTACTATCGGACTGTTGCCGGATCTGCCGTTGGATCGATTTCAGTTTATCGGGAATAGCTCGGTGGCTGGTGCCAGAATTGCGCTGGTCTCAAATCATGCCTTTGAAAAAGCTGAGACGGTTGCCAAAAAGATGACCTATTTTGAGCTTTCAGTGCGTACCGATTTTATGGATGAGTTTATTGCTGCCCTTTTTCTCCCCCACACCAATCAAAAACTCTTCCCCACGGTAATGGGCAGGGGCATCGCCGGTTAAAAGATGGTTCTGTCCTCAGGGGTTTTCCCCCTGTGTCGGTCGAGACCGTCAGGTAGAAGCGTTCTCTTTTCTCTGTGTGAGTTTTGTGGCATGGCCTCCCTGGCCCTCACGACCCTTCTCCCCCCAAGATTCTCTCTTCTACAAGCCGGAGTTGGTCCTTTCTGAGACCGATTCTGTCTTCAATCTCCTCGATGGCCAGAAGCTGATGAGGTCTTATGGAATGGGCTAGCAACTGCTTTTTTCGCTGCTCCAGCTCTTTTTCTAACCGATCGATCTCCTCCCGTAGGGCACCTTTTTTTCTCTCGAGTTCCTCTCGGGCTGCACCTTGCTTCATGGAGGGCCTGCACCTTTCGAACAATCATCCCGTGTTCCAACGCCTGATGAGGTAGGGCTTTGTCTCTTCAAAGATAATACACTGATCCTCCACATGTTCTTCGGCTTGTTGGGTTGACATGGTCTCTACCTTGTTCACAAAGCTGAGAACCTTTCCATAGTAGAGGGGTTGGATCGAGTCGAGGAGACTATCGGCTTCCTCTTGTTCTCTGCGGAAAGCGATAGCATAGTCGAAAAGTATTCGGGCCCAGAGTTCGGTAGGGAAATCGAAAAGGTCTGGCGCCATATCTGCCACTTCAGTAAGCTTGGAAAAGACCTCTGGCGCCAGAATAGCCTTCCATCGGTCTATCACCTGTTTGAGACCCTCGGTGAATCGAGAATAGAGCCTTGTTTTTTCAATGGTCATGTCCGGAGGCATCTCCGTCTCTCCCAAACCGAATCCAAAAATAGCCGTTGGCTTGCTCCATCTCACATGCTTCCATCTGTCGCTGTAATGGCCCATAAGACCAAATATTGTGCCGACTACTTGATTGAACATGGGGCCCAAATCAGCAGCTGGATCTTTCGGCTTGTGAACTTTTGGTCTGCCCATAAAGGATTGACAGATTTGGATGTTGTTCGTAATAGCAAGGGTCATCATCCAAATGTCGATGCCGAACTGAGAGATCCGATCGCCCCAAATCTCGTTCTCAAGATAGGCCTTGGCCAATTGGCCCGAGAATCCGAACTCCCCTCCGATCGGCTGTCGAACCCTCCTGCCGTAAAGAGCGCGCGTCAAAGGATAGGCAATAGTATTGGTTATGGTCCCGTCGAATCGATGCCTGACGTAAAGGGGAGCGACAAACCCAAAGCCTTTGAATAGGGGGTCAGCTAAGTTCTTGATCCATCGGGGAGTGATGCTTTTGAGATCGGCGTCAACGACAACAATCGCTTTGGCATTGAGGTCTACCGCCTTTTTGAAGAGGTTTCGAAAATTATTGCCTTTCCCTCTGACTCCCTCCGGGGTAGAGATGTAAATCTTGGGAACTTGGGTAGCGACGCCCAAAAAGGCTTCTCGCGTTCCATCGGTTGAATGATTATCGCAGTTGATAATTACCGATTGATGGTCGGAATAAAACTGTGTCAGGCCCTCGTCAGCTGTCTGTGTGGGGAACTGGATCAGTTTGCCCTCATTATATGAGGGAATGCCGACGATGATGTCCGCATTCTTCACATTCTTGGGGTTCTCTTCATAAGCCTCGACCATTGGATGGGGATCTCCTCCAGGTTCAAGTGTTAGATTAGAACATATCATAAACCCTTGGGCAGTCAACCAGTAACGGAGAGGGATATTTTCACAAAACAAGCGTAGAATCATGCAAAAAGAGTACCCACGGACGAAGAACCAGAATATGAAGTGACAAAGGAGGAATAAGGATTGACAGAATCGGTAGCTGATCGATGGGTTATCTATGTGACGACTTAATTGCTAGAGGTATTTCAATTTGTTGAGATGGCGGCGTTGGGATGTGGTTTGACATGTGGATTTTGACATTCAGAATTCATTCTTGGACCCCCTCGAACAATTTCACCAATCGGCTGTCAATGGGAGGCCAAAACTCAGGAAACTTCTCATAATCCACAAAAGCCAATTGGCCCTCACAAATCCGAGACGATTCAAAAGGCGGCACGGCCTAACGACCTGGGAATGCGAACCCTGTCAAACCCAGTCTTGGCCCCGAAATAATGACTGGACATCTTCCAGGTTTTGCCTTATCGTGTCGCTAGTGTTTGATCCCGAACGGCCCCAAGGGACTGATCGCTCGTCATCAAAACACGGTAGATACCTGAAGGATGGAAAAGATCAGTGTACCTGGATTGGAGCCTGGGGTGGCGTCCGCTCATGGGAGAGTAAAATCTGGGGCGTGCGGGCTCGTCGTTTATGAACGTGCCCCTCTACGGTCTCTGTACGGGGATCTTGAATTCTATTAAGAAGGAGGGAAAGTCATGAAATGGCTTGTTAAGATGATCGTCACCTTAGTCATTGGGATGCCCGTCGTGCTCAATCTGACAGAGTCTAGGGTCGCTCGAGCAGCCGAACTCGCCTTCTGGACGACCGAGATCGAGCCGAAACGCATGAGTATTCAGAAGGAACTGGCGAGACGTTTTTCCACGACCTCGGAGATAACGGTGGAGATTGTTCCTGTCGACGAGAGTGAGCTGCCAACTCGGGTGGTCGCCGCTGCTGCCGCAAATGCCCTTCCTGACATGATTTTCGTCCCCCTCGACTTTGTCATCAACTGGGTCGAGGAGGGCATTCTAGACCCCAAGGCTTCATCATCGGTCATCAAACGCCTCGGGGCAGATACCTTTGCCGCAGGGCCGCTACGATTGGCTGCTACCGGGGACGGTTGGGCGGCCGTGCCTGCTGATGGCTGGGGCCAGCTTTTACTTTTCCGCAAAGATCTATTTGCTGCCGTAACACCGGAGGGTGTGCTCGGTAAGCCAGACACGTGGCAAGGGATTCTGGCGGCTGCCCAGGCGTTGCATGATCCCCCAAAGGTTTGGGGTATTGAAGTGGGGACGGATCCGACTCAAGTCTACATGCAGCAGGTCTTTGAGCAGTTCGCCCTTTCAAATGGGGCGCGCCTGATCGATGCGAACACTGGAAAGGTAGATCTCAATACAGCGGCTTTTATTGAGACCCTCAAATTCTACAAGAGACTCGCTGGCTTCACGCCGCCTGGGGACATCTACTGGCGGCAGACACGTGAGGACTATCATGGCGGCCGGGCGGCCATGATCATTTGGTCACCCTTTATCCTGGACGAACTTGCCGGCCTGCGCGATTCTGCGCCGGTGACGGCGACCGGCCTCTCAAAGCCTCTCCACGAGGTCACAGGGATCGTCACCGCATTTCATGGGCTCTCAAGGGAAAGACCCGTTCAGTGGGGTCAGGTGAGCTATTTCGGAATCACTGTTGGCGCTAATTCCAGTACGGCGAAGTGGGCCGAGTTTCTGCTCGACGATGGATATCTCGACTGGCTTAGTATGGCGCCAGAGGGAAAGTTTCCTTTGCGCCCCCAGTTTGTAGACGGCTGGAAGAACCTCGAAATCGGCGTGGATAGCAGGTCCAAGATTTCAGACCTTTATACCGGGGAGATCATCGACAGCATAATTGCCGGTGTAGGCGACTTCGATCGTTGGGGCTTCAGTGCCGGGAAAGGCGCCTGTGTCGGTCAGATTTATGGGACCAAGGTCATGATCAGGATCCTGCGCCGCTATCTAGACGGAGAGATGACAGCCGAGGCGGCAGCAAATGAGATGACCAACGCCATTCGTGGGCTGGAGGGCTGTTCGTAACCCACTTGACTCCTTCTGGAAAATGTCCTTGAGCGAACATGAGGAGATCTCTCGGGCTATCCGTTTTGGCAAAGGGCGTGTCCCCGAAGGGGCGAGCTGGACCCTGCGGGCCACTTCGGTGACTGTAAGATCCGCTCGGAGGGTTTAGGAGTTCGATTTCCACCTCGTAGGGGGAAGCTCCGGGAGGGATCGGAGGTTTAGTTCTGAGGGCAACAGGAGCATTTGTCAATGGGGATTGACTAACCAAACGGACGGGAAACGATATCGATTACCCTCAATGATGACCCAACGTCCATCCACTCTCGCTCAGAAAGAGCAGCGGCTGGCCTATTCTTTACTCGGACCGCCGCTGATCATCGTTCTTGCCCTTGTTATCTTCCCGGTTCTATGGAATGTCTGGCTCGCGTTTCACAGAGTCCGGCTCCTCGATTTACGCAGATTTGGGTGGTGGGAATTACAGGCAACGCTGAGCAACTTTGTTAAAATCTTCTCCCATCCAGACTTCTGGCCTGCCCTCAAGGCAACACTCACNNAACCGTCGTTTTCGAGGAAGGGGGTTGGTTAGAGGGTTATTCCTCGTTCCCTATGTCGCCCCTGTCGTAGCGGTTGCCTTTGCCTGGAGGTTTATTCTCGATCCTCGTGGTGTGCTCATGGCTGGGCTGCTCGGAGCCGAGATTCTCGAACAGCCGATCCATTTGTTGGGCCAGCGCCCCTGGGCCATGGTCTCTCTCATAGCCTTCGAGGGTTGGCGATACTTTCCTTTTGATTTCCTTTTTATCCTGGCCCGGTTACAGGCTATCCCCGATGTGCTTTACGAAGCGGCAGCGGTGGATGGTGCCACGCCGTTTCAAAAGTTCTTCTACATTACCCTTCCTCAGCTCAAGCTAGTTTTGGCGACCCTGTTACTTCTTCGATTCATGTGGACCATCAACAAATTCGATGACGTCTTCCTGGTGACGCGAGGGACTGGAGGAACGAGGGTCCTCACGATCAAGGTCTACGACTTCTTGATCGGTGAGTTCAACGTGGGGGCTGGAGCCGCCATGGCACTGGTTTTGTTTCTTGTTCTGGGTTTGTTCTTATATGCCTATTTCAAGTGGGTAATGCGCTGGGCCGAGGAGGAGTGAGAACATGAGTCGTGAAAGGGTTGAGACGGCGATCTTAAGGGTGCTTAACGGAACAGGCCTGTTCTTCTTCATTGCCCTCGTGGGTTTTCCCTTTTATTGGATGGTCGTCGCCTCTTTGAAGCCCTTGATTGTCCTAGCAATGAATCCCCTCGACTTGTGGCTCACCCCGGAGGAGCTGAGCCTAAGTGCCTATAAGGAGATCTGGTTTCAATTTGGCTTTGGCAGTTTTTTTGTCAACAGCGCTTATGTCTCTGCTTTGACAGTACTGCTAACGGTGACTTTAGCGATTTTAGGGGCCTACACTATCGCCAGACTCCGTTTCCGGGGACGCCTTTTCCTGTCACGGAGTGTGCTCGTCATCTACATGTTTCCGGCTATCGTCATCGCCGTGCCCATGTATGCTCTCTATACAAAGCTGGGTCTACGGAATGACCTCCACGGTCTTATCTTTATATATCTCGCCCAAACCCTCCCGGTGGCCATCTACATGCTCTACAGCTATTTCAAGACACTTCCGCCCGACTTGGAGGAAGCAGGGCTGATTGATGGATGTTCCCGGTTTGGGGTGATCTGGCGGATCACAATCCCTTTGAGCCTCCCAGCAGTCGCATCAGTGGCGCTTTATACCTTTATGATCGCCTGGAATGAATTCCTGTTCGCATTTCTCTTCTTGGACAGTCCCTCAAGATTCACCCTCTCCCGCGGCATAATGCAGATCGCAGACAATATAAATGTGTCGCAGCAATTGCTTATGGCTGCATCTGTAATTGCCACCATCCCCGTCATTCTTTTGTTTTTGATATTCGAACGGTATCTCGTCAGAGGTCTGACGGCAGGAGGAATCAAAGGGTAGACCGAAGGCGTGTTGGACGGAATGTCGGTCTCGATCCCGAGGATAGACTCTTTGTTCCGCGCTGATTTTCCAGGGTTTCTTCGTTAGACAGTCGGGGGGTCTTAACCCTTGTTGTCCTTTTCCACTGCGTCTGTCAGCATTTCAAAGATGTTGGGGATTGCTGACACCACCCGGTTCCAGTTCGGCATGTAGGGGGCCTCGATCGGTGTCTCCAGGAACTGCTGTCCCGCGCTCACAATGCACCGCACGAAAGCCTCAGCGGCTGTGCCTTCAGCATGTCGATCATACTGTAAACCGTTAATCATTGAGTCGTATTCAAACCGGGCAATCAAATCCTGTGCGATGCGGAGATAGCTTGCCTTTAAAGAGATGAAAAACTCATTGGTCAGGGTGTATCCCATGCTTGCCATTGTCCTGAAGAGGCATTTGGCGATATCCGTTCCCATCTTCAACAGGCCTTTGTTTGGATCCTTGAGTGTTAGAGGCTGATGCTTGTGCTCATAATTGTCGGCAAGATCAACCTGGCAAATTCTCCGCAAGGCGCTATTACGGTGAACCTCTGCAAGAACGCCAACCTCGATTCCCCAATCCCCAGGAATCCGAATGCGTCTCGCCAGATCGGTTCCCATGGAGAACTCGCCGGCGAGGATGTATCGGAAGCTATCAAGGTAGTCAAGGAACTCATTTGCCCCTAAGGTTGCCCTTAGGGCTCGGATAAGGGGAGTTACAAAGATGCGAGTGACTCGTCCGTGCATCTGATCGGTAATCCTGCTGTAGTAGCCCTTGCAAAATTCAAAGTCAATATTCGGGTTCGCAACTGGGTAGCAGAGCCGGGCGAGTAGTTCTCGGTTGTAACTGACAATGTCGCAGTCGTGGAGGGCAATGACTTCACTATCCTCACGGGCGAGAATGTATCCGTAAGCCGTCCATGCGGACCGCCCTTTTCCATCTTCCCCGATGTCGATCCCGTTTTCACCGAGCAGTGTATAGAGTTTTTCAACCCGCGGGCCTGTGCACCAGATTACTGTGGGCTGCTGGGGGAGACGGGAGAAGAATTTTTTCGCCTCCCTGAATTCCCTCGCGTTTGCCCGTCCGACGGTCACGACGGTGTTCTTCAGGTATTTAACACGACTGAGCTCTTCGACAATCCGTGGCAGGCCAGGTCCCTGAAGTTCGAAGGGTATATAGGGGAGAACGAGGGAGATGGGACGATGTCTCGCTGCCTCTTTGAGTTCGGCTTCAAGCTCCCTGAGTTCACGATGTCTGAGTCGGTGGAACGTCGCAATTTCGCCGTTCTGAAAAAAATCTGACACACTTTTCTCCTGAACCTGGTTGTTTATTTCCTGTCCACCAGGAGAAGCAGGTCGACAGTGTGGTTTGGTGGGATTTTAGCAATTCAATGGAGCCTGTCAAGAAAAAAATCGGGTAGTTTCTTCAGTTTTCGAAAAAAGAAAATTTCTAACTCCCTCATGTTTCAACACAATTTTAAATTCGGTGGTCGAACCCTCATATCCCCTCGCTCCCATGCGCTCGCGCAATTCCTTTCGTACCCTCTGATCAAGCTCTTATGAGAGCAATTCACCAGAAAGTGGACATGGAAGCGCTATACCGAAAGTCGTCGTTCTTGGTCCGTCGTCTGTGGTTCGTGGCAAAAAAACTAGGATTTATGCATCCACTGGACTCACATGTGGGGGCCAAGGTATGTCATTTTCAATCGAATGACCCCAATTGATAGTGACAACTGACCACTGACAACCGACAACTGACAGCACCGAAAAAAGATCTCTGGTCAGCGAAAAGCGCTCCCTTTCCACTTTCAAAGGACACAAGACAAAAAAGGAGCTCTGGGAAACGGCCTGTTGGGGGGCAAGGGGCCCGACACTCGGTTCCTTGAGTGAGAAACCGTGGGGAGAGGGGTACGCTGAATCTCATGAATCCTGGAAAGGGGAAAAGTCCCAGATAGTGGCGTCAATGGTTTAGTGGGCACCCAGTTTTGAGGGTCCTTTGGACTTTTCGTCCCATATCTTGACGAGGTAATCCTTGTGGTCCTCAAAGCTTTGGGCCTGCTCCTCCACAAGAGCTTCTGCCTCTTGGGACGACATCTCGAGGCTCTGTCGAACGAACGATGCGACCCGTGCGTAATACAGAGGAGTTACGAGGTCGATCAACTTGTTACGGTTGACACTCCACGCGTGGAACGTTGCTGCGAGTTCATAGAGGATTCGGATCCATGCATTGGTCGAAAAATGGAACCTCTGGGGACTCAGCCGGGCAGCCTTTCGGATCGCCTCCCAACAGGCTTCGCAGAAAATCTCCTTCCAGAGTGTTGAGAATTGGTGAAATCCGATCTTGAAGTGTTCAATCATTCCTTCTAGGTCTACTTTTACTGATTCCGGGTCTGCGCCGCCCTGATAGCCGAAAACCTCGACGGGTTGACTCCCCTGAATAGCCTTCCAGTAAGCCTCATGACGCTCCATAAGAGAGAAGATCGTCCAGATCACCTGGCGGAACATTGGTCCCAAATGGAGCCCGGGGTCCTTGGCATCATGGACCTTGACTCCCAGGTTTGATTGACAAATCCTGAACTCCTGGGTGATCGCATTGGTCGTCATCCAGATGTCGATTCCGAAGCGAGCCACATCGGTCTCCCATACATCCTGGTCGATGTAGAACTTCGCAACATCCTGAGAGAAGGCAAAATCTCCACCAATAGGCTGTCGAATTCGCTTACCGTATAGGGCACGGGTTAGGTTATACACAATGTTGTTGGTAATAGTTCCGTCATACTTGTGGCGGAGGTAAACTGGTGCGACGAACTGGTATCCCTTCTCCAACACGGGATCTAGGAGGTATTTCACCCAATCGGAGGTGATACTTCTTAGGTCCGAATCTACCACTGCGCATGCCTGAACCTTTAGCCGCTCGACAGCCTCGAAGACAGACCGTAAAGCAGTTCCCTTGCCCGCAGGCCCTCTGTAGATTGAGACGAGTTTCTCTTGCCAGGGCTTGATCTGAAACTCCTTGGCCGCCTCTCTGGTATCGTCCGTCGACCCGCCATCTGCAATGAAGATTATGCATCGCCGATCACGATAGTGCTCCGCAAGACCGTGGGTGACCATCTGTATGACATTAGCAATGGTTCTCTCGTTGTTATAGCATGGTATACCAATGAGGATATCAGCAGACTCAATCTCTTCAATGCGTTTAGATGTGTATGCCCGCATGGCCGTGTTGTAATGCATCATCCGCACCCCTTGTTGTTTCCTTTAACGAGTTCAGGTCTCCTTTTATTCGCGACGGGATCGTCGTCCCCCTTTTGACATGTGAATCTGCTTCCCTTACTTATCGGTCTGATTTCGGAATTCATCAATTTTTTCCATCCTCTCATTTCCTAACCTGATGGTAAACAGTATAGAATTCTCCACTGTCCCGATCAAGCCCCCCCGAGCAGCGAGGGGGGGCCGGCGTGACGCCCGTCTTATCCCTCACCCCAGAATTTTCCCGAGGCTGGGGAACCCGAGAGTTTGGTTCTTGCAATCGAAAGGAGGCTAGGTTAACTTTCCAAGCATGGAACACAAAGAACAGGTCATTCCTTCGGCCAACCGGTCAGTGAGAGGAGTCCAATAATGTCTCAACCAGTCATATTCACCGATCTCGATGGGACGCTTCTCGACCCTGAGAACTATGGGTTCACGGCAGCCTTGCCGGCTCTTGACTTCGTAAAAGCAGCGGGAATACCCCTTGTGTTCTGTTCCAGCAAAACGAGAGCAGAGATTGAGTACTGGAGGGAGAGACTGGAGAATTCTCACCCTTTCATCTCGGAGAATGGGGGGGCCATTTTCCTTCCCCTCTCTTACTTTTCAACGGATGAGATCGGTGCTGTATGGGAGGGAGCGGAAACGATCGATGGCTACGTCGTCCTGGTTCTTGGCATACCGTATCGGTTGTTGCGGGATCAGCTGCAAGAGCTTCAAAGGAATGGTTTCAAGGTCAGGGGATTTGGGGATATGACTGCCGAGGAGGTTGCCGAGGTTACGGGGTTGAAATTGGAACAGGTGAAATTGGCCAAGCAGCGTGAGTTTGATGAACCCTTTGTTTTTCTTGGACAGGGGACAAAAGTAAAGAAGCTTCTCGCCTCAATCGAGGAAAAGGGTCTTCGCCATAGTCAGGGCAGATTTTATCACTTGATGGGCGATAACGATAAGGGCAGGGCCGTGGATAAACTGAAGACACTCTACCAACGACGGTTCGGCGATATCGTCTCGATCGCCATAGGTGACAGTCCTGTGGATTTTCCGATGCTAGAAAAAGTTGACTACCCTGTTCTTGTGCGCAACTACAAGGGTGAGCATGACCCAAGGATATCCCTTCCCAACCTTATTCGATCCCAAGGTATCGGCCCTAAAGGATGGAACGAAACGGTTCTCCATCTCCTCGGAGAGACATTGTAAGGGATCACGGTGACCCTATTCCCGCCCCCTGGCCCGACAGATTAATCAAAAGAAGGATGAGGCTCAGAGGTTTTCCTGGCCAGAGAGAAAGTGGCTGTTAGATGCTGGGACCAGATCCGTGTTCGGTCTCCTTGGATAGGGTGAGAAGTCTCACCCCATGGCCGTGAAGCTGTTTGAAAGTAGCTGCCTGGCTGATGTGTTTTAGGACCTCTGGAGGATCGATTACCTTTGTCCCACAGATCACATCGATTCCGTGATCAAAAAGGAGGGGTGTCAGGGGAGAGGTGGGGCCGGCCAAGACGATGAAACTCTTCCTGCAAAGAGCCAGGAGCTTTTCAATCGTGTGGTTTATCAAACTGGTCCCGGTCAGGCAAACCACCTCACATTGAGGGAGTATCCGAGTCACTTCGTTTTCAGGGAGGTCTCCCGGGCGCATCCGCCTCTCAATGACCCACAGGTTCTTTGCCACATCTCTCAGCCTGTGAACAAAGGGGAAGTGGCCGACGACACCGATGTTGCGGCCCCGTCCCCTATCGGCCAGCACATCGTACGCGTTGAGGTCTACACATCGATCCTCGTCGATGTCTATCAACGAGTTGATCGTGGCCATACCAATAGAGGCCTCAAGGGTGTTGTCCGACCTGGCAAATCCAGCCAGTTCCAGGGCTTTCTTTTCGGTCAGGGAACCGACATCCCGTACCCGGGACGGGCGGTCTGCTATCTCCCCTTCGAGGGCTCTGTACGTGGCAGAGAGGCCCGTGAACCGTGTTGTAACGGCGGTCCAGAACGCACAGCACCGGACCTCATGGACGGGATGCCCTTTTTCTGGCAGGCTGTCGATAAGATCGTCGAGAATCTCCATGGCCTATTCGATCAGGATCTTCCGATCCAGGAATTGGATCTCCTTGGGTTCTCCTGAAATGATTCTTCCTTGTCCAAAAAGGTCCCGCAACTCGACCGTTTCGTCTTTTTGCCAGAGAAAAGCCGCATTTTCACTAATAAGCGTTTCCTCTCCCTGTCGTAACCGACAAGCATTGGTGGCCCACAGACCACAATAAGCCCCCGGCCTACCACAGATCATCTTCAGATTCGACTTGTCCTTTCTTGGATCGGACATAGATGACCTTATACCGATCCTCCTCACCATCGAAGCACACGGTGCACCCGTTATCACCTGCCGAATTCAATGCTTCTTCCTGTGTCAAAGGCTCGAGATGAACGTCGTATCCAATCGTCTGATAGAGTTTCACAGCTTCGCTCAACCGAGGTTCGGTGGCCAGAAACTGCCTGACCCAACCCTCTCGTTTGAGTTTCTCCCTCCTCTGAGAAATTCGTCTCTTCCGGGTCATTGTGGTTGACCTTATTATTGAATTGAACCCTTAGCCCGTTGCACCTCTTATAATTACGAATCTGAGGAGGGGAAAGTCAAGCACAGTTTCGATCCCCTTCAAGCATGTTGAGCATGTTTGTTGTTTAGCCCAGACTATTGGTTGCAGTCGTTTTGGTGCGGATCCGCACTCATCGGCACGAGGTGTGTCCTTTCCCTCATGGAATGGCTGAATTGGAAAAAGTTCGCTTATTGCTTTATCCTGATGGTATGGCGATTCTTGTCTTGGAATTGTTCTGAAATGAATCCTAGCCCAAAAACCAACGAAGGGCAGAGGCGAGACCTCGTTGACGTTCGAGGCGTGCCCTTCCATCCTCTCTCAAGGCCCTGCCGTGTTGTTTCCTTGGTGCCCAGTTGGACAGAAACCCTGTTCTACCTGGGACTTACGGAAAGAGAGATTTTGGGCCGGACCGATTACTGCATCCATCCGAGAGCCAGGGTAGGTGAGATTGAGAAGTTAGGAGGCCCTAGAGATCCCGCTATTGAAAGGATACTCAAACTCGCCCCGGATCTTATCGTTATGGATCGAGAGGAAAATCGAAAAGAGGATGTTGAACGGCTCGACGGTCACTGGGACAGATCCAGAGTATTTGTGACGGGATTGACAACGGTCGATCACGCTTTGAATTACATCGAGCAGCTCGGCCATTTGTTTCAGACCCAGAAGCGCGCTCGAAAACTGATTGACCGTGTGAATTCGTTGTTGGATCGGATAATTCAGAAAAACCGTGGAACGGTCGCTTATCTCACGTGGCTGGATCCTATAATCGCCGTCGGCTCAGAGACGTATATCGAAGATGTGCTGGCAATCCTCGGTTATCAAAACGTTTTCACTTCTTCAAATCTGAAAGATCTCAAAATAAAAGTCGGCTTCAACTATCCGACCATCACGCTAGAGGACCTCATTCACCTGAAACCAGACGCCATATTCCTGTCAACTGAGCCCTTCCCTTTTCGAAGGAGGCACATCGATCGACTTCGTTCGCAGATCGATCGAATCGATCCAGAATATGCAACAGAAGTCGACATTCGAATTGTCAACGGGGAGTATTTTTCTTGGTATGGGAGTCGAATGATCGCTGCCTTCAGGTATTTTGTCAACCGCCAGGTTCGTCTTTGAGGCGAACGCGCTCGTCTTTCCTCTTATTTCTCACCAGCCTTCCGAGACTTTGTCGTGGATCCTTTACCTCTCGCAGAAATCATCCCCTGGGGGCCTGGCAGCTGATGCAGTCTGCCGAGGTATTGTTGCAATACGTCACGATCCTCCTCGGAAATACCGAGGAACTGAATCCCAGCGATATTCATTGTGCCTGAAACCAAGTGATTGTATACGGGACGTCCTTTCAACCAGATAGTCCTGTTATCTAAAATCAGCTGAAAATCGAGGTCTTCATCGTGTGGCAAATCACGGCACGTTTCTATCTTCATTCCCCCGAGGGCCAAATCGAGAGTTAGCGTTAGAAACCGTTTCCCACCGTGGTTGTATGAAACGAGCTTGCGAACTTCAAACCGGGGATAGCTTCTTCTGGTCAGAATCTGCATCGGCTTGTCCTCGGCTGAGAACTCCCCGCAGGCATTCCAAAAGCCTTTCTGGGCGGCCTACCGATCTTACTGAAAACGGAACATCTCCCCGGAGCGCTAATTGGGGACGGGCGACTCAGATAGTGCAAAGAAGACCTGTCATTGAGAAAAGCCTAAACCGGGGTACAGGTGTGTGCGATATCGGAAGAACTTGGCCTTCTTCATGGGGATAGAATATAAGATGTGGCAAATAGTGTCAAGGTAGGGCCTCCAGAAGTTGTCCCAGGGGCACGAAGAGGATACCAATTCACCTTGGTTTTTGACCATGTTTCGTGTAATCTTGCTTCAATCAACAGATTGTGAATCATATTCCTTGACACAAGATTCAGGATTCAGGTTCGATCGGTCTGTGGGATTATTGATCAAGCTGGTCAAAGAGACGTGGAGAAAAAATTGAGGGGAAAGAAATTCCGAGTCGTTTTTCAACCATCGGGTGTGAGGGGAGAAATAGAAGAAGGGAAGACCCTCCTTGAGGCCTCTCAAGAGCTTGGTGTGGACGTAGAGTCGATCTGTGGAGGTAAGCAGCTGTGTGGAAAGTGTAAGGTACGGGTCGAGAAGGGGCGTTTCGCCAAACTCAATATTCGGTCGGCATTCTCTCATGTATCTGATTGGGAGTCATCGGAGGAAAGGTTCATCGATGGAGGGGGACGGACAAAAGGGTATAGGCTCGCCTGTGCCGCCAAACTCAGGGGAGACGTCCTGGCCTTCGTTCCCGAAGAGAGTCGGGCTGGTAAGCAGGTGATACGAAAAGAGGCCGGAGAGATTGAGATCCAGTGTAACCCAGCTGTCAAGTTGTACCGTGTGGACGTTTCAGAACCCTCTCTCGACGATCCACTGGGAGACTTCGACCGACTCGCTCAAGAGATAGGAAAACGGCATGACCTCAGAGATTTGGCAATCGATTATCTCGTATTGCGTGATCTTTCAGGTATTCTCCGACAAGGTGAATGGCAGATAACGGCAGCCGTATGGGATGATCGAGAGATAATTCAAGTACAGCCTGGATCCATAGAGAAATGCTGGGGTCTCGCCGTTGACGTTGGCACCACCACGGTGGCCGCCTATCTATGCAGCCTGGAGAGTGGGGAGGTGCAGGCGGTCGAATCCATGATGAACCCCCAGGTGGCTTTTGGAGAGGACGTCATGTCCCGAATTACTTATGCGGCGGCTCATCCCGACAGTGGTCTCCACGAGATGAGTTCCGTGATCATCGAAGGCCTCAACAGCCTCATTTCACAAGCCACAGAGACGGCAGGGATCAGCCAGGAACAGATTCTTGACATGACTTTCGTGGGGAACACGGTGATGCATCATCTTCTCCTGGGGTTAGATCCCCAATATGTTGGCTCGGCTCCTTTTACCCCAACTGTTCAAAAATCGATGGACATTAAGGCCAGAGACCTCGGCATAGAAATCAACAAATCCGCATATGTCCACATTCTGCCCATCGAGGCCGGATTTGTGGGAGCCGACAACGTGGGCGTTCTCATCTGTGGAGAGCCTTACAGGAAGGACGATATCCAGCTGATTATCGACATCGGAACCAATGGGGAACTGGTGCTGGGGAGCAAAGACAGATTGGTCGTTGCGTCATGTGCCACTGGTCCCGCCCTTGAGGGGGCTCAGATCACGTATGGAATGAGGGCTGCCCCTGGCGCGATCGAGCGAATCAGAATCGATCCAAAAACCTTTGAGGTGACGTACAAGGTGATCGGTACAGAGGCGTGGAGCCAAACCTCCGGCTCGGGAGAGATAAAAACAAAAGGTATCTGCGGTTCCGGGATTCTTGATCTTCTCGGCGAGCTTTATCGAACAGGGATTGTCATGAAGAGTGGCGCTTTCAATAGTGAATTGAAGATTCCACGGCTCCGCATGGACGGTGATGGAACGCCGGAGTTCGTTGTTGCGTGGATGGACGAGACATCTATTGGGAAGGATGTTGTGGTCACTCAAAGGGACATTCGACAAATCCAGCTGGCAAAGGCCGCTATCTATGCCGGCGCCAAGTTGATGATGCGCCATTTGGGCATCGATCGGGTAGACAGCGTGCTCATTGCCGGCGCGTTTGGCAGCTATGTGGATAAAGAAGAGGCCCTGATCATCGGGATGCTGCCCGATATATCGCCAGGGCGAATAGTCTCTATGGGAAATGCTGCGGGAGACGGAGCGAGAATGGCACTTCTCGATAGAGAGAAGAGAAAAGAGGCAAATTGGATTGCCCGGCGGGTTGAATACCTGGAGTTGACCATTCAGGAGGAATTTCAGGACGAATTCATTGCGGCCTTACACATTCCCCACGGCCGAGACGCCTTTCCTCACCTGAAAGGTATTGTTCCCGACTTTATTCTCAATCAGTAAGTCCGCACAACCTCTCCTCCTTAATGACTTTCAGGGTTTCAGAAATCTAGGAATCTGAAAGAGACCTCTGGTGATCTCGAATCCCCAATGAGGTCACCTTGCGAGGGTGAACTGGGGGGCAGTTTTTCTTAGACGGAGGCTTTTGTTGGAAAAGGGTAGACTATTGCGAGTGCCAATAAAGTCCGAAAGTTGAGATCTTATCCCTTTATCTTTTCGATAGGCGTTACAAATATCGTATGATCTGAATCAGTGTGGGAGACTGAACCTTGAGGTAAACGCCTCGGATCATGATGTGCTTTTTTTGTCTCACAGAGATCTTCGTCAAGCATGGCACACCCCAATATATACGATTGGACAAGGGCGAGGGGTCCACGGCCAAGGCCGTGCTTCAGCGGCTGGCCCATAGCGTGTTCAGACTGTCTACATTAGGCTTGGTAGCCCTTGGGAGAACGGCTACAATGAGAGTTTCCAGGTCTTTGGACTGACTGGCTTAGCCGCAGAATTTGGGTTCATTCAGTCCTTTCACGTCAACCTTAACGGCAAACAATCCACCGGATAAGGGTTCAGTTTCGATTTGCTCGGGAGTCATGAGATAACGGCCTGTTGTCACATAGAGCATATCAAGATTTTTTCCGCCAAAGGCGACACAGGTCGGATTCATGACGGGCATGTCAAGCACACGGTCAACGGCTCCGTCCGGTCGATACCGGATCACCCGATAACCATTCCATTGGGCATTCCACAAGAACCCTTCCGCATCGATGACTGAGCCGTCCGGCATGCCGGGCTGATCGGAGAAGTCTACAAAAACCCGCCTGTTGGCGATGGCACCAGTATTTGTATCGTAATCATAAGCCCAAATCTCACCGGCTAGGCTATCGGCAAAGTACATCACCCGGCCGTCAGGACTAAAACAGGTGCTGTTTGCGCAAGCCACATCGGAGATGATTTTGTGAACACTTAAGTCGCGGTCCAATCGGTAGACATTTGAAATCGCCTCCCAGTTGCCAGATTCATCCATGCCGCCGACGATAAATCGGCCCTGACGATCACAGCGTCCATCATTCATGCGCGTCGTGGCTAAATCGGGTTCGATATCCTGAATCTTCTCTGTTTTGCCTGTTTCCGGATCGTAAAAGGCCAGGCCGGATTCAAAGGCGACTAAAAGCCCTCCGCGGTCACGAAATGCAAAGGATGTGATACGTTCCGGCGGGTTCCAGGTCTTGGTTTCTCCAGTCCCTGGGTCATAGCACCACAAATGGGATTTTTCGATATCCACCCAATAGAGCTTCTGTTCATCAGCAGACCAGGCCACGCCTTCCCCAAGTATATTCTGACAATCAACGATACATTCGACTTCAGACATATTCTCCCTCCTTCTGCAGACTACATACTGCAGGCTACATAGCAATGCTGAGAAAAGTAATAATCACAAATAAAAAAGCGTGGAATCGATAATCCACACTTTTCAATCATTAGCTTGATTTTAATGATGGTAGCCGCATTCTACAGTAAGGCCTAGGCTCACCTGCCGCCTCTGAATTGCTCTCTGCAGTGATGAGCCTAGGCAGCCCAATGCCTTAGATCGACCTCGAAGTGGGTTTTGGTCGCTTCGAAATCGACGTGCCATGTTTGGCCACATCGTAGACCGCTATCTAAGATAGTCTGTTACAACTCCTGCCCCGACGATTCGATCGACGGTTCGTATAAGAAGTTATGTTGGGATTTCCTGCCCTAATCGGCTTTCCCAACTGTTATTTTCACCGCCC
>JABAOF010001128.1_pt4 | contig 72309 bp, 79 predicted proteins | sample 7062171 | NCBI WGS metagenome assembly JABAOF01 (sample SAMN14538628, study PRJNA623070) | marine sediment metagenome | biome: marine biome [ENVO:00000428]; feature: marine pelagic biome [ENVO:01000023]; material: deep marine sediment [ENVO:00002113] | place: India: Gulf of Khambhat ...
CAAAGGACTGCTCCCTAGCCGAGATTAACCCGCTGGTGATTACAGGGGATGGCCGCCTGCTCGCCCTGGATGCGAAAATGACTTTCGACGACAACGCGACCTCCCGACACACCGAAGTCCTGGCGCTCCGCGACGTGGACGAGGAGTCTCCCCTGGAGGTTGAGGCGTCAAAGTACGACTTGAGCTACATTAAGCTGGACGGCAACGTGGGGTGTATGGTCAACGGGGCTGGTCTGGCCATGGCCACCATGGACATTATTAAGTTGGCTGGGGGCGAACCAGCTAACTTCTTGGATGTGGGGGGCGGCGCCAGCGCCGAGCAGATCGAGAACGCCTTCCGTATTTTAATCTCGGACCGGAACGTCAAAGTCGTCCTGATCAACATCTTCGGAGGCATCTTGCGGTGTGACCGGTTGGCGGAGGGGGTCATCAAGGCTGTCACGGCGCTGGGTGTCACTCTCCCCATCGTGATTCGGATGGAAGGAACCAACGTGGAGCTAGGGAGGCAAATGCTGAAGGAATCAGGATTGAACTTTGTGAATGCCGAAACGATGGCTGATGCCGCGGAGTTGGCCGCCCAAACCGCCAAAGGAGTTCAGAGTTCACAGTTCAGAGTTCAGGGCTCAGGGCAGAAAGGTCAGCGGGTGTTTTTCCATGNNTCACAGTTGACAGTTCACGGTTCACGGTATGAGGCAGTTCCTACCGGGTCCGTCTGTGAACTGTGAACGGTGAACCGTGAACGCCGAGGGAAGAGGGGCATGAGCATCTTAGTCGACGAGCAGACGCGGGTGGTCGTCCAGGGGATTACGGGGAAGGAGGGGAGTTTTCACGCCAGGGGGTGTGTGGAGTATGGGACGAAGGTAGTCGCGGGGGTCACTCCTGGCAAGGGGGGAATGCTCCACGAGGGAATCCCCGTTTTCAATACTGTGACCCATGCGGTCAAGGAGGCCGGGGCGAATACCTCCCTGATCTTTGTTCCGCCTGGTTTTGCCGCCGACGCCATTCTCGAGGCGGCCGATGCTGGCATTGGCGTGATCGTGTGTATTACCGAGGGAATTCCCGCACTGGATATGGTAAAGGTATCGCGGTGTCTGCAGGGGCAGGCCTTACGTTTAATCGGTCCCAACTGTCCGGGCGTGATTTCCCCCGGTAAGGCCAAAGTGGGGATCATGCCCGGCCACATCCACATGCCTGGACCAGTCGGTGTAGTTTCTCGAAGTGGCACCTTGACTTATGAAGCAGTAGGACAGCTGACTCAGCGCGGGATCGGACAATCCACCTGTGTTGGAATTGGTGGCGATCCGATTATTGGAACGAGCTTTGTGGATTGCCTTCGTCTTTTCCAGGAAGATCCGGGGACAGAAGCCATTCTTCTGATTGGAGAGATTGGTGGGACTGCGGAGGAAGAAGCGGCGGCGTTCGTTAACACCCACATGGACAAGCCGGTCGTTGGGTATGTGGCAGGAATGACGGCTCCCCCGGGCCGGCGGATGGGACATGCGGGTGCGATCATCGCAGGGGGGAAAGGAACCGCAGCTGAAAAGGTTAAAGCGATGGAGGTGGCAGGGATTCACGTCTGCCGGTCTCCGGCCGAGATGGGGGTCAGGGTGGAAGCGGCCCTTCGGGGTCGCTAGTACCGTTCTAACTTGATAAGCCGAATTTGAGCGGCCTGCCTTGTTGCAAGGGTCTTGAGCGAGTACAGCGAGACCGTTGGCAAAAATAGTTGGAACGGCACTGACCAAGAAGAGGATTCCGGGAAGCTGCGCCGTGGACATCACGGTGCTTCGAGACAAAAGACCACCTGTGTTCCAGGTGGTCTTTGTTTCAAGACAGGGGGCAGGCATGGAGCGAACACTCGCCATTGTGAAACCGGATGCCGTGGCCGCCGGTAGGATCGGAGAAGTCATTCGCCGTTTCGAGGAGGCAGGCCTTCGGATCTGTGGCCTCAAAATGGTCTATCTGGATAAGCGGAGGGCGGAGGGGTTTTATCACGTCCACCGGACACGACCGTTTTTCGACAGCTTGACTGTCTTCATGAGTTCCGGGCCATCGGTGGTCATGGTTTTGGAGGGTGAGGGGGCGATTTCAACTGTCCGCGCCATCATGGGGGCGACGGACCCCGCTCAGGCGTCTCCGGGGACCATCCGGCGGGATCTTGGCACGGGGATTGAGCGCAATGCGGTCCACGGTTCGGACTCGCCGGAGTCTGCGGCGTTTGAGGTGCCCTACTTCTTTGCGACGGTTGACACCTTCGATTACACCCGCCTCAATCGTGTTATGGGTCCAGGTGGCAATCGCTAATGCGATTGCAGTGGAAAGAATGCTGTTGCGTCGCGGGTTTATCCATGGTTGGTCTGGTTTTTCGCTTGACATGCTGGGGTCCCCTCACTATAATTCGCCAGATTTTGTGGGGTTAAGCTTCGATGTTCGTTGACATCGCCCAGATTCCTGCAGAGGGTCTGGATATCCACTTCCGTGAGGCTGAGGATTTTCTAGATCCCTCGGGGGAGAGGATTCAGCTTCTCAGGCCGGTTGAGGCCACACTTCATTTCCGCCGGACTCCGACCGGGGTCTGGGTGCGGGGGCAGATCTCCTCGGACCTCCAGCTGCATTGCAGTCGGTGTTTTGAGCTCTTTACCCTCCCGGTCCGTGAGGGTTTTGAGGTGGAATACCGTAAGCCGCTTGCCAGAGGCGGGGAGGAGGAACGCGAATTGGCCCCCGATGAACTTGATGTGAATTTTTTTGACGGGGTGACGATCAACCTCGCGGCGCTTGTTCGAGAGAACGTTCTGCTGGCGCTGCCGGTGCAACCGCTCTGCGATGAAGGATGTCGGGGCCTTTGTCCGCGTTGTGGGGTGAACTTGAATATGGGAATCTGTCCCTGTTCCCCCATCCGCCGCGATCCCCGATGGAGAAAACTGGAGTCTCTGTTGTAATCGGGAGAAAGGGATCATGGGACTTCCCAAGCGTCGCCATTCAAACGCGCGCACTAGGAAACGGAGGGCACATGATGCCCTTGCACTGCCTCCGTTAGCAGTTTGCCCTCGCTGTCGGGAGAAGATGCTTCCTCACCGGGTCTGTCCGAGCTGTGGTTACTACCGGGGGCGCGAGGTGGTCAAGCGGGAAGAGGAATAGGAGAGGAGCCGTCTTCTTCCCGAAAGGCAAGACTGAATGGAAAGTTCACCCTTTTTGCTGTCCCATCGCGGTCGAGTGACCGTTGCCCTTGACGCCATGGGTGGGGATGGCGGTGTGGCCGTTACTGTAGAAGGGGCGGTTTCGGCGACGCGCGACCTAGGGCTTTCGGTGATCTTGGTCGGGATCGAGGACGAGATCGTCCGGGAACTGTCTCGTTTTGACACCCGAGGGTTGGATATCCGCATCCGCCATGCCCCGGAGGTGGTGGAGATGGACGAATCCCCTTCGGCGGCGCTTCGGAAGAAGAAAGATTCTTCAATCCGGGTGGCCGTTGACCTCGTCAGGGAGGGGGAGGCGGATGCCATGGTGAGCGCGGGAAATACCGGGGCGGTTATGGCGACCGGCCTGGTCATTCTTGGCCCGCTGGCCGGTGTCGAGCGGCCTGCCATTGCTGCACAGGTGCCCACTTTGCCCGGTTACGCGATTCTCCTGGATGTAGGAGCGAACGTAGAATGCAAACCTCGCCATCTGGTTCAGTTCGCGATCATGGGAACGGTCTATGCCCGACAGATCCTGGGAAACCCAAATCCGCGGGTCGGCCTCCTGAGCATCGGCGAGGAAGAAACGAAGGGGAACGAGTTGACTAAGGAGGCCTTCCGCGCATTGGAGGACGTAGCCGGGGTGGACTTCGTTGGGAATGTCGAGGGGGTGGACGTCTTCAACGGGAAGGCTGATGTGGTGGTCTGCGACGGCTTTACCGGAAACGTGGCACTCAAGATCGTGGAGAGTACGGCTGAGACCATGCTCACCCTTTTCAAAGAGGAGCTGAGCCGTGGCCTGACCGGAAAGGCGGGACTGCTGCTTCTTCGCGGAGCCCTGCGACGGTTCCACCGCCGGATCGATTACACGGAGTATGGAGGTGCCCCGCTCCTGGGTGTCAATGGGGTAGTGGTTATCGGCCACGGACGATCGACGGGTAAAGCCATCAAGAACGGGGTCCGGGTCGCGGCGGAGTGCGTCAAGAATCGGGTGATCGAAAGCATCCGAGAAGGGGTCGCCCAGAGCTAAGGGGGAGCCATGGAGCGGAGCCGAATAATCGGCACGGGGTCCGCAGTGCCGGCACGGGTCATGAACAACGCTGACCTGGAGCGGCTGGTTGACACGAGTGATGAGTGGATAACGTCTCGGACGGGAATCTCAGAGCGCCATATCTGCGGTCAGGGGGAGGATGCAGCCACCCTTGCGGAACAAGCAGCACTCCCAGCATTGGAGGCTGCCGCTCTGGACCCCATGGACCTTGACCTCATCCTGGTGGCCACCATCACCCCCGCGCTACCCTTCCCGGCTACGGCGTGTCTCGTCCAAGATTCGCTCCAAGCCCGCCGAGCGGCGGCCCTCGATGTCTCTGCAGCGTGTTCAGGGTTCATTTATGGTCTCGCGGTGGCCGACAGTTTCATACGGACCGGGATGTACCGAACCGTTCTCCTCATCGGATCCGAGGCCCTCTCTGTCCTGACTGACTGGACCGACCGGAACACCTGCGTCCTCTTTGCCGACGGGGCGGGAGCCGTCGTGTTGCAGGGTCAGCGAGGGGAGCGGGGAGTTCTCTCCACACACCTGTACTCGGACGGATCGCAGTGGGAGGTCCTCAATGCGCCCGGGGGAGGATCCCGGTGTCCCGTAACGCCGGAGAACTTCGACCAGCGTCTAAACAAGATCAAGATGCCAAACGGGAATGAGGTCTTTCGGATCGCCGTCCGGGCAATGGAAGATGCCTGCGTTGCATCCTTAAAGCACAACCATCTTGAGGTCGCCGACGTCAATCTGGTCATCCCGCACCAGGCCAACGCCCGGATCATTCAGGCGCTTGCCCACCGCCTCTCCCTCCCTCCCGAAAAGGTCATCAGTAACATTGTTCGTCGCGGGAATACCTCGGCTGCCTCCGTCCCCCTGGCCCTGGATGAGGCGGTACGAGGTGGGAAAGTTCACGAAGGAGATTTAGTCCTCCTCGTGGCGTTTGGAGGAGGTCTCACCTGGGGATCGGCGGCGATCCGCTGGTAAGAGCAGTCCCCGTCGGTCCAAGGGATGGATGGACAGTCCAGCGCCTACACCGAGTCGGAGTCAATGGCGGGAAAGACCGCGTTTGTTTTTCCAGGACAGGGCTCCCAATACGTAGGCATGGGCCGTGAGCTGGCGGAGACCTTTCCTGCTGCACAGGCGCTCATGGCAGAGGGGAGCGAAGTCCTGGGGATCGATTTGGAACGCGTTTGCTTCATGGGTCCAGAGGACGTCCTTGCGCTGACAGCGAACACGCAGCCGGCCGTGCTCACGGTCAGTACCATGGTCTGGTCAGCCGTGCTTGCACATGGAATCCACCCAGATTTTGTCGCCGGACATAGTCTGGGAGAGTACACAGCCCTGGTAGCTGCCGGGTCTCTGACCTATCCGGACGCCCTGCGGACAGTCCGGCGACGTGGCGAACTGATGCAGGACGCGGTTGCCGTCGGTGACGGCGCGATGGCGGCCATTATTGGTCTCAGTCCTGAAGCCACGGAAGAAACATGCCGAGAATTGGCCCACGGTGAGGTGTTGGAGGTGGCGAATTTGAATGCTCCAATGCAGACGGTGATAGCGGGACATACGACCGCGGTAAACCGTGCGGCTTCAGCCGCCCGGGCAAAGGGAGCCAAGCGAGTCCAGATGCTCTCCGTGAGTGCCCCGTTCCATTCGAGCCTCATGCGGCCCATTGCGAAGGAATTTGCGAACGTCCTGAGTCGCCTCAATATCCGCGACCCGCACATCCGATTCATTGCCAACCGTGATGCGCAACCCAAGCGAACGGCGACGGAAGTCACCCAGAGCCTGATCGAGCAGCTGGACCATCCGGTGCGCTGGGTTGAGATCATCCGGCGCCTCATCGAATACGGGGTCGAGACCTTCGTTGAGTTGGGTCCTGGGAAGGTTCTCTCTGGCTTGATCAAGCGGATCGATGAAGCGGTGCGGGTGTACCACATCGAGGACCGGGAGAGCCTTGAGCAAACCCTTGCTGCGGTAACAAAGGCATGACCCTGCACGGAAAGGTGGCCGTTGTTACAGGAGGATCGCGGGGAATTGGCCGTGCTGTGGCCCTCGCACTGGCACGGGAAGGGGCGGCGGTTACCCTCTGTGCTCGGGACCCCGATCCTCTGAAGAAGGTTGCGGAAGAGCTTGAGGCTTCCGGCGGTCAGGTATTGGCGGTCAAGGCCGATGTCGCACAGGCCGTTGAGGTCGACCAATTGATGGAGGCCTGCGTTGAACGCTTTGGATCGATCAACATCCTGGTGAACAATGCTGGTGTTACTCGGGACAATCTCTTGCTTCGGATGAAGGATGATGAGTGGGAAGCGGTGTTGAGCGCAAACCTCAAAGGCGTTTTTCACTGTACCCGGGCTGCCCTTCGGCCCATGCTTAAACAACGAGGAGGGCGCATCATCAATCTTTCCTCCGTGATAGGGGTCATGGGGAATCCTGGGCAGGCGAACTATGCCGCAGCCAAAGCGGGGATCATCGGCCTGACCAAGGCGACCGCCAAAGAGGTAGCCTCGCGGGGCATCACCGTCAATGCGGTGGCCCCAGGATTCATCGAGACTGACATGACACACACCTTGGATCCGGAGCTTCAAGAACGCATACGTGCTCAGGTTCCTCTGGGGCGGTTCGGGACGCCTGAGGAGGTGGCGGACCTGGTGGTTTTCCTCGCCTCGGATCGAGCGGCGTACATCACGGGTCAGGTCATCCATATCAACGGCGGCCTATGGACGTGACGCAATGTGTGCTGATTTTCGTGGGGAGGTGAGGAAGTGAGTGGGACTGTGGATGTCGACGGGAAAGTAAAGAAGATCATCGTAGAGCAACTCGGGGTGGATGAATCGGAGGTAAATCCTGATGCCTCCTTCGTCGAGGATTTGGGGGCAGACTCCCTGGATACTGTGGAGTTGATCATGGTTCTTGAGGAGGAGTTCGGGATTGAAATTCCGGACGAGGATGCAGAGAAGATCGTTCATGTGAAAGACGCTGTACAGTACATCAAGGACCGAATCTGAGCTTTGGGGAAGGAGTCCAGCTCAGGGAGAGATATCATGAGGCGTGTGGTAGTGACGGGGTTGGGCGTTGTCTCCCCCATCGGGATTGGAGTGGATCACTTTTGGAAGGCGCTCCTGAGCGGGACCTCAGGGGTGAGGCGGATTACCGCCTTTGATCCAACCGGGCACGATTGCCAGATCGCAGCGGAGGTGAAAGATTTCGATCCCCTCCAGTGGATCGAGAAAAAAGAAATCCGAAAGATGGACATTTTCGTGCAGTACGCGCTGGCAGCAGCCCTCATCGCGGTTGAGCACGGCCACCTCAAGGTGAATGACGGCACGCGAGGTCGTGCCGGGGTCCTGGTCGGCACGGGGATGGGCGGGATCCCGATGCTTGTGGATCAGCACCGACTCCTCTTGGAGAAGGGGCCGGATCGAGTGAGTCCGTACTTCATCCCGGGCATTATTCCCAACATGGCCTCGGGCCGCATCTCCATGCAAATTGGACTCAAAGGTCCCAACTTGTGTGTCTCCACGGCCTGTGCCACCGGCAATCACGCACTCGGCGATTCCTATCGCATCATTCAACGAGAAGAGGCGGACATCATGCTGGCCGGGGGGACTGAGGCGGTGATCGCCCCCTTGTGCGTTGCCGGATTTAGCAATTGTAAGGCTCTCTCTAGCAGGAACGACGACCCCGAACGAGCCAGTCGCCCCTTTGATAAGGAGCGGGATGGCTTTGTTATGGGCGAGGGGGCGGCGGTCCTTATCTTGGAGGCGTTAGAGCACGCCCTGGACCGCGGGGCAACGATCTATGCTGAGATGATCGGATACGGTATGAGCGCGGATGCCTACCACGTCACGGCTCCGGCTCCTGAGGGGGAGGGGGCAGTTCAGTCCATGCTCTCGGCCCTCCAAGATGCTGGCATCCATCCGGAGGTAGTGGATTACATCAATGCCCATGGGACCTCGACCCCATACAATGATGCGAACGAGACCTTAGCGATAAAGCGCGTCTTTGGCGACCACGCGCATCGGATGGCTGTGAGTTCCATCAAGTCAATGATAGGGCATACCCTGGGGGCCGCCGGCGCAATTGAAGCGGCGGCCACGGTCTTGTCGCTCAAGCATGGGATTGTTCCCCCAACCACCAACTACGAATTCCCCGACCCCGATTGTGACTTGGACTACGTCCCGAATCAGGCACGGCAGCTGGCGATTCAGGTCGCCCTGAACAACTCCTTCGGCTTCGGGGGGACCAACGCCACCACGGTCTTTCGACGCTACGAAGCATAACAGGGCTCATCGACCGATCCGGTTTCGAGCTGACCCTCCAGGCCCGTCTTTCCATTCCGCTGTCTTGTCAGAGACGAGCGTGCCCAGTTCGCATGGGATAAAGGCGTAGTCACGCGACAGCCGTACTGCTCCGCTTACCAGTCCTTTTTTGCCTGTCTTGGGCGAGTGTTGTGCTGATCTCGCCGTCCGCGGGGGAGCTTGCCTCGGGACTCATGGGCGGTTTTCATTCCCAGAGGTGAGGAAGGTCACGACGTCGGGGTTGGCGGGCCTCTCTCCGGGGCTTCGTAAGGTGCCCGACAAGAGGTTTATCGCTTCTTGGGGGGGAATGAGCGCTAGGTCAGGCAGTGCGATGTGGACGGATCTGGCCTGGAGATTGTCCAGCAGACTGCGCAGGTGCCTGGCAGCGGTCTCCAGAGTTCGGGAATCCACGTGTGCTTTCAGCCCCAGGCCGAGGATCAAGATTTTCTCCACCTGAAACTTGCCCGCCGGATGCAAGAGAACCGCACTGCCCAGGGCGCCGGTGAACTTACCCTCCACTGTAAGTCGAGAAACCGCCCCCGAGAGGTACCAATCAACCTTCCCTAGGGAATTCTTGGGAACGGGGACATCCTCAAAGTGAAAGAGGACCAGTACGTCGCCGCAGACTTCTTCGACCGGAGCCGAGTGTGAGGAGGTCATCGTTCGGCAGGTTCCAAGAGCGGCGGGCGGGTGATAGTGCGAATCCTATCCAGGATCCCGTTCACGAACCGGCCGGAGTCTTCACCGCCATACTGTTTTGCAATCTCGATGGCCTCGTTCAGAATCACCTTTTCTGGGATTTCCTTGCGAAAGAGAAACTCGTACGTTGCCACGCGGAGGATGTTCCGGTCGACAAGTGCAATGCGAGAGAAATGCCAGTGCTCTGCGTACCGGGCGATCAAGGCATCGATTTCTTCCCGATGGGCGAGGGTTCCGGTAACGAGCTCTTCGGCGAAGGCGCAAACCTCCGGTGGAAAAGAGTGATCCGCCCAGAAGGCCCGAAAGGTCTCTACGAGGTCCCCGGGACGGAACTCGAGCTGGTAGAGCATACTCAGGGCAGCTTCACGCGCACGCCGGCGTTTTCCCATCTCACTTCCTTTGCTTGCCCGGGCCGTCTCCCTCTTCCTTGTCGAGCTGGGCAAACAGGTGAGCCATCTCAATGGCGGCCAGGCCTGCCTCGAACCCCTTGTTGCCAAACTTGGTGCCGGCTCGTTCAACCGCTTGCTCGATGGTGTTGGCCGTGACGACGCCGAAGATGGTCGGCACCCCCGTTCTTCGCGCCGTAGCCGCCACGCCCCGTGCGGCTTCTCCCGCGATGTAGTCGAAGTGGGGGGTAGCCCCCCGGATGATCGCCCCCAGGCAAATGACCGCATCGTAGCGGTGACTCGCGGCCAGGCGCTCAGCCGTGACCGGAATCTCAAAAGCACCCGGGACCTTGACCACATCGATCTTGTCGGGGTCTGCTCCGTGGCGGATCAAACCATCCAAGGCCCCATCGAGGAGTCTTGCCGTGATGGACTCGTTGAAACGGCTAACAACAACGGCAAAGGAAAACCCCTGGGCAGACATGTGTCCTTCGAAATGCCGTGGCACGGTTCCTCCCTTTCTTACCCGTCTCCCTCGCTGATTCCGTGTAACAGGTGTCCCAACTTCGCCTGCTTGGCTACCAGGTAGTTTCGGTTTTCCGCGTTGGGTTGGATCTCAAGGGGGACACGCTCGACGATACGAAGCCCATACCCTTCGAGTCCGACAATCTTCCGGGGATTGTTGGTGAGCAGGCACATCTTCCCCACGCCGAGATCAACCAAAACCTGAGCTCCGATGCCGTAGTCACGGAGATCTGCCTTCAACCCCAGCTTCTCGTTCGCTTCCACTGTATCATAGCCGAGATCTTGCAATTCATAGGCCCGAAACTTGTCGGCGAGTCCGATACCTCGTCCCTCCTGCCGCATGTAGAGGAACACCCCCCTGCCCTTCGCTGCAATCATTGAGAGGGCCCCATCCATCTGCAAGCCGCAATCACAGCGGAGAGAGCCAAAGACGTCGCTCGTCAAGCACTCGGAGTGCACGCGGACTAAGACCTCATCGCCCGGAGTGATATCCCCAATGGTGAGGGCGAGATGCTGATCGCTGCCGACCCGGCTCTGATAGAGGAGGGCGCGGAACGTTCCATGGAGGGTGGGGATCGTCGCCTCCGCTACGCGGTGAACCAGCTTTTCTCGCCGCATCCGAAACGTAATCAGATCCTTGACCGTGATGATTCGGAGGGCATGACGGCTCGCGAACTCGAAAAGATCCGGGACACGAGCCATGCTTCCATCCTCGTTCATGATCTCGCAGATGATCCCCGCGGGGTAAAGACCAGCCAGGTGACTTAGATCGAGTGCGGCTTCAGTCTGACCCGCCCGGGCGAGGACGCCCCCTTCCTTTGCCCGAAGTGGAAAGATATGGCCCGGTCGCGACAGATCATCTGGCTTTGTCTTAGAATCCACAAGTGCTAGAACAGTCGTTGCCCGGTCATGGGCTGAGACCCCAGTGGTTACACCCCGTCGGGCCCCGACAGAGACGCAAAAGGCGGTCTCGTAAGGAGAGGTGTTTTCCGAAACCATCAAGGGAATTCGCAGCTCGTCGAGTCGCTGGCCTGCGAGGGAGACGCAGATAAGGCCCCGACCGTGCTTCGCCATAAAGTTGATCGCCTCGGGAGTGACGCGCTCGGCGGCCATCGTCAGATCGCCTTCGTTTTCTCGGTCCTCGTCATCGACGACGATAACCATTTTCCCGGCCCGGATTTCTCTGATGGCGTCTTCTATGCTGTCAAAGGACATTGTTCTCGCGCCCTCAGTCGGTACACCCAACTTACGCGAACCCTTGCTCCTGGAGAAGTTCGCGAGAGAGGGGGGATCGATGCTGTGTGCTCCGCTCGGCGAGGAGCCGCTCGATGTAACGGCTTAACAGATCGACCTCCAAGTTGACAAGACTGCCGGCCTTCTTCCACCCCAGCGTTGTGATCGCCAGCGTGTGGGGGATCAGACACACGGAAAAGTCTTCCCGAGAAACCTCCACAAGAGTAAGGCTCACCCCGTCGACGGCGATCGAGCCTTTAGACGCAATGTAGATTGCCAGAGGAGGAGGGAAGCCGATCCACATCCACGCCGAGTCACCCGCGGACTCGAGTCGAGTGATCCGGCCGACGCCGTCCACATGCCCAGTGACGAAATGCCCTCCAAGAGAATCACCTACCTTCAGCGGGCGCTCAAGATTGACGCGTTCTTGCAGTTTCAGGTCGCCCAGGTTGGTCCGCTCGAGGGTCTCAGAGGAGAGGTCGGTGGTAAAGATCGCTTTCGCGCTCTGGATGACGGTGAGACAGACACCGTTGACGGCGATACTCTGTCCCACGGACAGGTCGGTCATCTGTGCGCTTGCCTCGACGGTGAGACGGGCACCTTCCACACCGCGCGTTAACGTAACAACGCTACCTTGCTCTTCTACGATACCAGTAAACATCTCCCTACGGGGTCCACGGGGGTGCAGGCTCGTTCACATACCCCTCGAGCACCAGATCATCCCCAATCCGTTCGACCGTGAGCTCTTTGACGCACAACGCTTCCGTGAGCTTCTCGACACCGTCCCCCTGGAGGAGTGTTGGGGCCTTCTTGCCTCCAATCAGGATGGGGGCGAGCATCAGGATCAACTTGTCCACAATTCCCGCCTGGAGGGCAGAGGTAGCCAGTTTTCCTCCCCCCTCGATCATGACCGAAGTGATCTGTCGTCGTCCTAACTCACGGATCAGTCCGGGGAGCGAAAGGCCCCCTTCGGCCGTCGGGAGTACCGTCACCTCTATCCCCTGGCGTTGGAGTTGGCGAAAGCGAGTGGGAGAGATGCGGGGTCCAACAGCCACGAGCGGGGGGCGTGTCCCACTCCTCAAGAGCCTTGCGGTGTGGGGCAGACGGCCCCGGCTGTCTACGACCACCCTCAAGGGGTCGCGGCCTTCCTGGCCGTCCATCCGCGTGGTGAGGATGGGGTCGTCTCTCAACACCGTTCCGATGCCCACAACAACCGCGTCTACCCCGTTACGAATCTCATGAACCCGATGCCGAGCCGGATCGCCGGTAATCCATTGGGAGTCCCCAGTTCGGGTGCCCAACTTCCCGTCCAAGCTCAGAGCGGCCTTGAGGAGGACAAAGGGGTCTCCCGTGCGAATGAATTTCAAATAAGCTTCATTCAGCCGAACCGCCTGCTCCTGGAGAAGGCCAACCTCTACGGAAACCCCCGCCTCTCGAAGGACTTGCACCCCCCGCCCTGCCACCAGCGGGTTGGGATCGTGGGCGGCGACGACCACCTTGGCTATTCCGGCCTCGATAAGGGCCTCGGTGCACGGAGGTGTCTTCCCGTGATGGGCACACGGCTCGAGGGTCACGTAGCAGACTGCACCTCGTGCGGCCCCCTGGGCGGCCTTCAAGGCTACGACCTCGGCATGATCTCCTCCCACTTTGGCGTGGTACCCTTCTCCGACGATCAGCCCCGCACGGACTAAGACGGCTCCGACCATAGGGTTCGGACTGGTCCGCCCCCTGCCTAACGCTGCGAGATTTAGGGCCCGCTCCATGTATGTACGATTCGTCTCGATCATCCTTGTCTCTGTAACAAGCGGATTTCTCAGGCACTTTTCGCTCACGCTATCACCAGGGGTCTGAGGTGTCAAGGTCAATTGGCGTGCAGGGAAGCTGGATTTAGACTAGGTCTCCCGGGCAAAGAGCGCTGTGGCGAACGCAGAGGGGGAAAAGGCCTCAAGGTCTCCAATTTGCTCTCCCAGGCCTACGTACCGCACTGGAATATGCAGCTCAGACACAATACCCACGACGGCACCTCCCTTGGCTGTCCCGTCCAATTTCGTCACGATGAGCCCTGTTATGCCGATAGCCTGATGGAATTCCCGGGCCTGGGGGACGGAGTTGAGGCCCGTGGTGGCATCCAGCATCAAGAGCTTCTCATGGGGGGCCCCGGGGAGAGCCCTGGCGACGACTCGGTCGATCTTTTTGAGCTCCTCCATCAGATTTCTCTTCGTGTGCAACCGGCCCGCGGTATCGATGAGCACCAGGTCCGCACTGCGTGCCTGGGCCGCCTCGAGTGCATCGAACACCACGGCGGCTGGATCGCCCCCTGGTTGATGAGCAATCACCTCGGCACCAGCCCTTTTCCCCCAAATTTGGAGCTGCTCGATGGCCGCAGCCCGGAAGGTGTCCGCGCCAGCCAAGAGTACGCGCTTCCCTTTACGGGTCGCTCGAAAGGCAAGTTTTCCGATCGTGGTCGTCTTGCCAACCCCGTTCACTCCAAGGGTCAAAACGACATGAGGGTGCCCTTCCGGGATGCTTTCCTCGGGGATTGAGAGAAGAGCTGCAACCTCCCGCTGGAGGTGGTGGAGAAGCTCTTCCGGCTCCGCCATCCTGGGAGGAACGGTTTCTAAAAGCCGCTGGGCTGTCGGCATCCCCAGGTCGGCCGTAATCAAAATTTCTTCAAGTTCATCCAGAAGTTCCTGGTCGACACGGGGACGCTTCAGGAGGCGAGCGATGCGATCGAAAAATGCTTCTCGGGTCTTTCGGAGACCAGCGGCGAAGTGGGAGAAAAGGGTAGCGTGCTCTGACATCGTGCGATGCCCGACCTCGGTCAGGGGACGGTCGCGGTAGCCGGCTGCTCGGCCTGTTCCCCGAGACGAACCGAGATCAGCTTCGAGATCCCCGGTTCTTCCATGGTGATCCCGTACAGCAGATCGGCCAACTCGATAGTCCGGGGATGGTGGGTGACGAGGATGAATTGGGAGGTGGAGGAAAGTTCTCGGATCAGAGAGGCAAAGCGATCCACGTTTACATCATCCAAAGCAGCATCCACTTCGTCGAGCACAACAAAGGGGCTGGGTCTCGTGGCCCACAGGGCCATCAGGAGGGCGATGGCGCCGAGGGACTTCTCTCCGCCCGAGAGCAGGGAGAGCGTGGTGGTTCGCTTTCCTGGGATGCGGACCCGGACTTCGACGCCGGGCTCCTCGACGTCATCCCCGTCACTCAAGACGAGTTCTGCGTCGCCCCCTCCGAAAAGGCGCTGCCAAAAGTGATGCATCTGTTGGCTAACCGAGCTGAGGGTCTCCCCGAAGAGGTCCTGGATCGTCCGATTGATTTCGGCGATGGTAGCCTTGAGGGAGGTCACCGAGGCGGTGAGATCCTCTGCTTGGTTCGTGAGGAAGCGATAGCGCTCCGAGAGAGTTTCGTATTCCTTTAAGGCAGCCATGTTAATGGGACCCATGGTGGCAATCTTGTGGCGGAGGTCTTCTCCCTCCTGTTCGAGCAACTGTGAATCCAGGGGCGAGTCTCCTCCGTGGAGCAATTCTTGAAGGTCCTCGCCCTCCGGTGTCTCCTCCTGGAGGCGTTTTTGAAGGAGCGAACGCTCTGTGCTCAGGGCTGCGCCCTGCGTGGCGAGTGAAGACTTTTGCTGTTGGATGTCGGTGAGTTCCCTCCTCGCGTTCCTCAGAGCCTCCTCGTTAGCGACGAGGGTTTGTCGAAGCTGATCCCTCTGGTTCTGAAGTTCCTGGACCGCCAGAGCCTCCTGGTTCTCATGGTGGTTTAAGACCTCGAGGCATTGCTGCAGCGCGGCGATCTCTTGGGTGAGCCGAGACTCGCTGGAGCGGTCCTCTTCTTCCTGCATGCGGATATCCACCTCGCGTGTGCGTTCCCTCTCGAGATCAGCCTCCAAGCGCTCCAGAGAGCGGGACAGAGCTTCCTTTCTCTCTTGCAGGGAGGTCGATCGAATTCGGACCTCCGCCACCTCCTGCTGAAGTTCCTGCTGTCGTGCGCGAAGGAGGGTCACCTGGCGGTCATGGTCAGCAGTTTCGCCTTTGAGTGATGCCTCCCGCCGCCCTAGTTCCTCGAGTCCCACTCGGGAATCCTGCAGCGCATTCCCAACATCACTGAGTTCCTCTTCGAGGCGTGTCAGCTCGGAAGCCAAAAATGATGTTTGGCTCCCGAGTCTGGAGGCGACCGTATGCACCTCGGCGAGGGATCGGTCGACGTCGTGACGGGCTGCCTGCACGTCTTTAAGGGTTCGCTCCTGTGCACTCAGGGCCTGCCGGTGGTGGGACAGTGTGTTTTGAACCTTCTCCCACTCCTCTTCGGTTTCCTGGAGCTCTTCCATCGCCCGGGCGATGACACCGGGAAGCTCTTCGAGCTCCCTCCGGCGACTCAGGAGACTTATTGCAATGGTCTTTCCACCCTGTATGGGGCCCCGCGAGCTCAGCACGGCGCCAGATGTCGTCGCCACTCGGATAGGGTACGGGAGACTCCGGAGGAGAGCGAGGGCGGTGGGGATGTCCCGGACGATCACGGCATCTGCTAAGAGGGCACCGAGCAGTGGCTGAAGCTCCTCCGACGTCTTCACGAGTCTCAGGGCCGGTCCAACGACCCGGTGGGCAATCTCGGGGTCGAGGGAACCCACGGCTTCTCCCAACGCCTCCTGGAGGCGGAACGCCTCTTTACCGTTGGCCAGCCATTCCTCCCGATGGGGTAGCAGGGTTGCCCAACCAGTCCCCTCCTGTTCGAGATAGCCGATAAGAGAAAGGGCATCGGTGGCGGTCGGAGTGAGGAGTCCTTGCTGGAGGTCGCCGAGGAGGGCTTCCACTGCCTTTTCCCAAGCGACTTCAACCCGAACCAAACTAGACAGGGGACCGTCAATCATCTGGCAGACAGGCACCCCTGCCGCTTTTCCTTTGAGGAGGAACTGCTGCCCTTCGTCGAGTCCGGCAAGGCTCCCCTCGAGCTCCCGGAGTGAGTCGAGGCGGCCCTCGAGTCCGCTGAGTTCCTCGCGGAGAGTCGCTCGACGCCGGCCCAGCGTCTCCTGGCGCGTCTCGAGGCTTCCCATCTCCTGGAGAAGTTGTTCCCGCTCCTCAGTCAGGATTGCAATCCTGTGCTCGAGCTGTTGCCGTTCGCTGGTCAGTTCTCGCTCGCGGGTTGCTACGGTTTCCGATTCTGTCCGGGACGCGGTGAGTTGCCGCGCTAAGGTCTCCCGCTCTTGGTGGAGGAGTCGGTCCCGTTCCGTAAGAGACGCCATATGATTCTGCGTGTGGACCATCTGCTCGGTCAGCGTGAGAACTTCCCCCTTCCGTTTTGCCAATGCCCCCTCGTTGTCACGGAGTTCTGCTTCCAGACTCGTGAGGGCATCGTTAAGATCCTGAAGTTGCCGAGAGGCCGCTGTAATTTCTTCCTCCGTGAGTCCCCGTGTTCTTGTGTCGGCCTCGTAATCCTGCCGCAGGCAACGAAGCCGCTCGTCGACGACGCTCAGCTCTTCCCGGTGCTCTTCGCCACGATGCCTCAGGCTACCAAGTAACCCTTCCCGCGACCGCACTTCCGCCTGTTCCCGCTCCCGTCGGCCGCGCAGGGTATACAGCTGTTCCTGAGCCGCCCCGATCCTCTTCTCGAGATCGAGATCGTTCAGGCGCCCATTTTCCAAGGAGGTTTCTTCGGTAGAAATTCGTAGGTGGCAGGACTCCTGGGCAACGGCATACTCCCTCTCCTGGTGACGGATTCGATCGAGCTCCTCCTCGAGGCGGCGATCCGCCTGGAGAAGGAGACACGCCTGAATCCCTTTTAATCTCCCCGTCATGCGCTGGTATCGTTCCGCCTTTTTCGCCTGTCGGTGTAGCGAGTTTCGCTGCCGTTCGATTTCCTGGAGGACGTCCCTCACTCTCAACAGATTTTGCTCCGCTGCCTGCAGCCGGCCCAGAGCGGTATTGCGCTTGACCTTGTATGACATAGTCCCCGCCGCCTCCTCCAAGAGGGTTCGGAGGTCAGCCGGTTTCGAGTTCAAGAGTGACCCGATCGCCCCCTGCTCGATGAGGGCGTAAGGCTCCCGCCCAAGCCCGGTGTCGAGGAAGAGGCCGGTGATGTCTTTTAGACGACAGGGATTTTGATTGATGAGATACTCGCTCTCGCCTGATCGGTAGACGCGGCGGGTGATCGTTACCTCCTCGTAAGGGACAGCCAGCCGGCCTTCTATATTCGTTAGGGTTAAGGAGATTTCAGCCATCCCCACAGGCTTCCGGTGGCTATTGCCGGCGAATATCAAGTCCTCCATCCGATCGCCGCGGAGGGACTTCGAGCTCTGTTCTCCCAATACCCAGCGGATGGCGTCGACGATGTTGCTCTTGCCGCAGCCATTCGGCCCGACCAGAGCCGTGATGCCGGCCTGGAAATCGATACTCAGCCGGTCGACGAAGGACTTAAATCCGAACAAGGTCAGATTGCTGAGGTACATAGCCCTCCCCTCAGTATAATAATTCGGGCAAATTCTTATGAAATTTTCGGCAGGCTAGCATAGGCTTATGGTCGTGTCAAGGGAAATTACGCAAAATCCTGTGGTCATTTTCCAAAGGACCGCAAAATATTGTGGTGATCCCGGAGATAACCGAGTGCACTCCGGGCTGCACCCTGCTCGGCCTCACGGCGGCTTTGGCCTTCACCCCTGCCGAGCCGCTGGCCTCTGACCTCGACTTCTACGGCAAAACGCCTGGCATGGGGAGGGCCCCAATGCCGGAGGAGGCGGTAGCGTGGAGGAATCTTGAGCATGGCTTGCAGGAGAGTCTGAAGCTCTGATTTCGAATCGAGGGAGGCATCCGGGGGAAACAAGGGAAGCAGATGCTGTTGAAGAAATTTCGTCACGCCACGAAGGCCACGATCGAGAAAGAGGGCAGCCACGACCGCTTCAAACGCTGCGGCGAGGAGGGCAGACCGATGGCGGCCGTCCGGCTCCTCGCTCTTTCCCAGGCGGAGCATGACGGGGAGTCCCAATTGCATTGCTGCTTGGGCTAGCTTGGTGCGATTCACTATGCTCGCGCGGAGTCGGGTCAATCCGCCGGGGGAGAGATCGGGGTAGTTCCGATATAGGTGCAGACTCAAAAGGAGGGTGAGGATGGCATCACCCAAAAACTCCAATCGTTCGAAGGCCCGTCCCTCTCTTCCGGCCGAGGGATGGGTGAGCGCGGCCCGAAGCAAGGCTCGGCTTCGGAAACGCTGCCCGAGCTTCCTTTCAGCCTGCTGCAGCCACGAATCCTGCTCGCTGTCTTTCCTGGAAGGCCTCACGGGGCTTCTCTCGTTTTTTGATGGCTAGAACTTTTTCCATCTCAGCGTCCGGAAGTAGATACCGAAGCCAATGGCAACCAACACCGACAAGATGGCACCCACGAGGGGCCGCGCCTCGCCCGTACTGACATAGGATCTGAATTGCCACACCCCAAAGGAGATAAAGAACGCAATGGCACTGGCAATCAAAATTTTATGGGCCGTCTTGATTTGCACAGCGTGTCTCCGGTTTTCACGCCAAGTGCTTTCCAAATAATGGTACACGACCTACCAGCTTTTTTATACCGGGAAGTCAGCAATTAGACGACGACAAGGATCACTTTCCCTTCCGTTGGTGAGGCGCTTGACAGGGGAGGGGGGCGGGGGTAGCATGAATCCAATGCGACGAGCGAACAAACATTCATGGGGGGGAACATGGCTTCTGAAAACATCGTCCAGGTGAGCGATGCCGATTTCGAGCAGAAGGTCGTCAACGGCCAGGGCCTTACGGTTGTCGACTTTTGGGCGGAGTGGTGCGCTCCCTGTCGTATAATCGCACCCATCCTGGAAGAGCTGGCCCAGGAGTATGCGGGAAAAGTAACCATCGCCAAGTTGAACGTCGATGAGAATCCTCAGACAGCGGCCCGCTTTGGCATCCGAAGCATTCCGACGCTCCTCTTCTTCAAGGGGGGGGAGCGCGTCGATCAAGTGATCGGCGCGGTTCCTCGCGGTACCATTCAATCGAAGATCGGGACCTATCTTGGCTAGCGAATTATACCATTGGGTCGATTACGGACAAACTTTCCCCCACCCGTGTACAACCCCACCTCTGTCGCCAGTCCATAACCGATCTCCCAGGGGAATGTAGGCTTTCACACAGGAAGGACGCTTGACCTTTTCTTTTGGTCATGCTAGTTTATCGTCCTCTACTTGCGGGAGTCTTTTATGTATTACCCGTCTCGAAATGAATTCAAAGCAAAGGCTCGCCTCGGTAACCTGATCCCAGTCTACCGCGAGGTCCTCGCTGATATCGAGACCCCCGTATCGGCCTTCCTGAAGATTGGGGGAGGGGAAACCGCTTTCCTCCTGGAAAGCGTCGAAGGAGGGGAAAAATGGGCCCGATACAGCTTCCTGGGGCGCAATCCCTTCTTGGTGATTCGGACCAAGGAGGGGCAGGCGGAGCTCCTGCGGTCGGGGCTGCAAGTTGAGACGCGAACGATCACTGATCCGCTCGATCTGGTCAAGGAGGCCCTCAGCGTCTATCGGCCCGTCAAGGTAGACGGCCTGCCGCGCTTTTTCGGCGGCATGGTAGGGTATCTGGCCTATGATGCCGTTCGTTTTTTCGAAACCCTTCCAGATCTGACCGATGACGACATGGAGCTCCCCGATGCCGTATTCCTGCTTACGGATACGCTGCTCATTTTCGACAACCTGAGTCAGCGGATCCAGGTGGTATCGAATGCCTTTGTCCCTGACACCGCAGCCAGCACACTCGAGGCCGCGTATGATCATGCTCTGTCGAAGATCGAGGCATTGGTTGCCGATCTCCGGAAACCGCTTGATCGGCCGTTGCTCGCTCCACTCTCGCCCCGCACGCTAGAGACGAGGTCGACCTTTTCCCATGATGGCTTCTGTGGGGCAGTGTTGAAGTGCAAGGAATATGTGGCGGCAGGAGACATTATCCAGGCGGTGCTTTCGCAGCGGCTCGAGGTCAAGACGGGCGCTCAGCCCTTTGACGTCTACCGTGCCCTGCGCATCATTAACCCATCTCCGTACATGTACTTCCTCCGCCTGGGAGATCTNNCTCCTGAGGTTTTAGTGCGCTTGGAAGAGGGACAGATCGACTTACGCCCCATCGCCGGGACCAGGCCTCGAGGCCGTCACGAGTCTGAAGACCAGGCGCTGGCCGCCGAGCTTTTGGAGGATCCGAAGGAGCGGGCGGAGCATATCATGCTTGTTGATCTTGGACGGAATGATGTCGGTCGCGTCGCCGTACCGGGAAGCGTGGAGGTCAACGAGCTGATGGTGATCGAGCGATACTCCCACGTCATGCACATCGTGTCGAATGTTCGGGGTCGTCTCCAGCAAGGGCTCGACGCCTTTGACCTGCTCCGTGCTTCGTTTCCGGCCGGGACGGTGAGCGGGGCTCCGAAGATCAGGGCGATGGAAATCATCGAAGAGCTGGAGCCGGCCAAACGGGGCCCTTATGCAGGCGCGGTCGGCTACCTCAGCTTCTCTGGCAATATGGATACCTGCATCACTATTCGGACCGTCCTTTTCACCAAAGAGCGGGCATGGATTCAGGCAGGAGCTGGAATTGTGGCTGACTCGGACCCGGAGCGGGAGTATCAAGAGACCCTGAACAAGGCCGCGGGGATGCTTCGGGCCATCGAGATGGCCGAGAGAGGCCTCGAAAGTTCACCCGTGGACCGTGAACCGCTCACCGACGATGCGGTTCATAGTTCATAGTTCATGGTTCATGGAGAACCTAGAACGGTTACAACGTGATACGCAACGTCTCGACAGAGAGCGGTGAACCGTCAACCATCGATTCTGAACTATGAAGCCTGACCCATGAACTGAGGGAGCAATGGTTCTTGTTATCGACAATTACGATTCCTTTACCTACAACCTGGTCCAATACCTTGGGGAACTTGGTGAGAAGGTCCATGTGGTCCGGAATGACAAGGTAAGCCTGAACGAGGTGGAAGACCTTCGTCCGGCGCGGATTGTCATTTCGCCTGGCCCCTGCACCCCGAAGGAGGCGGGAATTTCGTGCGACCTGATCTTGGCCTTTGCGGGTCGTATCCCTATCCTGGGGGTCTGTCTCGGGCATCAGTGTATCGGAGCGGCGTTTGGGGGGAGAATCGTTCGAGCTGAACGGCTGATGCATGGAAAGACCTCCTTGATCCAGCATGACGGAGGCACCATCTTTCGAAATCTTCCCAACCCTTTCGAGGCGACTCGCTATCACAGTCTGGTCGTGGAGCGGGAGAGTCTTCCCGCCTGTCTCGAAATTACAGCACAGACGGTCGAGGGGGAGCTGATGGGGCTTCGCCACAGGGAGCATCAGGTAGAAGGGGTGCAATTTCACCCGGAGTCGATCCTGACCGCGGTGGGTAAAGATCTCTTGCGAAACTTTCTCAGGGTGTAATGCAGTCAGCTGTCAGCAGTGGCCATTGGTGTTGAAAGGCCAGAAGCTGATTGCCGATCGCTGACAGCGGGATGGCTGAGCAATGATCGTGGAGGCTCTTCATAAGGTGGTGGACGGAACGGACCTCAGCCGGGAGGAGGCCGCCCAGGTCATGGAGTTCCTCATGTCTGGCCAGGCTACCGATGCGCAAGTTGCTGCCTTCCTGACCGCCATGCGGATAAAAGGAGAGACCGTCGAGGAGCTCTGTGGCTTTGCCCGCGTGATGCGGGATAAAGTAACTCCGGTGCCCACCCGGCATGCGGGCGCGCAGGCGAGGCCCCATCTGGGCAAGCCGATGCTGGTGGACACATGCGGGACCGGAGGGGACGCCCAAGGGACCTTCAATATCTCTACCGCGGCGGCTTTTGTCGTTGCGGGAGCGGGCATTCCCGTGGCCAAACATGGCAACCGTGGTGTGTCCGGGCCGTGCGGGAGTGCCGATGTGATCGAGGCGCTCGGTGTTCTGCTCGATCTTGCGCCTGAGCGCGTGGGCCGATGTATTGACGAGGTCGGGATCGGGTTTCTCTTTGCCCCGCTGCTTCACCCGGCCATGAAATTTGTCATGTCGGCGCGTCGCGAGATCCGGATCCGGACGCTTTTCAATATCCTCGGGCCCTTGACCAATCCCGCGAGTGCTCCCGCGCAGGTGATCGGCGTGTACGATGGGGCGCTCACCGAGCTCTTGGCGGGTGTTATGAACGAGCTGGGCTGCCACCGGGCCTTTGTCGTCCATGGGATGGATGGCCTCGATGAGATCTCCACTATCGCCGAGACCAAGATCTCCGAAGTGCACAACGGCCACATACGAACATACTTCGTCCAGCCGGAGGATTTCGGGATTGCCCGAGCACGGCTGGCCGACCTCAGGGGGGGCGATGCCGCTGCGAACGCCGAGATCATCAGGCAGATCCTTCAAGGAGCCAAGGGGCCCCGGCGAGACATCGTCGTGTTGAACGCGGGTGCCGCCATCGTTGCTGGTGGGGGCGCGCAAGACATGCAGGAAGGGATCGTCACTGCAGAACGATCCATTGAAAGCGGGACTGCCTGGAACACATTGGAGAAGGTGGTCGCCTTCTGTAAGCAATGAGGTGCAACACACAGCACGAGCAATCGGCTATCAGCGGTCAGCGTAAAGGAGTGAATGCTGACGGCTGACTGCCGACAGCTGACAGCGGGAAATGATTTTAGAGAAGATTGTGAAAGCGAAGCGCGAAGAGGTGACTGCCCGAAAGGTGGCGGTCCCGCTCCAAGACCTCAAGGCTCAGATTCGGGATCTACCATCTCCTCGCGACTTCCACCAAGCGGTGGATCGCCAGTCGAGCGATGAGCGGATCCGGTTGATCGCTGAGGTGAAGCGGGCGTCTCCCTCCCAAGGAATCATCCGGCAGGAATTCGACCTCGAGGCCCTGATCTCAGCCTATACCGGTGGGGGAGCGGCGGCGCTTTCCATCCTGACCGATGAGCCCTTTTTCCGCGGAAACTTGCACGACCTGGCCCGGGCCAAGGCAAGTGCCTTTCTGCCGGTCCTCCGCAAGGACTTCATTCTTGATCCCTATCAGGTCTACGAGAGCCGTGCATGGGGGGCCGACGCGGTCCTTTTGATTGCGGCCGTCTTGGAGCCGCAAACCTTGCAAGACCTGCTGGCCCTCTCCCAGGAGATAGGCCTCCACCCCCTCACGGAGATCCACACGCGCGAAGAGCTGCATACCGCTCTGGATGCCAAGGTCCCCATCGTGGGGATCAACAACCGGGACCTCAAGACGTTCAAGGTCTCCCTGGATACCACCTTTGCACTCATCCCGGAGATTCCACCAGATCGTGTCGTTGTCAGCGAAAGCGGCATCAACGATCAAAGGGAGGTTGCCCGCCTCGAAGCGGCTGGGATCGATGCCGTTTTGGTCGGAGAGGGGGTCCTTCGGGCCCGCGACGTGGAGGCAAAGGTCCGGGAGCTCTTGGGGAGGGGGTATGGCGGTTCGGGTTAAGATCTGCGGGATCACGAACGCCAAGGACGCCGAGCTGGCGGCCGACGTCGGCGCCGATGCCCTGGGTTTCGTCTTCGTCCCGGGAACTCCTCGATACGTCGATCCGGAGACGGCCCTGGCCATTATCAACAATCTGCCTCCTCTGGTGACGCCGGTGGGGCTCTTTGCCGATCATCCGGTTGAGGAAGTCGAAGGGCTGATGAAGCGATGTGGATTCCGGGTGGTGCAGCTTCACGGGTCCGAGGCACCCGAGTATTGTCGACGCGTGACCGGATCGGTCATCAAGGCCTTCCGTATCGGGGGCGGCCAAGGGCTGCCGCCCTTCGAGGCCTACCGCGTGCATGCCTATCTCTTGGACACGTTCGTGGCGGGGAAGCTCGGAGGCACCGGCCAGCGGTTCCCCCTCGAGGTTGCATCGTCCGCCAAGGCCTTTGGACGTGTCATCATCGCGGGAGGCCTCACCCCGGAAAATGTCGCCGAGGTGATCCGGCAGATACAACCCTACGGGGTTGATGTGTCAAGTGGAGTGGAGGCAGAACCTGGCCGCAAGGATCCCAAGAAGGTCCGGGATTTCGTGACATGCGTGCGGGAGGCACAATGAGGTGGTCTGTTCCAGATCATGAGGGCCATTTTGGGCGGTATGGGGGCCGGTATGTTCCCGAGACCTTAATGGCTCCCCTGGAGGAGCTCGAGCGGGCATTTCGCGAGGCCCAACAAGACCCAAGCTTCCAAACCGAATTGGACCATTATTTGCGAAAGTTCGCTGGCAGACCAACGCCCCTCTATTTTGCCCAGCGTCTGACCGAGAAGCTTGGAGGCCCAAAGATTTACCTGAAGCGGGAAGATCTCTGCCACACCGGTGCCCATAAGATCAATAACACGCTCGGACAGGTGCTGCTGACCCGCCGGATGGGAAAGCGGAGAGTCATCGCGGAGACGGGAGCAGGACAGCACGGCGTGGCGACGGCGACCGCCGCCGCCCTCTTCGGTCTTGAGTGTCGGGTCTACATGGGGACGGAGGATATGCAACGTCAGGCCCTCAACGTGTTTCGTATGCAGCTTTTGGGGGCCGAAGTGACACCAGTCGATGCGGGGAGCCGGACATTGAAGGACGCCATCAACGAGGCCATGCGGGATTGGGTGACGAATGTTGAGCACACTCACTATGTGCTGGGTTCTGTCCTAGGGGCTCATCCCTTTCCCATGATGGTCCGTGACTTTCAGTCGGTCATTGGCCGGGAGGCGCGAGGCCAGATGCTCGAGGCGGAGGGACGGCTCCCGGACGTCCTGCTTGCCTGTGTAGGGGGAGGATCGAACGCGATCGGTCTCTTTTATCCCTTCATTGAAGATGCCGGCGTTCGGATGATCGGCGTCGAGGCAGGAGGGTTGGGGATCGAATCGGGGAGACACGCAGCTCGGTTTGCGGCTGGCGAGCCGGGAGTCCTTCATGGAACGCTGAGCTACGTCCTGCAAAACGGAGACGGCCAAATCCAGACCACACACTCTGTGTCGGCAGGGCTCGACTATCCGAGCGTCGGACCCGAGCATACGCACCTCAGGGAGACTGGCCGTGCGTCATACGTCTCGGTGACTGATGAGGAGGCCCTCCAGGGCTTCCGGCTCCTTGCCAACCTTGAAGGTATTATTCCCGCCTTGGAGTGTGCACACGCCATTGCCTATGCCATCCCGCTGTCGGCCGCGATGGGGGCAAATGACATCCTGCTCATCAACCTTTCCGGACGCGGGGATAAGGACGTTGAACTCGTGGCCCGCCTCGGTGATAGGTGACAGCTCACGGTGCACAGTTGATAGACGGGAGGGTTCCGAATGGGTAGCTGTGAACCGTGAACCATCAACCGTGAACGCAGATCATGAACCGGATTGACCGGCGATTTCAGGAACTTCGAGCGACCGGACGGAAGGCCTTGATTCCTTTCATCACGGCGGGGGATCCGGACCTATCCACCACCCGGGAGTTGGCGTGGGCCTTTGAAGAGGTAGGGGCAGACCTCCTCGAGCTCGGGGTTCCCTTTTCTGATCCCCTGGCCGATGGGACCACCATCCAGCGTGCCAGTCAGCGGGCCCTGGAGAGTGGGGTCACGCTGAAAAGGGTCATCGGATTGGTCGAGCAGATCCGCGGCAAATCCCAAATCCCCGTCGTCCTCATGAGCTACATCAATCCGATCCTCCGCACGGGCGCGCACGAGTTTGCCATCCGGGCTGGCGATGCGGGAGTGGACGGGGTCATCGTGCCAGATCTCCCTCCCGAAGAGGCCCAAGAATTGCAACGCTGCTGTGCGGCCGCTGCGGTTCATACCATCTTTCTGGCTGCACCAACGAGCACCGACGTACGGCTCCGGCGCATCGCCGAGTCCTCTCAGGGATACATTTACTACGTTTCCCTGAAAGGAGTAACGGGGGCCAGGGATACCATGCAGACCGATCTTGAGCTTTCCCTGAGTCGCTTGCGGCGGTTGACCGACATGCCGATCGCGGTCGGATTTGGCATCAGTACGCCCGCTCAGGTGTCGCAGGTTGCGAAGCTCGCCGACGGGGTGATCGTGGGATCGGCCATCGTGGAGCGCGTGGAACGAGCAAGCGGCGACCCCGGGATCGTCAGTGAAGTGGCCGGATTTGTCCGGAGCTTGAAGCAGGCAATGCCATAGGAGAAGAGGTGGGCAAACATCGCCAGGCACGCCGGACCGAGCCGGAATCTCCACTCGCAGTGCGGCGGCTCCTGGCCCTCTACCAGAAACAGCTCGACCGTCAGCAGGCACGGATTGCCGTCCTGGAAAATGAGTTGAAAACACAGGACCTTCGCATCAAGCTGCTCAGGGCGATCCGCCGGGCGTCCACGAATACCTTACGGCCTGAATCGCTTTTCCATCTGCTCTTGAAAATCATTATCGAGACCCTGGAAGCCGATTACGGCATCCTCTTGCAGATCGATCCCGATAAACAAACGGTCCTCTTTGGGCTTCAGCGGGGCACCGATGGATCCACAGTCTCCCTGGAGAGTGTCTCCCTCAAGCGAGGGTATCGCCGCGGGCTTTTCACGGGTGACGAGACCGTGCTCCTTCGCACCGTCGGGGCACGGCCGCACGGTTGGGTCATTCCTCGATATAGGGGGGGGCGGGCTTCGCTTCTCGTCCTTCCGCTCCGCGTCTCTGGCCGCATCGTCGGAGTGCTGGAACTGCTGCGGTTTCCGCCTTCTCCTGCCTTCGACCCCCGAGATACCGAGATGGCTACCACCATGGGACACCAGTTGGGAATGACAATGGAAAACGCCCGACTCTACTCCGAGGCGGCAAAACGGGTCGTTCAGTCATCGACCCTGATGGAGCTGAGTGCCATTCTAAACTCCACGCTCCAAATCTCAGAAGTGCTGCGGCTAGCCGTTGAGGCCGCGACCCGGCTCATGGAGTGTGAGGTGGGATCCCTCCTCCTCCTAAACGAAGAATGCGACGAGTTGGTTTTCGAAGTGGCTTTGGGAGAGCGGGGAAGGGAGGTCAAGGAGGTCCGGCTCAAGGTCGGAGAGGGCATCGCTGGATGGGTGGCCAAGACGGGGAAGCCAACCGTTGTGAGCGACGTGCGCCGAGATCCGCGGTTTTCACGACGGGTCGACTTCCGAACCCATTTCATCACCCGAAACATGATCTGCGTCCCCGTCAAGAGTCGGGACCGGATCATCGGGGTTCTGCAGGCTCTTAACCGACGCACCGATCGTCCCTTCGATGCGGAGGATCAACGCCTGTTTGAGTCGCTGTCTCGCCAGGTGGGTATTGCCATTGAAAATGCCCGACTCTATGAAGAGGTGAAGGAGACCTTCTTGAGTACGGCGGCGACCTTGGCCGAAGCGATCGAGAAGCGGGATCCCTACACGGGGGGCCATGTCCGGCGGGTGGTCGAGATCTGCCTAACCGTAGGGGAGGAGTTGACCCTAAACTCCGAGGAGACGGAGACGCTTCATCTTGCTGCCATCTTACACGACGTGGGCAAGATTGGTATCCGAGATGTGGTGCTCCAAAAGGACGGACCCCTGACTCCCGATGAGCTGGCGCATATCCGGGAGCATCCAGAACTGGGGGCGGAGATCCTAGCCCCGATCAAGCAGCTCGACGCCGTAATTCCGGCGGTGCGACATCATCAGGAGCGGTGCGATGGGCAGGGATATCCGGACGGACTAAAAGGGGAAGAGATTCCGATGGCATCCCGGATCATCGCCGTGGCCGATACCTTCGACGCGATGACCACAGACCGCCCCTACCGTCCACGGATCAGCGACGAAGCGGCGGTTAGGGAAATCCAGCGATGTGCAGGGTCTCAGTTCGACCCCAAGGTGGTGGAGGCCTTCATCCGCGCCTACCGGGCCGGACGGATTCGCTCGGAGGCGTTACAGGCCATGGATAAAGGACTTGGGGAGGGAAATGAAATCGTGGTTGGCACTTCAAAGTCGGGGGGAGCCTCATGAGGTACCGCGTCCTTGGATGCTTTGGCGGCGAGGCCCCACGGTATCACCTCTCGAGCTTCCTCCTCGATGACACGCTGCTCATCGATGCTGGGTCGGTGACGGCGGTCCTCGAGATCCCTGCCCAGTCACGGATCGAGGCTATTCTCTTGACGCACTCCCACCTCGATCACGTCCGCGGGCTGGCCCACCTGGCGGATAACGTATTTGGTCGCCGCGACCAGCCTATCATTGTGTACAGTATCGAGCCGATCCTTGAGGGGCTCAAGAGGTCGCTGTTGAATAACGTGTTGTGGCCCGACTTCACCGAGATCCCCAATTCCCATGTGCCCATCCTCGATTTCCGCGCTCTCCCCGAGGGAAAGACCAGTCCCCTGTGCCATTTCCGCGTTACCCCGTTACGGTTGTCGCATTCGGTGATCAGCGTCGGGTATCTGGTCGAGGGCGATTTTGGTGCTATGCTTCACCTTGGAGACACCGGTCCGACGGAGGGGGTCTGGCGAGCCGTAAAGGATGTGCCGAGCTTGCGGGCGGTCATGATCGGGACGACCTTCCCCAATCGGTTGCAGCAGCTGGCAGACCTGAGCGGTCACCTCACTCCTCAGGCTCTGAAGGCGGAGCTCGGTAAAGCCGGCCTGAAGGCGACTGTGTATGTGTACCATATGAAGCCCCAGTATGCCCCGGAGATCGTGGAGGAACTCAAGCAGCTTGTTCCGGAGTGCCAAATCTTGGAGCAGGGAAAGGAGTACCGGTTTGGAACGGTCCCATAGGGATCGGCCAATGATCGACGGCCAGAGGGGGTTCACCATGATGGAGATCCTCATGCTGGTCGCGGTCGTCGTGGTCCTGGCGGGGATCGCCATGCCCTGGTTTCTCGGGACCCTCGAGAGCTACCGGCTCCGCGTAGCCGCCTGGGAGATCGCGGGGGATCTCCGCCTCGCTCGCCAAAAGGCGGTCAGCACCCAGATCCGGCACCGCTTCTGCTTGTCGAGCTGTGACAGCGCGGTGCCGGCAGGGGGATACCTTTTAGAGCGAGAGGGAACACCCTGGACGGTCGAGGTGGCACGGACCGATTTCCCTGACGGGGTGGTCATCACGACCACCGCTCCTGGCGACAAGATCACCTTCGACGCGAAAGGGGATGTCTCCGGAGCGACGGGGACTGTAACCTTGACGAACCAAACCGGAACCTACCGGGTAGCGACTGCGTCCACGGGCCGAGTCCAGGTCTGTAAGGAACCTTGCCCATGACCCATGACGTTCGCGGGAAAGCGGGGTTTACCCTCCCCGAGGTCCTCCTGGCGGCTGTTATCATCATGGTGGCGGTCCTGGGGGTCGTGGGTATGTACCCCACGGCCCTCGAGAATGTCCGATATGGAGGACACATGAGCCAGGCCTCGTCGTTAGCCCAGGAGATGATCGAGATGATCCGGACCCAACCCTTTTCTGTTGTTTCCCAATATAACGGTCTTGACACGCGAAATCCTGCCCCGGTCGGTCCTGCTCCAGTCGTCAACCACTTCAACCAATGGCAGAGCGACATCGCCCCGGCGAATCCGATCGGGGCTCTTCCGCAGGGGTGGGGCACCGTCACCGTGGCAGCAGTGGCAGGGTTGCCCGACCTTTTGCAGGTCACCATCACTGTGGGGTGGCAGGGGCGGGGCAGCCAAACCCTCACTCTCGTGACCTATGTGGCGCGCCATGGATGACCGCAGAGACCAATGGATCCGTTGGACGAATGAGCGGGGTTTCACGCTGGCAGAGGCCATCATCGCGGCAGCCGTAGGGAGTGTTATTCTCCTCGGTCTTTACCTTTCGTACGATGTGAACCGAGCCACTTTTATCAGAGGTGAACAGCAGACCGATCTTCAACAGAACGCCCGGATCGGCATGGATCGGATTGTGCGGGAACTGCGACTGGCGGGGTTTGACTCGCAAATCCCGCCCATCATTCCGGCGCCGTGTGCCACCGCGGTTCAATCGGCGACCGCAACCAGTATCAGCTTCATCGCCGATGTCGACTCCGACGGCACGACCGAAAAAGTCGAATACACTTACGATACTGTATCGAATCCTCAAAAAATCAGGCGGGAGGAGTGGCCCTCCTTGATAGGCGCCGACTGCACCCTCAATTGGTCCGCCAGTGGTGGTGCCCAGCCCCTGGCCGAGCGGGTGACCGGCCTCACCTTTGCCTACTTCAACGAGGCAGATGTCTGTCTGGGCGGGATATGTACACCGCCGCCCAATGACGTCCCTGGTGCCAGCTTGGGCAACATCCGTCGGATCTCTGTAACGATCACGACGGCCGATACCCAGACCGGAAGCGGCGCCATGAACTTTACGTTGCGGGCGGAAGTTCGTCCACGAAATCAGGGGTTGTAGGTCCTTGACATTCGTCATGCATCTTCTTAAGATGGTTCGCACCGGCGGTGGGAATCTCGAACGGGCGGCCGAACGGAGGAGGGCACGGTCAACATGAAGTGCCGAGGCGAAGAAGGCATTGCCCTGGTCATCACGCTGCTGGTGATGACGATCCTCTTGATGATGGGGAGTGCGTTCTTAAGCATCTCGTCCACGGAAACCCTGATCTCCATCAACGAGCGGAATCGCGTACAGGCGTTTCACCTGGCCGAGGCCGCTGCGGAAAGGGCCATCGCGGAGTTAAACATCGACGGGACATATCAGGGGTCAGGAGGGGAGCAGCCCCTGGGTTTCGGCACGTACAACGTGACCGTCTGTCCGCCGAATTGCGTTCCCCCCGCTACCCCGCCTGCCAACCCTAATCAGCAGCTGATCACTGCCACCGGGTGTGTCCGGGACTGCACCACACCCAGCAATGCTGTGGCCAACGTGTCGATGGTCGTCGAGCGCGGCTCACCATTCGATTTCGGTCTCTTGGGCCTCACGTTAGTCGAGTTGGATGGAAATAATATAGAGGTGGACAGTTACGATTCGACGCAAGGGGACTATAAGGCAGATCTCGGGGGCGGTATCTTGAATGTCGGATCAGACGGGGATGTGCACAGTAATGGCGATATCACCCTCGACACGAATGACACCGTGCATGGGGATGCGCGGGCCGTGGGTGCGATATCGAAGGGGGCCGGTTCCACTATAACGGGCTCAGAGACCACGGGGGTCCCTCCCGAAAGCGTCGTCACGGATCCCAACTGTCCAACTCCTGGTGGTTATGTCACTGGCATCAATCCGCCTGCGGCGTATGATGGGGCTTCGTACGACCTCACCGCGGGAGTGGGCCAGACGGTGACCCTCGACCCCGGGACCTATGCTTTCAATCGAATCACCCTGAACGATGGCGCGAAGCTCGCCGTAAACGGTCCGGTGGTTATCTGCATGACTGGCCAGTTCAAGGCGTACGACGGGGCGGTGATCAACACCAGCAAGATCCCGGAGAATCTCTTTATTTTCTCTTCCTATTCTGGAACTGACGGGAGTGGGACAGACGCCATGCATATGGTTCCGGGTTCGGGCGAATTTTACGGGGGCATTTATGCCCTCGATGGCGAGGTGGAATTCCAGAACGGGGGATGGCAGATCTATGGCGCGATCGTCGCCAAACACATCGACATCGAAACTGATGGGCGGTTCCATTATGATGTGTCCCTTGCCCTCTCTCCGAATAACCCTGCCGGCAAGTTCAAGCCCATCGCCGGCTCCTGGCGAGAAGTGGTTCAATAATAAATTGCTTTAGCAATTCTAAGCTTCCCTATTGTTTTAAAAGCCTTCACGTTCCTCCTCCCACCTCTTCCTCAAGAGCGAATATCTCTTCTCAGAGGTTCCACCTCGGGTCGTGCCGGCTGTTGGTCACGCACCGCACACCAGGGTCTCCTCCTGTTCTTCTTTTTCGGACCTTCCAAGACTAGAGGCTCGTGGGGAGCCCGCGTCGATATCGGAAACGCCCCGCCCCGCGTGCGTCTCCTCGAGATCCAGCCTTCATCCCCCACGCGCCGTGAGGGGGTGAGAGCGGTCGTGGAGGTGGCCGATCCGGATGAGGATCAGGTGACAGTCACCTACCAGTGGCTCCGCAATGGGACGCCCATCCCCGGCGCGACCGAGGCCACGCTTGCCCCGAGCTACTATCGGCGAAAAGACTGGCTCTCTATTGAGGTCATCGCCACGGACGGACAGGATGCGACTTCCCCTTTGCGGTCGCACCAAGTCGACGTGCTGCCTGCAGCCCCTCAATTTGTTTCGCGAGTGACGCCGACCAATTTTCAGGAAGGGCGGTTCCGCTACCAAGCTCGGGCGGTACACCCCGATGACAAACCATTACGGTACTCACTGTCACGCGAGGCACCCCAGGAGATGCGAATCCATCCGCAGACGGGCCTGGTGGAATGGGATCCGGATTCCTTGCAAAGGGGCACTTTTACTTTTCAGGTTATTGTCGAGGACCCCGACGGCGCCAAGGTGGCGCAGCCGATTACTCTCACCATCGAGAAGCAGTAAATCTTGCCGCGTCGTTGGCTCGAGCACGTTAAATACCATGCTGGCCTAGGAAAGTGCTCATGACCCATGAGGCTTCAGGACAAAATTGGTCCACACGATCTGGGATCCACCCGTTGACAGGCAACCCCAACCACCGTCGCTTCAGTTTGATCTCGCCGGACAGAAACGTTCATCCGTGCCTAGAGGAGGGGAAATTTTTCACCGCCTGGAGAGGGGCGAACCCGGGAAAAGTGAAGGGCTTTGGCGTAAAACCCTTGGCATTCATATTGCACAGATAGCCCCCCCCAAGAGGTGCTGATGACGAAGTGGATCCGACACATCGGGAACAGGGGTGTGACGCTCATTGAACTGCTCGTGGCCATTGCCATCGCGGCCATCCTGATCGGGGCGGGCTTGCCCGCTTTTTTGACTCTGATCCAGGGGTCTCGAATCGACGGCGCAACCCGGCGAGTGATGTACGAAATTCGGGTAGTCCAAAACCTCGCAGTGACCCGCGGGGGTACCTTTGGGTTTCACTGGGGGGCCGACCCTATGGTCGGCATGGCACCCAGCGTGTATAGGATCGAGAGCAATCAGACCGGTAACTGTGCCGACTGGCCAGTCCCGGCCGATACCATGGCCACGAACGCAGACGTGATCCGCGACTGGTTCGATCTTGCCGGGGAGTATGCAGGGGTGACAATCCAGTCGGTTGAAGACAACAACAGTGTGTCCCTTGGCGGAGTGATGTTTAACTCGAGGGGCGCTTCGATGAATAATTGCGCAGCCCCGGTCTTCCCGGTATGGGTGTGCGTTGCGGATGGCGGGGGCAGGTTACGGGCCATCCAGATCCAGAGGGCAGGGAGGGTATCGATTATTCAGCCGATCCCGGCCGGAGTGTGCCCATGAGACGAGATCATCGGCAATGCAGTACCCCAACGCCGGGGCCTTACCGGATGTCTGGTGGACGCTTGGCAGATGTGCGAGGCTTCACCCTGATCGAGATCCTCATCGCCCTCAGCACGTTTCTCATCATCCTCTTCGCTGTCTACACCACCTTTGAGTCGAGCCGGGCGACCTACGCGGCAGGCGAGCAGAAGGCCGACATTCAGCAGAACGCCAGAATAGCCATGGAGCTGATAGGGGGGGTCTCCGGCTTGCCGGATACGGCATTCCAACGGCCGGGACGAGCTGTGGGGGCGCTCCGGCTCCCAATACGATCACCGCTGCCACCGCGACCTCTATCTCCTTCTGGGCTGATCTCACGAATGCTTCGACGACCATATTGAACGTGGATGTGAATCCCGGGGACACAACGCTCACCGTGGAGGAGGCCTCACGCATTCTGGCAGGGGACATCATCTACATTATTAACGGGGCGCAATGGGAACAGTTGACCGTCCAATCGGTGAATAGGGCTGTCAACCCCAATACGATTACCACCACAGCGGGGACCTGCAACGCGTATCCCTGGGGCACCCAGGTCGGCTGGCCACGCCTCGTCACATATGGCTGGTATGATAATCCGGACCTCGATGGCGTGGCTCCACCCGCGGCGTGTGTTGCACTCAATCCGAATACGATTTACAGAGATGAGGGAGAGGGGGGAGGGCTCCAGCCCGTCGCCGATGTCCAGAACTCTCAACAGGGGGCCACGCTGTTTTTGAACCAGCTGCAATATTTCGATGCTGCCGATAACCCGACTGCAATTCCCGCCAACATCCGTCGAATGACGATCACGTTGGCGGTCCAATCGCCACCGGGTTGGTGGAAACCTCAGGCCTTTGCCATGACCTCGGACATCCGTCCAAGAAATCTGTGACGGATACGACAAGAGTCTCGGAATGAGATGGCATGGCAATAACAAGATCATGGAGCAGAGAGGGGTTGTCCTGATCCTCTCGGTTCTCGTGATGGTCGCCCTCTCGGTACTCGGCCTTGCCATCTTGATGACGGCCCAGACCGAGGACACGATCGCGAGCAACTACCGGAATCACACCCAGGCCTTTTACACCGCCGAGGCCGGGCTTGAGGCGAGGCTTGTGGATCTCTGGAGTCTCTTGACCACGACCGGGACGCCCACCAATGGGCAGCTCGCGATCCTCCTGTCTCCGGCACTGACAGACCCCAGCTACTCCTTCAACACCTTCCAAGTGGGGCGGGTCCGAGCGACCCAGCGGTATGGCTATCAAGCCGTGATCGACAGCGGCCCCTATCAGGGCCTCAACGCCCTGACCAACGACTACCAGATTACCGCCGAGGTCAGCGGGCCGCGCGGCCCAATTCGGAGCCTTTTACGGGAGGGGGGTTGACCCGGAGATCACTCCGGGCTAGCCCATGGCCTTTAATGGCCGGGTCCATGCGAAATATAACATCTGCGTCCGGAACGACACTACGAAGTTCGATTCGTTTCTGACGATGGTGGGGAACGTGTATCGTTACCTCAAGCGGGATCCGTCGACTCGCGGCAGCAACCCACAGATCAAGGACGCCGGTCGGAACCATCAGACCCTTAACTTTGACCACGAGTACGACTACGATTTTACCAATGCGTGGTCAGCTGACGACTGGAAAAACGCGGCGCTGAGTGCCTTCGGTGGCCGCGTGCAGGATGGCGCCATGGCCCTCCAGGAGATCATTTCCCCCATCCCGGAGGTCCTTTACGACCCGAACAATCCGGATGTCTCATCCCACCTGATGATTGAGAAGGGCGTTCCGTCAGATACCGCGGAATTCCAGGCCGCAAGGCTGTACTACGAGGCAGACCTGATCATCGAAGACACCCAGGGTAAAGATAAGAGTGGGAACGACGTCAGCCTCGCTCCGTGTGGGGCAACCTCCATCGAGAACTTCTACGATCCACGGGAGAAGAAGAACATGGTTGTTACTGAGGTGGACATTGGCGCCTTGGAAGCCTGTGGGAAAATGGCGGCCAACGAGATCCAGTATGTGTCCCGTAACGCAGCCAATGGAGCGGTCCGCCTGGTGAACGGCTCGCAGCTCCCGAGTCAGGGACTGACCGTGGTCTCCGAGAACCCGGTCTACGTCCAGGGGGATTACAACACGGTGAACAAGGTCCCGGCCGCCGTACTCGGCGACGCCATCACCGTCCTCTCTAACAACTGGGAGCCGAACGATTCCAATAAGAAGGGCAAGGACGTCACCTCGGAGCGGCCGGCCACGGAGACCACGGTGAACACTGCCTTTGCCCTGGCGCCTAGCGCCGAATCCACGGTGGGGCAGGGGAACGGCCAGCTGGAGAACCGCATCCGCTTCCTGGAGAACTGGAATGGAGTGGACTTCAACTATAATGGTTCTCTCGACGCCCTCTGGTACAGTCAGCAGGCTGCCGAGCCGTTGCGCTGCTCTGGGGACTCAGGGGATAATTATTACCGTCCTCCCATCCGCAACTGGGCTTACGATACACTCTTTGACACCAATCCCCCGCCTGGGACACGATGGAGATTGTGATTGCAAGAGGTCAGTAGTTTGAAGGTTAAAGGAGCTGGGATGCAAAGTGCACGAGACCATCAAGGCCTTACGCTCATCGAGGTCCTGATTGCGGCGGCGATTCTGGCCGTGGGCCTCTTGGCCCTGGTGAGCGCCTTCCCCATCGGATATGTCGATGTAGCCGTGAGTGGTGGTCAATCGAAGGCCACGTCGTATGCGCAGCAGAAGCTGCAGGAATTGAAGAACCAAGTCTTCTCGGTTGCCTTTGACAACTGCCCCCCCGTTCCATTATGCCCAGGCCAGTGCTCGCAGAGGTCACCGACGACGCTGCATATACCAGGTGCTGGACGATCGTTCAGGAGCCGGGAACCAACCCGCCGAACCGTCTCGCCCGGATCACGGTGACGGTGAACTGGGGGACGGGGGACCGGCCGCAGCAGGTCGAGCTTGAGACGATGCGGGCGGAATGAGGCCTCCTGCGTAGAACGACCCTTTGCCAGCCGATTCCACCCAGTCCGACACCAACGGAGCTCCGCCGTGTCGGCTCGAAGCCCAAGCATTCCTTGTTTCGCCGACATCTTTTTCATGAAGTCTTCTCGTGCGAACTCAGGGGGAGAGTGATCTTTACGCAGGGCCACCTTCGATCCATGAACTGATCGATGGGGCATCTCACCCCCATCGTGGCAGCGGTTGCACTGGTCGGGCAATTCGCCCAAGGCCGAGGTGTTCGTGGGATGCGCAAAAGGCCCAAAGGAAGCCGCAATTTCCGGGGGCTTGCGACGCCATGGAGTTGGCCCATTTTTTGCTTGACAAAAGTGGAAGCCAGGAATATTAGCCTATCAAGGTTGACGGACGGTTTGAAGAGTTCAAGATCATCTATGGACGAGGAAAGGGTTTTGTCATGGCCAAGCTTTTGAAGCGCGGCAAGGCTGTCCTCGGGGTAGACATCGGGACCAGTTCGGTAAAAACGGTCCAGCTCAAGCATGCAGGGAAACGGTACGAGCTCCTCCATCTGGGCATCGCGCCGCTGCCGCCGGAAGCGATCGTGGACGGCGCGATCATGGATGGCGGGGCCGTGATCGGTGCCCTTCAGCAGATCCTTGACGAGCACAAGATTGGCGTCAAGGACGTCGCGGTGGCGGTCTCCGGGCATTCGGTCATCATCAAACCCATCAAGATGCCCTTGATGAAACCACAGGAGCTCGCGGAGTCGATCCAGTGGGAAGCCGAGCAGCACATCCCCTTTGCGATTGAGGATGTGAACCTGGATTACGAAATCCTCCGCAGCGCCCCGGGAGCGGTCGAGATGGATGTCCTCCTCGTTGCGGTGAAAAAGGAGGTCATCAGTGAGTACCTCACCGTGGCATCCTCCGCGGGCCTCAACGTGGTCATTGTGGATGTGGATGCTTTCGCAGTGGCGAATGCCTACGAAGCGGCATACGAGAGCAGCACCGACCAGGTGGTCGCCCTCTTGCATGTGGGGGCAGCGGTGACAACGGTTAGCATTCTCCGGGGTGGGATCCTCGTCTTCACCCGGGACAGTGTCCTCGGAGGAAACCGCTACAACGAGTCGATCCAAAAGATGCTCGGGGTGAGCTATGAGCAGGCGGAATCGTTAAAGTTGGGGGGACACGTGGAAGGGTACTCCGGGGCAGACAGCCAGCCAGCGGTTGACCTCGTCAACGCGGAGCTGGCCGGCGACGTCCGGCGCTCGATCGATTTCTTTCGCTCGGCGACCCCGTCGGGTATGATTCACCGGATGCTCGTCAGCGGCGGCGTCGCCCGTCTCCCTGGCTTTATTCCTTACCTGAGCGAGGCCTTAGATCTTCCGGTGGAAATCGCAAATCCACTCCGCCACGTGAAGGCGGATCCGAAGCGGTTTGATCCCGAATACCTGGAGCACATTGCGCCCCAGTTGTCCGTCGGGGTTGGACTCGCCTTACGGGAGGCAGGGGATAAATGATTAGGGTGAACCTCCTTCCCCGAGTCACCCGCCAGGTGGGCGGTCGTGACTGGCAATCGATGGCCGGCGGGCTGGTGGCGGTGCTCGTCTTGTTAGGCCTGGCGTACTTATGGTGGGCCGTCACCAGCGAGTCACGGGCCATCGAGAGACGGATGACAGAGATGCAGGCCGAGATCAAGCGGCTGGAGGCCGTGGCCAGGAAGGTCGATCAGTACAAGGCGGACAAGAAGCACCTGGAGGAGCGTCTCAAGGTCATCCGGACACTGTCCACCTCCCAGAAGGTCCCAGTACATCTCTTACAGACGCTCAACGATGAGTTACCTGATGAGGTATGGCTCAACGGGATCTCCAAAACCGGGACGAGGCTTGTGATTCGAGGGTTTTCCTTCACCGACTTTGGCATTGCCAACTTTATGACCCAGCTCGGCCGAACCGCTCCGCTCCTGCAGAACGTGGAGCTGGTGGTCTCAGAGCAGACGGAGGTTCAAAAGGTTCCCTTGAAGAAATTTGAGATCCTCTGCACGGTGACGGGCTAATCCGGGTGAGGGAGTAGTCATGGATATCAAAGGCCTATTCGCTAATACGCCAAAGCGGCAACTGTATCTGCTCTTCGGGCTGCTCGGCATCGCCATACTGGCCGGCTGGTGGTGGTACCTCTATCAGCCCGCTCGGCAGCACCGGGACATATTGCGCGGGAAAGCGGCCCGACTCCAGCAAGACCTGTTTCAGAAGCAGCGGATTAGCAAGGAGCTTCCCAAGCTGGAGGCCGCCCGGGCGCAGCTGAAACGGGATCTCGATGAGGCCCAGCGCCGCCTCCCGAAGGAAAAGGAAATCCCCACCCTCCTGACGCAGATCAACCGTCTCGGACAAGAGGCCGGGCTGATCTTCACTCTGTTCAAGCCCGGGAAGCCGACGCAAGATGAATTTTATACCCGGGTACCGATCAAGATAAGGGCACAAGGGACCTATCACGCCTTAGGCCATTTCTTCGAGCAAGTGAGTAAGATGGAGCGGATCGTTAATATCACCGATATGAAGCTCGACCAGGTCGATCGCCGGAAGAAAGGGACGGTAGAGAAGGCGACGATCCAGGGAGAATTCACCGCCACGACCTTCACCTTTGGAGGACCGACGGAAGAAAAGGGAGGGCCGAAGGGGACGGTGAAGCGAGAGTCTAAGGGAGGGACGAAGGGATGAGGCGTTTTGCCCTCGGTATCTTACTCCCCAGCCTTGTGCTTGCGAGTTGTTCGTCTGAGCCACCTCCTGCGCCTCCGGCGCGGACCGAGCGGCCCAAACCGAGGGTCGCCGCGGCCCCGCCGGGACAGGCGCCCGCCGGCGCACCAGGGGCCGCCGCGAATCTCGGACCGGCAAAGTATGATCCGGGGGACCGGCGAGATCCCTTTTTCCCCCTGGTCGAGCCGCCACGAGAGGAGACGGCCCTGGACATCGGCGGCTATAAGCTGTCGGGGATCGTCTGGCAACGGACCCAGTACTTCGCATTGCTTGAGACACCCGATGGTCTCGGGCACATCCTAAAAGTCAACGACCAGCTTGGCCGCAACGCCCGAGTGAAAGAGATTAGCAAGGAAGCGGTTCTCATTGAGATGAAAGAAGAAGACCCCACGCGCCGGGGACAGGTTCGGACGATTCGACTCGAGCTCCAGAAGCAAACGAAGAAGGAGGGACAATGATGCAGCCGGCAACGACCTCGCAGGCCTCCCGATGGGCGGTAGGGGTCTTGGTGGGGGTGGTCACGGTTACGTGGATGGCGATGCCGACCGTTTCGGTCCCAGCCGCCTGCGCGGCAGAACATGAATCCGTGGCGGGATCGAACGAGCCTGGGGTCACACCCACCTCTACTTCCCCCGATGGCATGCAGGCCGCTTCAGTGGCCCCAGAAGCGGCGCTTCCGGCCGTTGTGGCCACGCCGTTTGCCGGTCCTTTACGGGTGACCGGGGTTGAACTGGCAGAGTTTGGTTCGACGTCGGCAACCGTTCTTGTCAAGACAGACCGTGCCGTGGAGACCTACGAGTCTTTTGCCCTGCCCGACCCGCCGCGGCTGGTGGTCGATATTCCCAACGCGGTCCACGCGGCCACGCAGTCATTTGTGGCCCAAGGACCGGTCACGGAGGTCCGGGCGTCCCAGTACAAGTCTCGGCCAGTCAAGGTGGTTCGCATTGTCCTCGATTTGACTTCTCCAATGCCATACCAGGTGGAGACCACTCCGGATGCCTTCCAGATTGTGATCGGCGAGGGACCGGCAGGGGTAGTGGAGCCTGAGACGTCGTCGTCGACGGAGGCTCTCGCGAAGGCGGAGGAGGCTCCGCCGGCGGCCCTGCCCCAAGCGCCGCCTCCGGCGCCCGAAAGTGCTACGCCGGCACCACAGGCGGAGGGGCGGGTGGAGGCTGTCGATTACCGACCCCAGGATGGACAGGCGGAGATTCTTGTTCGGACCACCGGACCGGTCACCTTTGATATTTCGGAAGTGAGCACCCCACCCGGCCTCATCATCGAGGTGAGCGGGGCGGTGATTGACCCGCAGGCGGCCAAGGTTCTTGATGTCAGGCAGTTACCAGGTCCCGTCCAGCGGATCCGGGCGGCTCAGCATCGCCTCGAGCCGGACAAGGCGGTCCGTATTGTCGCGGATCTCAAAGGGCAAGTTCGCTTCGATGCAGTGCAGACCCCAGAGGGCATTCGTCTCAGACTTGCGGGCCTGCCCGCGGTGGCTGCCGCACCTCCAGCGGCCCCGGAGGAGGCTAAACCCGAGAAGGTACCAGCGCCGATTCCGGCTGAGCTGGTGCCGGCCGCTCCTGCCCCCGAGGCCCCCACGCCGGAAGGTCCGGCTGCGGAGCCCCCACCCGAGGAGGCTGTCCCTCGCATCTCGATGGACTTTAAGGATGTGGACATCAACAACCTGCTGCGGATTATTGCGGAGGTCAGTGGGCAGAACATCGTCGCCGGAGAGGATGTCAAGGGGAAGGTCACCGTCCGTCTGGTGGATGTCCCCTGGGACGTAGCGCTCGATAATATCCTCCGGATCAATGGATTTGGCTTCGTCCAGGAGGATACGATCCTCCGGATTGCGAAGCTCGAGGCCATTCGAAAGGAGCGGGAAGAAAAGCGGAAAGAGCAACTGGAGGTGATCAGGCTCCAGGAGGAAGCTGCGGCGGAGCCCCTGACAACCGAAATCCTCCGCGTGAGTTATGCCGATCCCAAGAAGGTGGTGGAGAGTCTGAACAAGGTCAAAAGCAAGCGGGGATCGATTTCGGTCGATGAACGGACCGCGTCGCTCCTCATCAATGATACCAAGGCCAACATCCAGAATATGCGGGGGATCCTGAAGGAGCTCGACCAGCCGACCCCCCAGGTGATGATCGAGGGCCGGATCGTGACCGTCGTGGCACGGCACACCCGCTCGCTCGGTATCCAGTGGGGCTTCCAAGCGTCCCAAGAAACAGACCATGGCAGCTTCATCCTCTCCGATGTCTTTGGCACCGCCGGACCGGCCCTCCCGACGGCTCCCGCTCCTGCGGGGCCGATCTCCAGCCAGGTGGCAAGCATCCCGGCAGCCGTGAACCTGCCCGTCGCTGGACCCGCCGGGGCGATCGGACTCGTTCTGGGGAGCGTCGACGACCTGATTCGATTGAACATCCAAATCAGTGCCCTGGAGGAAGAGTCGCTAGCCCGAACGCTCTCCACGCCGCGGATCGTGGCCCTCGATAATCAAGAGGCAGAGATCAAACAGGGCGAAGACGTCCCCTTTACCACCGTCGACTCCTCGGGGCGGACCACGGTCACGTTCGAAGAGGCGGTCCTGAGCCTCAAGGTCACGCCGCACGTCACCGCCGATAAGCGGATCTCGTTAAAGATTAAGGCCACCGATGACACCAGAGGAGAAAGAATCGATTTTGCAGGGGGCTTTGCCTTTCCCTTTAATCGAAATGAAGCGACGAGCAGTCTGCTGATCGACAACGGCTCCACCGTTGTGATCGGCGGCGTAAGGAAGAAGACGGAGAACGTCGTCGAAGACCGGGTTCCCTTCCTCGGCACCATTCCAGTTCTGGGATGGCTCTTCAAGAGGCGGACCGAGAATATCCAGCCTGAAACAAACGAACTGTTGATCTTTGTCACCCCGACGATCATCGAGGCGAACCGTCAGGCCCAGCGCTAGTGACGATCTGCTCCAATAGCCCAGAAACGCACCCTCCGGGGTGCGTTTCTGCTTTTCCTGCGGCCGGTTTTCCGCTAACATAGCGTCGAGGAGGTGTGGAACATGGCGTGGATCCGTCCCATCCGAGTGATGATGAGCGCGCTCCTCAGTCTGATCCTGTGCCTGCATCCGGGAGCGGCAGCAGCCTCCAAGCTCATTCTGGCGCTTGGGGATAACACCTACATTCCCGCTGAGGCGGTCAAGGCTTCGACGGGGGCCGAGGTCAGGCAGGAGCTCGGGGAACATGAGCTCGTAGAGTTCGCGGTGGTGATCCTGTCGAACATCCCGTACGCAGCGCTGCCGGGAGCGGTCCAAGGGGGGCTGAATGAGTTCCTGGGCCGTGGAGGGTCCCTTCTGATTACCGGGGGACCCAATGCGTACGGCAGCGGCGGATACCAGGCGATCGCAAGCTTCATCCCCTTCGAGATCCGCGCCGAGCAGGACTGGCGGGCTGTCCCCTTCAAACCGGTTCTCCCTCTTCAAGCAGGGCATCCGATCCTTGAGGGAGTGACCTTTCAGAGCGTGGGTGCCTTGAACGATCTCAACCCCAAGCCGGGTGGTGTGGAAATAGCCCAGTACAGCGGCGGCCGGACCACGAGAGGAGCGCGGTTCCCCTCCCCATTAATCGCTGAGCAACAGGTGGGGTCAGGGACCGTCCTGGGGATCGCCTTTGACCTCGGCCAAGAGGTGCGAAGTGGCTGGTCCGACGGCAGCCGTTTTGTCCAGAACCTCCTCGCCTATCTCGTGGCGCGTTCTCCTCTCGAACCGAAGCCGGAAGAGGAGGGAAAGGCTCCGGGAAGGTAGGAGCAGCATGTTGCGGTACCTCACGGCAGGGGAGTCCCACGGCCCGTCCCTCACCGCCATCGTGGAGGGGATCCCGGCCCGTTTGCGGCTCAACCCCAAAGATATCGATGCAGAACTCAGCCGGCGCCAGATGGGGTACGGCCGCGGTGGGCGGATGAAGATCGAGCAGGACCGGGTCCTTATCACCGCGGGGGTTCGTCACGGCCTCACCTTGGGCTCTCCCATCGCCCTCAGCATCACCAACCGGGACTTCGAGAATTGGCAGGAGACCATGGGGCTCGAGCCGGAGGCAAAGGCCCGGGACACCCGGCCCCCGGTGACGCGGCCGCGTCCCGGTCATGCGGATCTGGCGGGGGCCATCAAGTATGGGCAGCGGGACATCCGAAACATCCTGGAGCGGGCCAGCGCCAGGGAAACCACAGCACGGGTGGCCGTGGGAGCCATCTGTAAGGCCCTCCTCCGGGAGTTCGGCATGTCGGTCCTGAGTCATGTGGTAGAAATCGGTGGGGTCCGGGCGAATACGGGTGATCTTTCGCCGGAACAGATCCAGGCCCTGGCCGAGGCTTCCCCCGTCCGATGCGCAGACCGCGAGGCCGCCGAGGCGATGGTGACGAGGATCGACGAAGCCCGACGACGCAAGAGTACGCTCGGTGGGATCTTTGAGGTAATCGTTGAGGGGGTCCCGGTTGGCCTGGGGAGCTATGTCCAGTGGGACCGGAAGCTTGACGGGCGGCTGGCACGAGCCCTCATGAGTATCCAGGCTATCAAAGGGGTTGAGGTGGGCCTTGGCTTTACGGTGGCCGGCCGCTTCGGATTCGAGGCCCATGACGAAATCTTCTACGACCCCGAACGACGGGAACCTCATGGGCTGAAGTTTTACCGAAAGACCAACTACGCCGGCGGCTTAGAAGGAGGGGTGACCAACGGGGAGCCGATCCTCCTTCGGGCGGCGATGAAGCCGCTTTCCACTCAGTACGCCCCTCTCCGGTCCGTCGATCTCGAGACCAAGGAGCCCTTCGAGGCGAGCGTAGAACGGTCCGACGTCTGCGCCGTTCCGGCTGCCGGAGTCATTGGAGAAGCGGTCGTGGCCTTCGAAATGGCGGCTGCCTTGCGTGAAAAGTTCGGCGGAGACAGTCTGGAGGAGATGAAGCGGAATTTTGATACCTACGTCAACTATGTCGGAGAACTCTGACGAAGTGGGGACGCTTGAGGCAGCCAGGATGCGAAATATCGTACTTACCGGCATGATGGGGACGGGGAAAACTACGGTAGGTCGCTACCTGTCGGGGCAGCTCAAGATTCCCTTCTACGACTTGGACGAACTGATCGAACAGGAATCGGGCCTAAGCATTCCGGCGATCTTTCAAGAGCAGGGTGAGGTGGTCTTTCGGGCACTGGAGCGAGAAATTGTGTCTCGCCTCTCCAAGCTCCGAGGATGCATCATCGCGACTGGTGGCGGCACGATCGTGGATCCCGAAAACCTTCGTCGTCTCACGACGTACGGGGAAATCATCTGTCTGACGGCGGGTCCGGAGCGGATCCTAGAGCGGGTCGAAGGATTGGAGCACCGTCCTTTGCTCTGGCACGAGGATAAACTGAGACGGATCCGGGAGGTCATGCAATGCCGGGCACCCGTCTATGCCCTGGTGGGTGAGCCCATCGACACCACCGATCTCAGCGTCGAGGAGGTAGCTGCCCAGGTCTTAACCCGTGTCCATCTCCGCGAGGTCCTCAAAGGGTAAGCGATGGAAAAAGTGACCGTGAATCTCCGCGACCGAGGCTATCCAATTTACATTGGGGCCGAAATCCTTCCAGAGATCGGAGAACTGAGTCGGCCCCTCGGCCTCTCAGGACGGGGTGCGCTGATTACCAACCCCGTGGTTGGCCCCTTGTATAGTCAGCAGGTGATCTCCTCCTTTGAACAGGCGGGCATCGCTCTGACATGCCTCGAGATTCCGGACGGGGAAGAGTCTAAGAGCCTCGAGGTAGCCGGGAGGCTCTACGACAGGCTCCTCCCGCTAGGGCTGGACCGTCGATCGCCGATTGTGGCACTCGGCGGAGGGGTGATTGGTGACTTGGCAGGGTTCGTGGGCGCCACTTTCATGAGAGGACTGCCCTTGATTCACGTCCCCACTTCTCTGCTGGCCCAAGTGGATAGTAGCGTGGGTGGCAAGGTGGGAATCAACCTTGTTCAGGCAAAGAATATGGTGGGAGTTTTTTATCAACCGCGTCTGGTCGTCAGCGATGTCTGTCTCCTCCGCACCCTGCCGTTACGCGAGCTGAAGGCTGGAATGGCCGAGGTCGTGAAGTACGGGGTCATCGGGGACAAAGCATTTTTTGAGTGGCTCGAAGCAAACGTAGCTGCAATCCTTGAGCGAACAGAAGGGCTCATGATCCACATCGTGCAGACGTCCTGCCGGATCAAGGCGGATGTGGTCGAGCGGGATGAAAGAGATGAAGGGATCCGAGCCATCCTGAACTTCGGTCATACCGTGGGGCACGCCCTCGAAGCAGCCACGGCATACAGCGAGTTGAGCCACGGGGAGGCCGTCGCTATTGGTATGGTGGCGGCCGCACGGATCTCGTACCAGATGGGACTCTGCAACGAAGAGGTTCCGATGCGGCTCGAGCGCCTTCTCGGACGGATCGGTCTTCCGACTGCACTTCCTTTTGATCCAGATAATATCCTACAATCAATTGGTTACGACAAGAAATTAAGAAACAGTATGAACTATTTTGTCTTGACAAAGGATGTGGGGACTGTTACGGTTGCGCCGATTTTGGACCCTCTTCAGGCCCTCCAAGGTCTGCGTTAGCCTCCTATTTCGCCTATGGCGCGGCAGGTTGTTTCATTACCAGAAAAGATTGAGCGCTTGCAGGCTAAGCTGGCGGCGGAGCCCCAATCTCTGGTTTTCGCCCAACTGGCGGATGCCTACCGCAAGCAGGGGAGACTCGAGGAAGCTATCCAAATCTGTCAAGACGGTCTGGACCACTGCGCAAACTACGCCAGCGCGTATATGGTACTAGGCCGAGCCTACAACGAAAGAGGAGACTTCCTCCCGGCCCGCGAAGCCTTTCAGTCGGTTCTGCGACTTGACCCGGAGAGTGTGCCAGCGCACAAATTCCTGGGCCGGGTCGCCGAGGCGCTCAATGAGACGCCAGAAGCGCTGGCCGCATATCGGATGGCGTTGATCCTCCATCCCTTTGACAAGGAGGTTCGCGCGGCCGTCGAACGACTCGAAACACCTGCGGTGGGCGGGGTCGAGACGGTCGCGACAGAGGTTGCCGAGCCACAACGAGAGCCACCCGCGCCCCAGGCGGAGCCGGCAACGACGCCACTCGAATCGGCCCTGCCGGAGGCTCCACCCGTAGGGCAGGAACCCGCGGAACGCCAGACGGAGCCCTTGACCACCGAGACGATGGCAGGGTTGTATGCGGCACAGGGGCTTTATGATCGGGCAGCCGATATCTATGCGCGCCTTGTGGTTGAGGCGCCGGAACGCGGGGACCTCGCGGAGAAGTATCGTGCGGTCGTGTCACACCTCGAGAAGAGGACCGGCGCCCCGACCCTGGCTTCCCCGGCGATCGAGGAGTTACTCGAACGACTCGAAGCCTGGCGAAAAACCTTTCAAAGACTCAAGAGAAGACGGCAGCCTCAGATCGAGCTGCTCGAGGCCTGGCGCAACGCCTTCCAAAGGCTCCGGGTAAGACGAAAAGGGCCAATCGGACTGCTCCAGGCATGGCGGGATGCCTTCCGAAAGCTGAGGGCCGCCAATTGAGGGTCGACAGGGCGAGGTCGCGAGGGATGTGGGCAACCTTGTGCGGGTCCGTTTGATGAGATGATGCGGATCCTTGTACTTCACGGACCGAATCTGAACCTTCTAGGTCTGCGAGAGCCGGAGATTTACGGCACGATGACTCTCAGTGATCTGGAGGCGGAGATTCGGCGGGCAGCCGAGGCACGCGGAGTAGAAGTGCAATTCTTCCAGTCGAACCAGGAAGGGATCTTGATCGATCGTCTTCATCAAGCACGTGGCTGGGCCGACGCGGTGTTGCTCAATGCCGGAGGGCTCACTCACACGAGCATCAGCCTTCGGGATGCCGTGGTCGGTATCGGCATTCCGGTCATCGAGATCCATCTGTCCAATATCTATGCTCGTGAGACGTTCCGGCGTCGCTCTGTGATTGCGCCGGTGGCAGTCGGCCAGGTCAGCGGCTTTGGGCCCTTGAGCTACCTGCTTGGCTTGGAGGCGGCTATCCATGTCGTCAAGCAACAGAGCCAAGAGTCCTGATCCCCCCTGACGCCTTCCGAGGAGTTCAGTTCCATGATCCTGTCGAACGACCTGCGCCCCGGAAGCAAGATCGAGCTTGATGGCACGCCCTACCTGGTGGTCGAGTATCAACATCACAAGCCAGGAAAGGGGGGGGCCATGGTGCGCACGAAATTGAGGAACCTGCGGAGCGGCGCGCTGGTTGACCGGACCTTTCGCCCCGACGAGAAACTGTCGCCGGCTCCCCTCGAGGAGCGGAGGGCCCAATTTCTCTATCGGCGGGGAGACGAGCACACCTTCATGGACGTCGAATCCTATGAGCAGTTTGGAGTAACGGAGAAGCAGTTAGGAGAGGCCGGCGCCTTTCTCAAAGAGGAAATGGAAGCGACGATCCTCTTTTTTCACGAGGAGGTAATTGGCATCGACCTGCCCATCGCCGTTGAGCTCACGGTCGTGGAGACCGAGCCCGGAGTGCGAGGGGATACCGTCTCAGGCGGCTCTAAGCCTGCCAAGCTAGAGACAGGGGCGGTCATCCACGTACCCCTGTTTATTGAAGTGGGGACGCGGGTCCGCGTTGACACGCGGACGGGAGCCTATATCGCACGGGCCTAGGCGTGGTCGAACCCTTCTCTCGAGTGCCTCGGGAAAGTTCCTGCCTTGGAATGCAGCCGTATTCCGTGACGTCTAACCATGGCCTTTCCATATCCCTTCTGCGTAATCACCGACGAGAAGCTCTCGGGGCTCCGACACCGAGAGGCGGCTGGTCAAGCCCTTCAGGGCGGGGCACCCATGATCCAACTCCGGGACAAAGAGGGGAGCCTTCGCACGCTGTACGAAGAGGCCCTTGCGATTCGGCAGCTCTGCCGCCACCAGGAAGCCCTTTTTATCGTGAACGACCGTTTGGACCTCGCCTTGGCGGTTGAGGCGGATGGGGTACACCTCGGGCAGGAGGACCTACCGGCGCGGCTCGCCCGCCCACTTCTCAGGCGTGGGATGCTCTTGGGGGTCTCCACGCACTCGGTCGAAGAAGCGCGAGAGGCCGAAGCGGCTGGGGCAGACTATATCGGGTTTGGCCCGGTGTTCCCGACCGGGACGAAGGCCGAAACCCGGCCGGTCGTCGGGTTAGATGGGGTTCGCGCCGTCAAGGCGGCCGTTCAGGTCCCAGTGCTAACCATCGGGGGGATCACGCTCGAGCGGGCCCCGCAGGTGATTGCGGCAGGAGCAGACGGGGTTGCGGTCATTTCAGCCATTATGGGATCGGGGGACATTCCTGGTGCCTGCCGTCGCTTCCTCTCGGAAATCCGCCAATGCTCAAGGGAGGAAAGCCGTTGACAGAACAGACGGTCAGCCCCCATTAATCAATCCGCGAAAGCTCTCCAAAAGGTATGATGGCAATGACTCGCATTCTGTCTGTAGATCCGTACAATCCCGATTCCGGAGGGATCCGAGAGGTCGTTGAGGTCCTGCAGAATGAGGGGCTCGTCGCCCTGCCGACCGATACCCTTTACGGATTGGCGGCCGATATCTCCAGCGGGGCAGCCTTGGAACGCCTCTTGACAATCAAGGCGCGGCCTCACCACATGCCCATCCCGATCTTTATTTCATCCATGGAAGCCCTCGAAGGGGTAACACCGGAAATGCCCGATGCAGCCCGGCGCTTGGCGGAGCAGTTCTGGCCCGGTCCCCTCACCCTGATCCTGCATGCCGCGCCGGACATCTCGGAAATGATCACCGCGGGGACGGGAACGGTCGGCGTCCGGATCCCGCAACTCCCCTTGATTGAAGGAATACTCTCAGCGCTGGGGGGCCCCGTTACCGGGACCAGTGCTAACAGAAGTGGTGGGACCAATCCGTTGACGGTGAAAGATGTCTTGCGGGGCCTCGGCGACCAATGCGACCTGCTTGTGGACGGGGGAAAGGTACCCGGAGGGATCGCCTCGACGGTGATCGATTGTACTCAGTCCCCTTTCTCCATCATTCGGGAGGGGGCCATCGGATGGCAAGCGATTGCACGTGTGCTAGGGGAAGAGGAAACACCTACCTCCTGAAATCTGATTTGGCTGCCTCCAAGGATTATGGTAACTTATTGATTTAGGAGACACCGTGAGGAAAAAAGATTGCCATGATGGGAATTGCTGAGCTCGTCAATACCATTCAGGGCTATAACCCAGAGGGCGATGTCGAGGTCCTACAGAAGGCCTATGAGTTCGCCGAGACCATCCACCGGGGACAGGCGCGGCGGTCGGGTGATCCCTACCTTTCGCACCCCATGGAGGTGGCGGCAATCCTGACGGACCTGAAAATGGACGTCCGCACCATCGCGGCAGGCCTGCTCCATGATGCCATCGAGGACACCCAGACTACAATAGGGGAGATCCGGACACTCTTTGGCGACGAGATTGCCGATCTAGTGGACGGGGTGACCAAACTCTCGAGGCTTCCCTTCTCCACGCGAGCGGATCGCCAGGCCGAAAGCTTTCGCAAGATGCTTTTGGCGATGGCCAAGGACATCCGGGTGATCATGATTAAACTGGCCGACCGTCTCCACAATATGCGAACCCTCGACCCGCTGCCCGAGGCCAAGCGCCGTCTTATTGCCAAGGAAACCCTTGATATCTACGCCCCCTTGGCCCATCGTCTGGGTATGGCCAAGGTCAAGCAGGAGCTGGAGGACTGGAGTCTCCGTCACCTAGAGCCCGAGGCCTACCGCGAGCTGGCCGTCCAGATCGCTCGCAAGCGACGGGCGCGAGAGGCTCAAATCAACGAGGTGATCGTCATCCTGGAGCGGAAGCTGACCGAGGTGGGAATCTCCTGTGAGATCATTGGGCGTCCCAAGCACTTTTACTCGATCCATCGAAAGATGCGGGAGCAGGGAAAGACCTTCGATGAGATTTACGATTTAACCGCCGTTCGGGTGATTACGAGCACGGTTAAAGATTGTTACGGGGCTCTCGGAATGGTCCACAGCCTCTGGAAGCCTATTCCCGGCCGCTTCAAGGACTTCATAGCCGTCCCCAAATCCAACATGTACCAATCGCTTCATACGACCGTGATCGGCCCAAAGGGGGAGCCGGCCGAGATCCAGATCAGGACCCACGAGATGCACCGAACAGCGGAAGAAGGCATCGCCGCCCACTGGGCGTATAAGGAGGGGAAGGCTACGCTGGATGAGACGGAAAAGGACTTCCTCTGGCTACGCCAGATGCTCGATTGGGGCCGCGACCTCAAAGACAGTCGGGAGTTTCTCGATACCGTTCGCATCGACCTGTTTCCGGAGGAGGTCTATGTCTTTACCCCCAAGGGCGATGTGAAGGGGCTGCCCCGGGGCGCTACCCCGATCGATTTTGCTTTCAGCATCCATACCGACATTGGGCTCCATTGTTCCGGGGCCCGGATCAACGGGCGGATTGTCCCTCTCCGGTATGAACTCCGCAATGGCGATATCGTGGAGATCTTGACCTCGACCACGCAGCACCCGAGTCGGGACTGGCTCAAGATCGTGAAGACATCTCGCGCCCGAAGCCGGATTCGGGCCTGGATCAAAAACGAGGAGCGGGTCCGATCCATCACGCTCGGGAAAGAACTCTTGGAGCGAGAGCATCGGAAGCTCGGAAGGGGAGGTCGCTCTTTACCGAAGCTCGAGACATTCGACCAGGTCTTAGAGCAGTATGGCGTGGCGAGCGAGGAGGAGCTGTACGCGGCCATCGGTTACGGCAAAATTTCCCCTCGTCAGGTGGTGTTGAAGCTGTTGCCTCCGGATCAAGCACAGGCGATCGTCGAGGAAGAGACGAAGGAGCGAAGGCCGCGAATCAAGGCGGTGGAGGAGGGGATCCAAATCGAGGGAGTCGATGACATCCTGGTCCACTTTGCCAAGTGCTGCAATCCTCTTCCGGGAGACGATATCATCGGCTTTATCACCCGGGGACGCGGGGTGACCATCCACACAGGCGATTGTACCAACATCATGGCCTTCGGGTACGATCCCGAGCGGCAGATTCGGGTTTACTGGGACGCGCGGGTCAAAATCCCCCATCAGGTCAAGATCCGGGTGACGGTCGGAGAGGACCGACCGGGGCTCTTGGCGGAGATTAGTGCGGCCATATCCTCCACCAACGTCAACATCGCCCAGGCGGAGGTGAGGGTCACCGAAGAGAAGCGGGGACTCAACACGTTCGTCTTGGAAGTCCATGACCTGAAGCAGCTTCAGGGCGCGATGCAAGCAATCGGGCGAGTCAGGGGAGTGATGGGAGTGGAGCGCGTCCGCAGCCACTAAACGGTTCACGGTTCACAGAAAAGAAGTCATCGATGATTGGTTTTATCTGTGAACTGTGAACCGAGAACTGTGAACGCTTTTGCTTTGCGGTCCTTAGCTGGCTTTTTGAACTTTACCGGAACGGAGGCAGCGGGTGCACACGTGGATGTATCGGGAAGCCCTGTTGATGAGGGCGTGGACTCGATGAATGTTGGGGAGTTGCCTCCGTTTGCTCACGTTGTGGGCGTGACTGATCTGGTGGGCGACTCTTGGACCTCTCCCGCAGATTTCACAGCGACGCTTGATCTTGGCCATTCAGGACTCCTTCCTATTTCCGGTCCTGTTTCGACTCACAACCGCGAAATAGTACTGAACAACCTATGAAAAGGCAAGGAGTTTCTTCGGGACCGCTCCGCCCAAATCTCGGCATGCCGATTCAATACGTCAAGGGAGTGGGGCCGAAGAGGGCCGAGGCCCTTGCCCGTCTTGGGGTCCGGACCGTCGCGGATGCCCTCTACCTCCTTCCGCTTCGACACGAGGATCGAAGGCATATTCGTCAAATTCGAAATCTGCGGCCCGGCTTTCACGAGACGGTGGTAGGGGAGGTGAAAGGCGCGAGGGTGAGCCGGACTCGTCGCGGCTTCAAGGTTCTCTCCGTTATTGTGACGGATGGGACCGGGGCCGTTGTCGCCAAGTGGTTTCATCAAGCCTATCTGAAGGACCGGTTCCCACGTGGTCAACGTATCATTCTGTCGGGGAAGGTTACCCGGGGACCGGGTCTCGAGATGATAAACCCAGATTACGAAGAATGGGAGGATGGGTCCCATACCCATACTGGTCGCATTGTCCCCATCTATCCTCTCACTGAAGGGCTGTTCCAGCGGTGGCTCCGGAGCTTTATGAACAGTCTAATCACGATGTGGACCCCACTCGTTGAGGATTTCGTCCCTCAAGGGATGCGCGATCGCCTTGACCTCATGGGTCTCCCCGAATCGCTTCGGGCAATTCATTTCCCGGAAGGGATGGAGGAGGTCGAGGCGGGGAAGAGACGCCTTGCCTTCGATGACCTTCTACTCCTGGGCCTTGGTGTAGCCCGCATGCGGCAGTCCGTTGAGGCGGACGTCGCAGTGGCCATGGCGGGGACTCCGGAATTGGAACAGACCGTGGGAGCGCGTCTTGGATTTGAACTCACACCGAGTCAAAAAAGGGTTCTCCAGGAGATCAAGGCGGACCTGGCACGCTCCAGGCCCATGACCCGCCTGTTGCAAGGAGACGTCGGGTCCGGGAAAACAGCCGTAGCGCTCTTAGCGATGGTCCACGCGGTGGGAAGCGGATTCCAGGGAGCGATCATGGCTCCAACCGAGATCTTGGCTGAACAGCATTTCCTGACGGCTCAAGCTTTGCTTCACGCTGTGGGGATCCGGGTTGGACTGCTGAGTGGCGGCATGACTGGAAAAGAGCGAGAGAAATGCCAGCAGTCCATTGCCTCCGGAGAGCTGGACGTTATTGTCGGAACGCACGCCCTGGTTCAACAGACGGTGACGTTTCATCGTTTGGGTTTCGTCATCGTGGATGAGCAGCACCGTTTTGGTGTCAGGCAGCGGGCAGCACTGACCGCCAAGGGGACTCGGCCACATACCTTGGTGATGACTGCCACCCCGATTCCTCGGACGCTAGCCCTCACGCTCTACGGTGACCTGGACCTGTCCGTGATTGACGGTCTGCCGCCAGGACGGCAGGCGGTCAGGACGGAGCTTCTACCCGAGGGAATGCGCCCCCAGGCGTACCGACGTGTCTTGGAGGAAGTCCGAAAAGGCGGTGCGGCATACGTCATCTGTCCCTTGGTCGAAGAGAACGATGAGGCGGATCTTAGGGCAGCCACCAGTTTGGCTGCTGAACTCCAGCAAGGAATTTTTGAAGGCAGCACGGTCGGCTGCCTCTACGGGCGGATGCGAACAGAGGAAAAGCGGGACATCATGGATGCCTTCCGTTGTGGAAAGATCCAGGTTGTCGTGTCGACCACGGTGGTGGAGGTGGGGATGGATGTCCCTCGGGCCACCGTGGTGGTCGTGGAACACGCAGACCGCCTTGGCCTGACGCAACTCCACCAGATTCGTGGAAGGGTAGGCCGTGCGCATACCCAGGCATACTGCATCCTAATTCACGGTCATCATCTGACGGAGGAAGCAAGGGCCCGACTCCAGGCCATGGTCGAGTGTACCGACGGGTTCCAGATCGCCGAGCGGGACCTCGAGCTCAGGGGACCGGGAGAACTTTTTGGCACGAGACAGGCGGGGTTTTCGAATCTCGAGGTGGCGTACCTGCTCCGAGATGTCCAGCTACTCGAGGTTGCGCGACGGGAGGCTTTCGGCCTCATCGAAGCGGATCCCCACCTCACAGGCCATCCGTTGCTTCGTGATGTCCTCAAGCAACGCTGGCAAGGAACGCTGGCCCTGGCCACGGTCGGCTAATGGCAGCTATCCGCAATCGGCTGTCAGCCGCCGGCGTTGGAGCCAATGTTAACTGCTGATAGTTGACTGCCAGGACCTGCTACAGTGCGGGTGATTGCAGGAAAGGCCAAAGGACGACGACTGAGAGTGCCGAAGAGAAAGGGAGTGCGCCCAACTTCCGACTACCTTCGGGAGGCTCTTTTTGATATTCTCGGCCCGTCGGTGTATGGAATCCGGTTTCTTGACCTCTACGCTGGTTCGGGGGCTGTCGGGATTGAGGCCTTAAGTCGTGGCAGTGCCGAGGTAGTTTTTCTTGAGCAGGATCCAACCTGTCTCCAAGTGCTGCGAGCGAACCTCGAGGCTACCGGACTCGGAGCGGGGCAGGTCGTAACGGGCGATGTGCTACGCGTTCTACCGCGCCTGGCCCGTCGACGAGGAGATTTTGACATCATCTTTGTCGATCCCCCCTACGGGACCGGCCTGGCCCGGCGAACGCTAGAGGTCTTGGCCTCCGGCGATCTGCTGGGACCCCAGGGGATGGTTATCATTGAGCACTTTGCCAAGGAGCAGCTCCCGCAGCGTATCGGGAGCCTGAGACGGACACGAGAGACAGCCCACGGGCAAACGGTGCTGAGCTTTTATGGAAGAACACCGGAGGTCGAACGGTGAAGAAGAACCAGGCAGTCTATCCCGGCACTTTTGATCCCTTTACCCATGGACACTACGACATCCTCGAACGAGCCTTACGGCTCTTTCCCCGCATGACGGTGGCCGTGTCCGCTAATCCAGAAAAATCCCCCCTCTTTACGCTCGAGGAGCGCATGGAGATCATCCGTGATGCGGTCAGAAGCCTGCGGGGGGTGCGGATCGATGCGTTCGATGGTCTGCTGGTCGATTATGTCAAAGCCCAGGGGGCGACGGTTGTGATCCGTGGTCTGAGGGCCATCTCCGACTTCGAATATGAGTTTCAGATGGCCCTTATGAATCGTCGCATTGCCGAAGACATAGAAACGGTCTTCCTGATGCCCCATGAGAACTATACTTACTTGAGCGCACGGCTGGTGAAGGAGGTAGCGCTTCTCGGGGGCACGGTAAAAGGTTTGGTTTCCCCGGCGACAGAACGGTTGCTCAGGGAGAAGTATCGTCAGCACAAGTACAGACAGCAGTAAGGAGGTATCCATGCCACTGTCGCGACGGGTTCGCAGCATCCGCCCCTCGCCGACCCTTGCCATTGCGGCGATGGCCAAAAAAATGAAGGCGGAGGGCATTAATGTCATCAGCTTTGCGGCGGGTGAGCCCGACTTCGACACACCTGAACCGATCAAGGAGGCAGGCATACGGGCCGTCCAGAAAGGATTTAGTAAGTATACTGCCCCCGCAGGAATCGAAGAGCTCCGAGATGCGGTGGTAGTCAAACTCAAGCGGGACAATGGCTTGGAGTACACCCGGGACGAGGTCATTGCCTGTGCCGGTTCCAAACAGGCCCTCTATAATTTGGCCATGGTCTTGTTCGATAAGAGGGATGAGGTCATCGTTCCCGCTCCGTACTGGGTGAGCTATCCCGAGCAGGTCCGTTTGGCAGATGCTACGCCTGTCTTTGTCCCGACCCACGAGGAAGATGGATTTCGCCTCAAGCGGAAGGATCTCGAGAGGGTTCTTACGAACCGGACGAAAGCGGTGATCCTCAATTCCCCCTGTAACCCCACGGGCGCGGTGATAGAAACCGATGAACTCAAGGCCATTGCTGAACTGGCCATAGAGAAGGATTTCTATCTGGTGTCCGATGAGGCATACGAAACCCTGACCTATGATGGCGTCAAGCATGTGAGCGTTGCATCCTTTGGTGAGGAGGTCAGGGCCCGGACCTTTGTCGTGGGATCGACCTCGAAGACCTACGCAATGACCGGATGGCGCTTAGGCTACGCCGCTGGGCCGAAGGAAATCATCAGATCCATGATCGATCTTCAAAGTCAGTCTACCTCGGCGGCGACTTCCTTCAGCCAGAAGGCCGCCGTGGCCGCCCTCTTAGGTCCTCAGGAGATGGTGGAGGCCATGCGCCAGGAGTTTGACAGGCGCCGCCGACATTTGCTCGAAGGCCTGCAGGCGATACCAGGGATGCACTGTGTCCCACCGCAGGGCACGTTCTACGCATTCCCCAACGTCTCCGCTTTTTACGGTAAGAAGATTGGCCGGGGCCGGAAGATCGGCGGCTCGGCCGATCTCACGGCGCACCTCCTTCACGAAGCCCGCATCACGGTTGTGCCTGGAGCCGAATTCGGCAGTGACAAGCACCTCCGTCTCTCGTTTTGCATCAGCGTGGACCAGATTCATGAGGGGCTCGAGCGCATGGCAAGAGCCCTGGAGCCCCTCAGGTGACGGACCGTGGGCGGGAAGGTAATCAACGCTTTGCCGTCGACGGTAATCCGTGTCCCATGGATTTCGGAAGTGTGCTCGCGTTAGAATGAAGCGATGGGTTTTCTTCGCCAGTGGTATGGTTCTCTGGACGAGCGTGCTGATCGGAGAAGGAGGCCTCCCCCAGCGGGGAGGAACCTACCGATACACGCTGGGGCCTTCGGACCCACCCTCGCTGGATCCGGTCCATATCACCGATACCGTCTCCCACGCGGTCGCCTCCGAACTTTTTGACGGGCTCGTCACCTTCGACCAGGACCTGAAGATCCAGCCGGCGATTGCCAGGCGATGGGTCGTATCCGGGAAGGGGCGAATCTACACTTTCGATCTGCGCCCCGAGGTTCGATTCCACAACGGCAGGGTAGTCACGGCAGAAGACTTCCGCTATAGCTTTGAGCGCCTGCTTCACCCCGATACCCGGTCGGAGCGAACGTGGATTCTCGAAAAGCTTCAGGGGGCACGAGATTTCATAGCCGGCAAGGCTCGCGGGGTCACAGGGGTCAAGGTTCTGGGACCGCACAAGCTCCAGCTTGTCCTCGAACGCCCCTTCGCTCCCTTTCTCGCACTGCTGGCGTATCCGGCTGCCAGCGTGGTACCTCGCGAGGCAGTCCAGCGGTGGGGGCGACAGTTTTCAACCCATCCAATGGGGACCGGGCCCTTTCGCTTTCACGAGTGGCGCCATGATGATCGCGTCGTCCTCCACGCCAACCCCAAGTATTTCCAAGGCGCCCCCTATCTCAACCAGATTGTCTTCCGGGTGATTCCGGATGAGATGACCCGGTTTCAGGAATTCAAAGCCGGAAACCTCGACCATACGGATATTCCCACCGGCTTGTTCCGGGTGGTCCAAAAAGACCCGTCGCTCGGCCCCATGCTTGCGTCTGGGCCCTCGCTGGGGATTAATGCCATTCAGTTTAATCTCGAGCGGCCGCCCTTCCGGGGTAACCGGACGCTCCGGCGAGCCTTCAATTACGCGGTAGACAAGGAGGCCATTGCGGAGGTGATCCTCGAGGGGAGGGTTCGACCGGCGCGGTCCGTCCTCCCCCCGGGGATGTTTGCACACAACCCGGACCTCAAGGGGTATGCGTACAACAAAGAGAAAGCCAGGCAACTCCTCGCCGAGGCGGGGTATGAAGGGGGCAAGGGACTTCCGACTCTAACACTCTACTACAACACCGGGCTGGTGAATCGAAAGATCACCGAATTTATCCAGGGAGCACTTCTCCAGATGGGCATTACGATTGAACTTCGTGAGCTGGATTGGCCCGCTTATCTCAATCTGGTGGACAGGGGCGACGCCCAGGCGTTCCGCCTGGGGTGGCTTGCCGACTATCCCGATCCAGAGAACTTCCTTACCGTCCTCTTTCACAGCCGCAATCTCGGGTCCAAAGGCAATCTCTCCCGCTACGTTGATCCGCGGGTGGATGCCTTGCTTGACCGGGCCGACACAAGCCTGGATCCTGCCGAGCGAAAACGACTGTACCAGGCGGCAGAGGAGATTATCCTTGAGGATGCCCCCTGGATCTTCCTCCACTACTACAGCACCGATGTCCTGATCCAGCCCTGGGTCAAGGGCCTTCGGGAGCAGATCTCAGCCATGGACAGCGCCCCCACCCTCGGGATGGTCCAGATGCGGAAGGTGTGGTTACAGAAGTAGCGGGAGAGCGATGCATCAGGACGACCAACTCCTGGACTTGAGAAGTGACACCGTAACCCGGCCCACCGAGGCGATGCGGGAGGCCATGCGAAGTGCCGCGGTGGGGGATGATGTGTATGGAGAGGATCCCACCGCGCATCGACTTGAATCATTAGCCGCCGAGCGTTTGGGGAAGGAGGCGGCGCTTTTCGTCCCCTCCGGGACGATGGGGAATCAAGTGGCCCTCTTAACCCATGCAGGGAGGGGAGAAGAGGTGATCCTCGAAGAGCACTGTCACATTTACAGCTTTGAGGTGGGGGGACCGGCCTTCCTCGCCGGAATTTTGACCCGGACCCTTCGAGGCACTCACGGTATCCTCGACGCGCAGGAGATCGGGAAGGCGATAAGGCCGGAAACCCTCCACACCCCCCGGACCGCGCTCATCTGCCTGGAAAGCCCGACCAACCGGGGTGGGGGAACCATTTATGCCCCCGCGCTTCTCCAGGAGATCTCTGGACTGGCCCACGATGCAGGAGTGGCCGTCCACCTGGATGGGGCTCGGATCTTTAACGCGGCGGTGGCCATGGAGATTCCGGCAGCGGAGTTCGCCCGTTGCGCCGACTCCGTAATGTTCTGTCTGTCAAAAAGCCTCGCCGCCCCCATCGGCTCTCTCCTCGTTGGAAGCGAAGCATTTATTCACCGGGCCCGGCGGTTTCGGAAGCTCTTGGGCGGCGGGATGCGCCAGGTTGGGGTGATTGCGGCAGCTGGGATCGTGGCCCTGGAGACGATGATAGATCGGCTGGGGGAGGACCATGAAAATGCCCGGCTCCTTGCCGAGGGTCTCGGGCGCATCGATGGAATCGAAATAGACTTAAAACGAGTCCAGACCAACATTGTCATCTTCACCATCCGGCACTCCCGTATCACTGCCTCGATCCTGACCCGGAAGCTCGGGGAGCAAGGGATACTCGTCCACCAGATTTCTGCCGATTCCATTCGATGTCTCACCCACAAGGATGTGTCTCGTGAGGCGGTCCTCAGATCGCTGGAGGTGATTCGAAGGATCATGGCAACTGGGTGAGCGATCTAAAGGGCTCGAGAGGCGGCAGGGCAGGCAAGACACACGTGAGGAGGAGAACGATGCAGTGCATTTTTTGCCAAATCCGGGACGGGCAGATCCCGTCGGCGCGCGTCTATGAAGACAACAAGACGGTCGCCTTTATGGACATCAACCCGGTGAATGACGGGCACCTCCTGGTCATTCCCAAGGGCCACGCCGAGACGATCTTTGACATTTCGCTCGGTGACCTCACGGCGGTTTCAGCGACGGCCAAAAAGGTGGCAGAGGCGATTCGTCAGGCGCTCCAGCCGGATGGACTCAATCTCCTGCAAGCCAATGGCGCGGCCGCGGCTCAGACAATCCCCCATTTTCACCTCCACCTGATCCCGCGGTGGAAGGGAGATGGCAGAGGGTTGGACTGGAAGCTTGTCAAGGGCGACCTCGACCGGATCAAGGCGACGGCAGATCGGATCCGAGCTCAGGTACGCCCAGAACAACCGTGAGTGTATGCTGCTTCCGGGATCCCTCATTTCCCGATCCTTCATTCGTCGATAGTTTCTATTCCATCAAGGTCCACGCTCACATCAGTCCGATGCATCTCAAGGCGGCTGTCCTCGCTTGTTACCCGAGCCGTGGATCAATCAAGGGAGAGTTCCCAAAGTGTGGGTTGTTCGCCATGGCCTTGCAATGATCAGGAGAACGACCTACCGCCAATGCAGAGTGGCCCAGGAAGAGCGAGAAATTCTGGAGGGAGAGCATGGGCAGGTTTCTCGTTGGTAGGTGCCGGCAGGCGGTACCGGTTCTCTTTGGCGTGACGCTTATCACCTTCGTTTTGACGCACGTCGCCCTCGGGGATCCGGTTCGGGCACTGATGGGTCAGCGAGCGGATCCCGAAATGGTGGCCAAAATCCAAGCGGAATATGGTCTCGATAAGCCGCTGTGGGAGCGCTATGTCTTGTACATGAGGAAGCTCCTGACTGGAGACTTGGGCTATTCCTACCGGCAAAGAAGGCCAGTGAGTACTGTCGTAAGCGAGCGCCTTCCGGCCACAGTACGCCTGGCCGTGGCCGCGATGATGGTGGCGGTGATCCTGGGAATCACGGCGGGGACTATTGCGGCGATCCGGCATAACACCCTCTGGGATCTCCTCATGATGACCTTCTCACTCCTCGGAATCTCGACCCCCGTGTTTTGGCTTGGGATGATGTTCATCCTTCTCTTCGCTGTGTGGCTTGGATGGTTTCCAATTTCGGGCTACGGTGACGGCGCCTTGAGACACCTCATCCTCCCGGCTCTCACCCTTGGGGCACTCCAGGCGGGTTACATCGCGCGAATGACACGGAGCGCCCTGCTGGAGGTTCTCCGACAAGAGTACGTCCGAACGGCACGAGCCAAGGGGCTCAGGGAGCGGGTGGTCATCGTCAAGCATAGCCTTCGCAACGGAATCCTACCGGTCCTCACCCTGGCTGGGATCGGCCTCGGGGATCTTCTCGTCGGTGCACCCCTCACCGAGACGGTCTTTGCCTGGCCAGGGCTTGGCCGGCTGTTGGTGGCTGCCGTGGGGAATCGCGACCTGCCGGTGGTCCTAGGGGCCACCCTCTTGTTTGCCCTCATCTACCTGGGGGCTAATCTCCTTGTCGACCTGGCGTATGCTTTGGTGGACCCGCGCGTCAGACTCGTGGAGCGGTAAGCCCGATGTCCGAAGGTCGACGCCCAACCACGCGATCGCAAGGGGGGAGACTCTTGGGGAGAGGAGCGTGGCACCTCGGAATAGTCCTCGGGTCCATCATCCTTTTCTTCTTTGCCCTGTTGGCCCTCCTGTCCCCCCTTCTGTCACCCTATGACCCGTACCACATCCCCGAAAGATTACAGGCGTTCAGCCTCCTTTCACCTCGACCGGACCACTGGTTTGGGACTGATCTCTTGGGGCGGGATCTGCTGAGCAGGATCCTGTATGGCGCACGGGTCTCCCTTCTGGTCGGTGTTCTGGTGGAACTGGTCGTAACCCCCATTGGCGTTACAATCGGCTTGTTTGCCGGGTACTTTGGTGGTAGAATCGATTCGGTTTTGATGCGCATTACCGATGCCGTCATGGCGTTTCCCGCGCTCGTCCTCGCCATCGCGTTGACCGCGGTCCTCGAGAAGCCAGGGGTTCTGAGTGTGATTGTCGTGCTCACGGCCGTCCGCTGGACCACGGGTGCTCGGTTGATCCGGGGACAGGTCCTCAGCCTCCGAGAGGCAGAGCATATCGCGGCGACCGTTGCCTTGGGAGCTGGGAAGGGAAGGATCATTTTTCGGCATCTGCTTCCGAACTGCCTTGCCCCGATCCTCGTTGCCATGACCTTCGGCGTTGCCTCCAATATCCTCTCGGAGGCGGGCCTTGGCTTCCTGGGCCTTGGGGTCCAGCCCCCGATGGTGAGCTGGGGGTCCCTCCTCGCCGAGGGCGCCGTCTATCTCACCGTGAAGCCGTGGCTTTGCATTTTCCCGGGGCTGGCCATTACGTGTACGGTCCTCGGGTTCCATCTACTCGGAGACGGGCTGCGCGATATCCTCGACCCACGTCTGAGGTCCTAAGGGGTGGAGAGGAACGGCACAATTTTGGCGGTAGAGGGTCTTCAGACCCACTTCTTCACACAGGAAGGTGTGGTGCGGGCGGTGGATGGTGTCAGTCTGAAGATCCGGCCCGGTGAGACCCTAGGTCTTGTGGGGGAGTCGGGCTGCGGGAAGACGGTCACCGCTCTCTCTATCCTCCGATTGGTCCCGGACCCTCCAGGGAGGATCGTAGGTGGCGCGATTATTTTTGAGGGGCGAGATCTGCTAAGTCTTCCAGAGGAGGAGATCCGAAAGATCCGCGGGAGAGCCATCTCCATGATCTTTCAGGAACCCATGACTTCCCTCAATCCGGTCTTCACGGTGGGGGAGCAGGTGGCGGAGGGGATCCGACATCACCAAAAGGTCCCCAAACGGGAGGCATGGGATCGAGCCATAGAGGTGCTGAGACGCGTCAAAATCCCCGATCCGAGCCGGCGGGCGCGCGAGTATCCCCACCAGCTCTCGGGGGGAATGCGCCAGCGAGTGATGATTGCTATGGCCCTTGCCTTGGGTCCGAAGCTCTTGATCGCAGACGAGCCGACCACGGCCCTCGACGTCACCATTCAGGCGCAGATTCTCGAGCTGCTCCTCGGTCTCCAAGAGGAGATGGGGATGGCGGTGATGCTGATCACCCATGACCTTGGGGTGATCGCAGAAACTGTCGACCGGGTCGTCGTCATGTATGCGGGCCGGGTTGTAGAAGAGGCCTCTGCGAAAGAGCTCTTTGACGATCCCCACCATCCCTACACCCAGGGCCTATTGGAATCTCTCCCGAGGTTAGAGGCAGGAAAGGGGCAGCGACGCCTGACGGCAATCCCTGGCCTCGTCCCTAATCTTCTCGAACTCCCAACCGGATGCAAGTTCGCTCCCCGGTGCCCCAAGGTGGTGGGCGACTGTTGGCCCACGGAGCCGGAACTTCGAGAGATCCGACCAGGACACTGGGCTCGCTGCATCTTAGTGCACTGACGAGAGATGGAACCACTTCTCGCGGTCAAAGGCCTCAAGAAATACTTCCCCGTCAAAAGGGGGCTCTGGCTCGGGGAGCGGGCCGAGGTCCGTGCCGTGGATGGAGTAACTTTTGAGGTCCGACGGGGAGAGACAGTGGGGTTGGTGGGAGAGTCGGGTTGTGGCAAATCCACGACCGCGCGCCTCATCCTCAGGCTTCTCGAGCCGACCGCCGGAGACGTGCATTTTGACAGTACAGCCGTCTTCCGGGCGAACAAGGAAGAGATGCGCCGACTGCGGCGGAAGATGCAGATCGTCTTCCAAGATCCCTATTCCTCGCTGGATCCTCGGATGCCCGTGGAGGAGATCGTGGGGGAGGGGCTCACCATCCATCGCCTAGCGAAGGGGAAGGAGAGGAGAGAGCGGGTGGCGCAGCTTCTACAGATGGTGGGACTCGGGCAGGAGCACATGGGCCGTTATCCCCATGAGTTCAGCGGCGGGCAGCGGCAGCGGATCGGGATTGCCCGGGCGCTCGCGGTCGAACCGGAGTTAATGATTGCAGACGAGCCCGTGTCGGCCCTGGATGTCTCGATCCAGGCCCAGGTTATCAACCTCTTCGAAGATCTTCAACAGGAGCTGCGTCTCACCTATCTTTTCATTGCGCATGACCTCAGGGTGGTCAGGCATATCAGCGACCGGGTAGCGGTGATGTATCTCGGGCAGATCGTGGAGCTGGCAAATAGCGATGAGCTCTATCAAAATCCCCTTCATCCCTATACGCAGGCCCTCCTGTCTGCAATCCCCGCGGCGGAGCCTCCAATGAAAAGGCATCGGATGGTCCTTGAAGGAGACCCAGTCGGCCCAATTCAGATGCCGTCCGGCTGCCGGTTCCACCCTCGATGCCCGCAGCGCTTGGACCGGTGTGACAAGGAAGAGCCAGTCCTTCGAGAGGTGTCCTCCGGTCACTGGGTAAACTGCCACCTCTACTGACGTATAGAGAGCGCGAAACAGCTCTGAGCAAGGACAAGGAAATATGTCCAAGTTAAAACTGATCACTTTCGGCTGTCAAGCGAACGAGGCTGACTCAGAGAAGATCGCTGGCGTGTTGGCCCAAGAGGGTTTTGAGCTCACTGAGACGGTAGAGGAAGCAGACCTCATTCTGCTTAATACGTGTAGCATTCGAGAGAAGGCTGAGCACAAGGTCTACAGCCTTCTCGGGTCCTTTCATAAACTCAAGGTTAAAAACCCTCGACTCAAGATTGGCCTGTGCGGCTGCCTAGCGCAACGAGAGGGGGATCGACTCAAGGATCGCTTTCCCTATCTTGATTTGGTGGCAGGCCCCGGAGCTATGATCTATCGCATTCCGGAGATCTTGAATGGCCACGCTGTTCCACCCGTTCTGCCCCGGCCTAAGGATCCCCTTCCTCTCTATGTTCAGTCCCCCCGACCTCGCCGCGAGAGTGCCGTAAAGGCTTGGGTCAGCATTATGGAGGGCTGCAATTATCTGTGCACCTTCTGTGTGGTGCCCTACACACGAGGACCCGAGCGGAGCCGCCCCCTTGACGACGTCCTGGCCGAGGTCAAGGAACTCATGAAACAAGGATATAAAGAGATCACCCTGCTTGGGCAAACCGTCAACGCCTATGGCAAGAATTTGAACCCGCGCACACGCTTTTCTGACCTGCTCCGAGTTATCGATGCCCTCACGGAAGGGAAGATCCGGATCCGCTTCACGAGTTCGCATCCGCAAGACCTTACCCCAGATCTCATCGAGGCCGTCGCAAGCTTGAACAGTGTTTGTGAACATGTGCATCTCCCGGTTCAGGCCGGATCCAATCGGGTGCTCAAGGGCATGCGCCGCCTCTATACGCGCGAGGAATACCTCACGAAAGTCTGGGCACTCAGGGATGCGGTACCTGACATTGCACTCAGCACTGATGTGATCGTCGGATTTCCTGGAGAGACCGAAGAAGATTTTCAGGAAACACTCAGCCTCCTTGAGGAGGTGAGGTACGATAGCCTCTTTGCCTTTAAGTATTCACCCAGGCCCCTCACTCCAGCTGCCACCTCTCTCGATCAGATCCCGGAAGAAGTCAAGACGGAGCGGATCAATGTCCTCCTCCAATACCAAGACCAGATTGCCTTGGAGCAGAATCGCTGCCGTTTAGGGAAGATCGAAGAGGTGTTGGTCGAGGAGGGACCGAATCCCAAAATGCGAAGCTCGGCGAGTGGCCGAACGCGGAGAAACCAACTCGTCCACTTCTCACGAGAATCTCTCCCTCCTGGAGATACAGTCCGTGCCGTCATCACGGAGAGTTATAGCCACTACCTTAAAGGAAAAATTCGGTAAACCACTCGATTGGCCAGTTTTTTCGTCTAGGCCCCTTCCGGAAGATCCGTGGAAATAGCGCGCAAAAGAAAAAGTTTGACACAGGGGGCGTTCCTCGCTATGATACGCAACGTTGCGTGAGCTTTCTTCAAGGAGTGTCTATGAAAAAGTATAACTTTCTCGTCGAGCCCCCTGACCCCACGGAGCCGACCGGGGACTCTACTGGAAGTTTGAGCCCACAGGCTAAACGGTTATTAATCATTGGAATATTGGGTATAGTCCTGGCAGGTGCTCTCTTCCTGTATAAAAGCTATATTATCGAGGCCCCAGCGCCGCCACCGCCTCCTCTCGCCCTCAGAGAAAAGCGAGTTCAACCGCCTCCAACTTCAGTTCAGGCTCCCCAGGTGAAGCCCGAGCGAATGAAGAAGCCCGCGGTGCCTCTGATGCGAAGCACGCCCCCTGCGATGAAACCGAAGACCGTCGACCCCCCAGTCGCATCGAGGACGCCTGCCCCAGAGAAGGCGAGGGCAACGGCAGTCCCTCCCCGACCGAAACGCGAACCCGTGGCGCTTCCGCTAAGGGTGGCCAAACCGGCTGAATCCCCTCGGGCAATCCCCGAGCCACCTCCAGCCGAGACGAAGCCGGAGAAACCCATCCCGAAGACAGTGGCGAAAGTGACGAAACCCGAGATAGAGGTGGAGAAGCGCTACGCGCTCCAAGTCGCTTCTCTGGTCGTGGAGGGAAACGTCCGCTCCCTCAAGAAGCGCCTGGAAAAGCTTGGCTATCGTCCGGTCATTCGCAAGATTACTGCGCCCATCAAGCATCATCGAGTGTATGCTGGTGAGTTTACTAACCGTGAGGAGGCAGAGCAGACTGCACGAAGATTGAACGTTGACGGGGTCCCGTCGAACCTGGTCGAGATCGAAGGAGGGAAGTTCCGTCTCGAGGTGGGGTCGTCTTTTCGGCTGAACGAGGCCATCGATTTGGCTCGCAGTCTACAAGAGAAGAATTACACCCCCAAGATCATGTCCGAAGTCTCCTACACGACGGTGCATCAGATCCGAGTTGGCGCGTATGCAAACCGTGGTGACGCACGGAAGGCCCTTGAAGTTCTCAAAAAGAAGGGCTTCGCACCCCTCGTCGTAAAGCGCTGAATATCTTCTGTATAGGACTCTCCGAAGGAGGAGGCGTGGGATGTCTCCTCTCCGCAGAGAGTAAAGGAGGTGACGGAGATGACCAAGGCAGACCTGGCAGCGCTCGTAGCGGAGAAAGGTTTGACCAAGAAACAGGCAATGGAGGCGGTAGAGGCGACGTTTGAAGCCTTAAAGGACGCGATGAGCAAAGGGGAGAAGATTCAGTTGGTCGGATTCGGCTCGTTTCAGGTCCGGGCCAAGCGGGCCAGAAAGGGACGGAATCCCCAGACGGGATCGGAGATTGTCATTGCTGCACGCAAAGTCCTCAAGTTCAAACCTGGGAAGGCCCTTCAGCAGGTTGTAAACGCCCAAGGGTAATCCTGGAGGATAGAAAGCGTGGCCAACCAGACGCGAAGGGATGCTTCAACATCACGGCGGGAGGCAAGGCGAGGGACGCTGCGTGAATCGCTCAAGAGGGAGCCGATCCCGGATAAGCTCTATTTCCGCATTGGCGAGGTGGCTCGTCTCACCGGAATCCAGCCGTATATTTTGCGATATTGGGAATCGGAATTCCCCCTTCTCCAGCCCAAAAAAAGTGGTACTGGCCAGCGACTCTACCGAAAGCGGGATATCGAAATCGTCCTAAAAATCAAGCAGCTCTTGTACGATGAACGGTTCACCATTGCTGGGGCAAAGCGTAGGCTCCAAGACGAGGTGGAGCCACTTGATCTCCTCCAGCAGGTCCGGCGAATCCGGGAGGGGCTCGAGGCTCTCGGAATCCTTCTTGATCGATCGTAGTTTTCGGTCGAGATCGGGGCGTGTCGCAGCCTGGTGCACGCTGGCATAGGGGATAGGGTATTGGGGCAAAAGCCCTCGGTAAGCGTTCGATTTACCGAGGGTTTTTCTTTCCTTCGTCGGCCGACCACTTCCCATCTTCACCGTTGGGCTGAGTTTTCTGGGTGGAGCAACAGGTGGATCGCCTGGCCCGCTTGATCAGGCAGAGCGGGGAAGAGCACTCCTCTTCTCCGCGCGCCCTTGACAGGGCAGCTGATTCTCGCCTTGACTCACAACCCGTAAGCCTGTAAGTTTTATGGGGCCGGGGCGTAGCGCAGCCTGGTAGCGCACCTGAATGGGGTTCAGGTGGTCGCCGGTTCAAATCCGGCCGCCCCNNCGCCCCGACCATTACTCATACTTTTTTTTAAGGAGACCCGCGTGTCTTCAAGAATTTCGGCCTCTTCGGTGTTTGCGAGGTCATGGTAAAGCGACCGACCATCCTGGTGACCAACGATGACGGCATCCACTCTCCTGGACTCAAGACGTTAGCCGATGCCCTGAAAGAACTTGGAGATCTTTATGTGGTCGCTCCCGACCGGGAGCGGAGTGCTGCTGGGCATTCGCTCACCCTGCACAAGCCCCTTCGAGCGACCGAGGTGGCGCCCGGTTGGTACGTGGTGGATGGCACGCCCACCGATTGCGTGACACTCGGGGTCATGGGGATGCTGAAGGAGAAGCCGCAACTCGTGGTTTCGGGAATCAACCTGGGGGCAAATTTGGGTGATGACATCACGTATTCCGGGACCGTATCGGCCGCCGTTGAAGGAACCCTCTTAGGTATTCCTGCCTTTGCCATATCGGCTGTCGAGTCCCGACAGCGAGACTTGAACGGCGCGGCCGCCTTTGCATCTGGCCTCGCCCTGGTTGTTCTGGAGCGAGGCCTCCCGCTGGACACCCTCCTCAATGTCAATGTGCCCCCCGGGAAGGTGAAGGGGGTCGCGGTTACGAGGCAGGGAAAGCGAACCTACAACGAGGTCATCGTGGAGAAAATAGATCCTCGCGGGAAGACCTATTACTGGATTGGAGGAGGAGAGCCCACCTGGGAGCTCCTGGGTGGGACGGATTACGAGGCTGTGATGGAGGGGAAAATCTCGATCACCCCGTTGCATCTTGATTTGACCAATCATGATGCGATCCAGACCCTGAAGTCCTGGGAGGCCCTCCTGGCGTGACGAGATCCTTCATACCGTGGCGTGCTGGATTCTTCGATGCCCAACAAGGCCGCACGAATGGGGGAGGGGACGGGTGGCGCGAAGCTGGCGGCAATCATGTTGTGGCGAGGGAACGAATGGTCAAGGAACAGCTGGAACGACGAGGGATCCACGACGTCCGCGTCCTCGAGGCGATGCGCAAGGTCCCTCGACACCTGTTCGTTGACCCGTCCTTGGGCTGGCGGGCGTACGAGGACTGCCCCTTGCCGATCGGGGAGGGGCAAACCATATCACAACCTTACATGGTCGCCATCATGACTGCGTCCCTTTTACTCCGGGGGAGCGAGCGGGTTCTTGAGATCGGGACCGGATCAGGCTACCAGGCCGCCGTCCTGGCAGAGCTTTCCGCCTGTGTCTATTCAATAGAGCGAGTTCCCGTTCTCGCTGAACGTGCCCAAAGGACCCTAGGTGGTCTGGGATACGACAACGTTTCCATCCAGGTGGGAGATGGAAGCCTGGGATGGCTTGACGCCGCCCCCTTCGAGGCGATTGTAGTGACGGCGGGCGCCCCCGAGGTTCCCACACCGCTTGTGGAACAGCTTCAGGTCGGGGGACGGTTAGTCATTCCTGTTGGGTCTTCGTATGCCCAAACGCTCCGGAGAGTTATAAGGAGAGAAGACAGGGTCGAACAGGAAGAGTTGGTTGGTTGTGTCTTCGTGAAGCTCATAGGCAAACATGGATGGGAAGAAGAGGGGGAGGAGAAGTATTGAGCGTCGGGGCGTGGCGCAGCCTGGTAGCGCACTTGGTTCGGGACCAAGGGGTCGCCGGTTCAAATCCGGCCGCCCCGACCAACACCGTGGTTTCGTGCAGGAAAAGAGGGGCGGCAGAGTGGATTTGGTCGAGGGCGAGACCAGGGAACAATGATTCCGGAGAAAGCATCGCTCAAGGCACGGGTCATCGGCAGGGTCCAGGGTGTCGGCTTCCGTTTCTTCACAGAACGTGTCGCTGAAGACATCGGACTTTCCGGCTACGTCATGAATTGCCGCGACGGCAGCGTTGAGGTTATGGTCGAGGGGGAACGGGAGGCGTTGGGAAACTTTCTTCGGCGACTGAAGCAAGGTCCTTCGGGGGCCCGCGTGGAGAGGGTGGAGGAGACGTGGGGACCCTACACGGGACGGCACACGGGATTCTCCATTCGATTTGGGGGATGAGGAGTCAGACCATGCCGGAACAAACAATCACCGATCTCAAAACGAAAATTCGGGATGTTCCCGATTTTCCTAAACCTGGCGTCGTCTTTAAGGACATCACTCCTCTCCTTGCCGACAGGCAGGCTTTCCGAGCAGCGCTCGACCTTTTGGGTGATCGCTATCGGGATCGGGGGGTTGAACTGGTCGTTGGGGTCGAGGCCCGGGGATTCATCATTGCCTCTACCTTGGCTTACAAACTAGGCGCAGGGCATGTCCTGATCCGAAAAGCAGGGAAGTTGCCGTTTAAGACACACCGGGCAGCTTATCAGTTGGAGTATGGGACGGATGCACTCGAGATCCACGAAGACGCCATTCACCCTGGGGCACGTGTCCTCATTGCGGACGACGTCCTGGCGACAGGAGGAACCGTTGCAACTGCTATCGACCTTGTGAAGAGGGCAGGGGGAGAGATCTTGGAAGTAACGTTCTTGGTTGAGTTGGCCTTCTTGAAGGGACGAGAAAAGCTTGGAAATTGTCCGATGTTTTCGCTTATCCAATATTAGTCTCGATTCTACCTCCAACTAACGCTTCTACCCACCTCCCGCATTCTCGAATTCCAAAAGCGTGGACAACATCTGCGGCTCCTCAAACCAATGCTAGGACTGTTCCTTCTCTTCGGCACGAGTCGCCCCTTGGCCTTTCAGGGGAAGTACCCGGCCGGGCCTATCATCCTCATGGCCCCGGCGCTTCGCCCTAAAGTGTGCAGTGATTCTTGGCAGAACTGTAGTGATGAGATCGTTCCATCCCTTGACGGTTTTGGGAGCCCCATCACTGAGTGCAAGTTCCTGGTACAACAGGTAGTTGGTGTCACCTGGACCAATGCCGAGACCTCGAAGGCACAATCGCAGACTCTCCCTTGTTGCAACCTGTGCTGCCGTTAAGTCGTCGTAGGCTGGATCTGATCCCAGTAAATAGTCGGTGGAGACCTCGAGAGCCTGGGCCAGTCTTCTCAGCGCGTCGCCCCTCGGTTCTGACTCACCCCGTAGCCACTCGTAGACAGACGCCTGTTTGAGGCCGGAACGGCGTATTAAGTCGGTCTTCCGCCATCCTTTGGCCCCCAAGACGCCCAAAAGTCTGCGACCAACCTCTTTAGCTCTGCTTTCCCCTGGCATGGCTCCATTAAAATAGGACAATTGGCCAAAATTGTCAAATTTTTCTTGACAAGAATGAAAAGTTGGCCTATATAAACATAGAATATTATGTCTTTCCATCTGTTCCTTAAGATCGGCCGGTGTATCAGAAGTCGTGCCTGCAATAGACCCAGGGCGAGGGTGGGTAGGAACCCTCGAGGCGAACAACGGAAAGGGGGTGAGAGAAGTGAAAAAGATCGTAGCAGTCCTGCTTGCGCTGGTCCTCCTCGCGCCAGGGGCGGTGGCCTGGGCGGAGTCTGACCCAAACCAGAGCACCATGGCACAGATTGGCTATGGCACCGGAGCCGTGGTTGGATCAGCCGTCTACTTCCCCCTAAAGACGACCTTTTGCGTCCTGGGGGGACTCGGCAGTATCTATACGCGAATTTTCGTCGGGCCGAGAGCCACCCATGAGCTGGTCAGTTCTACCTGCCGGGGGACTTGGGCGATTACGCCAGGAACCCTCAGGGGCGAGGAGTCTGTCACCTTTGTCGGCGACGTCCCCCCAACCCAGTATGACGTGGAAGCAGAGGCAACGTACTAGTCCCTGATACAGGAGGGGAGCAAACGCTTCCTCCAAAGATCCGAGAGGGGTTGCAGGGAGGTCTACACGAGACCTGTAACCCCTCTCTTTTTCCTGACATAGAACCCTTTTCTTGATTCCTGATGAGAAGAGGGGGGCAAGTGAGAAACGACCCAACGAGCGATACCCTTGTCCGGCCACTGGACCGGGTGGAGCAGGCCAATCGTCGCCTGATGCAATTGGCCCCTTGGGCTCAGGCCCTCTTCGGGGCCATGTTCCTGATCGGGGAAGTCCCTAGCCGCGCAAATTGTTCTTACACGATACTTTAGAAAAGTGTATTTAAGTCTATAAAAGTTTCGGTTTGATACATCAGTTATGAACCATAGGAGTTCAAATGGAGGGGCGTCTGCGTGGGGGAGAGAGTATAAAAGGACGATCGCATACGGCTCCGTCTTGCTTAGGCCCCTTCATTGCCTTAGAATGAGGCTGTAGATGCAGGAGCCGCTTTCTCTTGTGGGGAGAACGGTCGCTTCCTCACTCTCGAGAAACCATAACAAGTAACGGGCCTGTAGCTCAGACGGACAGAGCAGAGGTTTCCTAANNCACTGCTCCCGTCTACCACCGAAGCCCTGGTAAACCCAACACTTACCAGGGCTTCCGTATGTTTGGTGAGTGCAGTAAGGTGCAGCAAAAGGCAGCCTTATCCACCGGGTCAGCACAAGCCTGAGTGCAAGACTTACCTGCATCCTGTAGGCAGACACAGCCTGATCCGTATTATAAGGTGATCCTCACCTGTAGGCATTGGCTCTATGCAGCCCCTTCCTACTTCAAAGGGGTCCCCCGCCGTCCCTTAGCCCAAATCTGCCAAGCAAGCCCCCGTGATCCCATGCCCCACGCATCTCTCCCTCGCTGGCAAATGGAACATACACGCCAGTCGTGGGCACAATGTGTCCACCCGCCATGTCCTTCCCAGAATCTGAAGAGTCTTGACAACCAGCCCCTACAAAACACCACGAGCGCCGAGTTGCCCCGACGCCCGTTGGATATTGCCAGCCCGCTGCGCCTACTTCTTCCGACTCCGTCTCCTCACTACCGCGCCCATGCCCACTAGCCCGGAGCCGAGGAGCAGCAGGGGCCGGGTTTGGGAACAGGAGCACGCGAGGCCTTAACAAGAACGTCGTGCTCCCAAAGGTAAGGGGCATGGTATTGCCCCGT
>JABAOF010000673.1_pt7 | contig 71832 bp, 64 predicted proteins | sample 7062171 | NCBI WGS metagenome assembly JABAOF01 (sample SAMN14538628, study PRJNA623070) | marine sediment metagenome | biome: marine biome [ENVO:00000428]; feature: marine pelagic biome [ENVO:01000023]; material: deep marine sediment [ENVO:00002113] | place: India: Gulf of Khambhat ...
ACTGAAAACGATCCCTGAAAACCACCTCTTGATCAGGGGACCAATCAACACCGAACTCGAGGATATGTTTCAGTAATAATTGGTAATCATAAACTGCCATGATCGATTGCTCCTCGGAATGGTTATTAGGTAGGAAAAGGATTTGCTGCGGTTTGGGTTGGACAAATCATACTCCCTTGCAGTGAAAAACCAAATTAAGCTTAGCATTATCCATCTGCCATCATAAGTAAAGTGGACGATAACTTGGATTGTGCTTTTGATGTGTCATTCATTTGAAGGTATTTGCCCAAGTACAATCTGATGTAGCGAATCAGAGACCCTATGCTAAAAACAATCAAATTGGACGTAATCAGTCATAATTTGTTACAAAAACGCCTGAATGATCACTAAATTTGACATCTCGTGGAAAATGCTATAGATTAAGACCGACCGGTCTGTCTGTACTCTCCGATCCCCAAAAAGCAGCACTGAATATGACCCTAAAAGACAGAATTGTCTACGAATCACTCAAACTCTTTTCACTCAATGGCTATTGGCATACATCCGTAACGGATATCCTGGAAGCCGCAGACACCTCAAAAGGGGGCTTTTACAACCATTTCGCCAGCAAGGAAGCATTGTTCTTTGCCGTCCTTGTAGAGGCGCAGCGAATCTGGCGCGAGAAGACGTTAAATGGTTTGGATGAGGTCGATGACCCCCTGATGAAGATCGAACAAGTCCTCTTGAATTACCGCGACCGATACCTGAAGGATGGGGACACCTTCCCCGGCGGATGTATATTCGTTACTTTCTCCGTAGAACTGGATGATCAGAATCCGGATCTATGTGCAGAGGTGAACAAGGGCTTTATCGGCCTGAAGCGTATGCTGAATAGCTACTTGGACGATGCCAAGGCGGAAGGATTGCTGACTGATTCAGTGAACACTGATGAAGTCACGGAGATGATCTTCGCTGGGATGTTGGGAGCCTCGGTACTATATGGTGTGGATAAGTCAACCACCAGCCTTGACTATGCCATAGACTCACTCATTGACTATGTGAAAGGGTTGAGGGCTTCGTGAGATTATGAATTATGACTGGAGATTGGAGATTGGAAACTAGGCGCTTTGGCTTCGCCAAAGTGTAGGAGACAAGAGATTGGAGACTGGAGATTTGTGCTCGATTCTCGAATGATATTGAGTTTGGATAAGAGCTCAAAGTAAGGAACGAAATTCACGCATCGAACATCGGAGGACAAGATGATTGATTTTACATTCACGGAGGAGCAAGAGTTATTCCGACAGGCGGCCAATGAGTTCGCCGAAGCCCATGTAGCTCCCAAGGTTAAGGAAATGGAAGAAACTGGGGAGCCTAGTGAAGAGGTGATAAAGGCTTTAGCTGAGGCCGAGATGATGGCCCTGACGGTGCCTGAAGAAAATGGTGGATTGGGATTGGGCTACACTGCTCGACTCATCGCCCTGGAGGAGATCAGTAAGGTCTCCGTCGCCACCGGGATGACGCTACAGATTTTCGGGTTGGGTATTGAACCCATCGTCAAATTTGGAACCGATGAACAGAAAGAGAAATACCTACCGGCACTGGCGAAGGGAGAGCGGCTTGCAACCGTCGCGGTCACTGAACCGACTGGTGGATCCGATCCAAAGAGCTGCCGGACGATTTATGAAGAAGACGGGGATGATTACATCATAACGGGTCGTAAATGTTTCATCACCAATTCACACGTTGCCGACACCGTTGTTGTTATGGCTGTTGATGCAGACGATGACGAAGCATTCAGTGCTTTTATTGTCGAAAAGGGGATGGAGGGCTTCAAACCCACTCATGTCGAGCACAAGGTTGGAATGCGAGGCTGCAATACAGGCGAACTAAGCTTTGAAGGTTGCAGGGTGCCAAAGGCTAACCTCCTTGGCGGGGAGGGAAAAGGCATGCGCGTTGCCATGGCCTCGATCAGTGAGGTAGGTCGAGGCGGCATGATTGGCTCCGCATTAGGCCTCCACGCAGCGTGTCTGGATGTATCCATCAAATTTGCCAAGGAACGTGAACTATATGGAAAACCAATCAGCGCTTTGCAAACAATCCAAAACAAGATCGCGGATATAAAAATCGATCTTGAGGCAGGACGTTTGCTGGGCTACCGCGCCGTCGCAATGCAAGATCAGGGAATTCGTGCTGGAAATGAGTTTGCTGTCGCTAAGTACTTCACCACCGAAGCAGCACAGAGGGCTGCGAAGGTCGCAGCAGACATCCATGGCGGTTATGGTTGCATGGAAGAGTATGATGTCACACGCTACTACCGCGATGCCATAGTCCTTGGACCTTCTGCTGGAACCTCTGACATAATGAAGGTCATTATCTCAAGATGGGCACTCTCGTAAGGTGAAGCACCAAGCTACCATTGCCTTTCAGACAGAGAAATAGGCAATCAAATGCTGAAGATCGCAGTCTGCGTAAAAGCCGTTCCGGATCCGAAGGAAGCGGATAAGATCCGCATCGATCCAAAGACGAAAGCTCTAACTCGTGTGGATATTCCGTTGGTTCTAAATCCGAACGATAAATACGCGCTTGAAGCCGCGCTCCAATTGAAAGAAGACGAAGGAGCATTCGTAACAGTATTGAGCATGGGCCCACCGCCCGCGGCTAAAATCGTCCGAGAATGTATGGCTCTTGGCGCCGATGAGGGCATTCTACTCACTGACACTGGATTCAGTGGAGCAGATGCCTATGCAACTGCTCGCACGCTCGCCACCGCAATTCGGAAACTTGGCCAAGTTGATTTGGTACTTTGCGGTATGGCTAGCAGTGACGGAAGCACCGAGTGGGTTGGACCGGAACTCGCAACCCTACTCGAGCTCCCCGTTGTCACGCGGATCCGTGAGGTTGAGGATCGAGGTGTTGATTGGTGGACGGTTCGTGCAAACATCGAAAATGGTTATAGACGACTTCGCATCCGACTCCCTGCTGTTCTTACAGTAACAAGGGACCTGAACGTCCCTCGCGCACTGAGCTTTTCCGGGGTGGTTAAAGCGGGGAAGATGGAGATCGTTAACTGGGATGCACAGGATCTCGGGCTCATTACCGATAGTGTTGGGCTTAAAGGCTCCCCGTCCTTCGTGTCCGAAATGTTCACTCAGGAGAGTAAGCGGGAGGTGCGTCTCTTAGAGGGAACAAGAGAAGAGAAAGCCCAGCAGTTGCTCCAGGTGCTTGCCGACGTAGGTGTTATCTAATGGAAAAGAATCCGGTTTGGATCTTTGCGGAAAGAGACAATGGTGACCTCCATGCTGTCTCCATGGAACTCATTGGTCGAGGCCGTGTACTTGCAGATAACTTGGACACCTCTCTCGAGGTCTTGCTTTTGGGTGAGGATCTGGAAGCCCTCACAAAAAAACTCATCGCCGCTGGGGCAGATCGCGCCTATGTCTGGGACGATGAACAACTGGCTCATTATCATGCTGAACGCTATCTGGATCTCATAGTCCCTATGGCCATTCAGAAACAACCGAGCATCTTTCTCATTGGTTCCACTTGGGTTGGAATTGAACTGGCACCTCTGATAGCTGCGCGGCTTGAAACTGGACTAACCGCCCACTGTACCGATCTTTTACTGACCCCTGATGGATTATTGGATCAAAGAGTGCCCGCTTACGGTGGGGTACTATCAATCCTATGCCCGGAAAAAAGACCTCAAATGGCGACCGTGGCACAAGGAGTTTTTCCGACACCCCACCTGGAAGAGGAACGCATTGGTAAGGTTGAATATCTCGACGTGCCAAAATCTGTCGAATCCAAGATTGAGAACCTTGAATTCGTTTATGAAGAACTTGAAGGTGTTCCGCTCGAATCCGCCAGTTTCATCGTCACTGGAGGAGCAGGTGCAGGAGATGAAGAAGGGTGGCAGCAGATTGCCGACTTGGCCTCAACCATGAATGCTGGTTTAGGTTCGACAAGACCTGCTGTAGATGAAGGATGGACGACACTCGAAACGATGATAGGTCAGAGTGGCAAGATGGTAAATCCGGAAATCTATCTCGGGATTGGTGTATCTGGAGAACAGCAGCATATGGTTGGGATCGCCGGCGCTAAAATCATGATGGCGATTAACAATGATCCCAAAGCTCCCATATTCGAACAGGTAGATATCGGTGTGGTTGACGATTGCCGAGAGTTTATTCCTGTTTTGCTTGATCAGATTAGGGTATACCGCACGAAACGAGTTCCAACATAAACAAAGTGTGCTTAATCAAATCATACTTAATGGTGTTATGAGGGAAGGAGCCAAAAGATGGCAATAAAAACCAGAAAAGACTATTTAGAATCAATGCGTTCATTACGCCCGAATGTCTATAAGTTTGGTGAACTGATTACAGACGTAACGACACACCCCGCCACCAAACGCACGATTGAAAGCCACTGCCGGGCATTTGATGCATCCAATGATTCTGAATTGGAAGAGCTTTACACGACGACCTCGACTTTTACCGGTGAGAAGATCCATCGCTGGAATTCCATGATGCAAAGCTCTGATGACGTTATCGCCAATATGCATATTAAGCGTCAGAACTACCGACGGACTGGCAGCTGTACTGGTGGAGTGTGTGTCGGTTGGAATGCCCAAAATGTCATGTGGGCGATCACCTACGACATGGATAAGGAGTTTGGCACCAACTATCAGGAACGTCTCAGGAATTGGATCCTCCATGCGCAGGAAAAAGGACTTACCGTTGCGGGAGCACTGACCGATCCAAAAGGCGATCGAAGTCTCAAACCATCTCAACAACCCAATCCGGATGCCAACTTGAGAATCGTCGAAGTCAAAGACGATGGAATTGTCATTCGTGGTGCAAAAACCATGATTTGCGGAGTCGCCGCTTCTCAAGAGATTTTCCTCCTTCCCGGCGGGGTTTATGGTGAGGATGACAAGGACTATGCCCTTGCATGCGCCATCCCCAAGGATATCGATGGATTGACGATCATCGAGGCAACCCATCCAAGCGATCGTCGAGATCTCGAACCAACTGCAGAGGACGAGGTCCCGGACACTGGGATCACGCAAGCCTATCTATTGTTTGAAGATGTGTTCGTTCCCAATGAACGCGTGTTCTTGTGCAAGGAATATGCGTACACAAGGAATCTGATCACTTATTTCACCTCCACATATCGTGCGTGCATCGGCGCTTGCGTTGCAGGACAAGGGGACGTCATGATAGGTGCTGCAATCCTCATGGCCCGTGCGAATGGACTTAGCGCGAAAACTTTTATGAAAAAGTTGGTCGACATGTCTGTAAACAATCAGGTCACCTTTGGATTGGGTGCAGGTGCATGTGCAATTGGATCAAAGCATCATGCGGGATCGTGGTTTGCAGATCCTCTCACGGCCAATACGAACAAAGTAATGGTGGCATCCCTACCCTATGAGGTGAAAAGGTTAACGCAAGAAATTGGCGGCGGCGTTGTGGAAACTGGCTGTATGCCTTCTTACCAAGATTTCAGCAATGAAGATTACGGTCCGTTGTTGCAGAAGTACTTAAAAGCCGGCGGTCCATCGGCTGAAACACGCTTCAAATCCGCTCGACTCTCAGAATGGTTGACCGTGGGAGCCGGAATTCCCGGATGCATGCATGGCGGGGGATCACCTGATGGCGCAAAGTTAGTGGTGAGGTTCACGACGCCGATGGAAGAGTACGTTGAGTATGCCAAGAAAATCATGAGCATCGATGAAGAAATTCCAGAGCCTGAGAAGCCGAAGAAGAAGTAACTCGCGCGAGATGTCTTCATGATTTTTTTAATTGGGTTATCGCGCTGAAACGAGCCGGGGATTCATATTTAGCGAAGCACTTGCTGGGAGGGCAACACATGTCTCTTGAGCGCCTATTGGAACCACGTTCCATTGCCGTTTTCGGTGGTGCACAGGCTCAGGAGGTGATCCGCCAGAGCGATCGCATGGGATACATGGGGGAGATCTGGCCGGTCCACCCCAAGAAAACGGAAATCTTGGGGCGTAAGGTTTATCGGTCGGTTGAGGATCTGCCGGGAAGCCCCGATGCTGCATACGTGGGTGTTAATCGTTACCTCACCATAGACATCGTCAGAGATCTCGCTGCGCGGGATACCGGCGGCGCGATCTGCTATGCCACAGGCTTTACCGAGGCGGGTGAGGAGGGTTCTGAACTTGAAGAACAACTCCTGGAAACCTCGGGTGATATGCCATTGATCGGACCGAATTGCTACGGGCTCCTCAATTATCTCAACGGGGCCATGCTCTGGCCCGACCAGCAGGGCGGCCGACGGGTTGACGAAGGCGTGGCCATCATCACCATGTCATCGAACGTGGGTTTCAACCTCACCATGCAGCGGCGCGGCCTTCCCATCGCATACATGATCTCACTGGGGAATATGCTAAAGTTCGACCTCCAAGATGCAATCCACACCTTCGCTCACCGGGATCGAGTAACCGCACTTGGGCTCTATGTCGAAACGATGCCTGACCCTCGTGCTTTCCAGGAGGCAGTCAACGTCGCCAGGGAATTGGCCAAGCCCATCGTTGCCATCAAGACCGGTCGCTCCGAGACTGCCCAGAAAATGGTGGTATCGCATACGGCATCGCTCGCAGGATCTGACGTCCTGGTGAGCGCTCTGTTCGAGCGCCTAGGTGTAGCTCGAGTCGATTCTCTTGAAGCACTCATTGAAGCGCTGAAGGTGTTGCACATCCTCGGCCCATTGGATGGTGGCCGGATTGGGGCCATGAGCACTTCGGGGGGCGATCTCACGCTTCTCGCAGATGCCATGGGCCCAGATCTGTCTATGCCTCCACTCTCCGAAGAGGTGACGGAGCGTCTTCGCGAGAAAGTGCACGAGCGGATTGTGGCCGCTAATCCACTGGATTTCATGATGTTCGACTGGGACGATGAAGAGCGGATGGCTGAGAACTTTACAGCCTTTTTATCAGAAGACTTCGATATAGCGTTGTGTTTGCTCGATTATCCAAGAGAAGACATCTGTGACCAGTCTACCTGGGGAGGGGCTGAGCGGGGCTTTGTCCGAGCAGCAAAACAGACCGGCACTAAGGGGGCTATACTATCGACATTTTCAGATACGGTTTCAGAGTCGGTGGCGGCGCGCCTGATGAATGACGGTATTGCCATGCTTGCCGGTATCAATGCCGGTCTCGCAGGTGTCCAAGCGGCAGTCGACATAGGCGCTGCCTGGAGACTTCCTCCCAGACCTCCGTTACTCACAAGCTTCGGTCAAGTACTGAATGGTCCTGCCAATGTGTTGAACGAAGTCGATTCCAAGGATCTTATCGCCCGTTATGGTGTGCCTGTGCCCGCAAGTCGAGTCGTTAATGACACTGGGGAGGCTGCTGCGGCTTCTGAAGAGTTAGGTTATCCGGTCGTTGTTAAGGCATTGGGTTTAACACACAAGACCGAAGTCGGTGGCGTCAGACTCGGCCTTAGCAGCACGGACGAGGTGACGGCGGTGGTAATGGAGATGTCGGAACTCTCCGAATCCTTTCTGGTCGAAAAAATGGTCGAGGGAGTCGTAGCTGAGCTCATCGTCGGCATAGCTCGAGACGATCAATTTGGCCCATACCTCTTAGTTGGGGCCGGTGGAGTTTTAGTCGAAATCATAAAAGACACCCTCTCACTCCTGTTACCGACCACCCGAGAACAGGTGTTGCATAGGTTGAGTCAACTAAAGTGTGCACCTCTCTTTAACGGTTTCAGGGGGGCTCCACCTGCCGATCTGAACGCTGCCGCTGATGTCATCCTGGCGGTTGCGGGCATGGTAGAGGATGATCCGTCCTCCATCATTGAGCTCGATATCAACCCGCTGATGCTTCTGGCTGAAGGCCAGGGGGTGGTCGCAGCCGATGCTCTGATCAGCATGAAGCCAAAATCTGTTAATGACGCAAACCAAGTGACCGAGTAAGTGAGGGAAAATCCAAATGAGTGATTTCCTTAAGATCAACAGAAATGGTCAGATTCTAGAGATCGTCATAGACCGGCCAAAAGCCAATGCGCTTGATGCTCCATCCTCCCGGGAGATGGGACGTCTCTTCGCTGATTTTCGTGACGATCCTAACCTGCGCGTTGCAATATTAACTGGAGCGGGAGAGAAGTTTTTCTCTGCAGGATGGGATTTGAAAGCCGTTGCCGAGGGGGAAGAGTACTTCGGAGATTTCGGAGAGGGTGGGTTCGCTGGCTTCACGGAGCTGCCTGGCCTGCTTAAACCGGTCATCTGTGCGATCAACGGCATGGCAGTCGGAGCTGGGTTTGAAATGATTCTACGGGCGGATTTCATTATAGCAGCTGAGCATGCTGTGTTCATGATGCCGGAAGTCCGCATCGGTATTGCACCTGATGTGGGGATTTTTATGTTGTCAAGGCATCTGCCACGTCAGAAGGCACTCGAAATTCTCATGACGGGTCGTCAATACAGCGCGCACGATTTGCGGTCTTTGGGATTGGTCAACGAGGTCGTACCTGCAGATCAATTGATGGAGCGAGCGCGTGCGTTCGCTCAGGAACTTCTCCATGCAGCTCCACTCTCATTGGCAGCTATTAAGGAAGCTCTTCAAATGACAGAGAGACTAACATTTGAAGAAAGTCTGGCTGCGCTACGTACAAAATCCTGGCCGGCTTTCATGAAAATGCTCGAGAGCAGTGACGCTCAAGAAGGTGCCAAAGCTTTTGTGGAGAAGAGGGAGCCGGAATGGAAAGGCCAGTAAACGAGGTGGAAGAATCTGAGTGAGAACCCATGTTGTAATCGAGTCGTTGAGGAACTGATCGGCGACCTCTCATTTCAAGACCAATCCGCCCAAGGTATTGAAAAGAAGATAGAAAGGACCCAACCATATGAGACCTGACAACAACGAGATTGAGAAAACCATCGTCGAGAAAGCGAAAGAACTAGGTGCGTCGCTTGCAGGGATCGCAAGGGTCGAAGATCTGAAAGCCTCCAAATCCTATGATGTGTACAGCAAGTCGCCATTCTACGAAGAGTATGATCGTGATTCGCCGAATTACTTTGAATTTAAGGGGTTTCAATGGCGGGAGGAACATAAATCAGTGCTGGTGTGGGCTTTGCTCCACCCAGAATCCGAACCCGTCCTCGATTGGTGGAGTATGAAGGTTCCAGGCTTCACACCTGGCAATAGAGTGCTTAGGTCGCAGTCGAAAAAGCTCCGAATCTGGCTTGGCGAAGAATTGGGGATCAACGCCCTCTCACTGCCATACCAGATCGAGTTTGGAGGGGCTTTCCTCAAAGATTCCGCTACTCTTGCCGGTTTGGGAGTGATTGGCAAACACAACCTCCTGGTCACGCCGGAGTTTGGAACGCGTGTCCGCCTTCGAGGGATATTCATGGAGGCTGAGCTCGAGCCAACCGGTCCTATCGACTTCGATCCATGCTATGGATGCAATATGCCTTGCCACGAGGCCTGTCCAAGAGATGCATTCCGAAGCGGGTCTTTCGAAAGGGCACTATGCAAGCTAGAGAACGACAAACGAGACGCAGAAGTGGAAATTCTCGATGGTTCAATCATGGGGATCGATGAGCCTAGTGAGGTTACGAAGCCCTGCCGTTACTGCGAGCTCGCGTGTCCTGTTGCTCAATAGACCTCCAGTAGAATTTTGGTGAACAAACTGAAAAGCCACATCTCTTTGCCAATTTCTGAATTGAAGAAGGAAAGATCTTGAGGACTTTCGAACATATCGGAATAAAGCTCTCCGAAGAAGAAATTCATGTGCTACAAGGACAACAAGGTCCCTCGATGCAGCGTGTTCTGCAAACGCTCGTGCTGTATGCTGAGGCATTGGGTGCTGACAGACTCGTAGACCTTACCGGTGATGGCCATTTCGTCATTTCATGGGCAACCCCTGGAATTGCGCCCTCATTTGAGTTACTCGATGAGCTTATTGATGCCGGCCTCAAGACCAAGTTCCCATTCACGCTCGATCCTTACGCACCACTCGATTTTCAGAACTGGAGTTTAAGACCCGATCAGGAGAAGCTTCTAGAAGATATATACAAGGATCAAAAGCGCTACGACGAGAAGATGCTTCAATTGGGCCTCCGCGACCAGGATGCGTACACATGCAATCCTTTTGTGCCTGAGGTTGGGAATGTGCCAGAGAAAGGCGCAATTCTAGCTTGGTCAGAGTCCTCTTGTGCGATCTATGCCAATTCGATCCTTGGCGCCAGGACAAATATGAACGGCGCAATTATCGATTTATTGTCCTACATCGCCGGGAAGACCCCCCATGCGGGCCTCATTACCGACGAGGGGAGGCGTGCGGATTGGCTCGTAAATATAAATACCGAAAGCCTACCATTGCCTCAAATCCTCGGGGCGACGATCGGAACGAAAGTGTTGAGAGGTGTTCCATACATCGTTGGGTTGGATCGATTCTTGGGTAAAGGGCTTACTGATGCGACAAAAGACTACCTCCGCGAATTGGGCGCAGCATGCGCAGCGTACAGCGCAGTAGCCCTATACCATGTTGAGAACATCACGCCCGAGGCAGTTGAAAGTGCCCGCGACTTGATTCTCGATGATCACAAAATTATCCAGATCGATGAAAAGACCGTAGGACAATTCGAGAACGCCTTTTATGAAGGATGGATGGATCCTGTGAGCAAGCCCGAGAAATGCTTTATCGGGTGTCCGCACCTGAGCACCAGGCAGTTGAAGTGGTGGTCGGAGGCGATCCTCAATAGATTAGAAAGTCAAGACAAGGTTCATCTTGCGGTGCAAACCGTCCTTTGTGCTGCGCCAGGGGTGATTAAAGAATTCAAGTCGGATGGAGAGATGTACGATCGATTGGTCAATGTTGGAGTCCGACTGAGTCCTTCCTGCCCTGAAACTCTTTATGAGGGGGGAGTGTGCACAAGGGATGCGATCCTTACAAACTCCAGCAAATTGAGAGCATACTCAACAGCCAGGTTTTTCACAGACGAAGACTTGGTGGATATTTTGATTGATGGAGAGATACCCGGTGGGCGATAAATCGGAGACTATTTTCAAAGGAAGGCCCATTCTCACTGGACATGTTGAAGGGCTGGCTCTGGTATCGCATAAGGGATTTAACACCTACGCCAGTTTTTCAACCAGTATGCTGACGAAAGCGAAAGTTGCCTTTTGCTCTGACCGAAGCAACGAGTATCTTTATGGAAAAGAACTGACAGGAAAAATCCTCTGCATCCCAAATACAATCGGCTCCACTTCTAGTGGTGCAGTGTGGGAAAGGATTGTAAAGTTGGATATCGCTCCTAAGGCAGTGCTGTTCACGCATAAGATTGATTCGCTCGCTGCAGGTGGTCTTATTGTCGTGGATGTATGGACACATAAACGCATCATCACTGTAGACCAATTAGGCCAGGAATTCCTGGAATTCGTCAAGAACGGGGATCGAATTTGCATTGAAACGGATGGGACTGTGAAGATCGTTAGAAACAGTCACTAGCCCTACGGACCTTTTATAACTCAGAAGTTGAATATTCCTATACACCACCATGTGAAGGAGGTATGAAGAACAGTATGCAAAAAAACATCTGGCGGGCGAATATAACTAAGCAAGTTGTGAGCAAGGAGAGGATCCCTGAGAACTGGATGCGCTTGGGCGGTCGGGGACTCATCCCGCGCATTATGCTCGACGAAACAGATCCGGGATTTGATCCATTGGGACCAAGCAGCAAGTTGATCTTTGCTCCTGGATTGCTCGCCGGACACATGGTGTCTTCTTGTGATCGAATATCCATAGGTGGTAAAAGCCCACTAACTGGTGGCATCAAAGAGAGTAATGCTGGCGGTTCGACTGGCTTGAAATTGGCACGACTTGGTATCCACGCTTTGGTTATTGAAGGTCAGTTGGAAGATGAGACATGGTGGATTTTGCGGTTGAATTCTGAAGGAGGCACCTTTGAGCCAGCGAAAGAACTCGTCGGCTTAGGAGTCTATGAAGCCAGTGAACGATTGCTCGAGAGATATGGCAAGCGCGTCGGAATAGCATTGATAGGTCCTGGAGGTGAGCGAGGCTTCTTAAGCGCTGGTATTCAGAATCTCGATAAGGACAATGAACCCTCACGCATCAGCGCTCGCGGAGGTTTGGGCGCGCTTATGGGCAGCAAAAGACTTAAGGCGATCATCATCGATGATGATGGCACCTCTGCACCTCCATTGGTGAACAAAGAATTATTCAAGGCTGCACAGAAAAAATATACTGACGCACTGCTCGAACATCCGCAGATCGCTACTTATGCTCAGTATGGAACTGCTGCAATGGCCTCAATGTGTGATGGATTTGGGGCTCTGCCAACGCGTGGATTCTCTTCCGGGCATTTCGAAGCTGTGGAGCAAATTAGCGGAGAGATGATGCGCGATCTGCTCATCGAGCGTGGTGGTGAGAGCAACACTTCGCACGCCTGTATGGCTGGGTGCGTTATCCTTTGCTCAAATTGCTTTGGCGACGAAGATGGAAAAGCCATTGTTTCGCCCCTCGAATTTGAGACTATAGGCCTAATTGGATCCAATCTTGGCATCGACAGCCTCGATAGCATCGCCAAGATCAATCGGGAGTTGAATGATCTCGGATGCGACACGATTGAGGTCGGCGCAGCGTTGGGGGTTGCAGCCGATGCGGGCTTGATGGAATATGGCGATGTTAGGCGGGCACTTGAATTGATCGGCGAGATGCGGTCAGGCACACCGTTGGGGAGGATGTTAGGTAGCGGAGCAGCCCGCACTGCGGAAGAGCTAGGTATCTCGCGCGTACCTGCAGTCAAGGGGCAAGCGTTGTCCGCGTATGATCCACGTGCGATCAAGGGGACCGGCGTAACCTATGCCACCTCACCACAAGGAGCGGACCACACCTCTGGGTTGACGATCCGCAAGAAGATCAACCATCTCAAACCTGAAGGCCAGGTTGACATCTCTCGCGCGGCTCAGATCAGTTCAGCTGGTTACGATTCGTTGGGAGTCTGTTCATTTGGGACTTTTGGTTTTGCTGAGGTTCCAGATACCATTCCCAATTTACTCAACGGTCGCTACGATTGGGACGTCGGGGATGACATTCTCACCGAACTCGGGTGTGAAACATTGAGACTTGAGAGGACATTCAATCGAGCTGCCGGATTCACCAAGAAAGACGACCGATTACCTGATTGGCTCAACACGGAGCCGCTTCCGCCGCACAATTCCGTTTTCGATGTTCCCGATCAGGAGCTGTATGACCTGTTCGATTGGTAGTTCATTCACGACCCAATCACGTCTTCCTGATTGGCTCTTAGCTCTTCTATGGGAACGTGACAGCGAATTTTATGCCCATCCACACTTTCCGGATATCGCCAGGGGGGCTCTTCCGAAACGCATAAATCGCCAATGCAATATGGGCAACGCCGTTGGAATGAACAGCCCTGAGCTGGTGGGGCTAATTCTGGCGTATCGCTTGCGAGCAGCTTCGGTTTAGTATCTGGATCTGGCTCCAGAACTGCGCCAAGCAGGGTTTCAGTGTAGGGATGATATGGCGGTGCGTAGATCTCATCCACAGTGCCCACCTCGCACAAACGTCCCTGATATAACACCACCACACGATCGGCAATGGCACGCACGACTGCCAGATCATGTGTGATGAAGATATAAGTTGTACCCCGTTCTCTTTGTAGATCCGCCAGCAAATCCAGAACAGCAGCCTGGACCGACACGTCGAGTGAGGAGGTTGGTTCGTCGCACAGAACCACCTCTGGATCAGCAGCAAAAGCCCGGGCGACGGCAACGCGCTGTTTCTCACCACCGGACATTTGCCCTGGATAGCGCAGTCGATATCGCCCATCCAACCGCACACGTTCGAGCAAACCGATTTGCCGTTCTCTTCTCTCATCACGTGTCATTTCAGGGAAGTACAATTTAAGTGGTTGATCAAGGATTTCTGCCACTGTGTGGCGTGGGTTGAGAGAAGCATCAGGGTTTTGAAATATCAATTGGACATCTTTACATAAATCCATCGGCCGATCGTCGACTTCTACTGTAAGATCACAATCCTCGAACTGAATCCTGCCGCTCTTTGCTGGTAAAAGACCTGAAATGGTTCGAACAATAGTTGATTTTCCACTGCCACTCTCACCCACCAATGCCAGCGTCTCGCCCCGTCTCACTGTCAGCGTCACATCGCTTACAGTTGCCGGTGGTTCTGGTGTATGACGTATGCGGTCGACAAGACGAGGACGATAATACGTAATCTCCACATCGGAGAGTTCAATGGCTGGTTCATCCTGTGTCCTGTGCTCTATGGTGCGGAAAACTTCCTGCAATTCATGTGAGAAATCGGTTGCTATCACCTTTTCCCAGTGATAGCAACGCACCATGTGTTGTGTCCCCGGTATGTTTTCCAACATAGGTGGCTCGCTGGTGCAGAGGTCGGTTTTCGAGGGACAACGTGGGGTAAATGCACACCCTGGCAGCACTCCAGGGATAGGCGGTTGACCGGGCATTGAGTAGGGAATACCTGTCAATGCCAATCGGGGAATTGACTCCAGCAGCCCTCGTGTATATGGATGGGCGGGCGACCTGAATATCCTGGCCGATGCAGCATCTTCCACAATCTCACCAGCATACATGATTGCAACACGGTCACTTACTCGTGCAATCACGCCTAGATCGTGACTGATGTACATCATGGCGGTGCCTAACTCTGAGACAATATCACGAAGGAGCTCAAGAATATGAGCCTGTGTCGTCACATCCAGACCTGTCGTTGGTTCATCCAATACAAGCATTTCCGGTTCACCGGCCAGTGACATTGCAATCACAACTCGCTGCTGCTGCCCCCCTGACAATTCATGCGGATAACGTCCTGCCATCACCTCGGGATGGGGCAATCGTACTTGGCCAAGAAGTTCTATCATTCGCTCCTCGGCGGCATCTCCTGAGATATCGGCATTCAACTCGATCGCTTCGATCACTTGCTTCCCGACGCGCATGGTCGGAGTCAGTGAATTTCCTGCATTTTGGGGGATGAGCGCGATTTGCCTCCCTCGAATGGACTCCAATTCGCGAGAATTGAAGCTAAACATATCCTGACCTGCAAAATGAACGCTCCCGCCCAGAACTTGACTGCCAGATCGAAGATACCCCATCATTGCCTGGCCGAGTGTGCTCTTACCACAACCAGATTCACCCACTAATCCTAATGTCTCACCAGGTTTGATCTCGAGGGATATGTCTTGCAACACATGGACAAGCTTCTTGCGTTGGTTGTAATATCCAATCGTTAAATTGTCTAATTCAACCAAACACTTACTCATCCTGGCGCCCCCTGGCTGCGGTCCAAACCAAGCGCTTTAGCGAAAGCATCCGCAAAGAGGTTAATGCCAATAATGATGGAGCTCAGCATAATCACTGGCCCAAATACGGCCCAGGGTTGCACAGCGAGGATCTCTCGGTTCTTCGCAATCATGAAGCCCCAATCTGGGGTTGGAGGTGTAACGCCAAATCCCAGGAATGACAATGAGGCGAAGCCAAGGAGCATCCATGACCAGTTCATCGCGCCGTCGACTAAGAGCACATCTCGAACGTTTGGTAGCAATTCTTTAAGAACAATGGTGCGTGTTCGCTCACCTCTTGCTCGCGCCGCTAACAGAAATTCACACGTGACAAAGTCAAGCGTCGCTGCTCGAGCAACTCGAATAGTCAAAATCCCATATGTGAATGCAAATGTTAGCGTTTGCACCCACATTTCGGTGCCAGCAATACTTACGACAAGAAGCAGAATCAAAAGCCAGGGTAGTGAGAGAAGGGCGTCGACGATTCGCATAACAAATTCATCGGCACGACCACCGAGCAAGCCGAGTGTGATCCCCGCCAGACCACCCCAAATAATTGCGAGGGTTATCGCTGCAATCGTGACAATCAGTGAAATACGTCCCCCCAACAACGTGCGGGAAAAGACATCACGACCAAGCTTGTCCGTCCCCAGTAGGTGTTCATCTGAAGGAGCTTGGCTCCGCTTATCGGCATTCATTTCCAGGGGGTCTTGAGGGATAAGCAAGGGGGATGTGATAGCTAAAACTATGTGAATGGTGATTATCGATAATCCAACCATACCTGCCCTTGAGCGCTTCAAGTTATCCCATGTCTCCGCTAAAGGACTCCGCCGTTTGACTGTTATCAATGATTCTCTTGATTGAGTTGCGACAGCCATGTGTTCCTCCGCTCTCAGCCATTAACCATGCATTACTTTCGCTTTTCAACCGATACCTATTGTCAACTTAGTGTCCTCTTGCAGTCCTTAACCGGGGGTTAAGGACGAGCGCAAGCAAGTCCGCAACCAGGTTGACAGCAATAACAAGTATTGCGAGTATGAGCGCGATACCCTGAACTAAGGCGAAATCTCTGTCGGTGATGGCGTTAATCAAAAGTTTGCCTATGCCGGGGTAATTGAAAACCGTCTCAATGATAGCAACGCCACCTAGCAGCCAGATGATCGTGAGTGCTACGATATTGATCGTCGGCAGCATGGCGTTGGGTAATGCATGTCGAAAAACGACTCGCCAGTACGGCACTCCTTTCAGAAGTGCCATCTGAACGTAGTCACTGTTCATCACATCAATCATGCTGGTGCGCACCAATCGCAATATATGTGCAACCATGATAAAAGTGAGTGTGATGATCGGTAAGAAGATGTTGGGTAGCAATTCACCGACAGGAGCATCTGTAGCGACGATGGTAATTGCAGGAAACCACTCCAATTGGATAGCGAATATGAATATCAATACAGTAGCAGTGACAAAGCCCGGTAGTGTCATTCCGACAATCGATACCGTAGAAACAGTGACATCCGGCCATTTATCTCGAGTAAGCCCTGCAATAATACCCAAGACAATGGCAATAGGAATGCCCACAATTGAAGCCGCCAATGATAGTACAACAGTGTTACGCAACCGATAACCGATCATATCGGAGACGGCCTGGCGGCGTGCATAAGACATGCCAAGATCTCCACGAAGTGCATCTCCCAACCAATTAAGATATCGCTCAAGAGCCGGATCATTCAGTTCAAATTCCTCGCGCAGGGCCGCCAGACCTTCCTCCGTCGCAGTCTGGCCAAGATAGGCAGTCGCCATATCCCCAGGTAATGCTTCAACTCCGATGAAGATTACGAGCGAGATGATGAATAGGGTTACAAGAGCAAGGACAAATCTGCGGGCAATAAGAATGATCACTTTTTACTCCTCTACCTAGGACGGTTCACGACTCGCTTTCCTTGAACATTGTTAGCTTTTTTCATGTGAGAAACCACCTTACCTTCACGAAGTTGGTGAAGGGCAACGCACACAACAATACAGATGATTTACCCTGTACAAATACACATACATCTATTGAGAGATTCAAAAGCTTCTATCTCGACTTGTTGAGCCGGAGCGTCATGAGATGTGTGTCCGACACAGTGAAGTGTATGCTTGGTTTGGATGATAATCAACCTTCTCAGCAGTACTTGTTGAAATGTTCGAGTGATAGTCTGATCGCTTACTCTCTGATGATCACCCGCGTCGCTTCTTAGCGGCAAACACAGACCATTTTGGCACTGGTAGCAATCGAAAAATGTTTATTTTGAAACATCGATCTTGTGAAAGCTCAAGACGATATGATAGGTATCTCGAGCAATAACAGGCATTTGACACTGATTATAAGCCGTTGTAAGCTTTCAAATGCCAAAGTAAAGAAAACGGGAAAGTTTCCAATTCAGTTTCCAATTCTAAATAGTATCAATAACCATGTCAAATAGGCAGTGATTCTGTATCTTAGCAATAGATGAAAGCGCTGGGGAATCAAAGCTAAAGGTATCTGGCGTCCATTACTAGCTCACTGAGAGCTGACCTGAACCTGCATATATGTACATAGATCCGTGAAAGCATAAGATACAGTCAATACTGATTAAGCGACCTAATCCAGGTACGTCATTGTAGGTTTCTAAGTCAAAACCATGGTGAATTGGATCGAATGGAGTTCTCCAGATAAGAACATCACTAAATCTTGATAAACATAAGGAGGTGGATAGGAAAACAACCAACATCTGAAACAAGCCTATTTTAGTCATTTCAATTCTTACCTGAGGAGGAGAATCTCAATGAAGACGAGCAGATGGAAGACCCTTGCATTGGTCGTGATCCTGGCGTTGCTTATAGCCGTCCTCGCTGCATGCACAACCGAGACGGAAACGCCTGAGGTTGAAACGCGCGGTGTCCTCCGCTACAACACTGGCTTAGCTTATGGTGGCCTCGAGAATCTGAATCCCGTAGATCCTAACCGCTTCTGGCCACCGATTTCACTCCTGTTCGATCGCCTCACAGCGCCAGCTAACGATGAACTCCGGCCAACGCCCTCGCTGGCGACTTCCTGGGAAAGCGATTCAACTGGTGAGACGTGGACATTCTATCTTCGTGATGATGTCTACTTCCATGATGGAACACAGCTGACTTCAGCCGACGTTGCTTACTCGGCTGATCACTGGATCAACTTCCCAGAATCGGTCATCGCCGGCTCATTCGGAGTAGTAGACAGTGTCGATACGCCAGATGACTTTACCGTCGTCTTCAACCTTAATCAGCCCGTGGTTGACTTCCCCTCGATCGTTATGGACTACCGCGCCCGAGTTATGAAGGTAGACAGCTTCCCGGACATCCTGGAGACAGGCATGGGATCTGGCCCCTTCAAGCTCGACACCCTGGACGTGGAAGGCGTCACAGTGCTAGTTGCGAATGACGATTACTGGGAGGGACCTCCTGGAGTAGCAGCAATTGAAGTCCTTACAATTGCGGATACGGAGGCAGCTATTCAAGCCACTCGAGCCGGTCAGATTGATTTCAGTATCGATCTGATCTCAGACCACATCGCGTTGTTTGAAGATGCGGATGAGTTCGTCATCGACATCCTTCCTACCGGCAACTGGTCCGGGTTTGTGATGCGCACCGACATTCCACCTTTCGATAATTTAGCCCTCCGGCAGGCGATGCACTACGTCGTGGACCGCCAGGAAATGCTTGACCTGGCGCTCGGCGGCATCGGATCAGTCTCTTGCGATTTGGGTATCACTCCCGGTGATCCGTACCAGATGACGGAATGCCTCTATGAGCAGGATTATGATGCAGCGACGGCGAAGTTGGCGGAAGCCGGCTATGCGGATGGATTCGAAATTGATCTGTACACTGCTGATGTCTGCGCTGACTGGACAGCTTTAACTGAGATCTTCCAGCAGCAAGCCGCCCCAGTTGGCATCACAGTCAACATCGTGAACGTCTCTGCGGACGGATTCTGGAGTGAGCAGTGGATGGTGGAACCATTCGTCATGACTTGCTGGAATGAACGGACGACCGACCAGTTCTTGAATGAGATCTATCGAGGCGGCGGCTCCTGGAATGAGTCCTACTGGAACGTACCGGAGTTCGATGCACTCCTCGATGCGGCTCGGGCCGAGATGGAATTTGACAAGCGGAAAGATTATTACATGGAAGCTCAGGAAATGCTTCACCTTGAGGGCGGGACGATCATTCCCTATTACTCAGGGTTAATCAGGGCATCTAAGACTTGTGTCGGGAACTATCCGGAAATAGGTCTGTTCTTTGCGGACTGGAACCATATCACCAAGCCAGCCGACTGTGAGTAATATCTAGTCGCTGAGCTGAAGAGCAGGAGGCAGGCCGTTCTGCCTCCTGCTCCTCCATTAACGAGCTGTGCAGCGGCAACAGAGTTTGTGAAAAGGGAATTATCGAGGGTCTTTTGGCTATGCCCAATTCGGAGAGGTAATGGGGTAACCGCAGAATAATCCAACTTCTGGGTGCCCCACACTCGGATTTGGCAATGTAATTTCCCAGCTTGGGATCTCCATCTGGTACAACTTCAGGTTGGATCACAAAACCTTGATATCGTGGATTAAGGATAAGAAGCCTTCTACATCAGTCATCAAAACAAATCTTAGAAGCGGAACCTCCGCTCTAGCTGTGAATAGAAGTTGAAACTCTTATACTTGGATTAGCGTTGTATGAGTTGTGTATGATGCCTACAAGATCTACATGGAGGTTTGGATGAAGGTCTACCCGGCGGAAAAACTTGGCTTCTCTGAGGATCGATTATCACGCATTGGTGAAAAAATGCAGCGATATGTAAACGAAGGCAAAATTGCCGGCATCATCAATCTGGTCGCGAGGCGAGGGAAAGTTGTTTACCTTGAGAAATTTGGCTACCAGGATACTGAAACCAAAACCCCATTAGCGCTCGACACCATTTTTCGGATGTACTCGATGACCAAGCCGGTAACTTCGCTTGCATTCATGATGTTGTATGAGAAGGGCGAGTTTCAGCTATCAGATCCACTCTCCGAATATCTACCCGAGTTTGCCAATCCAATGGTTATCGCACCGCATGGCAGAGTTATCCCAGCAAAAAGTGAGATATCTCTGCATCATCTACTGACCCACACTGCAGGCTTCGCATACGGTGATGAAGAAGACCTCGTCATCGATATATTGTACCGCGCTGCGGACCTGGACAACTACGAGAGGAGTCTGGAGGAATTCGTTGGAATTCTTGCCGAGATGCCACTCATGTACCATCCCGGGGAGAACTACCACTACAGCATGGCAACGGATGTGTTGGGCAGGGTGATTGAGGTCATCAGCGGTATGTCTTTAGATGCATATTTCGATAAGTTCATATTCGAACCTCTGAACCTAAGAGACACATCCTTTTGGGTCCCAGAAGAGAAGCACGCACGCTTCGCCACGCTTTACGGTTTAAAGGGCGAGGATACGTTCGCCGTTCTTGACAAACCCGATGGGGAATTTGGTAAACCGGTCATAATGTTGTCTGGGGGACATGGATTGGTTTCGACAACACCGGAGTATTTCAAAATCGCCCAGCTATTTGCAAATGGCGGAGAGTTAGATGGTGTGCGCTTATTGGGCACAAGGACCATTGATCTGGTGCGCATGAATCATATCAGTGCGGAACTTCTGCCGATTACCTACTACACGGACCCCTGGCCCGGATACGGATTTGGCCTTGGATTCAGCGTCATCATCGACGAAGCGCTCGCCGAACCGAGAGGGTCACTGGGTACTTATGGTTGGGGTGGTTATGCCAATACCCATTTCTGGATCGATCCAACGGAGGAGATCATAGGGTTGTTGATGATGCAGTATCTTCCCAGTGGCACCTATCCGGTGACGAACGATTTCCATTCGTTGGTATACCAGGCGCTCATTACTTAAGTATTTGAGTGGATTGACCAGGACACAACGACCTTCGTGAAGTTCTAAAAAGCTCGATGATAGCTAGCTCAAGTCAAAGGACTTACACGATGGATGATTACCGACCTCTTCAATCATCCTAGAGTTCAGGTCTGTCCGCACCGACCACGAACACTCACTCTCCCCTCATTTCGTGAAATCATAGTCAAAGATAGGCCCTGAAATCACAGCAATTTCACTTGGCGGACCGGGGAGATCGACTTTCCCAAAACGATGCGTTGACGTTAACTGATCGAGGTATAGGAACGTATCCGCATCTACCCATTCCAAGCGAGAACCAAATCCCACACCCAGTGAAGGAAGACCCAGACTCCCGAGGATCAAATTGAGCGGCGCATCTGTGTACACAAACTGCATTGAATCTGGGTTCCACCCCTGCCATGATAAGTTCCCAGAATCATAGATGCTCTCAGGTGAACCATCGAGAGGAGCGATGACCAGATCCACCGTGGTCGGTGTAATTTCACGCATAAAGGCGACCTTCGTGAGATCCGGAGGGATGGTTGGTGTCCTACCAGAATGATGGAAGAAAGTAAACCCGGTGATATCCAACAGTGGGACGACCGCACCCGAAAGTGGAACTCGCCAAACACGAGCGGTGTCATCGACGAATGGATCTTCCGGTGGAATGAGTACTGCAACAGCACTCTCATCAGGTGCCCAAACGGGCACTGGATAATACGCATATTCGCTGTAAGTCATGACGAATGGGAAGATCAAATGATCCGGGCTCCTCCCGCTACCATCTGTCTGAGCAAACCCGATGTTGGTTGGCTGTACCAGAGCCATCTGAGTTCCGCTCGGTGAGATATAGAAGTCACCTCCCAAACCGGGATCGAAAAGTAATGTCCGGGCGCTTGTCTCAGCGTCGATCGACCAAAGATCGTTGTTCTGCACCAAACCTGGCCCTTCATAAGTCCTTCGCGTGTTCAACAATACAGTGTGAGTATCGGGTATGAATTCGAACTGGTGGGGTACATGGTGGATGGCCCCATCCAATGGATAGAGTGAGTCGAGTTCCGGTTGAGTGATGAGGACAGCTTCCGTTCCTGTATCCGTATCGACGACGCGTAATGCATAGAGATCAAGAGAGAGGTCGTATGTGAGGAACACCACCAACTGGCCATCCGTGGACAAGGCAACCCTCTCTACGTCTCCGCTTGTGGTTAGTTGAGCGGGTGTACCACCTTCCTCTACGTACCATACATTGCCCCCATTGATGAACGCGATCTTCAGTACTTCGGGAGCGGGAGGTTCGGGAGTATCTGTCGGAGGAAGCGGCGTGGGGGCCACTATAACTTCCGCGGTGGCGGAAGGAACGGTTGTTACCGCAAGCTCACTCGATAGAGTTGCTACCATGGATTCGAGGGTAGCCGCAGAGGCAGTGCTCAATGCACTCTCATCTGTGAATCGATCGCAGCTGGTGAGCCCTAACAACAGAAAAAGCATAGGAATGATCGCCCGGTAAACTTTCATTACCTGCCTCCTCTCCGTGCGCGCGAAAGTCTCTATTTCAGCATAACATGTTTCGTCATCGAACTGAACCAAATCCTGGATTACATCCAATCATCTGCTTACCATCCTTTGGTAAGTCGTAGGGACGCCCCGCTGGGGCGTCCAAATGAGCGAAGTTATTGGTTACATTACTGGTTACGGGGCTCCGCGCCGTAACCATAGATCTTCAACATTCCACAGCAGAGCTGTGGAACGAGGCCGAATCGCTCCCTACCGAATCCCGGTGTCAATGTCCACGTCTAGACGCGTCACTTGACCTGAGCGTATCTCTACAACTATGGGAAATCCTTTCGCAAAATCAATGCCCTGGTGATTGATATCCACCACATAGGTCCCAACAGGGAGTACGCCACGGTAATTGCCATCGGCATCGATGTCCAACCTTGCGACCTCTTTCCCATTGTCCTCACGATAAACGACGACCTTCCGCGCGGCGAATACCTCTGGCGCAGGGGTTGGCTCGGGGACACCCTCCCTCACCACCGGCACCAAAGGACCGATAGTGACGTGACCCTCAAGGATCCCTGTTTCCTCTGTCGTGGGGGAACAGGCAGCTGAGAGAAATAAAAAGATCACTGTGATGACTAAAAGCACTCGATATTTGTTTTTCATATTTCTTCGACGATCGATCAGTTGTATAAGTTCCACTTGAAAACCATTGCCAAGCCTTCAGATCGCAGAAGGATATTCCTCTGGAAAACAGAGCTCCCTGAAGTTGCAGCGCGAGGTTATACGTTCATCATTGATTTTCACGAATTCGGATTTATCAACAGGGACGTTATTCTCGACATCGCTGCAGAATCCATACATCTCTTCCGTCTCGGTTCTCACGCGCACGGCGAAATCCTCAATGTCAAACTCGTTCAATTCTTGATGAATCTCTTCATATTCTGGCAGCAGGTAAGCAACAATGGGTTTAATTACCTCCGGCTCGAAGTCAAAATGATAAGAAGCCCATGCGGCGTAACCGATCAACTGCTTTCTATGTTTCTCAAGCTCGCGCTTCCCGGTCTTCCAATCGAGAATATACAAGTGATCGTCCATGGGAAACAGAAAATCCACCTTGGCATAGGCTTTTAAATCATTGATGCGCGTCTCGCCATAACCAGGCGGTTCGATGATCCATGCGTCGCTGGTTTTTATAGCCTCTTCAGTTAGCCATTCGAATCGATCGCTGCTCAGAAGATTTTCCAAACATTCCTGCACCTTCGGATAGAGGTCATTGAGGCCAACCGTCTCTGCATCGCCGTAATAGACCTCTGCAAAAGTCTTACTCTCGATGTGTTCGAGCGTTGACCTACGAGCATAATCAAAGAATTTTTCCCGATCTATAACTTCGTGAGTGCTTCGAAGCCGGTTGAGAAGCGCACGGATCACATGGTGAACGGTTACCCCGATCCCCAGAGGGACGGAGGTCAGTTCCTTTAGTCCGTTGATTTCGTCACGGCTGAATTCAGGATCGTACTTGGCATAGTACTGGTAATAGTAGCGTCGTTTACAGATGGAGAACTCGTTGTACCTGGAAAGTGACCAACCCAAGATCCAGGTGAACGGGAAACGCTTGACGGTAGACATTTCTTACCTCATTCCACTTGTGAGTCGATACGGAAGCATTATAAGCCTGTTTCCCAGCGCATTAGTACTCCGTAGTGCATCCATTTGGACACATCATTCTGCGGTTTATAGTAAAAACCGGGCGCTTACAGAGCCCGGCACATTGATTCATCAATTTGTGTAGATTCACCTCACAAGCTCATAAAGTTACATAATCACTTGATGTATATCCATCTGTACTTGTAATTGTTGGCCTCAAATCACCAAGGTCGCTGACTTGAGGTAAGCCATTCCTCCAATAGTTCCAGGTATATAGGCGCAGACGTAAACACATGCCCCCTACCAAGGAAGACCTCAATCCGATAATTCTGATTTCTCGCTTTCTGCAGGGCAGCATGATAAGCCTCTGCCCCTTTAATTGGATCGATGTAGATGTCCAACTCGCCAAAGATTGCCAAAATGGGGATAGTAGTATGTTCGATGACGTCCATCGGGTCGAAAAAGGCATCGAGATCCCTGGGCATAGGCTCCCACTCATCTTCTTCTGCGATTTCTAATGTGTAATAGGCATGAAGCTCGGGTATCTCGATCAGGATCTCCATTGCCTCACGATATTCGGCATAGTTGGTGGCTTTGTAGGCCTGCGGTCCGTATTGCTCGACAAGAGCACCCCGTTCCACAGAGGCGCCATCAGCGATCACCTGCTTTCCCATCAAGTATGCCATTTGCTCGAAGCTGTCCTCCGCGCCGCCGCTGACTACGATCATGAATGCAATGTCCTCTGTAAGCTCGAGTGCCAGGGGCATAACCCACCCGGCTTGACTGAGCCCCCACAATCCTATATGTAATGGGTCGATGACTGGGTGTTCGACCAAGGCCTCGATTCCGTCGGCAAGGATGGCTGCTCGTTGAGTTAGCTCATTTTCCTCATCGATTTCCCCAGTCGATTCGCCGCTCCCAGGTTTATCCCATGAGAAGACTGCATAACCGTTGCGCAGGAAGATCTCTATCGTGGGACTGTAAGGGACTGCACCATTCCGGGTTGCAGGTCCATCGCCATGCACCATAATGATCGCCGGGAATAGCTCTTCACCAGCTGGCATTCGAAGATCACCGACCAGTTCGAAATTTCCTGACTGGAACGAGATCTCCTCTACAATGGGTCGGGGAATTTCAATCGCTGTCGACCTCACTTCTGGCAAGACCGTAGCTGGTTCAGTTGCGGCAACCGGTGATGGAGTTGCTCCTGTTGTGCTGCTCCCACAGGATGTTAATGTGATGGTCAAGAGCAGCACTATAAAGATGAATCTCTGAATTACTCTCTTCATTTTTACCCCCCCACTTGTATGCTCGACACAATTCGCATTATCATTTGCATGCCTATGGGTTCTCAACTCACGACAATAAGTGCTGTATCCAAGTGTCCAGCGTCTCCAGATATTCCGGAGCGAGATTGGTTCCCCAATCCGAGTTCAAGCAGCCGGTTGTTGTGAGCATCATGTTGTGTGCTGCGCCCTCAATGAACACAACCTTGTAATCCGGATTCCCCGCTTTCTTGAGAGAGGCCTCATAAGCCTCCACACCCTGCACCGGGTCGATGTTCTTGTCCAACTCACCGAAGAAAACGAGCATTGGGATGGTGGTGTGTTCAATGACCTCCATCGGGTCGATGAATGCGTCCCACTCCCGAGACCAAGGTTTCCAGTCTTTCTCCTCTGTTAGCTCTAATCCTGTGTAGTCCTTGACATCCGGAATTCCCAGAAGAACTTCCACGGCCTCGCGGTACTCGTCATAATTGGTAGCTTTAGCTCTCTGCGACCAATACAGCTCCACAAGTGCCGCCTGCTCCGCCGAGCCACCACCACAGGCTACCTTCTTCCCGACCTGATAGGCCATCTGCTCGATGCTGTCCTCCGCTCCACCGCTGACCACGATCATGAAGGCGACATTCTCCGATTGCTCGATCGCCAAGGGCATGACCCACCCGGCCTGGCTGATCCCCTACAGACCGATGCGATCTGAGTCAATGAAGTGATGTTCAGTCAGGACCTCAATTCCATCAACCAGGATAGCGGCGCGTTGTGTGAGCACGTCGCTGAATTCCCCGGTCGATTCACCACTTCCCGGTTTGTCCCACGAAAACACTGCGTAACCATTGCGCAGGAAGATCTCGATCAAATAATCGTTCGCATATCGGGTTTGGCTCCCACTGCCGTTTACGATGATGATCGCCGGATGGGGTCCATCTGTGGTTGGCATACGCAGGTCTCCTACTAGCTTGAATTTCCCAGATCGAAAACTGATTTCTTCAACATTGGCGTCTTGTGATCCAAAGCTGCGGATCCCTATTGCTTCACGTTCCACAGCCTTGCCACAGGCCGCCAACAACAGTGTCATCAGTACCGCCAGCATCTGCACCTTCCTCATCGCATCCTCCTCTTCCCTTGCATTTTTCTTTTGGTTTCTGCAACTACTGCTTGAACGTGCTTTTTCCATCAACTTCGAGCTCGACTTCCGCGACATCCAAACGATTCAGATCGGCTGAGCTGAAGTCCGACACATCGCCCATTACCTGTGACGCAGAACCAGCGAGAGTGAGCGAACTGTGGTCCGACACCTCCACTTGAATTTTCTTTGCCTCAACCGAGCCGCCCAGCGTACTGAAATCAACTACTTCAAGCCGTAGCATCTCGGTTGCCTCGAAACTTGTCAGGTGCAAGTCGCTGTGATTGCCAATCCTAGCGAATACCAACGCCGGTAGCGTCAATTCGACCCGTTGTGAGGCGTCCTCAAAGTTGAATTGGACATCACTCTTTAACCCGACAAACAGCCGACTACCACGCACCCGAATTTCCAGATATGGGATCAAGGCTCGCTCGGCTTCGACCAGCACCTTGAAATCCTCCCCCTGGGTGACCTCGGCCTCGAAGAAGCCGACGATCTCGACTTCGTTAAAACCGACCAGATCATAGTTTTCAGCCACGATGTCACCAGTCGCAGGAATCTCCACCACCTCGACTCCCCCGCAAGCAGTGACCGAAATCAGTAACCCCAGCAACACGATCCATCTATGAATTAGTAAGTTATTCATCTCAATCCTCCGTCTCTTTTCCTGGGATATCGAACGCTACAAGCGCCTTGACGGTTTTAAACAGATCATCCGCTGGATAACCTGTAATGAGCGCCACATCAGCACCAGCTACTTGCGCCCGTGTTTGTTCTCGCATTCCATCTACCAACACGAGGTTCTTCATATCAGGGTGCCGACTCCGTATCTCCTCCAATAAATCCAGGGTGCAGGTCGACATATCCAGAATGACAAGATCGGGCTCATTCGTTTCTGCCCATAGGAGTGCCTCTGCATGCCCCCGGGCCAGGCCCACATTCCCGACGCTAGGAAGCGAAATCAGGAGGGATGCAATCCCTTCACTGAGGGACTTTTCCTTAGCGATAATCAGCACCTGAGGTTGTTTCATTCTTCATCATCCATCCGAGTCTTAATTTCCATGAACAACTTCCCTCACCTGACATCTTGTCATAAACACATCGCGAACACATCGGGCGGACGACGTAATCCGACTTACGTTAAAAGACCGCTCTTGGAGCGGTCTCAAACAGGACAATTGCCCTTAAGGGCTACGTCAAATGTCGTAGCGACGCCCAGAAGGACGTCCATTCACCCTACAATGAAAGGATCCAATCTACTCGTAGGGACGCCTGGAAGGGCGTCCAAGAGAAACAAAGCTCCTAACCCCCATGGTTGAAAGTTCACTCACAGGAACTGCTTTCCTGGCTTTACTCTTTCGAACCCCCTATTCTCCCAAATCCGCTAACCCCTCCCTCAGCGCGTATAGTGCCGCTTGGGTGCGGTTGGCTAGGTGCAGTTTACTCAGGATATTACTCACATGCGTCCGAACCGTCCGTTCGCTCAGCACAAGCTTTTCGGCGATCTCCTGATTGGATAAACCCTGTGCTACAAGCTTAAGCACCTCAAGCTCACGTTCGGTAAGTGGATCCTCCGTAGGCGGCAATTCGCTCTCGCGCTGCAACTCGCTCATCAGCTTGTGAGCAATCGTAGGATGCATCGATGGCACTCCATTGTGCACGTCGCGAATTGCAGAGAGGAGTTGAGTCGGAGAAGCATCCTTTAACAAATACCCCATGGCGCCAGCCTTTACGGCGGCATAGATCTTCTCATCCTCGTCGAAGCTGGTCAGTACCAGAATGCGCGCTTCTGGATCTTCGTCACGGATGGCCTCGATCGCCAAAAGCCCATCCAATTCCGGCATCACGAGGTCGAGTAGGATCACATCTGGATGCAATTCTCCAGCTAAGCGCACTGCCTCTGCGCCATTCTCCGCTTCACCCACAATGGTCATCCCAGGCTCGGTGGCGATCAAGCTTCGCAGGCCTTCGCGCACCACAGCGTGGTCATCGGCGATTAAAAGACGGATCTCTTCGCTCATTGATCCTCTCCTTCCCTATCTCCGTGGAAGGGCAGTGTAGCCGTAATCGTTGTCCCTTCCCCAGGTGAGCTATCCAGCCTAAATGTACCTCCCAATGCCGATACCCTCTCACGCATACTCACCAATCCAAGCCCTCCACTGTCTTCTGCCGCAGACGAATCAAATCCAGCTCCATCATCGCTGATGATAATGCGGCAGCCAGAAGCTTCCAAAGCTTCGAGCCTCACCTCTACACGCGTAGGTGCGGCATGCTTCAAAGCATTATTAAGTGCCTCGTGTGCGAGATAATATAACGCCGCCTCACACTCAGAATCAGCCTCAAATTCCTCATCAACAACCAATCGAGCATCAATGCCAGCACGTCGCTCAACCGCATCCAATCTACCGTGCAGAGCTGCAACCAAGCCCACTTTCTCCAGTGCTAAAGGACGCAGTTCATAGACCAGCAAGCGCATCTCTTTTAATGCTTTTTGTGTGATCTGGCCAAGACGTTGGAATGTCGTGCGCGCCTGCACCACATCACCGCCTTCCACCAGACGCTGGCCTGCCTCCGCGAACAGTGTAGAACTGTATATCGACTGCGTCACCGAATCATGCAGGTCACGCGCCAGACGATCTCGTTCCTCTCGGACAGCTGCTTTTGCAGCCGCATCGGCTAGCGCTTGTTCCGCTCGTTGACGTTCAATCATTGCTTGCTGGAGCTCGAGGTTCATTTCACTTAATTCCTCTGTGCGTGCTTCGACCTCTTGCTCCAACTCACGCTCGCGGGCTTCTAGATTCCGCACTCGCAGGCGAAAGGCGCCGTAACCCACCCCTACCATGGCAATGACGATCAGGCCAATAAACCACGGTGTTTGCCAGAAGGGCGGTTTAATCGTGATTTGTACGGAGGCACCGACATCATTCCATACACCATCGTTATTCGACCCGATTACTCGAAAAGTGTAATCCCCAGGACGAAGATCGGGGTAATCGGCATGACGGCGATTTCCGGCCTGGATCCAATCCGGGTCGAGCCCTACCATCTGATACGAATATTGGTTCTGATCGGGATCGGTGTAGTCCAACGCAGCAAAATCGAATGAGAGAAAGTTTTCATCATAACCAAGAGTCAGCTTCTCACCGACTAGCAGATCAGTAAGTAGTGGTTGATTGAACAGACTCACAACGGTAATGACAACCGGAGGCACTTGCGAATTGGCGACGATGTTCTCCGGGTAGAATGCATTGAAGCCATTGTCACCGCCAAAGAATAATTCGCCGTCAAAACCTTTGTAGTAAGCATTGCGCCAAAAGATGTTGCTCTGTAATCCATCCCTCACAGTGAAATTGTCGAATATCTCGCTTTGTGGATCGTAACGTGAGAGCCCACCATTAGTGCTCAACCAGAGGTATCCTTGATCATCCTCTAGCATCCCAGCTATCCGGTCGTCAGCTAGACCGTCGTCAACATGGTAACGAGTGAAATCGCCCTGCTCTTCATTGAATAAGTTCAACCCATCACCGGTCCCAAACCATAGCCTGCCGGATTGATCTTGCTGAATCGATTCGACGAAATCATCGCTCAGGCTGGCAGTATCCTCCGGGTCGTGGCGGAAATGCGTCCAAATTCCACTATCTGGTTCATAAACCCCTGCCCCATCACCCGAACTGCCCACCCATACACGCCCCAAGCCGTCCTCAAGGACCATGATCTTCCAGGCGTAACCCTCGTCGATCAGGAGAAATTCATCTCGGTCGAGGTCGAACTCAAAAAAGCCATCCTTAGTCGCCAGCCAAAAACGATCCAATGGACCCCGATGCATCCACATCACAACCGGTCCGCCATAATGCACAAATCCATCAATGGAGGGGTCGTAACGTTCGAAACCTCCCTCAGTGCCAACCCATAAAGACCCGCTCTGGTCGACGTAAACCGACCGAACAGTGTCGTTGATTAAGCTGTCAGGGTCGGCGGGATCATGGCTGTAATTGCGCCATGTACCATCAGTCTGGTCCCAGCGATCCAGTCCCGAGAAAGTGCCGAACCAGATTGTGTCACCATCGCCTGTGATCGAGGTAACCAGTGCGCTACTCAGACTGTTCGGATCTTCCAGCAGTGGTCGGTAGTGACCAAAGCGATCTGCACCACCGGTGAGCATGTTCACACCTCCACCGACACCATTGCCGACCCAAATAATGCCCGAGTGATCCTGATAGATCGAGAGTACGAGGTTGAGACTAAGGCTGTAAGGATCAGCTGGATCGTGGGTGTAGTGCGTGAAGGTTCCATTTAACGGGTTGTAGCGATCAAGCCCATTTTGGTATGTACCAATCCATAGCATGCCGTCTCTTCCAACAAACAACACACTTACGTAGTCATTAGCCGGCGAGTCGTCGTCTTCATCGTCATGAGGTAAATAACGCACATGTTGACCAACCTCATCCCAACGCCCCAATCCCCCGCCCCAGGTTCCTAACCAAAGCTGACCAATGGCATCAATCGCTAACTCGTGAGTGGGGTGCTCAAGTGGGATGACCATGAGTTTGCCAGTAGACGGATCGTATCTTCCCAGTCCATTCTCAGGGCTCGCAGCCCATATCCGCCCTTCCTCATCAAGGACGACGGATGTGACATCCTCTACCGCCCAGATAACCTCTATCTCACTAGTATCCCTATCAAAACGCATTAGACCAGGATCTTTCGAGCCCAACCAGAGATCTCCATCGAAGTCCTCAGTGATCGAGTAGATGTGAGAGGAAACTTCGTAATGCATGAAACTCCCACTACGACGATCAAAGCGCTCCAACCAACCTTCCTGGGTACCGACCCAAAGCGTTCCGCTTGAATCTTCGTAGAGCGACTCGATGAAGTTATCCCGAAGCGACCCTTCATCGTCGGAGTCATAGCGATAAGTAATGAGCCGATGGCCGTTATATTTATTGAGCCCATTCTGTGTGCCAAACCACATGAAACCCATATGGTCCTGTAAGATAACGGCAACTTCGCTATGTGCCAAACCATCTTCAACTGAGAGATGCTCGAAGCGCGCTGAAGGCTGGGGCAAAGCGGTGGATGGACGAGGCGGTGTTGTGGTGTATTCAATATCAGCCGTTTTGGGTATACCAGGTGGTTCTGGTGTGAAAGTAGTAGGGGCGCATGCTGATACCAGAAGTGCGAGGACCAGCATATTCCAGAATTTAATTATTGAGTGCTGTTGTGAGCGATGTTGACCCATTTACGGTTCCAGACAAGCGTGAAAACTATCGAATCAAAGGGACTATAGCATATCAATTATCGATGAATGGGTAAAGATGGGCCTTGACCCCGAACGCAACTTTAAGAAATCACGATTCACTCAAGAAGAGGTATAAAATGTGATCGTACCAATTATCAGCAATTGAAAGGTTAATCATGAAAACCTCGTACCAACAAATCGCTGAAGGTATTCTCTACACAGACCAATACCAACTCACGATGGCACAACTGTATTACCGGATGGGATTGCACGAAAAACAAGTTCAATTCGACCACTTCTTCCGCAATTATCCGGATTACGATCTCCACCAGGCAGGTTACTGCATTAACGCTGGGCTGGAATGGCTTCTTGACTGGATGGCAGAGGCACGATTCAGAGATCAGGATCTCGAGTATTTGAGGGATCGGAAGGGTCAAACCGGGAACGCAATCTTTTCTGAGGATTTCATCCAATGGCTGAAGAAGAACGGCACATTCGACGGTATCCACATGAAAGCGGTCCCCGAGGGACGAGTAGTCCATCCGAATATTCCACTGACAGTGATCCGGGGCCCTCTGGCCATGGCCCAGATTCTGGAGAGTCCGCTCCTCAATCAACTGAATTATCAGACCCTGATCGCTACAAAGGCATCGCGTATTCGTGATTGCGGCACCAATCAGTTGTTGTTGGAATTCGGTTTACGGCGCGCACAGGATCGGGGCGCCAACGCAGGGGCTCGTGCGGCATTAATCGGAGGAGCCGATTTCAGCTCCAACGTTGGCATCTCCCATGTGTTGGGATACCCTCCTCAAGGGACACACGCTCATAGCATGGTCCAGGTAATGATAGCTCTCGGCGGTAGCGAACTCGATGCCTTTCGTACCTATGCTGAGATCTATCCTGATGACTGCCTGCTGTTGGTCGATACCATTAATACGCTTGAGAGTGGCATTCCCAACGCCATTAAGGTTTTCGAGGAGTTGAAGCGTAAAGGACACCACGCAATCGGCATCCGTTTGGATTCCGGCGACCTGGCGCACCTCAGCATTCAGGCGGCCAAGATGCTGAACGAGGCCGGTTTCAAAGGAACAAGGATCGTGCTCTCGAACCAGCTTGACGAACTTGTCATCTGGCAAATCCTCAGCCAAATTCGGAAGGAGGCCCCACGGTATGGTCTTGATGCAGAGAAACTCATCAATCGATTGGTGTATGGCGTTGGAACTAGGTTGATCACCTCGGGAGGTAGTCCCGCTTTAGACGGTGTCTACAAGTTAACGGCCGTACGAGATGCAGGAAAGTGGAAACCAGCCATCAAGATCTCTGAGTCATTGGACAAGATCCCTAACCCAGGACATAAAAATGTTTGGCGAATCTATGATCTGAGGGATAAGGCCACAGCGGACCTGATTGGCATCGAGGATGAGGATCTTCATCATATGGATCCTCTGACCCTCCACCATCCCATTGTACACACTACATATCGCTCGCTGGGGCAAAACCAGATCTCACACATCGAACCACTCCTGGTTGATGTGCTTGATGAGGGAAAATTAGTCTATGACCTACCCTCAATCGATGAAATGCGAGTGAGGCGAATTGCTGATTTGGAACGTTTGGATCCGGGCGTGCGTAGAATTATGAATCCCCATATCTACCATGTCTCGCTCACACCCAAATTGTGGGAGCTCAAGCAATCATTGATCAATTCTTCGTCCGAGGACAATCCCACAATTGAACGAAAAAAGAGCATTTAAGCGATGGGGTCAGTGGAGCGAACCATTTTCACACCCTGTGACCTAAAGCCTTCTAAAGTCTCGTTCGCGAGTAGTTCAAAATCGATCTCTGGGTGGTAGACGGAGGAAGTGCAGTCGGTGAGCAAGTGGAACCTTCCTAATTCCTCTGGTTGATCTCCATAACGACTCACGATAGAAGTGAGGGTCTCAAGGACACAATGACTCTTAGCTTGCCCCGCGATAAACACTGTATCGAATTCCAGTAATCGGTTGAGCAAGCCCTCATTGAGCACCCCGCGTGGGTCCTCAGGAACTTTGATTTCCGGCTCCAAGATTGAATAGAATTCTGTCTTCGCGATGGTCCCTTTGACCACAAATTCCGGCGCTGCTTGCCTAGCTGCAGCATGAAAAGCTATTGCCTCGTATAAGGCTGGGGTGAGTGCATGTCCCGGCGTGCCGATCATCGTATGGTAGGGCCAGATCATCAGTTCTTTTTTCGCACCATCTTGAAGATGTCTTATATATTCAACGGACCAAACCTTTTCGAAGAGCGGTACCCATTTGCTACTTTCCACATCTTCGAGTGTGATCGCAGTGAACGGCTCAGGTGGATTTCCAAGCCCATCAGCCCACCAGGTCGGAAAGAAAATATGGATAGGATTATGGCTGTCCAATGAGGCAGTGATGGCTGATACTCGATCTACATTATTGAAAAGCCATTCAATCGTCCGCTGGGTATCTTCCACTGCACCCGGCACGCCTAGTGCCCCATCTTCGTGGATAAAATCAACCTGTCCATCGACTATCAAGAGCAACACACGGTGATCGTCCTGGTCTGCCGGACTTAGGCGAGCCCTTATTCCTTCCGCAACTGCAGCCGCGACATCAGGCTGATAAAGCGTCCCTACTTGTTCTGGTTTGTAGAAATCTGGATAGTTCATGATCTTAATCCCTCATCAGCTTCCCATGACAAGTGCATATTTCACGATCCATTTTCCATTATAAACATTCACACATAAGAGTGGGCGCTTTCATCCTGTGCGATGTCATCAAGTGACACTGTTTGAACCATTCACGAGATTAATGGTTGGAATGAGAGGCATAAACACGTTAGGAGGTTGAAGTGTGTTTACTTTCATTTAAAAAAGGCTTCTGCATTGTCCACCGAAAGAGACCACCCATAAACCTGGGATAATCCGGATCTATGATCAAGTCTCGCATACCGAATCATCCGTTTTGCACATTGAGGATTGAAGTGGATGAAAAAAGCGCCCTCAAGGGCGCTTCATCACTGCAGATTACTGTAAAATGCTCCTTTATCGATCAAGAATGATCCGATAGTAAATCGTATAATCGCCGCTATCACTTGTTACTGCGAACTCCTGAGTATCCTTCCAACTACCTATTTCCACATAGCCATTATTTTCTAATATTGGGTACAAGGATCCATCTGGGCTGTTATAAACTGCTAATCTTCCACAAACATCCACAGCATTAAGTGGCCCGTCATTTTCCTTTCCCCACATCTTTATAAGCAGAGGATCATTATCCTCAAGGGCCGGGGAGAAGAATAAGTTGTTAATATCATGATATCCTGTTCCCCATGTATAACTTATGCTAGTTTCTAGTGGAATTTCCCACACCCCAGCATGAATTCTGGTAACCTCGAAGTAGAGTACCCATTCTCCTTTCGAATTGGCGTCATGGTCATTGTGTATATGTATCCCGTAAAACTGAACCGATTGAAACCTTACGGAACTGAGGCGATATTCGTTATTGTTCTCATTGGACTCTGGGACAGTATTAAACGGATCCACTTCAAGGGCAACCTCGCCACCCCATAGGCCAACTTCATCTGGCTGAATATCCAGGATAATTAGCGAACTGCTTTTAGCCTCAATTTTGGGAACCTCCATCAAACCGGTCTGGCCGTCTGAATCCCGTAGGATGCTAAGGTATGAGGCCTCAGCACGTGCACAACCGCTATTTTTTACCTGGATTTGCAATACGTTGTTATCCCAATCGGTTACGGCAGATTCAATGGTCAGATCTGGACTTCCTGCGGACCAATTGATCGTTTCATTGAATGCTTCCACATAAAAGGGCTGGTCATTCAAATCCATCATGGATATCAGAACCTCATCGGTCGTGAAGGTTTCAACGCCATGATACTGAGCGATAATCTGTACCGTTCCTGGGCCATGGATGATCGTAGGGCGCGTCGAGAGTATTCCGGGAACCACCTGCCCCTCGCTTAAGAACCGAGCTCCTATGAATGCAAATCCAGGCGGGGAACCATTGTCATATTTGACAAAAAGCTTTTGCCCAGCTCCATCACAAGTCGGCTGAGAGGAGATATGCTCGATATCATTCGCCATGTCGCATACTGGGCCCTGATAGTAGAGGAAGTTGCTCGGTGGAGACTCAACCGTCTCATGGTAAGCTACGACATGGTATCGATACTCTTCCGCGCAAGGGGGCACCGTCCACCAGGGTTCCATTGGAAAGAGACGCGCGGTTGCGGACACGTTGCCTACCAAAGCATCGTTCCGATAAATCCTGAAGCCATCGATCTCGTCCGGGGCACCATCCCATAGCCAGTGAAGATGATCTTGCTGATTTAAACTTATCTGATGAAGCTGTGTAGGCGCTTCCAAGTCCGAGCCCTCGGGGTTAATACGGTAAGAGATTGTAAAACCTTCCCCTCCCGACCCTGATGCTTGGATGACTTGGCCATTCCAGTCCTCCGGGGGATGCGTCATCTCCAGCAGGCCTAGATTCGCGATCTCGTTATTACTTCGAACACCATGACATGATAACTGGATTTCAAGCGGTTGATCTACGAATACAGTCACGACGACGCTGTTATCACCGCCCAGGTATTCCTCAATATCCCAATGGAATTGGCTTGAGGTATCAAAGTAACCAGTGGCTGGAACCCTTTCAGTAGGGTAAGAGGCCAAGCTTGCGTAGCAGTACACGCCGCTGTAGAGCTGTTCAACCTCGAAATCCAAACCTTCAACTTCAACAAATGTGTAGAGAGGTGCCGGTGTGAAAATGTCTAACAACCCTTGGAGAACAAGACCTCCGAACTGTGGTGGAGGCTCAGGAGCTGGTTCGGATTGAGGTGGTTCGATTGGCAGACCTTCAGGTCCTCCTCCAGGTCCACCTCCCTGTGGCTCGTCGGCCACCGTAATTGCATCTGGTTCCCCAACTTCCAAGCCACCCATCGGAGGAAGCATTTCGTCCTCTTCCAGAACAGGCGAAGCAGCTTCTTCGGGTTTTTCTACGACACTGACATCGACTGCAGCCTCTCCATAACTGCCGACGTCATTATAGGCTCGTACGATTAGCCGGTAACTACCTGGGGAGTTTACTTGCCAGCCTTGGGACAATGAGAAACTATGGTCCTTTTCTGACAGCGACGTCTGCTCAACGAGCGTCAGGATCTCTTCCCTTACCGACCAAAGCTCTACTTTATGAATGGTATGGGTTTCGTCACGCACGGAGGAATGCACTGCCACCAGTTTCCCTGCTGGAACTTGTGCTCCGTGTTCAGGAGAATGAATGATAACCATAGGCGCGGATTCTGCACTGGGAAGTGAAAAGAACAAGGTATATATTCCACCAAGAACCACAATGACAACAAACACGATACCAGCAATAAGCAGCATCCTTAAAACAACTTGCTTCACCATGTTTGCACCCTCACAATCTACGTTTGATACCGCAGTCAAATGTTTCTTCTAAATTGCCTCGATTTTTTCCTTGGCGAATTTACCTAGTAGCTTATGAAACCGGTAGGATTCGCCAGGAAGTAAACGCCCTTACCGCCTTAACTATCCTCCAGAACAATCGCAATATGGATCTCCACCTGTCAACGGCCTCCTCCATGTGCCATCTGCCTGGATACATTGTTCTTCAGTAAGATCAGTGCGGCAGGCGATCTGTGTCGGAGTTGGAGTGGGTAGAGGTGGAGATGCTCTGACAGGGAGTAGTTCAGGATCAACATCGGTTTCTATGACCGAGCCAGAAACCCAACAATAGATATTAAATTGAAGATCATGGATGTACCACCAGAGAGGTATCCCGGGTTCAGACCTAGCAACAAGTTCAACAACATGACCAGCCTCAAAAGCTGTCACATTTTCATAGGCAGTCCCCGGCCCTTTCCTGCAGAACGCATTGGATCCAAACATACCGCTAAACGAAACCAATGTAGCCGTTGGCGTTACCGTTGGTGTTGCAGTCGAGGTTGGTGTGGCAGTGGGAGTGGGAGGAGTCAGTTGCGCTTGGAGTTGATTGTTGTCCTCGTCGACCTCCTCTATCAAATCTCCAGCATCGATAACACATGTGACTGGTTGAGACCAGTCAGGTACAGGGGAAATGGGGGCTGTTGTGAATGAGCGGGTATCACCCGCATCCACGGTATCACCCGTTCCCACATTCGTGTGTGCTAGCTGTGTGCTCGCTTCTATGGAGGGACCAATGAGTATATCTAACCAGAAATTACGCCCTTCCGGCAAGACGGCTGCACCCAGGTTTGCGAAATCACAGCGGACACGATCCTCTCCAACCAAACTTAGATCCGTGACTGCTAAGTCAGGCTTAAACAGATCGATCACATCCAGAACAGACACATCCACATAAGATGTGCTTTGTGTAATTCCCTCATTATCGGTGACCGACACTTCGATTGTGTACTTCCCGGGCAAATCCGGAATCCATTCATGACCGACTTCTGCTACAGGGCTCATCGGCCCTAGTGACGTGTTCCGTTTTACGGGCTGACCATTGATGCTGATCAATACCTCTTCAATTTCCCCGTTTGCATAGATATGGGATGTGATGCGGATTGGAGTCCCTGGCGCGTATTCACTCCCCTGAAGTGGAGTGTCAATCCAGATGCGGAAGGTGTTCTCACTTTGTTCTGAGCAAGATGATATCCACGGTAGTGAGGTGATCAACAGAGCAAGTACGGCAATTCTGAACCGACGCATGTGGTACTTCATAAATACCTCCCCACTTTCCTCAAAGTTCCTTCAATTAACTTGTTAAAGCCTAAAAATTGAACGGCATCAAAGGTATATTGTAGTCATCCGCGTTTTTGGTGCCATTGCATGAATTGTCAAGAGTAAATATCAAAGAATTGTTACTTTTCGAATTCGTCGCATTGTTGCTAATGATGAAAAGCGCCCTCACGGGCGCTTCATACTCAGGTAGCAGAGTTGGGACTCGGGCTGAACTGTGATCAGCTTGCCAAGATCTCTATGTTAAGAACTGCCAGGGGAGCATGCTTCATAAACTTACTCATTTTATGAATGCTGCTAAACTTGGAATTGCATTATTCATGTTTTTTACATCCCCAGCAATGTATTGAAATTATATTTTTTCCATTTATTTCTTAATGTAATGTCCTTCTACTTCCTCATTCCTCGTCCAGAACAAGTTCAATATTGCGATGGATTCGATCAGTCAATTAATTGACATACTGAAAACCAATCCTAACTAAAGATTCTAAAATACTGATCTTGCCTACCTAATTAATTTCATCCTCCCCCTCAGCTGCCTCCATAATTGGGGCGTTCGTTGTTACAGTGTCTTCATATCTAAAACAGCTTTAGCCATCCACACCCAATTGGTTCGCCACCCATCCCAAGTCTAATTCTTCCAACTTGGAGCGGGATGGAATCCCGGTTTCGACATCCCAGCCGCACATCTCGAAGTAGGTATCCAGCGCGGAATCCACTTCATTACGCTCAAGCTTCCAACCATCACTCACGCCACCTTTGAGCGGCTTGAAGATTTTGTTGGGTAGTACATCGTCCTTACGATCAAGCCCCTCACGGGCATTGAATGCCCGCATCATATTCAGACGCCGCTCCCCCAGCTTCTGTAATTCATCAAAGCTCACATCTTCCCAACCTGTTACGGCCCGTACAAGCTCAACCATATCGGCAGGACCATACAATTGCCAGGCAGGACCAAAGACAAACTGGCAAAGATTGAGGCTGTCCATGGTGCTGTACATGTGCTGCGAAGCGAGAGTAAAGCGTATCTTCTCGTCAGTTAACGAATGGGGTTCTTGTGCTTCGCTGAAACCTAAGACTGCCATCCGGTCTGTATAATACTCGAAATCATCTTCGATAGCGGGATCGTGTTCGTGGGATTGGTGGTCCGCGCCGAATGGGTTCGAAGCGTAGATAATCGCAAGGGAACGTTTGACTCGCGGCATGTGGGCTGGTGCTTCCTGCCCTTTGCAGGTGATCAGAAACTCCTCTGAGCCGCGTCCAATTCTCTTTGCCGAACGCTCAGAGCCTTCGGCCAAAATATCCCCAAATCCATCGCGCTTGGCGATTTTCTCCGTCAGTTTGACCATTGATTCGGCATTGCCCCATGTAAGGTCGAGACCATCGGTATCATCGAGGGTCAAAATTCCTTCATTGAAAGCTTCAAATGCCCAAGAGATGGTAGCCCCGCATGAGATGGTATCCATGCCGTACATGTTGCATATCTCATTGGCTTTGCAGATGGCGGGTAGGTTATCGATGCTGCAGTAATTTCCAAAAGTTGATGTTGTTTCATATTCTGGACCACCATAATGTGGATCGACCTTGTATGGACCTTCGGCAAGCTCGACTATGCGCTTGCAACGAACAGTGCAGGCGAAACAAGTATCTCGGCCAAGACGGTCCTGTTTGCCCTCACTTGCACCTCTCAAGACGGTATCGTACATGGTTGTGCCGTCGAGCGCCTCCCAACCCTCAAACACACCGCTGTTGTAGTTATATGAGGGAAGGGTGCCAGCCGTTTGGTTGGATCCGGTTGTCTCAGCCGTGCCATATTTTGCCAATCCAGCGATATCGGATTCCTCCAGGTTATCTGCGCCCCACTTAGCGAGTTTGCTGAGTTTAGCCTTGTTGGCCACGCTGGGACGGTTTTTACCACGTGCGACGACCGCCTTCAGGTTCTTGGATCCCATCACAGCCCCCATGCCCGTACGCCCATTGGCGCGGTTGGACATGCTGAAGATACCGGCAAAGAGCACACCGGTTTCTCCGGCGGGTCCAACTTGCAAAACTTCGACCTTTTCATCACTGAGTTCTTCTTTGATCATTGCTTCGGCTTCGCCGGTGATTTTCCCCCATAGGTGTGAGGCGTCGCGCAGTTCATACTCGCCATCGTGAATCCAGAGATAAACTGGCTTTTCCGCTTTTCCTTTAATGACAATTGCGTCGAATCCTGCAAATTTGAGTTCTGCAGGGAAGAAGCCCCCGCCTTGCGAGTCGCCAATCGCTCCGGTCAGTGGTGATTTGGCAGCCGCGGTCATACGGCTCTGGCCTGAAATGGCTGTACCTGTCAGGACGCTCAGCGCCAGTACCAGCATGTTTTCCGGGCTGAGTGGATCTACACCAAAGGGCAATTCCTTGAGCAAGTAATACATTGCCAACGCACTACCCCCCATGTATTTGCGATAAAACTGATCACCTGGCTCTTCGACCTGAAGCTTTCTCTCCGTGAGGTCAACATGCAATATTTTTCCGTTATATCCATGCGGCATACTCATCTCTCCTTCTACATGCGCTGCCGAGTTCGTTGGGCATGCTAACCACCGCTAATCGATGAAAATATCTTCACCACGTCACCCTCCCGTAATTGATAGGACACATCGGTAATGTGATCTCCATTCACACTGATAACCACCCTGCGATCTATGCTAAGGTGCTCTAGGAGATCGGCAAGCGTTGTGCCTTCGTCCAACTGTAGAACAGCTCGACCTTTTGCATCGCTGGGTAGCTTCTCTCTTAAGATCGAATAGAGTTGTATGTGGATTTCCAACGAGGCCTCGCTTACTCCTTGTCTCTTAGAATCTGACGGGAAGCATTCTTTCCGTTGATACCGGTCACCCCTCCTCCCGGACGGGTCGCCGCGCGACGTTCATCGTTATCCAAATCCTGCACGTTCACGGGCGTTCCAGCTCCCACAAAATAGGAGTGTCTCTTAAAATCTAATCCTTCTTGACCTCCCCTACTGTATAGGCTGATATCCCTCGGCAATGTGCTCATGGCTTCATACAAGAGATCTTCACTTGTACGGACCATTTGAGAGTTGTTATCGGTAATAAACCCAACTGCCTTCAGGATTGCCAATGTCTGACCATCAGGTACACAAAAACCCACTTCTGAGAGGATGTCAACCGATTCGCGATGAACCAGGTCCGCGATCTGTTCGGATGGTTGATTCCAATACATCATAACTCCAGGTAAGTCTATGTTTGCTCTGAAGCCTGGACCGTATGCTTCACGCGTGGAGGTTCAGCTTCCCCCCATCGGTACGATAGCTTATGCATCTTCAAGATCATGAAGGATTGTGTGTGTTCTACACCGGGAATTTGCTGCAGCTTATCGTTTAGAAATGACACGTAGTGTTCACGTTTCCTACAAAAAACCTCCGCTAACAAATCAAATTCGCCAGCGGCCTGGACCAAATAGGAGACTTCCGGCAGTCGAGAAACGGCTTCTGCCACCTCCTCAATCCTGTTGGCCTGTACGTTGATGCCTATAATGCTGGTTTCGTTCCATCCCAGCTTGTCTGGCTCAACGATGGCAACGATTTGCATTACCCCCGCATCGATTAATTTATTAACCCTACGCCTAACCGCCCCCTCTGAAATATCCAATTCTTCAGCGATCTTTGTGTAGGGTGCTCTGCCATTAAATTGCAGGTGTGAGATTATGGACCGATCGATATCATCTACCATAACATTATTGTAACGATATTCGTAATAATGTCAAAGATTCAGTGAGTTATTCGTCGAATTTCGATATCAAATTACCAAATACCGTAATTATAGCCAGAACGGCCATAGTGTGTCATTGACTTCAATTACTCTCCGACAATGACGCCTCATACCTCACCAGGGCCATGGTCAGACTTCCCAAACGCAAGCATACGGACCATGTCCACAGTACGTCTTATCATCCTATGACGCTGGGTGAGATCGAGCGCTGGCACGGCTCGATGAAGAACAGGGTTAGACTTCAGAACTATAACTCTCATTCGACCATTGCGAAGGCATTTACAGCCTTCGTGGATCACTACATCAACCTGCGGTACATTGAAGCGCTGGAAAACCTGACCCAACTGTTGTCGACTTTGGCCCCGAGATGTAGGTGAAAACTCGGAGAGATAGGATGAAACGAAAGACTCTGTAGGAGCGCTACAGGGATCATTCGCAACCAAAGGGAGGCAAACTCGTGCGTAGATCTGGCCCGGTAGATAATTGTATTGTCCTGCTATAAAACCTTCACTATAATTTCAGACAAACAATCACCAATGGATTCACCCACCAAAGCAAGACATGAAGCGTCCTACTCATTGGACACTTTTATGAAGCTCCTACCTAACTGCTGGAACCCTTTTTGGGGCAGCAGTTATCAATTCGATCCACTTAGATAGGTTATATCAAAGTTGCCTATTATGTCTGATACCAACGATACCTATAACCAGGCTGAGATATTAAGTACCCAACCGCCAATATTTACAACTGAAGAGGTAATAGAATTAGCCAGTGATTTGTATGGGCTTAGCGGCACTATCTCCCGACTCGAAAGCGAGCGGGACCAGAACTTCCGGATCGATACTCCAAGCGGTGATCAGTTCGTTTTAAAAATCGCTAACAGCGCCGTGGACCCGGCGGTTCTCATGATGCAGATTGAAGCCCTGGCTCACATCGCGATGGTTGATCCCGAGCTGCCTGTGCCGAGAGTTCGTTACTCCCAAAAGGAATCTGCCCTAGAAACGATCCAGGCCAAAGACGGACGATCCCACTTTGTTCACGTACTGACCTACATGCCAGGACGTTATCCACCAGAGGGGGCGGCCAACCTCCTCTTCCGCCCATTGGGAACCTGCTTGGCGCGCCTTGTCCTAGCACTGCGCGGTTTCTACCATCCTGCCGCAAATTACGAACTCCTATGGGACTTGAAGCAAGCTGCGCAGCTTAGAGATTATTTGCGCCATGTGCCAGACCCGGGTCACCGTCAACTAGCTGGCTACTTCCTAGACCGATTCGAACGGGAGGTACTCCCTGAGATCCCTAAACTACGGAGCCAGATCATTCATAATGATTTTGCTCCAAATAATTTGGTGGTGGCAGAGGATGATCCTGGGGTAATCGTCGGCATCCTCGACTTTGGAGACATGATCCATTCACCCCTTGTTATGGATCTAGCCACCCCAATCGCTCATATGTTTCGCGGGCAGGACGACCCTCTTGAAATTGGCGAAGAGATCATCTCGGCTTACCATGAAATTTTACCGCTCGAGCCACTCGAACTATCTCTCCTGTATGATTTGATCGCAACCCGTTTGACGATGTTGAATGTGATTGCTTCATGGCGGGTGAATCTTTTCCCGGACAACCACGAATACATAGCAGGATATGTCGACCGTGTATGGGAGGAATTGGCGGTGTGGCGCACCATGGATCCATCAGAGGTCACCAGGCGATATTTCAGGGCTTGCGGGTTATGGGAAAGCAAAGGTCTGATCCCATCCAAAGAGGTTTCGAAAGAGACCCGATCTGCTCTACTTGAACGGCGAACCCGTTTTTTGGGCCCCAGCGCTTACTTATTCTACGAAAATCCACTCCATCTTGTTCGTGGCGAAGGTGTGTGGTTATACGATGATGAGGGGGACCGTTACCTGGATGTTTATAACAATGTCCCCCATGTAGGGCATTGCCACCCGCACGTCGTGAAAGCGATCTCCCACCAGACTCGGACATTGAATATCAGTACACGCTATTTGCATGGTTTGATCCTCGAACTAGCAGATCGGATAACTAAAAGGTTGCCAGAGCCACTAAGCATATGCACTTTCGTGTGTACTGGTACGGAGGCCAACGAGCTTGCCTGGCGGATGGCGAAACTTGTTTCGGGAAGTGACGGCGCCCTGATCACCGGGCACTCTTACCATGGGAATAGCGATGCCATTATCGGGTTCAGCAGCGAAGAAGTTCCCAAAGAGAGATTGCCAGCCCACGTGGCAACCATTCACGCACCACTTTCCAACAACACATTCCGCGAACCGGATTCTGGCATTCATGAAGCCATTAACACCTTGACTGAACGGGACCACCGACCGGCGATGCTGATCCTGGACCCGGGTTTCACCAGTGACGGCATTTTCACACCACCAAGTGGGTATCTCCGCACCCTGTACGAAGAGACCCACCGCGCGGGTGGGTTGTGTGTTTCGGATGAAGTTCAGGCTGGGTTTGGACGTCTCGGGCAACATTTCTGGGGTTTCGAATTCGACGATGTCGTGCCAGACATCGTGACGATGGGAAAACCCATGGGGAATGGACACCCCCTCGCAGCGGTCGTGACCCGCTCAGAAATTGCCGAAGCCCTGGCTGCTGATACCGGCTACTTCAATACCTTTGGCGGTAATCCAGTCTCTTGTGCCGCTGGATTGGCTGTCCTGGATGTCATCGAGGTTGAAGGCCTTCAGCACAATGCTCTTGTGATTGGAAATTACCTCAGGGAAAGACTTTTAGGACTGCGCAATAACTACTTCGTCTTGGGGGAACCCCACGGAGCGGGATTGCTCTTGGGTGTCGATGTGCTCAAACCCGATGGTTCCCCAGACTCAGACCTGGCAAGCCGGGTAATGAACCATATGCGTCAGAATGGGGTACTGATCGGCACCACTGGGCCCAACTCCAATGTTCTCAAGATCCGCCCTCCGATTGTTTTTAACCAGGAACATGCCGAACTCTTGCTGGCTTCACTGGCGAACGCACTCAAAGAATGCGTTTAAAAATAGGAACTTATTCGTATTAAAACCTTAAAGGTACTCTCTTCGAGATGTATTGCCCCTAAATAGGTTTTTCTTAAAGCACAGAGGGACTGTAGTTCGGAACATATTCAATACAGCCCACTCTAGACCACACAATTCACAATTCAAGGATCCGTGAGCACTGTGATAATGATTTTCGTTAACTAGGTTCACATCTCTGAGGCCTCTGGAGCCATTCGACACTGCTAAGATATCGGCTTACCGATGATAAAGATCATCAGCGACGGTATCACCAATCAGGACAAAATGAAAACAAAATTCTGCTGGAGTAGGATTGGACCTGTCATTTTCGGTTTTGAACCAAGGACCTGGTGGTTACGAACCTGAAGCCCAATTGGGCCCCCAACCCTGTGAAATTTTCCGAGACTTCTTTATAACGAAGAGGATTTGATCGGACAGACCTATATTCCCGGGAGCCTTCGTTTGAATCCTAAAATGCACTCCTTGAATGCTGATTGGTACGAAAAGAAGCGCCCTCTCGGACGCTTCGATCTCAGGTAGCGGGACTCAGATTCTGGTCGAACCGTATGGGCGTTTCACTTCAGTGCTCTGGGTTCATCCAACGGACTTCTGCACTCGCACGATAACTATACCGGATTGCATGTCCCCGGATTTAAAGGCCTGAGGAATGTAACGGAAAATCTTCGAAGGGATTCATATCGAACCAGATCTCATTGTGGAATCACAAGAAACATTATGCTATAGTATTAGTGTCTTGTTATATAAAACTCTGTCCCATAGAATAAGACATCTTTTCTTTTCTTGAAAAGTCGAACCGGGAGGATCTCAAATGTCTGAAACTTACAGTCTTTCAGAGTCAGCCATAAAAATCATTCAGGATCGCCGTAGCATTCGTGATTACACGGAAGAGCCAGTCGCCGAAAGTGATCTTGACCTCATTATTGAGGCTGGAAGGCAGGCACCCTCAGGGGAAAATGCACAGCCTTGGCGGTTTATCATTGTTCGTGATGCTGACACGCGCAACCAATTAGGAGCTATCGCTGGAGGAGGTAGCGGCCGCCGCTTTACTGCGGAGTATGTAACCAAAAAGATGCAGGAGCGTTTCACTACCTTGGAAGATGAGGAAAAGAAGAAAGCAATCTTCGAAAAGCTGACCTCCGGCAGGGTCTCGACATTCCTGGCGAAGGCTCCATTGAATATTGTGGTTTGTGGTAAGAAAGATGTCTGGGACCTCCCATACGATACCTCGGCAGCGATTGAGAACATGCTCTTGATGGTCACCGCACTGGACCTGGGTGCATGCTGGGTCATCGCACCATGCATCGACATCCGCGACGAAGAACGTTTGAAGGTCTTATTTGATATCCCTGAGGGATTCAAAGTGATCAGTATTATCGCAATTGGCCACCCAACACGACCGCACAAACCTCGTCCCCGAAAGGAGCGGCATGAGTTGGTCTTCGACGAGAAGTGGGGAACTCCCTACTATGAGGAAAAATCATGAAGAAGAACGCAATTCCAAAGGATTACGCCAACAACGTGATTTATGACCTTCAGAAGGCATTTTGGGATGAACGGGGCAGAGGTGCTCGCTTTCGGACGACAACTGTAGGGCGAGAATATTTCCTTGAAAAATGCCTTTCCTTGATCCAATCTGCAGAACTAGATCACATTATTCAGACCATTAACGAGGTCTTAAAGGACGAGAACATTGCTGAGGCAGCATCGTACTCGATGGAAGATCGCCTGCTCCGGGTTCAGGTCGAGGGATGTATCCATCTACAGGTCGAGGAAAAGCTAATTGCCCACGGAGTGGAACCATTCACGTGTGTTCCGGCCAATCTCTTCGCACTGGCTATCGAGGAAAAACTTGACCGGCCCGTTGAACTTGCTGAGGTAAAGTTGGAGGACGAAGCTTGCAACATCCTACTCGTCCTTTTTGATGAACGGCCGTCTCTTAAGTAGGAGGCGAGTATGACAAAGGTGACAAACTTGGCAGAAGCTGTCGCTTCTGTTACTCCGGGGTCGCATGTCGCCCTGTCCGGGTTCGCAACAGCACGCTGTCCCATGGCCTTTGTACACGAAGTAATCCGCCAAGGGATTAAAGGACTAACAGTGTCTCAATGCGTTGCGGGCATCGATGCAGATTTCCTGGTTGGCGCTGGCGCGGTCGAAAAGGTCATTAATGGTGGGGGATCACGTGGTCGCTCCGGCCAACATTCATGCATCGTTCGAGCCCATGAAGAAGGGAAAATTGACTCGGTTGAATCGAGCAGTCTTTCCATGGTGTTCCGCTACCTGGCAGGTGCGCTTGGCCTGCCATTCATTCCTATCCGATCATTAAGTGGTTCGGATATCCTGAAACGATTGGAGCTGATCTCCCCACCTGTCGTTAGCCGCCTAACTGATCCATTCAGCGGCGAGGAGTGGCTTGTCTTGAAGCCGCTAATTCCCGATGTCGCGGTTGTGCAAGTTCCCTACGCCGACGCAGAAGGGAACGCGTGGATCCTTGGTGCGATTTGGGATAACGAGGTACAAGCCAAATCAAGTAACAGGACAATCATTATCACGGAGCGATTGGTCTCCACCGAAGCGATACGACGTGATCCTGGTAGGACAGTGATCCCCGGTTTCCGGGTATCCCATGTGGTTCACCTGCCATTCTCGGCTCATCCTACGTCGGTCTATGACCTCTACGATTTCGATGCGAAGCACATCCAACTCTACGCGAAGGCATCAAAGACGCCAGAGGGGTTCAATGAATACCTCGATGAATATGTCTACAGCGTGGATGATCATTGGGATTACTTGAACTTACTCGGTGGCACGGAGTATCTGAATGATCTGATCGCTGATCCGGTTTTGGGATATTAAGCAAGAAGGAGATATCTCATGGCAAGTGCTCTTGAATATTCGTCCTTTGAGCTAATGGCGGCTGCAGGCGCCCGTGAGTTGAAAGATGGTGAGATTGTAGCTGTCGGCTTAGGACTCCCAGTCGTTGCCTGCTTCCTCGCCAAACGCACGCATGCTCCTAACATTTCTATCATTCTTGAACTGGGTGTAATCGATCCAGAACCTATTGAAATCGGGGCTGGCCTTTCAGATCCACGCTTCTGGTACCGTGCGAAAGCGTTGACTAGCTTCGTCGATACGTTGGGGATGGTTCTGCATCGGGGCTTAGTGGATGTCGGCTTCCTCGGAGGGCTCGAGGTGGACGCATACGGTAACTTAAACACTACCCTGCTTGGCGACCCAGACGGGAATTTCCGTCGTTTCACCGGAAGTGGAGGGGGTAACGATCTCGCTTCCAGCGCCCATCGCACTGTCATCATTATCCGGCACGAAGCCCGTAAACTTAACGAAGCAATTTCATTCATCACGAGCCCGGGGTACCTGCGCGGTAGAGGGGATCGCGAGAAAGTAGGTCTGATCGGAGGACCCAGTGTCGTCATCACTGATAAGGCAGTATTTGACTTTGATGAAGAGAGTCGGCGGATGCGAGTGAGATCAATCCACCCCGACACAACCATCGAAGATGTCATGGCCAACATGTCCTTCAAACCTATCGTGCCTGATAGTATCCAACAAACCCAGCCTCCCACAGCAGAGGATGTACGGATTATTCACGAAGAGATCGATCCTGATGGAATGTACCGGAGTTAGATAATTCAACTGTGATGCGGATAAACTAGTAGAGGTTGGGATCATGCCATATATCGTGACTGCAGAATGTATTAATTGTGGTGCTTGCGTGGTAGGGTGTGAGAGTGAGGCAATTACCGAGGGTGACACGCAATCTCATATCGATATCACTATTTGTATCGAATGTGGTACCTGTGAACTCAATTGTCCAGAATCCGCGATCATTTATGTTGATGATGCTGAGTACGAGCAGATAATCTCATCTCAACAAGAAGCATAATCTTAACCGACAATTGGTCTAACTCTATGGGAGTGTATTACACACGATAGTTTAAAACCATGAAAAACCCTTCTGATTACAACGTACGAGCAGTTGAACGGGCGGTTAGAATCCTGGCGTGTTTTGACAATGAAAATCCTACATTGGGGTTATCGGAAATCGCTCAGGCTGTGGATTTGCATAAGTCAACCACTCACCGGATCGTGACGACCCTCCTAAATCACGGTTTCCTTGAACGCGCTAGTGATGGCCGAAGATACTGCCTGGGGATTCGACTTGCTAATCTAGGTTTCCGTGTGATTGAACGGATGGATATTCGCCGAGAAGCCATTCCGGTGATGACAAGGTTGAGAGACCACTGGGGCGAGACGTGTGATCTCAGTATTTTTGATGACAACCATGTTTTATACATCGAGGTCATGCACAGTAATCATGCACTCACAATTGCAGCTGCTGTTGGGCAGCACCTCCCCGCGCACTGCACAGCGAGTGGAAAATTGTTCTTGGCTAACATAAATTCCCAAGATCTGGATTCTTTCCTAGAAAGACCTCTTCATGCTTACACTAAGAACACAATTACCTCACCAAATGAATTGCGCAGTCAGCTCCAGCAGATCAGGGAAAAGGGATTCAGTGTCGATCAGGAAGAATACGAAGCAGGAATCTGTGCCGTATCCGCCCCGATCCGAGATCAATCCGGGGCTATGGTGGCAGCGTTGAGTATACCCAGCCCGACTAGCCGAATGACATCCGAGCGCATCACCGAGATATCAGTCGCGTTGATCGAAGCTTCTCGATCCATTTCACGCCGTCTGGGATGGCAAGGTTAATCCTATAACTCTGTATCCCCTTAAAACACCACCCATTAAATCATCCATTCATCCTTAAAATTTTTACTTGCCCATCATTGACCAACTTTCCAGTCCAGTTTAATTCCAAGTTCTCCAGCTAGTTGATCAAGTTTTTGTTGAAGATTCTGTGGAACCGGAATACCATGCTCCAACCGCTCCTGCTTTGTGAGAAACTCAATTTCACCAGGAAGGTAGATGCGCTCTACATCACGAGCGACCGGTGAATTGCGGATTTCCATGATCAAGTCTTGGATTCGCGCCTCGAACTCTCCAGGATCAGCAAATGCAGAAATATCGATGGCTTGAAAGATACAACCAGTCGCAACATCGTGAGTCGAATCATGCAATGAGACTATGTTGGGACCATACGCGGCGCCTGTGAGCACGCCTGAAAGGACATCCACGATCAAAGCTAAGCCATACCCTTTGGGCCCTCCGATCGGTAACAGGGTTCCTTTAATTGCCTCATGAGGATCTTCTGTAGGCTGTCCATCAGCGTTTAGGGCCCATCCTGGTGGGATCGGCTGATCCTGGCTGGCGGCAAAACGGATCTTCCCACGTGCGACCACTGAAGAAGCCATGTCCAGGACGATGTCAACAGGTCCCCCGGTTGGAATAGCCACACTGATCGGATTGGTTCCAAGCAAAGGAATTGTCCCACCCCAGGCTGCCATGCTGGGCGCTGCGTTCGCCGAGACCACGCCGATCATTTTCTTTGGCAACGCCAACATGGTATAGAACGCTGCAATCCCGAAATGACCAACGTTACGCACTGCAACCATACCTATGCCGTATTCAGCAGCTCGTTTTATCGCTTCCTCCATTGCATACACGCCCGCGATTTGACCAAAACCATGTTGCGCATCAAGCAACATGGTTGCCCCTCGTTGTCGAATGACCTTAAGCTCGGTTCGAGCGGTCATCGTCCCATTTTGTACTCTATGAATGTACGCGGGAAGCCTGAGCACACCGTGGGAACCAGTACCACGCAAATCTGCCTCAACTGTAATTTCAGCGATCAACGCGGCTTGTTCCTCTGGAACACCAGCTTGACGTAATAATTGCCTGCTAATTTGCGTTAGAACGTTCGCTGTGATCGTAGTTTGGACATCCGACATAATTGGTTTCTCCCAGATATTAACTCAGTCCGAATTCCGTTCGAGGCACATCTTGGATTAGGTAACCCGAAGCCTCGTCGGGCTTCATCAACAGCTATTTCAATCAGATAGGCCCGTGAACTTTTAAAGGTCTGGCTTTTCCGTCGCTGCGGTGGTGCTCACATCCTGCACCCCAGCTATGCTTCATCCCCAATTGGAACAATCCAAAACAGCCTTCACAATGGCATCATCATGTCGTTCATAGAGTTCAAAGGCGTGACCGGCATCCAGGATTGGTAATCTGTGTGTGACAAAGGTCTCAAGTTCTTCACGATGCTCAATGAAAAGATCACGAGCCTTCTGAAGATACTCGCTCCAGTTTGGTGTGACAGCTGCAACCAAATGTAGGTTCTTCCGGAAGAAAGTCTCATATTCAATCACGTAAGCATCATGGTCTGGAACCCCAAAAGCAATAACGTTGCCATATTTCTGAACCAACTCAATGCAGTCATTCAGCGTATCCATCTGATGACCAACGGCTTCGATACATACTTCGGGTTCGTCCCAGGGAGACTTATTTTTTCTGGCAGTGTGTACCACCTCAATCCCTCGCATTGGAAAAGTCTGAGTGGCACCAAGCCTTTCAGCGATTCGACAACGGTATTCCAATGGATCAATACCTATAATGTCAGATGCTCCGCATTCCTTCAGCAGCCAGCAAAAGAGCAGCCCAATGGACCCTAACCCTACAATTGCAAATGAGCGACCCGTGATTGATCCAATCCGATCAAGGGCATTCATGACAGTTGAAAGGGGTTGGATAATGGAGCAGGTATCACAACCTGCCAAAGTTGCTGGTAAGCGGACTGCCCTCGTCGCCTCAGCTATGAAGTACTCTGCTAGACCCTGGTCATTCTCTGGCTTGGCGACAACCATGTCACCAACATTAAAGTGCTTTGAGGTGCTCTCGATTACGACTCCAACACATTCGTGAATCGGCTCCCCTGGATCCAAAGGGTAGTGCAGGAATCGCTTACTCCCCGTAAATTTCGGAATGTCGCTGCCACACATCGAAACCCAACTTGTTTTGATCAGGAGCCGGTCATTCTGCGAGGACGCGAAATCCGGAGTAGGAACATCGATGGTAACAAAAGATCGTGGTTGGATAAGCTGGAGTGCTTTCATAAGATGTATTAAGATCCCGCCTTTAATCTGATTGTTCTACATCTCCGTCACATTTTGTGACCTTCTAATCGTAATCCCTTAAACGCTCAATCGATGGGACATGGTTCTTCCAGACATCGTTCATACACTGCAATAAGATTAGATTCGCATCAAGAATGATTTCAGTATCCTGAACCTTGCTGTACCAGCAGGAATATCATCGATTTTCCTTTGCGTTAAGTCAAGATTACTCCAGAGGAAATGATAACATGAAGTTTCGTAGTATGAAACTCATTGACATCTAGCGAAACTCATTGTATTCTTTTGATGGACCAGGAATAATTTCAAGTGCATCCAAACTTTATAGTCGTTAATTGGGAGATTGGGACTTGATTCGAATCTTACGTGCGGCAAGTACTACAGTCGAAACTCACCCAATAGAACCCAGCACAACCGGGTCAACTATTAAGTGCACTGATCTCTGCTTGGACGACAAACACTTTACGAAAATGGTGTCTTCGCTTGTTCGACCCAAGTTCCATTACTATCTGGAAGCCATACAATCCCTCAAAGGTTTATGCTATGGGATTGAGAGCAGAAGCACCTAAGAGCTGGTCGGGGTCAGAGTCCCGGCCTTATTTACTTCACCGTTATGCAATCGCCCGTGAATAGTCATCACAGAAAGGTATCCTACCATGAATAAACCCCCATTCGTAAAGGCTGCTGATGTCGAGGGTGAATACCGCGAGCCGCCACGTACATCGAAGCTCTTACTTGCGCCAAAATTCGGAGGAGTGAAAAACATATCGATGGGTATGAACATCACCGAAGTTGGTAGCATGATTCCTGATCATATGCATGAAGAATCCGAGGAAGTCTTATTTCTCATCAGTGGTCACGCCAAGATCGTTATCGAGGGCGTGGGAGAATGGGAGATCGGTCCGGAGACGGCTTTTTACTCACCCGTCGGTGTGAAGCATCGCGTTGAAAACATAGGTGATGAGCCACTGAAGTTGGTGTGGGTATACCATCCTCCTCTACCAACTCATCGCGAATGATATCTAATTCAATACGTATAAGGAGATAAAATGTTTGAAGAAACTCGCAAGTACCTTGAAAAAATTGGATTACCCCCAGGTGATTTGGCCGATGTACCAACATCGACCGCTCGATTTCCCGACGGTGGAGCTTACCGCATCGAAGTACCCACAGTAAATACGGCTGAAGCGGTTGATGCCCTCTTCAATAGAGCAGCCAACAAGAACATCACCATCAATCGGGTCACAGAGACCTACGGCATGTTCCGACACACACGAGAAGAGATCAAGGAGTACTGTCGACTTTGCCATGATTACGGCGCTGAACTCTTGCTCTCTGTTGGTCCACGTGCGACCTACGATACTTGTGCGACGGTCCATACGCCTCAAGGATTACGCATCAGCTACAGGTTGCGCGGTATGGAACAGATTCTTCGTGCGGTCGAGGATATCAAGCGCGGATATGATCTGGGCTGCCGTGGTTTTTTGATCTACGACGAAGGTATGTTGTGGCTAATAGGACAAATGCGTAAGGATGGCGCTTTACCAAAAGACATCATCTTCAAAGCCTCGGCGCATCTTGGGCACTGTAATCCTTGCTCATTCAAACTCCTTGAAAGCCTGGGTGCAGATAGCATCAATCCGGTTCGCGATCTTTCAATTCCAATGATCGCTTCCCTACGCGCTGCCGTGAATATCCCTCTCGATGTCCACACCGACAACCCGCCCGCCTCGGGAGGATTTATCCGTGTGTATGAAGCACCTGATATTGTACGCGTGGCTGCACCGGTCCACTGCAAGACGGGCAATTCTTGTATCGGTGGACATGGCCAACTCACTGCGGCCTGTGATGCAGAGCGGATGGCCGATCAAGCATCCATCGTAGTCGAAATGATAAGCACCTACTACCCCGAGGCTACGCAAACACCCAAGGGCTCAGAGGATCTGGCAATCCCAGTAGTTTAAATATCAAGGCCATCTTTCAAGCAGAACTCCTCGGAACGGAGGCGAGAATGAGTAATTGGAATTTACCGCCCGATGGCGGTCATATGGAACGAGCAAGTGGTCTCTACTTGCAAACTATGAATATGACCGAAATCAACGCAAGAATTAAGGAAAATGATTTGATCATCATTCCCGTGGGAAGCACCGAATGTCACGGAGCAGCCCAGCCACTCGGTGAAGATACTTTCCTTGTCTCACGGATGGCCGAGCAGGTCGCCCTGAAGACTGGGTGCACGATTGCAGAACCTGTGTGGTATGGCTCGCATCCCTATAACCATCTAGGGATGCCTGGCACGGTTGTCATACCGGAAGATTACTTCCTTGGCTATTTGCGCGGAATTATCGCCGGCCTGTGGAACACAGGCTTCCGTAAGCAGATTCTGGTGAATGGACACGGCCAGGAGGAAGTCATCCCGCTTGCACTTCACCAATTTGCCAAGAAGTATCAGGTCCCATGTATCCTAGTTTCATTGCATTGGCCGACGGTTATTCATGATCACCTCAAGGATAAAGACCATGGTGGACCCTTTGAGACTCCATTCCAACATGCTTGTGAAGTCGAAGCGTCGTATTCCTTAGCTCTATTTCCTGAATTCATGCAGATGGACTTAGCTGAGGATACAAAGCCAGAAGGTTTTCTCCCCCCAGGCCATGTAGACAAGGGTGGTGAGGTTTATCACGCACCAATCAAAGGACATGAGCATGTAGGCCTCGGTGGGATCGAAGTTAAAGTATATCCTGAGGGGGTCATCGGCCGCCCCACACTGGCAGATCCGGAAAAAGCTAAGCCAGGATTGGATGAATTGCTCGATTATATGTGCAGGTTGATCGATGACATCATGACACGGTTCCCAGCCGGAGAACTCCCGCCGATCGAGAAGATGACCATGCGAGATAGATCAGAAATTGAAGCGCTACTCGATGGTCCATTAAATGGCGGAAAGCACATCTACACTGTCGCATATCCGCCCTGATCTGCCTTTACGCATAGGAAGAGAAATCCATCCTTTGCGTAAAGATTAGCAAGGCATGATGATCCGCAAAGTTCTTCTGAGGATCCAAGAAGGAAGGTGAGGCAAGGTTAACACCTTTGGTTCTGCAACGACTGAGCACCAACCTTGAATTTCGAGATCAGAAGGCAACATCAGCATCTTAGGAGGATATGGAGGAATGGACAACTACGGTTTGTACATCGGAGGCGAGTGGATTGACACTGCAAAGAGATTCGACGTCCTCGACCGCTATACGGGAAAGCCATTTGTCACAATCTCCCAAGCCTCAAAAGAACACGTAGATCTCGCCGTGCAATCAGCTAGAGGCTCCTTTAACGAGGTTAAGCTCTCGCCCTACGAACGGTATGAGGTGCTTTCCAAGCTGAGCCGATTAGTAAGGGAAAATGCGGAGATGTTGGCTGAAACACTTGTCAGGGAAGTAGGCAAACCCATCAGGGAAGCACGGCTCGAAGTGAAGGGGGTTGCAGGAAACTATGAAGTCCTTGCTGAGGAGGCGAAGCGAATCACAGGCGAGATGGTTCCCGTTGAGGCTAATCCGGGTTCAGAGAACCGTATGGCCTTCACCCTCCGTGTGCCGGTGGGGATCGTCTGTGCGATCGCCCCTTTCAATTACCCTCTTAGTTTGATGACATCTAAGGTGGGGGCTGCAATCGCAGCAGGCAACACCGTCATCCTGAAACCCACACAACAATCTCCGGTTACTGCTTGTCAGTTGATGGAACTTCTTTTAGAAGCGGGACTGCCACCCCAGCATGCCCAATTAGTTCTGGGCTCTGGTTCCACTGTGGGGGAATGGCTACTGCAGAATCCTGACATCAATTTCTACAGCTTGACCGGTAGCACTGAAGTGGGGGAGCACATTACACGTACTATCGGCCTGAGGAGATGTGCTATGGAATTGGGCAGTAATGCTGCGGTCATTGTGCACAATGACGCGGATGTCAAAAAGGCGGCAACTGCATGCGCACAGCGTGGGTTTTACCATGCTGGTCAGGTATGTATCTCGGTTCAACGCATCTACGTGCACCAGGATGTGCAAGAAGAGTTTATCAAGGAGGCAACTCGATACGCGGAATCCCTCGTGCTGGGAAACCCCATGGAGGAGACGACAACTTTAGGGCCGATGATCAGTGAGAAAGAGGTGCGACGCGTCGCTGAATGGGTTGAAGAAGCAGTGGAACAAGGCGCAAAGGTGGTCACCGGTGGAAAACCACATGGAGAACGATTCTATCTGCCCACAATCCTCACCAATGTCAAAGCGGACATGAAAGTAGTCTGTGAAGAGGTATTTGGCCCGCTCGTGGTGGTAGACACCTATGAGGACTTCAACGATGCCATTAAGGCGACGAACGATTCTAAGTACGGTCTTCAAGCAGGTGTATTCGCGCAGGACATTGATCTTGCGATGAAAGCTGCCAGGGAGATTGAGTGTGGCGGTGTGATGATCAATGACACGGCCTACTACAAGGTCAGAAACATGCCATATGGGGGCATGAAGCGTAGCGGCTTTGGAAAGGAGGGGGGCAAATACGCAATAAGTGAAATGACAGAGGAGAAAATAATCGTTCTCAATCTCTGACAGGTCGTAATACCGACACTCTCGTTATTCGTTCTTGTCTGGCTGCTCTGGCAGGATCGCTACGCGGCAACTTCACCAAGCAATTGAAAAAACCTCAAGGAAACCTTATGTCTTATTTTAGACAAGATGCGGAAACACATCCGTTTTAAGTTCACTAATTCAAAGGCCCAATTCATCCATCATCCACACAGCAACCTTAACTGGTTTCCAGCCTAAGTTGAACTTCTTGCTGTGGCAATTGTTTGTTCTGTAAGATCGGTATCAGGAGGAACAGTCTGTCTAACCTCTTGCGAGAGTTCATGCACAACTAACACAAGGCTCGGAGCGATTTCCAGGATTCGCACCTTAGGCAGTCGATACGCAGGTCCAGCGATGGAGATGGATGCGATAGGGTAGGAATCTGCATCAAGCACGGGGGCAGCTAATGCATTGATATCGGGCTCATATTCCTGTTCACTCACCGCGTAGCCTAGTTCAAGGATTCGTTGTCTATCTTTCATAAATTCATCAACTGAGTTAATTGTGCGTTGTGTGTATTGGTGCATACCTTTCGCAAGGATTTCGAGCAATTCATCTTCAGGCAGAAATGCCAGGATTGCTTTGCCAGAGGCGGTTGCATGGGCGGGTAGGCTCTGACCAAGTGCCGCGGCTAGTTTTACCTGCCTATGACTTTCGATGATATGTACGTAAACAACGTCTATTTCATCCAGTACGGTGAGGTGTACATTTTCCTCGAACTCTTCACTTAATCGTTGTAGGTAAGGAATTGAAAGCTGGAGCAAGTCATCATGGTTAAGTGTTACGTGGATTAATTTAATTAGACTGGGACCAAGACGGTATAGGCCATTACTTGGATCCCGCTGTACAAATCGCTTACTCTCAAGAGTCGCAAGAAGCCGATGTGCTGTGCTCTTGTGCAACCCAACTTGAGAAGCAATCTCCGTCATGCTTAGCTCAGGTGTTTGAGCAGTAAAGCACACGAGAATGTCCAAGGCTCTTTCCACTGCACGGACTGGATCACTCACTGACTCGCCTCGACACTTGATTTCAATGGATCGCTTTCTCGGATGATCTGCTTGAAACTAGCATAATATAAACTCACTGTCAAACAAGATACGCCTCCACTCACGATGTACCCCATTCGTTTCCTAAAAATATTCCTGAACCTCACATCTTAAAGAAAGACGCCCTCTCGGGCGTCTTCTCTCAGGTAGCGGGGCTCAGATTCGAACTGAGGACCTTCAGGTTATGAGTTCGAATCCGAAAAAAGATACCTTAAACCGTCAGGCTGGGTTTCCATGGGTGGCTTTACGAGTTTCGACTGATAGGAACCCGGCTAACGTGTAGTTGAATCCAATTCTACATGATGGACAAAGAATTAGTAAGCAATTGTATTCATCCGCGCATTAGGGATAAACACGGCTCTGAACCGTGAGGTCGTCGGTTCGAGCCCCCCGCGCCCATTGAGCATCCCGCCGCAGTGGTAGGGGTGGTCTTTTGTTTTCAGTCACTCCGTGCCCCTTAGTGGGATGATCAGGATCGCGGTAGGGGTTGAGTCGGCTCTTCTTGCTAATCTCTCGTCACACTAATAGCGATGCTATCGGCGTGATCGCTAATTCGTTCAAGGTTACGTAGTAACTCCATATAGATGGAATCTGCAACTGGGCTGATCTTCCCCGCCTCTAAACGCTTCGTCTCCTTTTTGCGCTCTTCCCAGTACATCCGATCCATCTCGTCCTCCAGGCGACAGGCTAATTGAGCCATATCGGCATCATTATCCCGAACAGCCTGGAGTGCCAGTTCGTATATGCGATGGGTTTGTTCAAACAGGCCATTGAGCTTCGTAAGAGATCGTCTATCCAAGACTTCCCGAAGATCACCTTCGCTCTCGACGATCCGGACCAGATCTTCAGTCAAATCGCTCACCCTCTCGATATCGGAAACGAGCTCTTTCACATGTGTGCTCCGCCTTTTCTGCACTTCCGAAATATCGCCCTCCCTTAACTCATTAAGGAAAGACTCCAGCGTAGCACATAGAGGGTTTATCATTTCGTATTCAAGTTCTACAACCCTTTGCTTTGCTTCCTCATTATTCTCTAATAGGGCTTGACGGCTTAAATCAATCATATCGGCTGTTTTACTCCCTACCCTGAATAACTCTCGTGTGGCCTCATTTAATGCGATGGCAGGGAATCGGTAAAGACGTTCGTCGATATATTTGGTGAGTTTATTTCTTTCCTCGTCTTTTATCGGGATCAAGCGTTCGCTCACCCTTGCGATGGTGCCAACGAAAGGGAACAATATGGCGCTTACCGCAACGTTGAAAATAGTGTGCGCATTGGCAATCTGGCGTGGTAAGTGGGCAGATGTTCGCGATACCAGGCCAGCAAACGGTGTAAGAAATGGCAGGAAGATCAATACCCCGAGGAAATTAATCAGGACCTGGGCGACTGATGCCCGTCGGGATGCATAGGAAAGTCGTAGTGAAGCAATAAAGCCAGTGAAGCAGGTACCAATGTTGGCACCCAGTAAGATCGCAATCGCTCCCGGGAGCGTGATGACCTGACTGATTCCCATCGCTACAACCAGACCTGTGATCGCAGAACTACTCTGCACAACAGCTGTAGCGATAGTTCCAGCCAGGATTCCGGCTGGATAGCTCTGTCCCATGAACACCAACCATTCCTGGACCACAGGGGTTTGTGCAACGGCTTTCAATGATCCCGACATGGTTTGCATGCCTAAGAAAAGGACCCCGAAGCCCAGAATAACTTCCCCCACTCTCTGCCAAGACCGAGTAGGAACGAATTCCCTAAGCGCGAATCCCACAGCGATGGCCAGGAAGCTGAAGTCTCCAACTCTGAATGCGATGATCTGGGCTGTGAATGTTGTGCCGATCTCCTGGATCAGGACGCGAAGAGGGCGCTGGGTGACTTCCTGCCTTTAATGGATGTCTCGGACCAGCAATTCTCACGGGAAACATACACGTTTACCAACTTGCCTGCGCGACCGGTACTTCTCCTCACGCTACTTGGAATTCCCCTTGCCCTGTATCTTGATCCGAGCTTCCCGAGCGAAACACCTTTGCGCGGGAATACGCTATCCCCCTTGGTGGTGGTTGGAGTCATCAGTATTTCGCTGGCCTTGATCTTCTCGTACCGCATCGTTCGGCAGCTTAGGACGATCAGTCTCTTCTATTCTCGGGCAGGAGCGGTTGACCTCTATGATCTTGATCCCGTCTACGCGCTCGCGTCTCATGCAGCTAGAACGGGTCTCGCCCTACTGGTGGCCCTCTACTCGAGCATATTGAATGTTCCAGATGCTCTAGAATCCCCCTCGTTGTTCATCGCGGTAGCAATTCTTACACTGCTTGCCTTAGGAGCTTTTCTCCTGCCACTCAGAGGGATTAACAGACGTCTTGTAGAGAAGAAGAAGGAGCTGCTTCGATCGACCCAACGCAGGATCAAGAAAGCCTTCGAGCAACTTGAGGCGAGCGTCGACGCCAATGAGCTTCCCGCAGTAAAGGAGCTCGACTCCGCCGTCTCGGCTCTTAAGATTCAGAAAGAATTCATCGATGACATACCGACCTGGCCATGGCATGCGTCGACAATGCGTGCCTTCATTACCCTGATGCTCCTGCCGCTATCCATATGGGCTTTTCAGCAGATTCTCGGTCGCTTCTTTGGTCTATGAAGTAGGCTTCACACTGAACCGCGAATTCCCGATTGCAGAAAGCCCGACACGAACGTATCGCAGAATCGCCGCCTAGCGACCTCGAGCGGCTCAGTACCAAGTTCTATGTGGCATGGCGCCTGGCCAGCCCGAGGCTTGTACGGCGATGACGCGAACATACATGCTGATTCTGCCCGCCTTAGCTGTTTGGCGCCTCACATGACGAAGGTCGTAATCTCCAGGAAAGCGCAGACGATCAGAGGATGGTGCACCGGTGCGCGTGAGAGCGTCAGTGAATATCACTCAACTAGATGCTCGTATTAGTGACCTGTTGCACGTGGCCCAGAAAAAGTCGAAGCGCCGAAATCAGCGATGTCAGTTCAGTTGCCGCCAGCGCATGGGTATCCCAAAATGCAGGGTCAACGAAGCGGTCGGTGTCTTTTCTCAAGTGACTCAACGCTTGAGCCAGTGTCTCTCCAACGGCCGATCCCAGGTCTGGAACTCCTTGGACGCTTTCAAGAAACGCCTGCCAGTTAGCATGGGCGAGGTTCCTGCCGTCATTCGCAGTAAAGCCCCTGTCCGAGCTATGCTCCAAACCATCCCCTTGTCGGTGCAGGCTGAGTCTTGCTTCTTGCTCTAGTCTGCGGATGCCCAATGCCAGCAGTCTCAAGATCTCAATGCCGGCCTTGAGGGCAATCTGTCTCTCAGGATGCTCAAGCCAATACCCAGGTGTACTGATGCGGTTCACTTCGTTCTGCATCTTCTTCAGGCGCTTATCAGCCTGATCACTCCAGGTCTCGGCCAAGGCGCGCTTCGCCGCTCGCCGGAATTCTTTTTCTTCCCGCTGCAGTTCACCTGGGACCGGCCCGCTCGGCACAGCTTCCCCTAAAAGCAGCCATTCGGCGGCAGCGTTCCAAATCCGGTCCAGGAGCTTGGCGGGCGTGACACGTGTCGCCAGCTGCTCGGCGACGATGGGGAGCACCTCGTCAGCAAATCGGAAGTCGGGAGCCAGTACCAGGTCCAAGGCCTCAGCCGTGACCACCGCTTTCGCCTGCAGGATCATTTCTGGGGGAAAGACAACATTGAAGCGCGCGCCGTTGATTACGATTTCCAGGTAGGTCTGGGCCAGACTCCGCTGCGACAGATCAGCATCATAGAATCGGGCCAGGTTGATATCGTATGCGGCGCGGAAGCCGGCCAAATCAGCTTCTGCGGTGGACACAGCCATCTTCAGCAAGTGATGGAAGGCACGGTCTCGCTGCCTGCGTGTGATGGCGATCCAGTAGGCCAAAAACCGATCGCGCTGCGCCTCGGTCATCCGCCCGACCATGCCCAGGTCGAGGACGGCGATTGTGCCATCAGCTCGGAAGAAGATATTCCCGGGATGCAAATCGGCGTGAAAGAAGGCATCGGAGATGAACATCTTCATTTGGACTTCTGCCAAGCGTTTGGCCAGCCGCCGGGCAGATGTTTGACCGACCCTCTGCGGGACTTCATCCACCCTCATCCCCGAGAGCCTCTCCATGGTCAGAACCTTCTTTGTCGTATGGCTCCAGTAGATCTTCGGAAAGTGAATATCTGGCCAATCGGCGAAATTGCGGCTGAATTCAACGGCATTGTGTCCCTCGACCTCGAAATCGAGTTCCTTGAGCGTCCAGCGGCCAAATTCCTCAACAGCCTGGATGAGCCGCAGGTCGCGCGCCAAGTGGCTGACGCGGGATACAGCCCAGGCGAGGCCGCGCAGGATCCTTATGTCTCGGGCAATCAACTCCGCGATGCCGGGTCTCTGAACCTTGACTGCTACCGCAGTGCCATCGTCAAGCTCGGCGAAGTAGACTTGGGCCAGGGAGGCCGAGGCAGCAGGCTCCGATGGAAAACGCCGGAAGGATTCGTTGACCGGCCTCTGCAGCTCCTCCCGGAGTATCTCCCTTGCCTGAGTGGAGGAGAATGGGGGAACATTTTCTTGCAGGTCCTTGAGACGATAGGAAATGTCAGCCGGCACCAGGTCGGGTCGGGTGGAAGCCACCTGTCCCAGCTTGATGAAGGTGGGACCGAGGTGCAGAACGGCCCGGTGGATATGCTCGGCGACAGGCCGTCGCAGAATCAACCATCGCAGCCCTTCACCGGCGCCGATAACCAGGATTTGCATTAATCTCCAGAGTGTGGCCAAGGTGGTCATGATGTCGGCCTCAGCCCCCTCCCCATTCTCGCTTCGCCTCATCAGCGTTGTAGCGCCAGGTCCGTCGCAGGTCCCGGTAACGACGCATGAAGGCAGGTGATGGCATCGTGTCTGACAGTATTTGTGACAGATCGATCATCAAATCCTCGTAGGTAATCACGCGCGAGGGCTCAAGGTTTAACGCCTCCTTCGGCCACGGCCTTCCCTCTTGCATGGGCCAGTCAAGGGCATAGATTTGATCCTTGTCGAAGAGGAAGGAACGATCCTCTGCGGTGAATGCTCCCGCTTGCAGCAGCCGATTGAAGCCGCGCGCCTCTTCGAAGATGTGAAAGGTCTCAAACTGCATGTCAAATCCATGAAGCGAGCCAAATCCACCAAAAATCGGCAGATATTCCTCCGGAACGTCCGCGTAGAGCACATGGTAGGCGTGCGTACCCCCGTTGCCCCGGGGCTCGGCGGTCATCGCTGTGCCTATGAAGACCTTGCCCCATTCTGCGAAGGGCGCTCTCCAAGCGAACTTGTGATTCCGGTCGAGCTCAGTGACCACGGCGTCATGCATCACCTGCCGTTCTCCGGGCTTTTCCCACAGAAGGAAGCGCGATCCCACACCGCCAGGCTTGATTTGCAACCACTCTGCCCCCACATGGATCCTTGGTGTCCAATCAGTGTAGCGGGCGAAGCGACTGAATGCGTTGAATACAACCTCGGGAGGCCCATCGAAATCGAGTTCTCCATCCGCGTACAGAATTCGCACCCAATTACCCGAGGAGATGCGGCCCATCCAATCGGCGGCAACCGCATAATCGCGGTCGAAGGGATAGGAGAGATCCGCCGATGGAATTGCGTTCTCGTTCAGCAGGCAACTAAGCCCCTCCAAGCGCCGTTTCAGGAAAGACGTCATGGTTTTGGCATTCAAGCTGGGGCTGGCGAAGAAACCTTTCAGGATTGGCATTTGATCAGGCCGAGCCTCGAAATAGATGCGCTCACGCACCTGAGTTCCTCCTGATCGAATCGGCCTGAACTCGACCTCCGAGCCTATCCAAGCTCGCTTCCACTCACTGAATGGCGCCCGCCAACGGAAATATCGCCCCGGCTCGCATTCCATGACCTCACCGATGTGAGTTAGATGCACACGACCAGGCTTATCGTAGAGCGCGAACTGTGACCCGACGCCGCCCTTGCGCAAGAGAAGCCAATGTCCCGGCCCCTGCACCTCGGGTGCCCACGCCTGATATCGCTTCCAGCCGCTGAAAGCATTGAAAACCTCATTTGCTGGCCTTGAGAATGCCTGCTCAGCTTCCGCGTGATAGATGCGGACCAGCTCGTCATTGGATGTGGCTCTCAGGGTGTGAAGCGCAGCGTGCCCTGCGGTTCTACTCACTCGATCCATCGCAGCAACCTCCCGAGGATCGGCCGACGGCCTATAATCGTCGGCCAATGGTAATCACGAAACGAGGTTACTGTGAGCAACTGCGTTGGCGCACGGGCAATTCGGCCTGGGCCCAGGAAGGCAGATTCGCTCAGCGGGTGGCTTCCCAAGCGCCGATCATATTCCAGCTTATGGAAGGTACCGTCCGCTAAATGCGATAGGGGCGGTCGGGAAACGCTGCAGATGCAGCCCCCTTTCAAACCTTCACCGCCAATCTTGCGGGCATTTGTGCAGATCAGCCCATTCATGGGCTGCAGGCAAGGGAAGAATGCCCTGAGTCTCTCGAAGCAACCGCGTGTGTTTTGCGGCGTTATGGATCCTGTGCTCAACGCTCAGGGATATTTCGGAAAGCTCATGGATAGGATGCCTCGATTTTCACAGCAGGGCTGCCCTAGGATGTAGCGAAGCAGCTAATCAAATCAAGAATCGGATCTGGCCACCGAGGCGCCTTACGGCCTCTCGCTGATGCGCATCGTACGCGGTCGCATTCCGTCGAGCGGCAGGGTAATCTCCAACGAGCGGGCGCCTTCGTCGACCGCCATCGGCGGTAGTTCGCTCATTCCGTGGGAACAAACAAGCCGCCAGAGGTCGATCCTCTCACCCGCGGGTCCGGCTAGGGAGAAGGCGATCTTGGTGGTCATGTGGTCGACCCAGCAGATGGATTCGGGCCTTCATGGCTCATGATCCGTGTCTGTGATGGTTTCGGTTCGATCACGCGGCACCAAGCTCCTTGCGGCTCCTGCGGTCATAAAAGCGCTGCGCCTTGGCCCGGTTTCCGCAGGATTCCATGTTGCACCAGCGGCGGCTCCGGTTGCGGCTGCCGTCGAAGAAGAGGTAGCCACAGCCGCGATCATCGGCGCACTCCCCCACGCGGTCCAGCTCGCCGGAGGTGAGCAGCCCCGCCTTGATCTTACAATGAAAAAGCCTGGTGCTGATACAACCAGGCTCATTGCTTTTCGCGCCGCGCTTCCCTGGTCTGCTCTGTTTATCCCGCGTAATTTGCGGGGCAGCGAGACGTTATGCCAAGGGGCGGTATATCCATGTGGGGAGTACGAATTTTCGGTCCAGGCTGATTCGGGAAGGGACATAACAGAGCTTATTGATTGTCGTTCAGTAATTTTATGATCGTCTGACGAGTCGACGGCAGGATTCTCTATAGTTCTCAAGATTGTGAGAGGGAAGCTTTGAATCCCATCCCCTTTTCATATAAGATGATTTTTAGCTGGATCTGCAGTTCTCTGTTGTGGAATGGATGGAGTTGAAAATGAAGTGGATGATATTTGCCTTTGTAGTAGTTACTCTTGCAGCCTGTTCTTCTCAGACACCTGATGTACCGTTAGTGAATAGCACTCCGGATGTGAAAGCCACAATTATAGCTTCCCCCGCAACATACGAGATTAGTTTCGATGGAACCACTTGCACGATTAGTGGACCAGAAGAGATCACAGCAGGTGAACATCTCCTCGTTCTCCGGAATGTGACAGATCAATCTGCCTACCACGTAGTTCAAAGGATGTTTTCTGATCATAGTTTTGAGAAAGAGAAAGAATGGGTGGAAGAAAATTGTGGAGCAGCCGGCTCATATTGTCCTAAGGATTCTGGAAAGGTTGCTGGTATTCAAGAAAAGAAACAAGTTTCCGCCGGAGATGGCAGTTTATACAAAGTATATGACCTTACATTTGAGGCTGAACACGCTGTGTGGGTAGGAAATCCTAAACTGGAATGGTGGCCTTGTGGGTCTTTTCAGGTTGTTGCGGCACCATAAGGAGCATATTGGCATAACAGCCTCGAGCTGCGTAGTCCTGGCATTCTTGGCCAGGGAGCAGCCCCGCAAATCTATCCCCCTGATTTTCGCGCTTCGCGCGGGGTCCGCTCCAGCGAGTGGTTAGGCGCCGTCAATACACGCACTCGATAAAGGATAAACAACCACCGCAGTTCATTTTACAGCGATACATCATTTGCACTACATCCCTGAGAAGCATATTGACGCAGTGTCGGCAGGCTAATTGGCGGTTTATGGCTGCCTAATGCAACTGGTATTCTAGAATTCGATCCAACCTAACGTGGAGCAGCCAGGATGTTCATCTTCAAAACCATCTACCGCCAAATGACAAGCAGCGCGATAAAGCAGATTCTACAAGGAAGGATGAAGGTGCGCGAAAAGCCTGAAGCTGGAAGATTCCTTCAGACCGACATCAGGCAGATATTCGAAAGAGGCTGGAAGACCATTGAAAGCATCCTACAAGATTCAGATTTAAGTGTGTACCCAAATTTGGGGAATCGACACAACGTGTTTCTGGCAATCATGACACTTGGCTTCTATCATTCTCTACTCGACGCCGGAATTGAGCGGTCCTATGCAATCGAACTTTTCGCAGATGTAGGCTGGAAAATCTACATCAAGTTGTTATCAATCCCAAAACGTATCGCAAGAGTCATCACCTCCGATCCACAGCGTCAGATCAACCTCATGCTGCGGATGTTCATGATTTTCCCCTTCAGCCCTGCAGGCAGACCGGGTTACGAGGGAGATGCCTGGGTGGAAAATGACCGTATCCTAACCTATTGGACATTCTGTGCGCCTTTCCATTTTGTAAAGCAATTTGCCGACAAGCATGGAGACCGAGGTGAAGTTGAAGCGTTCTATCGATCATGGTGCTGGTACGATTGGTCGCTGGCATACGCGATGGTAGAGGGTACCGGACGACCCGGCTATTATGATCGCCCACACACATTATCGCTCGGCGATGATGTGTGTGACATGTGTTGGTCCGCAGAGCTATCTGGTAAAAGCAGTCGGGGACCTTTGCCTTCAGGTTGATGACGCCTAACGTCCGCGCTGCGAAGTCCTGGTGTTCTTCCAGGGAGCGGCCAACCCGCTATTTCGATATTACAGCAAGGCTGGGTAAATTCGGCTGAATCCTTGGTCCACTCCAGCGCATGGTTAGCCGGCAACAATAGTCAAATCACTGAACACGCGTAATGCCTGCCTCGATTATTTTCTTTTTATTGAGATGATGCCTGTATGCAGCAAACGATGTTACTGGAAGGACCAAAACATTAGCAAGGCCAATCCAGCATATATTTCCCAGAAACCATATGAAGTCCGGATCTGGAACAGCTCCCCTAATGAAATCGAAAACTATGGCAACTAAAGTAAAAATGGATATGAGAAAGTGAGCTATAGGAATACCAATTATTCCCAGCTTTCTAGGCAGGAACCAACTGGGAATAATCAGGATCGCAATGATTCCGATAAAAATAACAACTTCAAGAGCTGTCATTGATCCAATATCCAGGTCTTTTGCCGGCTAACGGCCTCGAGCTGAGCAGCCCCGCGAGAAGACACCAAGTAATTTTCGCGCCGTGTGCGGGGTCTGCTCTCGTTTCACCCCGATGTTTTTACGGGGCAGCGAGACGTTAGGCGGCTTTGTGTGTTGTCCCAATACTACTTGCTTGGGATCGGCATCACCGAGCGCATCACTCTCCAAGATACAGAAACATCGCGATGAGCGTCTCGCCACGGTTCATGGATAAGCATCCAAAGCGAGGAAGAGCGGCTCACCGATCGTGTCGTCCACTATGACATGGGGATATGAAGGATCGCGCTCAGGTGCAATATCCGCAGCGTGAAAATAGTCGACGAACTCAGGCACGACCAGAACGACTTCATGGAAATAGCTGCGCTGCTGCTGCTCTGCCATCAGTGCTGCTTCTTGAATCGAGACCAGGCCATCACCATTTGCATCGGTACTTGGATCATTCAGAGCAGCGGCAAAGTAGTATGTGAAAACCCCACCGATGATGGGCAACCCCTCTTCCTCAAGGCCTTTCCAGCTATGTTCATTTGTATCCACTGCGGCGACGGAGAAGTGTGACGATCTGTCTTTGAATTGCTGGACACTCTCGGTTCTGATAATATACATTACTCGGAACTAAAAACTGGGCGAAAATCGGAACCAGAGAGGTGCACAAAATCCAACCGTTGTCCACACGGTTAACCAGCTTGTGCTGACCACACGGTTCGTGAAATCGGGGATCCGTGTGGACCGCGTTAGGGGTTTTTGACCACTGGGTTCACATCCGTGTGAACTCACTTTTCATCGAAACATCGAAATTATGTTGGTAGCTTTTTACCGATTAGCATGCCTACTTGTGTGCAGTTTCTTAGCATTTTCCGAAGGTTTTGCACACAACGTATGAAATCCAACTCACGAATATCTCTTCCTTATGGTTGAGAACCGGCGTGGTTCGTGAGCAACCCAGTAAAAAGGCCTGGATGCTCCTTGATGAGATGAACCGGTAGAATGTGCTGAACGCTAGGAAAGGGCTTCCAGGAAGTCCTCGGTCAAGGCAACCAGCGAAGCTGCCAGGGTTTCTTCATTCTCCAGAGGAACAGCAGCAGACACAGCCATTCGAGTGCCTGTCGCATTTACCCCTCCAAAGAGCTGTGGAAGTCGACCGACAGCTGTTTCTGCCACCACCATTGATAATGGATTCGAAAGCAGGATGCGGAAGCGGTTGGCGAGATCTTCCGTTTCCGTAGCCCGAAGGATGCGGTAGACGTCCAGCGCATCCTTGTCACTCCTTCGATCGAAGCTGTCTACTCTATCCAGGAGCTTGTAGATCTTGGCAGTCATCAGAGCCGCTGGACCGGCGACCAATAACTCGAACCGTCGTTTGTCTGCAGTATCCAGCGCTGTTATCGTGAATTGGTCCCGGTCGATCAATGCCCCTTCTAATCCTGAAACCTTCCGAGCCGTGTGGCGACCATGGGGTGGTATGCGTGCAGCCCGGCGGCCTCCACCGCCAAGCGATTCTGGGACGAGCAGGTCAACGCAGATCGTCCTTGCCACCCCCTCCACCTCAACCGAACTCTGCCATATGCCGACGGCATTCTTCGCCAAGCTGAACCCGGCTTTCTGCATGGCCACTTCGATGAGCGGCTCCAGGTTCAGGTGGCGCGGGTCTATTGCAAGATCACCATCCGTTGTATACGGCGGAACCGCTAGATCCGCTTCCCCAGTTCTCAAATAGACAGCTTGGGCTCCTACCAAGATCAACGAGCTGAGGTGTTCCTTGATCGCATCCAGAGAATCCAACAACACACGGCGAGCAGCAACGTAAATGGGATCAGGACCGCCAGCGCTTTTCATTACCTTGCATCCAAGCTATCAATGCGTCAGCTTCGGCCGGACCTCGCCCTCCCGATGTCAGGAGATCTACCGCGCATTGGCTCAAGGCAACTTTTACCATGTCCTCATCGAGGCGTACGCGCTCGAAAACCAGGCGGTCGAAAGGCTCAACCAGCACAACATTGGCTCCTGTTTCGGCTAGTCGAACCTGAAGATGATCGGCAGCCCCTTCAATGTCTCTCACGTAGCACGCCGCCAGGCGACCTGCAACAATCGATGCTTCTGCCGGCACGGCAAAGGATCCCGTCAATGCATACTGCCCTTCATATGATGGAAGCCGGGTGGAAAGATCTTCTAGACCACGAGGGGCTAGATAGGTCATCACGCGGTTTACATCCGTGAATGAATAGTCCTGACTCCACCGGCGGATCAAATCCTCCCAGCTAGTATCAACAACCTCGCCTCTCTCTCCTCTCTCGATCAAATCCTCTGTATATAAGAAATCAAGCACCCGGCTGGTGTAACCGGGGTCGGCGTCTACCATGCGAGCAAGTTCACGCACGCCTAACGGTGGAAACGTGTCACATAGCGCTCGAACGATTCGGGCTGCCTTTGCACCTTTGAGCGTTCGAAGCGCTCGATCAGGGGGCGACGGATCGACCTCCGCTCCATTGGTTTCAATCAGCAAACCGGGACTTTTAAGTGCTATCCAACGATTACCCGTCAGGTCGATATAACCAACCCCCTCTTTCCTCAGTCTTTTGCGGGAAAGCCCACTTAAATACTCACTGACCAGGATAGCTCCAGCCAGATTCTGCTCGATGATTGCCTTCCCTAACCGCCTCGCCGCGTCGGCAGCCTGCCGCGGTGTCACTTTACGCCTAGCCTCGACTACCATCGTCGCGGCTTTACCATCCGGAGAACGGATGTCTAGTAAAGCGTCCGCCTGAAACGACCGAGTTTCATCAGGCTTGCCTACCGATAATTGCCAGCCTCCTGGGAGACTGGCTTCCAGGTTCTCAACCGCTTTCTCAATCATAGTGTTGCCTAAACATACAATGTTGCGCATCTTGTGCAACAGTACACTTTTATACAACACTTGTCAAGTCCCTATTTTTATGAGGTCGCTTCCGAAAACAGGGGTGTGTTGGCCGAAAATGTACATCTATTCTAGAAACTGTGCTGGAATGTCGTATCGGTCTCCTCACTTGCCCTATTGAACAGCTAACGACCGAATCATGTTCTCGTCACACACAACCATCACGGATCCCGTTACAGTAGATACGTGATCATCAGCGTGACTGTGAAGGTTTCCAAGGAATCCTTACGAAAGTGATCTTAAGTCCAATCGTGAAGCGGGGATCATCGGAGCAATAGAAGGTTAGGGGTTGAGGAAAAATGCACAGAAATCAAACCGACAGAAAAGAGATTCCTTGCGAGGAGATCGTGCTCGCACCCTGGCTCTTATCTGTTCAATCGAGCGTGGGAGTTAACGGAGGACATAAGAAATGAACTGAAGATGATCCAAGAACCCCTCCCTGCGAAAACCCTTGCAGGAAGGAACTCAACGAGGGCATAAGCCTGACGGTCTATTACTCATAGGTCAGGATCTTAGCCAGCCAAGTACCTATTACCTAAGATCGTCAGGCCATCCCTTTTCCGGAAGCCTGACGATCCAATGTGGTGCTTAGGTAGCGGGGCTTGGATTCGAACCAAGGACCTTCAGGTTATGAGTTCGAATCCGAAAACAGGGGCCTTGGATCGTTAGGCTGGGGTTCCAAGGGTGGCCTTGCGATATGCAGTTATCGCGAAACCTGCCAAGTCTATTTATATCCATTTTAACTCAACTGCCTCGATCCAGTAAGGAGGCCAACCTGCACACATGTCCATTGAATTGCAGACACAACCATGGTTATTTCAGGCAACGATTTTCAGGAAGGACCTGTGATCAGTCCCTGACTCTCTCTTTGCAGCTGGATCAATTTTTGGGGGGCAGGTCAGACTCTGGAAAACGTTCGACCAGATCAAGCAGATCTTCCACCCTCGATAAAGCCTTCCAGATGGCACAAATCTTTGCCGAAGCGCCCGAAGGTTGGCTGGTGTTCATGGGGACCTATGGATCGGGAAAGACCCACCTGGC
>JABAOF010004163.1_pt2 | contig 71238 bp, 66 predicted proteins | sample 7062171 | NCBI WGS metagenome assembly JABAOF01 (sample SAMN14538628, study PRJNA623070) | marine sediment metagenome | biome: marine biome [ENVO:00000428]; feature: marine pelagic biome [ENVO:01000023]; material: deep marine sediment [ENVO:00002113] | place: India: Gulf of Khambhat ...
TAGTCTTAGTGGATTTGGGGATGGTAGTTGATTTGGATTTACTAGTTTTTGCCCGGGTTTTTGATTTGGGTGTTTTTTCGGTCAAACCTGCCACCTTGCCTTGAATTGGACAAGGTGAATCCAGAGTGATTAATAAAAGTATTGGCAAATCTAAGACACACAAAGGAATGAGGTGCAGATTCTTCATTAGTACATAGGGGTTTCGACGACTCGGGAAACACTAAAAGCTTCACAATGAGGGAAAAAAAAGCATGCAAACGCCTTCCGATGCAACTGCCATGTCAAAGGTGGAGAGCTATCTAGAGGAAACTGTGAGCCGAGAGTCCTCAATTTATAGTGCAGCAGTCATGACAGCTGATGGGCTACCTCTCATTGTTCTCATGGGCAAAGGCGAAGTAGAAAAACTAGAGCTAGCTGCTGCAATTGCTTCTCTAGGTGCATTATCTGAACAAACTGCAAATCGATTAAAAATTGGAAGGTACCATGACCTAATGCTACGGTGTGGCCGAGGTCATCTTCTCGTTCGACGAATCAGTGAAGCAAACGTTTTAGCACTTCTAGCAGACCGGAATGCGCCCTTAGGAGCCATTACATTGATCATCGAATCTATGTCAAAACGTCTGAAGCGAATGTTGAAATAAGCCATAGATAAGAACGTTTTCCAATCGATTCTAGAGATTATTGATTAAGGAACTGCGCTAGATATTTTTCAACGCGAGTATGAGACCTAGCTTCGCGCTGTGTCATGTTAGGATTTTGATCAATCCAATAATCGGCTGATAAATTAGTTAAGATTCTATGGGCACCAGACCCATATTGAAGTGCGCGTTTGGGAGCATGTACAACCTCAGGAGGTAGACCAAGATATTCAGCAAGAAGGCGAAGCACTCGTTTACGAATAACTATATCAGAATCCTGAACTAATTTGCATGAAAAGGGAAGGGATGAGGCAAACTCGCTAATCGATTTTTCACAAAAGGGAACCACTAGTTGGATATTTGAATGAGCAACAATAGTGTCCATCAAAGGGAGCGTTTCTTCATGGAGAATACGAAAATCTAATTCCATTTCGGAAAGAACCGATTGTTCTCCCGACTCTAGAAACAACTTTTCATGTTTCGCATATCCACCAAATAATTCATCAGCGCCTTGACCACTATAAAGAGTGGATATGCCAAATTGATTTGCAACGTGAGACGCAAAAAATAGTGGGATAGCCAATTCAACGTGTAAAACATCAACGCGCCCACCAATTGACATTATTGTCGGAAGCTTCTCTTTCACATCATTTTTCGTAAAAACACATAGAGTAATTGGTAGATTCAACGCGTCGGCAGCAATACGTGCTAACTTAATATCCTTAGCCGATTCAATTCCTGCAACAAAAAGCTGGAAAGGTCTTGGATGAACCTTCGATAATATTGCAGTTATAACACTACTATCAAGACCTCCAGAGAATAAAACACCAATCGTATCAGAGGAGGAATGCTTTGAAAGAAAGTCAATTAGGAGACTATAGAGACGGTGGCTAGATTTGAGACATGCGGCATCATTCATAGTAGGACACGCCTTCTGATAGAGTACAAGTTATCGGTAGGTTTATGTGCATCGATGAACTGAAAAATCTCTGGTCGCTTATCCGCGATGACAGGAAGGCATTTGTGTGACCGCACTCGCGGGATGAACTATCATAGTTACCTAGAGCGAGTGAGCGGCTAAGTTTGCACTATTGAAGCGCGCGCTTTTTCTTTTTGATTCCTAGGAAGTTATCAAAGGGTAGGATTCCCATAATCGATGTGTGGTCGAACTTGTGGAGTTTTTGTATTCTTTAGTAATGTGATCTGTGAGAGTGCACTCCAGAGGTACGAGGTGAAGCCAAAACCCTTCGAAGACAGGAATTCCCCAAATCAAAAATTAACTTCACAGCTATTTACGTAATCAAATCACTACCGACTTAAAATAGGATTTTTATGGAATGACGTGAAATAAGGTAGGAGGCGGGATCTTCTCGTGGTTTGTGTGGTCTATTCTAACAGCGAGTGTCCTAAATGCGAGGTACTCAAACAATATCTACACAACCACAAGGTTGAGCATACAGTGCGAATGATTGAAGAACCCGACGCACAGGTCGACGCCCTGATGCTCAATATCTACAGCACACCCGCACTGGTCATTGGAAACAATGTACTTCACCAAATAGATATATTCACCAAAAATCAACTTGATGAATCAACTCTCTTGGAATTCTTGAGGAGCAACGGACATGGCCCGGCGTAGAAGAAAGCCAAAAGATATTGCAAAGCGAACGGTCTCATTAGATCGATGGGTCCGGGCGGTTCGCAAAATAGAAGCCGGTATGCCATTAGTAAGAACCAGCGATTCATTAATTCGAAGCTGGAATCGCAAGAAAATCGTTGAAGCCTTGGTTTTGGAAACACAATTGGTACAGGAACTTTTCAACATCCCAACCATCAGTAAAGATGAGGCAAGGGCAGTCGCAAGCGAGGTGGAACAACGAATCCAACAAATGCAACTTCCTTTCGTGAGTGCACCCCTTATTCGTGAAATCCAAAATCAAGTTCTCCTGGAGAAAGCGAAGAAAGAACCACGATTCGCAGTTTACAGAAATGCTTTGACCCGTGTTGGTGTCCCCATGTGGGATTTCAGCCACATCATTAGTGGAACTGGTTTCGAAGCCCAAGAAAATGCTAATATGCAACCTAACCCCGAAACAATCCACAAAAAAATTGCTGATCGACTCTGTAAAGAAGCTTACCTACTAATGCTTCCACCAGAAATTGCTGATGCTCACCTCGCAGGGGACATTCATATACATGATCTTGAATACCTTGGAACCCGACCTTTCTGTGCGGATTACGACGCAAGATACTTCTTCAAATATGGGTTGATGTGTGATGGTCTTGGCGAAAGGACAGCGGTTGCAAAGCCAGCGGCGTACCCAACGGTGGCTATATTGCACCTCATCAAAGTCTTGGCAGCCGGTCAAACAAACTGCGCCGGCGGTCAAGGACTCTTCAATTTTAATGTATTCTTGGCGCCTTTCCTCCGCGGAAAGTCTCCTCGAGAGATTAAACAACTTGCTCAAACAATCCTCTTCGAAGCCAACGAAACCTATGTCTCTAGAGGGGGACAACTAGTTTTTTCGAGTATTCAACTTGAGTCAGGAATTCCGAAAATTTGGCGTGATGCACCTATTGTGTATCGCGGAAGAGTTGGACCCGAGACATACGGTGATTACGAGGAAGAAGCTCGAACTTTCATGACGACTATTCTTGAAACGTACCTGGAAGGTGACGCCTGGGGAAAAATGTTCAGCTTTCCCAAACCCGAAATTAGATTGCGGCGAGAATATTTCACCAAAAGTGAACACGAAGAAAACATGTATTTAGCCACTAAACTTTCTGCTAAGTTTGGTAGCAGTTACTTTGACAATGTAATCCCAGGTTACAGGGATTCTGAAGGACAAGACTGTTACCAATGCTGTGCATTTCGCCTTGAGGAAAACATTGGTTCTGATGCGTTTCAACGAAAACTCATGTTCGAGGACGGCGCTCATTTTTCAATGGGCGGTCTTCAAGTTGTTACTTTGAATTTACCACGTTTAGCTTATATCGCTAAAGGGAATGATGCCTTATTTTTTGAAAATCTTCGAAAAAATATGGAGCTAGCAAGACGAGTTCTTATGATTAAACGCAAGTTTATAAAACAGCAAATCGAAAATGGAATGCTTCCCTTTCTAAATCAACAACCAAGACATAATGGTCATACTGCTCCACCACTCTTTGATGTTCTCAACTCATCACCAATTTTTGGGTTTGTTGGTGTCAACGAAATGGTACAGTACCACACGGGTGCGCAACTGCATGAGAGCCAAGATGCGCTCCGTTTTGGTTTACGGGTCATCGCAGAAATGGAACATATTCGAAAAATCTACACCGAAGAAACCGGATTGCCATTCGCTGTAGCTAGGACCCCTGCTGAATCTTGCTCTACTCGGCTAGCGATTATGGATCTCTTGCATTACAATGGCGAAGCAAAATCCGTAGTGAAGGGAGATATTTCAAATTGGCGCAATCAACTCGAAAAAGCCGGAAGAACAGCAGTTCCAGTTTATTACACTAATGGCTTTATGGTTAATTATGAATCACAAACATCATTAGCAAAAAAGATTGCAATCGAAGAGAAAGCTTTTCCGTTGTTATCAGGTGGGAATATTTTCCATGTTTTCCTTGGAGAAGCTGCCCCAGATGTGGATGCATTGATGAAACTAAATCAACGTATTGCCATGAATACTCAGCTGGGGTATTACAGTTATACTCGTGATTTATCAGTGTGTAAGCGTTGCCATAACACGGCCAGTGGATTACTTGAAGCCTGCCCGAATTGTGGACATACAGATCTTGATTGGTTTAGTCGAATCACGGGATACTATCAAAATGTATCTGGATGGAATGCAGGTAAACGCGAAGAATTGAAACGACGATATCGTGTCCTAAACGGATCCTCTTCTCCAACAACTAGCCCTTTCCCGGCTTCAGCTCAACAGGAGCAAGTTCGATCATCTACGAGCGTTCGAAGCACTCAATAATCTCAAAGATATTTTCAGAGTATATGGTTAGGATAAATTCTTTAATTCTAGAGTGGATGCACTTGAAGTTATCAAAATAGCGTGGTTATGAAGATGACAGCTGATGAGATGGTATGCCAAAAGTGTGGCAACAAAAGTTTTCGCAGAGTATCTGATGAATGGATGCGCCGTTCAATTCCTTGGACGGCCGACGGTGTAGTTCGACAATGTGAGACTTGTGGAGAGAAGCACTATGCCTGTCCAAATTGTCATAACTTACTTACCCGTAAACATCACGAATGTACGAATTATGAAAAGCACCTGCCCACACTGTGGATATCAAGATGCGACAATTCAACGATGGCTTCGAGAACAAAGAGAATAAATGCGGAAGCTAAAAGATTGAACCAATCTTGGAGAAGAAACCTTATTTACTGAGAGAAAGAATGCGCTTGATGTAATTTCTTAGGAGAGAGATTGTTTGTCCAAAAAAGAATTAAAATCCAAACATTCCTCAGAGGAACCCTTCATTCAGATTGTAGCAGCCGGTGAACCAGTGAAACTGGCAAATGAACCAGTCCTAGTGATAGGATTCCCTGGTCCTGGACTAGTAGGGATGATTTCAGCGTCTCGAATGATTGAAGGATTAGATATGAAATTAATTGGAGCCATTCGATCACCTCTTATTCCTCCCGTTACCCCCTTCTTTGGTGGAATTTTGCGATTGCCCATTCGCATTCATGCCAGTAATGATGGGAAACTACTAATTGTTATTTCCGAGTTTCCTCTGCCAATGGAGACAATTTTCTTTGTCGCTAGTAAGATTTTGGACTGGGCCACAGAGAAAGGTGTAAAGAAAGTCGTTTGCATTGAGGGAATTGGTATTGAAAAAAGAAAAGGTTCTCCAGAAGTCTTTGGAGCTGCAGAACCGCATCTATTAGCGGAGCTCGAAAAATATTCTGTGCCGCGGGTTCAGAAAGGGTTCGTTGCTGGGATTGCTGGTGCGATATTAAACGAATGTCTTATTCGAAAATTAGATGGATACTGTCTATTAGCCACTGCAACTGCAGAAGCTCCTGATCCTGAAGCGGCGGCAAACATGGTTTTAGCCATCAATCGATTTCTCGAAGTGGATGTAAGTATTCAATCCTTAATTCAGAATCAATCAGTTATCAAAGCCCAGTTAAATGAACTTGCTAAAGAGGCACGTCGAGAAGAGCAGGCGGCTCAAGATCACGGATACCGACCAATTCCCTTCTATGTGTAGCGTGCATCATTTACAATTGCGAGAAATTACCCTAGCATAAGGAATACTATTTGATGTGCCGCTGTGAGAAAAGAGGGGGGGAGGAAGCCGCAGGGTTAATCATCTGGAAAGTGGTCCAGCATTAACTCAAGCATTTCTTGTCTCTCGTCTTCATCAATTTCACGCTTTTTGCGTTTCTTTCCCTCTTCCTCTTCTTCTACAACGACGATGTAGTCCCGTTCAGTGTGGCGAATGGGAAATTTAACTTTGTAACCTTCTGTTTCCTTTGCGGAAGATTTGTAGCCGCAGGAGCATTTGAGTATTGTTTTGCCGGCTTTATTTTTTTCTGGACGCAGTAGGCTACCACATTTTGGGCAGAACTGAATTGTCGCTACCCCCCGAAAATTTCGTTGCGAGGGATGCCGCGAATATGAGACACTTAAACCTTTCGTATTGTGCCCTAATCCTGTTGTAAAGGTTGAAGAATCTCTCGTGTTGCATCAATAAGATGAGTGCTAGTCAACTTAACAGATTCTTTTGACTTTGCCATTTTGATTGCCCGATATAATATCTGATCTTGAAGGTTCCGAATTTTTCTTACTTGTTCTCCATTCACTCCTTCGGTGGGCTTAAAGAGCACGGAATCTAATACACCTGGAAGGACATGCCAATAATACTGGGCTGCTCCATCAGTCATTCGTTGTTCCCATCGACTCATTTCTCGACGAGTAATTGGCTGTTTTTTATATACTGTCCAAGTTTCATCTAGCCGGATGAAACCAGTTTCTTCGAATTTAACTCTTAACGCTACACGTTTGGGAATTCTTTTTCTTGATTTAGTTTTAGTGATTTCCTGAACTTCAAATATGACTCCAATATCGTCACGAGGACTAAGAAGCCAAGAGCCAGGTTCTATTTTTGCATCAGTAAAACCAAGGATTTGATAGGTAAACTGGCGTTTACGAAGATCTGTTTTTGTTTCACCCATACTTTCTCCGTCTATGAGCATTATTACACGCCCACTACGTTCATGTCTTTGTTCGACGCTAAGAATACGAAATGTGCCTTTAGGTTGTTCACCCGGGGATAGGGGCAAGTGTGTAGTGGACACGGCTTTGGTATCTCCAGCGCAACTCCAATGAATGCACCAATAAATAGATTTCTTTTGCAACTCACAGCAGAGGGTATTATTCTCGTATGATTTACGGAATTAAAATGACCTTGAACGACAATTAAAAATACAAATCTAATTTTTCTACGAGTTCAGGTTGGTCAGTAATAATAAACAATATATTGAGAATGGCATCGTTATCGGACTTTAGAATTTGAAGAAATTTGTCTGGCCAAATACCAACAATGTAGCCAGTTTCATTTTCTGTTAATTCTCCCAGAAAAGCCACAGTTAGTTTTGTATTTGTAATCAGAAGGAGGAGAAAGGGAGCAAGAAGCTTTTCATTTTTCGGCCCGGTTGTTATTTCGAGTAAGTTAATATGAACCGAATACGTGGACTGCTCTTTAATGCAAGATTGCAATTTTTTTATCCATCCAGATTGAAATTCGTAATATTGGCCAAGGGCTTGATGGAGATCAATGAAGTTGTATTCGGAACCGTTTACTAGTTTAATAGTCCATGTGGTCATGTCGAAAACCCAGTACTTTGATTTCTAAGACCTCCACGAACCCCTCAGATTAAAGCCTTTGTAACTAAAACACCAAGCGGATTTAGAATCGAGTTGTTAGTCCATGCTTCTGTCCATATTGGTGAAATTTTTCAAGTTCCGTCGGAGAGAAAGCTGTAGACAATGACGTGTCTAGAACTGTATTAACTGGACGAAACAGTTGAAGAACGAGGTGCTTCGACCCGACCCATTTGCGAATCTGATCTAATTGCTCGTAAGTATCAACAAGCGATGGGACAAGAGTTGTACGAAATTCATAACTGATTTTTGAAGCCTTGAGGAGCTTCACTGTTTCTTTAATGCGATCCAAAATCTCACCTGTTGACTGAGTTACACGAACATATTGGTTTCGGCTTGGAACAGTTTTGATATCGACAGCAATGAAATCTATCAGGTCTGATTCCAGGAGCTGACGAAGCACATCAGGTTTTGTACCATTTGTCATCAGCCCAAATTCCAGCTCATGCTGTTTTGTCCATTCAGCAAGGGTTTTCAGAGGGGTAGGTTGAAGTGTGGGTTCACCACCAGTCACGATAATTCCATCAATAAGAAATTGATTTGTTTCCAATTCGGGATAGAGAAGCTCTAAATCGATTTTATATTGCTCATTAAATTCGAGGAGAGGAGTATTGAAGCAAAACCGGCATCGTAAGTTGCAACCAACAAAAAAAATGACACTGGACACTTTTGAAGGCCAATCGGTTGTACTTAGAATGGGTTTCCCCGCGATAAATGCTTCCACGTCATCCACCAATGGTTATTATTGGAAGATATAATTGGCTTTACTTGAAGACTATTCCTGAATAAAATTCCTCGTATTTATCTGGTTAAATCAAATTTAATCTGCTTAAGAAACACTTAATCAAATTGGCTTCAAATACGCCGAAGCAACCTGGCACCGTATTAAAGAACTTCGAGATAATGCTGCCGCGCTTTTGGTTGGAATTGAAAAAATATAAAAAAATCGAACTTCTTCGATGTTCTGATTGACAAAGGACTTGTCAGAATCGAATTAGTAGCTTATTTGTTTGCAACCGATGCAGAGTTTGCAGCAGAAAAAGCAATTACGATTGCAAAAAAAGTCTACTAGACTAAGGTATTCGTTCAAATATGCGATTCGCGGGACTAGATTGCCTGCATAAAATTTTGTTTGATTTCAAGAGGTGTTAGAGGAATCGTCGAAACCTCAGCATTACCAGGCTTAGCAGGTATATGTACAAAATTAGGTCCAGTACTTAATTCAGCCAATATAGATTCGATTTCATCTTTAGAAGTTCCTCGATATACATGGCGAAGCCCGAGTCCCTGTGCGGTTTTAGCCAAATCTACGCAAGACCGGGTAACCGTTGGTTGATTTCCAGTTGATCCATGAACGCCATTATCAATAGCAAGTATTGTTAGATTCGGGGGGGCAACATGAGCAATTGTAGCAAGAGACCCTAAATTTGCCAACAGACTTCCATCTCCGTCAATCACGACAGTGCTTTTAGATGATCTCATTGTAATACCCAACCCAATCGATGAAGCAAGTCCGAGACTACCAAGCATGTAGAAATTTGAGGGTTGATGGTATAACGAATACAGTTCGCGGGAAGGATAGCCAATATTACTAACAACGATTTTTTCCTGCAGGAAAGGAAGACTCGATTTAATTATTTCATACCTAGTAAGTGATCCAGGAATTAACGGCGGTAATTCTAAAGGGGTTTTTGAGTGTTGCGAAGCGGGTTCCTGTATGCCAAGAGATGTTGGTGGAGGTTCGTGAACCCATAGAAGAGGACTCAGTAGAACTACTTGTAGTGTCTTTTTTTCATATGCTTTACGTGTCGCCGTAGTAATTTTGGATAAATCTTTTCTGGTTTCGATGACTTGAGGTTTGCAGCCGATTGCTTTCAATAGTGCAGGAAGACTTTGACCCAATTTGAGTTGGGCGGGAATAGATTCTTGGTATTTCCCTCTCCAACTGGCAATAATCATGAGAGGAAGCTGATATGTCAAAGTCAAAGAGCAAAGGGCATTGAACATATTACCTAAACCTGTGCTTTGGATCAGCATAGCAGGTCTCAAACCGACTAAACTTGCCCCTGCACAGACTCCCACACCTTCCTCTTCTTTCGTAAGCCCAATGCTATCGAAATCAGTATGAATGAGATTATATAGTGACTGGAATTTTGCACAAGGATAGGTTACAAAGAAATTAACCCCTTCTTCGGCTAGGATTTTGGTTATTTTTGCCGAGAGACTCAACCTATTCACCTTCAAATCGAATTTGATTCAATGAAAAAACCATCTGCGTGGAGCACGTGAACTTTAGCTTCAATTTCATTTATTTTTGCAGGTTCATGAATTGTCTTACTGAACGTATAAAGTTGCTCTGTTGACATACGCATCTATCAATAACAGATTTAATTAGACCTTTTATGGATATAGGCAGACCACGAATTAAAAAACTAAAAATTCAAAACCAACATTCTAAATTAAGAAGCAAAGATCCGAAAATGCAACAGGTTGTAGGAATGATTACAATCATTGATTATGGAATGGGAAATCTTGGATCGATAACAAATATGTTGAGCCGATTAGGATTTGAAGCGGAGATTACATCAAAGCTTAACGACATCCGTCAAGCTGAAAAACTCATTCTTCCAGGCGTTGGAGCATTTGACAAAGCAATGACAAACTTGGAAAATCAGGGGTTTCTCTCTGTTTTGAATGAAAAAGTAGTCGATGAACAAATCCCCTTTCTTGGTATTTGTCTCGGTATGCAGCTTTTAACCAAAAAAAGCGAAGAAGGTTATCAGGAAGGACTTGGATGGATTGATGCCGAAACTCTGCGATTTCAATTTCGTCCAGAAATGAATCTTCGTATTCCACATATGGGATGGAATACGGTATCAATTCAACAAGATTCTTGCCTGTTTCAGGAAATGTATGATGAACCCAGATTCTATTTTGTCCATTCATATTATGTCAAATGTAAATCACAAAGCGCGGTTTTAACAACCACGCATTATGGTATTGAATTCACCTCTGGAATAGTTCAAGATAATATCTATGGACTACAATTCCACCCCGAAAAAAGCCATAAATATGGGATGCGAGTTCTCAAGAATTTCGCGGAGTTATGCTGATGTTACGAGCCCGAGTCATTCCAGCATTGCTTCTCCACGATCGAGGATTAGTCAAGACTATAAAATTCCGCAATCCAACTTATGTGGGGGACCCGATAAACGCCGTTCGAATTTTCAATGACAAGGAAGTTGACGAGCTCGTATTCCTCGATATCACTGCAAGCATTGAAAACCGTCCACCACAATTTCGTCTTATTCAAGATATCGCAACCGAATGTTTCATGCCCTTCGGCTACGGAGGAGGCATTCACGACATTGAAACGGCTAGCAAAATCCTCAAAATGGGATCCGAAAAAGTGGTATTCAATTCTGCGGCCACAAACCTCAAACTCATTGAGAACGCAGCAGAAGTCTTTGGAAGCCAAAGCATTGTAATCTCAATTGATGTTATGCGTTCACGAAGTGGAAAATATCAAGCTTATTCACATTCAGGAACTTTGAATACAAAAAAACATCCAGCGGAATTTGCTCAGGAGGTTGAAGCAGCGGGGGCCGGAGAAGTTATTCTCAATTCTATTAATCGGGATGGCACAATGAAAGGATACGACCTCAAATTGATAGAAAATGTAACAAAGGCCATTACAATCCCAGTTATTGCCCTAGGTGGTGCAGGTACCTTACAACATTTTAAAGACGCTATAGAAATAGGTGGAGCTTCTGCTGTTGCGGCGGGAAGCATGTTTGTATTTCACGGTTCACATAAAGCTGTTTTAATCAATTATCCAACTCAGGAAGAATTAAAACAGTATCTTCAGTGAAAAAAAGGGGAAATGAATGTGACAATTGATTTACAAGTTTGCACTCGATGTGTTATGGACACGACAGATCCTGATATCCGATTTGATGAGAAGGGTATCTGCAATCATTGTATTAATTATGAGCAACGGAAAGCGCAGTTCATCCTACCCGATGAAGAAAGAAAAGTAGAACTAGCCCGAATTATTCACGAGATTCAAGAAAAGGGGAAACACAAGAAATATGATTGCGTTTTAGGCGTCTCAGGCGGGGTAGATAGCACCTTTACAGCAATAAAGGCTAAGGAACTCGGATTACGACCCCTTGCGGTACACCTCGATAATGGATGGAATTCCAAGCTAGCAGTAACTAACATTGAGAGAGTATTGAAGTATATTGATGTGGATTTGTATACTCACGTTATTGATTGGGAAGAGTTCAAAGACTTGCAGCTAGCCTACTTCAAAGCCTCTGTAGTGGATATCGAAGCGATCACTGACCATGCCATTATGGCCATAATCTACGATGCGGCAATGAAACAAGGTGTCAAATACATCCTGACTGGCAGTAATTATGTAACTGAGGGAATCATGCCGAGAAGTTGGGTATGGACTAAAAACGATCTAGTTAATCTTGAAGATATTCACCACCGATATGGTTCAAAAAAACTCAAAACCTTCCCGACACTCGGTTTTCTAAAAACGGTATACTTGAAGAAAATTAGGGGAATTCAAAGTATTCCAATATTGAACTACGTGGATTATAATCGAGAAAAAGCCAAACAAATTCTAACAAATGAATTCGCTTGGGAAGATTATGGGGGAAAGCACCATGAATCACTCTTTACAAAATTTTACCAGGCACACATTCTCCCACAAAAATTTAACATAGACAAACGTAAGGCTCACTTATCTACTTACATTATGTCAGGTCAAATTACACGTGAAGAGGCGCAAGCAGAGTTAATGAAACCTTTGTACGATGAAAAAGAGTTGAAGCGCGATAAAGAATATATAATGAAAAAATTTGGCTGGAACGACGAAGATTTTGAAGAGATAATGGCACTCCCAATTAAACGCCACGATGAGTATAAGACTGACCGGTGGCAAAGAAAACTGCTTGGATCAGGATAATGTATTCACAGAAGCCAATTTGATTAGCTCAGTCTGTTGTTGGCTAATCAGTTAGATGAAATCAAGGTCTCTAAAACTGCAATGACACGGTCAGTTGCTTTGCCATCATCCTTGTAAATTTGATTTGTTAAGAACCTAGTCCTACCATCACTATGTGCATCGAGAAATTGCTCATCATCTAATACCTTCAGGAAGGTTTCAAGAAGATCATCTTGATTGGTAACCTCTATTGCGGCACCATCACTAACCCAAGGTAACACTTCAGGAAAATTCGAGAGATTAACCACGACTACAGGTTTGTTTAGAATTAAGGCTTCGATAATGGTTGTTGAATTTACTGCGATGAATAAATCACAAGCAAAGATAGCTTCATTGGTATCAGATTTAGGTGAAAGAATTGTCGCATCGATGCCTTGCTTAGTTAACAATTCTTTGTACCAAGCCGAGGATTCGTTGGGATGGGGCTTTACCACAATTTGAAGATTCTTTATTTGACTTAATGCCTGAGAAGTCGGTATAATAAATTCAGTTCGAGATTTTTGAATGGGGAATGGCTGAGTTATTAAGAGCGCGATTCTTTTGGTTGGATTCAAATTGTAGCGTCGACAAAACTCGGATCGACTATATGTTTCCTTTGCAAATTTCAGGACATCGTATCGTGGTTGTCCAGTAACAACTAATCTTGATTTGGGATATTTACTGTATTTGGTAAGTATTTGTTCATGGTATTTGCCATAGAGTGCTATCTTGGTTGGCAACGGTGAATAGGGAAAGAAAGGGTTCCCATCTTGTGAGATCTCCTCCTGATCATAAAAGTAGGCTGGACTGAATTTGTAGATAATTCCGTGTTGAATCGCAAAGGTTGGTATCTGTTCATCAGTGGCAGCATACAGAAGAGATCTACCAAATAGCAGATATTCATCAACAAGCAATATGGTGTCTGGTGATTCTCTTTTCAATGCTCGTTGACAGAGATCAAGATAAAGCGCAGCGAGGGGAAGGAAGGTTTGAAAGTAGTATTCGAAATAATTCGGTAATGCTTTTACAAGATCGATATTGCTGAATGAAAGTAATTTGTTTTGAGTTGTTTTAGTTTTTAGTTTCCGTAACATTTTACCAAAGTAGCGTTTTGCTCGAATAATCTCTAACAAAGAGCCAATTGAGGCATATGATTCTAATGGGGAAAAATTACCCACACTCCCACTACGCCTCATATTTAGTGCTATTCGGAGATTACGAAGTAGAGTGAAACCAAAGGGATAGCAAGACGCAACTCGAATGTCGGGATAATTCTTAAAGATCTTTTGAAAAATCGGGCGAAAAATCGAATGCCCAAATTCGAATCGTTTCGAAACAGGATTTTTCAATACCCGCATAGAAGGAAAATCTGTGGTAGCAAAGATAGTATTTTTTGCTTCCTTCTCAGACTGAGGAACTATCAAACAAATAATCTTGGAAACAAGGGCAACAAATAGAAAATAGGCAACAAGCAAATATGAAAAGCGCCCAATGAACCTTTGGCTGGAATAGGATCGGTAAAGTCTTTGGTTTGTTTCTTTCACTTTCTGAATATCATAGTACATCCGATTACGAAGAGTCCCCCAAAATGCAAATTCCTTGTATTTTGTCAAGTTAATAAAACGCGTATTATTATAAAGTGGAGTGGTTCGAATTTTTAAAATCCAATTTAGCAGTTTATTCATATCAATACCGAGCCCATCTTGAATATTACACAGCTACGCATTCATTTTCTAAATTAGCGCTCCACTAGCATTTGAAATTACTTTATTGTTAATCCAGACTTCCTCAGAATATCAATAATTCCGTATGAATTCAATTCATTTTGTTCAATAACAGATACCCTGGCAGCCAGGTATTGGTGATACCTGTCAACTACAGGTTTTCTGACATTGAGTTCACAAAATCTAACCACTAATGCCTTTAATAACCTATTTTGATTGTTGTCATAGTTCCTAAAAATCAATTAAAGCCCATTTTGTTTGAGCCTATTTTGATGATTTTGGTCAATGTCGTAAATCGAAAGGCTTCATTTCTCATTAATATCATTAGTCGGATTCCGAAAAAAATCTTCCAATCAATCGAACTATCAGTCAATGTATTAAGGAGAGAAATTTTATAAAATTCGAGTCTATCCATTTGTATATTTCTCCTCATTTGAACTCCTTGTGCTAAATTGAATCACCGAGAAATCAAGCAGCATTTTGGAAGAAAAGGAGCTTGGGGAGTGAGAAGAAAGGACCTCCTTCCTCCAGTTTAAATGCCTAAATAGGAGTATCCTAATTACTGTAATCAATGATGGGAGGCATATTCCTTGAGTAAATCAAAGAAAAAGGCGAAAGAAACCAAGCCCGCCATCCTCGTTACTGGCGGATCTGGCTCAATCGGCTCAGCCCTGACAGAACACCTCGTCAATACAATGGGTGATGAATACACCATCCGTGTCTTCGACAATAATGAGTATGGGATATGGTATCTTCGAGAACGACTCAAGAATCCGAATCTCCGATTTCTCGTGGGCGATGTACGTGACTATCCTCGACTAAAAGAGGCAATGTTTGGTGTTAAGCATGTTTTTCACTGTGCAGCCTTGAAGCATGTTGCTCTCTGCGAGTATAATCCCTTTGACGCAGTAGAAACAAATGTTATTGGCACTCAGAATGCAATCCGCGCAGCCTTTGATACACCAACTCTAGAGAAATTCCTTTACATCAGCACGGATAAAGCAGTGAATCCAACGAGTATGATGGGAGCCAGCAAACTCATCGGTGAACGCCTTATCCTTGCTGCTAATTACATCAAAGGCGATAGACCTCTTATGTTGAGTTCCGCACGCTTTCCGAATGTGATGGAAACAGCAGGAAATGTCTTTGAAGCATGGGAATTCCAGTATCGTACTATGGGAAAACTCATAGTGCGTGACTCGAAGATGACGCGCTACTTTATCCATATTGATAGGGCAGTAGAGTTCCTCATCGAATCCTTTGAGAAAATGAGTGGTGGTGAAATCTTTTTCCCCGCGCTCTCAAAGAAAGATCGCAAACTCATCATCGATGTGGCACGGGAGTGGATAAAGGATAAGCAGTATGATGATGTAGAGATTGTCTATGGAACACCTGAGTTCGGGGAGAAGAAAGACGAAGAACTTCACACCTCCACGGAAACGCCTTATGTCAATAAAGTCTCCTCAACACTTTACGCAATTCGCCCACCCACCTATGACTTCTCACAATGGAAAGTAAGAAATGATCGAACTGAATGAAAAGGGCAGAACTAAAACCACCTCTGCCAGAATTTTTAAACCTCTTTAGAGCCGTTCACCAGTTCAGTCCTCTTTGATTCTTTTGAAACCTACGGATTATTGCAAAGTGTCTATTAAATATCAAATTACTCTTTTCAAACAAGTAATCTTTCCGATGACTTAGGGATGTACATAGGGAACATAAAGAAAACACATGTTAAAAGGACGGAGTATATTAGGTTGAGTTAAATAACGGGGATAGCTGTTATGAATATATTAGGTACCATATGTGCACGAGGTGGCTCCAAAGGTGTTCCAAGTAAGAATATTAGGAATATTGGAGGAAAACCACTCATCTACTATACAATTTCTGTGATGAAGAAATGGAACAAAGCATCCAGGATTATTACTTCCACCGACTCACCAGAAATAGCTAGAATCGCAAATGAATATGGAGCAGAAACTCCATTCTTGCGACCGAAGGAATTAGCCACCGATACTGCACCAAAAATCCCTGTCATCCAACATGCGTTAAAATTCTGTGAGGAGCATTACAAAACAAAATATGATATGGTCGTTGATCTCGATCCCACTGCACCTTTACGAACCCTGAGTGATTTAGATAAAGCTTTAGAAAAATTCATTCAAACTAAACCACAGGTTCTTTATAGTGTTACCGTGGCAAAGAAAAATCCGTATTTTAATATGGTTGAACTTGATGAAAATGAAAATGCTTGTTTGTCTAAAAGGCTTGGTTCAGAAGTCTTTCGTAGGCAAGACGCACCAGTAGTATATGAGATAAATGGCTCAATCTATATTTATGACCGGGATTTTCTTATAGATGCAAAAAGCTTGCACTGTGAACGAGCAAAGATCTATGTGATGGATGAGATAGCGTCAGTAGATATTGATAGAGAAATTGATTTTAAATTCATAGAATTCTTAATTGAATCAGGCCATTTTCATTTTGATTAAAATTATATGGTTGGTAAAATTGAGTTACAAAATAAAAATAGGGCCAAAATATATCGGTGAGGGAGAACCGACCTACATCATTGCGGAAGCGGGAGTTAATCATAATGGTAATCTTGGAATAGCAAAAATGCTTGTTGATTCTGCCAAAGAGTCAGGCGCAGATGCTGTTAAATTTCAAACGTTCAAAGCTGAAGATTTAGTTACTAAGCGAGCCGAGATGGCAGATTATCAGAAGCAAGAATACGAAGAGATTACTAGCCAATTTGAGATGATCAAGAGCTTGGAGCTTGATTTTAACGCTTTTGTTGAGCTAAAAGAATATTGCGATAAAAAGGGCATTAAATTTCTTTCAACCCCGCATTCACCAAGTGCAGTAGCCTTTTTGGACCCCTTACTTCCAGTTTTTAAGATCGCATCAGGTGATCTAACAAATCTGCCTTTTCTTGAGCTTGTGGCTTCATACAAAAAACCAATGATAATATCAACTGGAATGGCAACCCTGGAAGAAGTTGGAGAGGCAATGGATACAATTAGGCAAAAAGGAAACCAGAAGATAGTCTTGTTACATTGCGTAACAAACTATCCAGCATCGTTAGAAACGATAAATCTTCGTGCAATGGTAACATTAAGAAACACCTATGGAGTTCCAGTTGGATTTTCAGATCATACAGTTGGTGTTACGGGTTCAATTGCAGCAGTTTCATTAGGTGCTTGTGTAATAGAGAAACATTTCACTCTCGACAGGCAAATGCCAGGACCGGATCATAAAGCATCAATGGAGCCAAAGGAATTATCAGAATTTGTACAAATTGTAAGAAGTGTAGAAAATGCATTGGGAGATGGAATTAAGAATCCAACCGAATCTGAAATGAGAATACGAGAGGTTGTTAGGAAAAGTTTGGTTGCTAAAAGAGATATCCAACGAGGTACGACCCTTACTGAAGAAATGATTGCTATTAAAAGGCCAGGATCTGGGATCGCGCCAAAACATCTGAGAGAGATAATCGGGAAAAAAACAAAAGTTGCAATAGAACGCGAACAAGTTCTAAAATGGAATATGCTTGAATGATTGACGGGGTGTTTCATAAAATCGATTAACGTGGATTCATAATATCTAGTTTCATTTGAAGTGCGATTGAAGTATTGCGTTTTTGAAGTTTTTACTAGAACTATATTCGAAACTAAGCATATTTCCTGAGGAAAGAAGTAATAAACGAGAATCCGCTAGTCTTTGGAGTGCAGGCAGATGACACGAAAAATCGGTGTAATCACTGGTACAAGAGCTGAGTATGGTTATTTGAGACCCCTAATGCTATCAATTGATAATCATCCAGATCTAATTCTTCGAGTTTATGTTACAGGTATGCACCTATTGAAAGATCAAGGGGATTCAATAAAAGAGATACAAAATGATGGTTTTGAGATATCAGCTATTGTTGATATGGGCGCAAAAGCTATGACTAACACTCATGACTTAGCTGTTTCGATTGGCAAAGGCGTGTTGGGTTTTTCAGATTTATTTCATCAGGACAAACCGGATATTGTTGTGGTCCTAGGTGATAGGAATGAACCTTTTGCAGCGGCTACAGCTGCAACGACAATGAATATTCCCATCGCCCATCTTGCGGGGGGTGACGTGGGTTTTGGAGATATTGATCATGTGTTAAGACATGCGATTACCAAGCTAGCTCATCTTCATTTTGTTCAGACTGAATTAAGTAAGGAAAGAGTTCTGAAACTCGGAGAAGAGGAATGGAGAGTTATGAATGTTGGTGCTCTTGCACTTGATACGATACTTAATTCAAAACTATTGTCGAGGAAGGAACTCGCCAAGAAATTTGATATGACTCAAAATTCATACATCCTAGTCGTGCATCATCCTACTACAACAGAATGGCAAGAAATGAGCGCACAGATGCGACTAGTTTTGGAGTCAGTTGATTTAGTTGCAAGAGACCATGATTTAGATATTGTTGTAATATATCCGAATGACTATCCGGGGGGCTTGGAAATGATCAAAATCATTTCCAAGTTTGTGAAAAATAGGGAAAAGGTCCATGTATTCAAAAATTTAGCACATCTTGACTTCATCTCTATGATGAGTTTGTCCTCAGTATTTGTGGGTAACTCGAGCAGCGGAATTATCGAGGCTCCATCTTTAGGGGTGCCCTTTGTCAGTATAGGAACAAGGCAAAAGAATCGAGAAAGAGCCAACAACACAATCGATGTGGGTTATAGTAAAGGCGAAATAACTGCAGCCATTGAAAAAACCATATCAGATAGCGTGTTTCGGACCCAGGTTGAAAAAAGAATTACACCATACGGTAATGGAACTGCTAGTACAAAAATCGTCGAAGCCTTAAACACAATTCAATTAGGTAAGAGGCTTTTGCAAAAGAAATTAACATATTAAAAAGATGCAGGTGTATTTTCGATGAAAAAACGATTCAAAGACTGGAAATATCCCGAATTCGATGAGAAAGGTCTCACGAAGTGGAATTGGATGTGTCAACACCATGAAAACCTTGAACTTGGAAAAAATTCTGATATAGGTGCTTTCACATACATCAATGCCAAATATACAGTAATAATTGGGGAAGGAGTTCAAGTAGGCTCACATTGCGCCATATATTCTCATTCAACCATCGACGACAAGAAAGGCAAAGTCGTAATTGAACGAAATGTAAAAATCGGAACTCATTCAGTGATTATGCCTGGGGTAACGATAGGAGAAAATACAGTTGTTGGCGCATTTAGTTATGTAAAGAAGAGTCTACCAAGGAATGTTATTGCATATGGCATTCCTGCCAAAGTTATGAGACATTTTACTGAAACGGAGACCGGAAAGGGGTGAATTTGCATTGGATATTCCACTTTTCAAGATACATTGGAATGAGGATGATCTCAAGCTAATAGAGAAAGTGATTCGATCAGGAAAACATTGGTGTATCGGTGAANNTGAAGAGATTGAAGAACTTGAAGTGAAAATCGCTGATTATTTGGGTTTGAAATATTGTATTCTCCTTAATTCAGGAGGTTCAGCATTACAAGCACTGATGGAATCATATGGTTTCTCAAAGGGCGATGAAATTATTGTTCCCTCTTTTACATTCATTGCAACCGCTTATGCCCCTCTTTATGTGGGAGCAGAGCCAGTTTTCGCAGATGTTGAGGAACAAACATTTGGTCTAGATGCGGAGGATGTAAAACAAAAAATAACTTCAAAGACTAAAGCAATTATGCCAATTCATTATGGTGGAATGCCCTGCCAAATTGATTCACTCCATGAATTGGCATTAGAACATAACCTAATCCTAATCGAGGATGCTGCTGAAGCATTTGGAGCCAAGTTCAAGAACAGATATATGGGAACTTTTGGCGATTCAGCAATTTTCAGTTTTTGTCAAAATAAAGTCTTTACTACTAGTGAAGGAGGGGCTGTAGTCACTGACGATAATGAATTAATGGAAAAAACTAGGCTATTCAGATCCTATGGACGAATAACAGAGGGGGATTATTTTTCGAGTAGTGGAGAGATAGATTATGTCAATGTAGGTTACAATCTTCGTATGTCAACAATTCTTGCAGCTCTTGGTATTTCTCAATTAAAAAGGGTAGATGACTTAATTGGGATGCGACGAAGAAATGCAAACTATTTGAATAAACGTTTGAGTGATATTGACGAAATAGTCCCTCTAACTCCTCCAAGTGACGAATTCTTTTGCGTTTACCAAATGTATCCGATTAGAGTCAAAGATGGCAAGAAGAACCGAAACGAACTAATGCAACATTTAACGAATAAAGGAATAACTACAAAAGTGTATTTCGATCCAGTACACAAGTACTCAGTATTTCAAAAACTTGGTTTTGGAGCAATTAAATTACCCAAAACTGAGCTTCTTTCATCAGAAGTCCTGACACTACCAATATTCCCGCTTATGACTGAAGAAGAACTCGACTATATTTCAAAAGCTATCATCGATTTCTTCAAGGCAAATTAAAATTAGTTTCTACAACACAAACCTTTACAAAAAGATTGATAGGCGAGGTCTTTCAAGGTGGAGAATCAAATCTTGAGCACTTTTTTATTCCCCTCAAGCACCTAGCCGGTGAAAGCAAATGGCTGATGAACCGAAAGATCCTGAATTAGCGGCAATATATGCACGAACTACATCCATCGGTTGGATACGAATAATCCTCGTTCGTTCGGTTCAGATTGTCTACATATTTTTTATGGCCCGCTGGTTATTACCAGCTGAATATGGCTACGTTCAAATCTTTGCATTGGGAATTTCATTTATTGGATCAATTTTAGCCCCGTGGATTGGGTGGACCTTACAACAGAGAGCATTATCTGAAAAGGATCACCAAGAAGCCGAAAAAATCATCCACAGAATAACCCTCTATGGCATACTAATTACAATCCTGTTTGCCCCAACAACAGCAGTTCTTTATTTGCTTACCGTTTCGATCCCAATTTGGTCTAATGATGCAATAATTTTCATCCTTACTGTGGTGGTTTTCAGTCTTTTCCCACTTTTCCAATACATCTATCAGTCTTATCTAAAAATTGAATTGAGCCTAGTTTATGTTGCGATTCAAACCATTTTGAATTTTATATTTCCACTTGTATTCTTTTTCTTCACCTCTAACATAACTTCAATTTTTATTGGATGGCTTCTAGCAGATTTACTCGTTTTGTTAGTTATGATTCCTAGAAGCGACCTTAAATGGTCACGTTCATTTTTCAAGCTAACGTGGCCTTCAAAAGCTTTGATCATTTTTACAATTCCTGTATTTTTCAACTTTCTTTTTCGATCGTTGCGATCATTTATTGATCGATATATAATACTACTTTTTTTTACACTAACTGACCTAGCGAATTATCACCTAGTAACAAGAATTACTGGGATTGCTCAAGAGGCAATTTTGACACTTTTGATTCCCTTTTTTCCAATCATGACTATGGTTTTTCAACAACGCTCCTCAAGAGCAGGTGTTGCCCTTGGAGTAACTACAAAAATGCTCTCTATAGCCATTTTCTTCGTTGCACCGATTTTAGCCTTTGCCGGTCTTCCCCTGATTGGTCTAATACTGGGGGAACAATATCTCCTAGCAGATAACCAACTACTCCTCTCAATAGCTTCTGTAACCATGGTACTTTTCGCGTTTACAGCATTAATGGGAAATATTCGGGGGGCGAAAGGAGAAACATACAAGATGTTAGCGTTTCAAATTAGTTACGTAATCGGATTTTCGATTTTTCTTATCGTGTTCTTTTTATTGGGTTGGGTTCAAGCTCTCGAGGTTTTTGGAGTTGCCCTTTCGATGATGTTGGGTTATTTCTTCGCGTTTTGTCTAATTACTTGGCAAACTCCTGAGATGAAACTTCTCGGAAAGAAGGCAGTAATTCAATTGGTAAGTCTAGGAGTTGTACAGACAATTATAGTTTTCTTGTTAGCTTTGTGGTTTGCACCACTTGACATTGTTGATACACTCGTAATAACAGGAATTTCATTTCTCACCTTACTTTTGTTTTCGGCATTATTCTCTACTTTTACACAAGATGAAATGGCCATTGTCTCACGGATTTCGAAGGGACGGTTAGATCCATTGATTACTATTTACAAGAAGATTGGAATCTGGGAACCAAAAAAGGAGCAGCCTCCTTCTGAATGACTCAGTATTTTTCCCAAGAAAAATCTTGCATATTAGCGCTTAATGAAAAAGACTTTATTAGCCGACTATTTGAAATCCCCCAGATTAACCGATTTGGGTTCTGAATATGCTTTGAGGCTATTAACAGCATGATTTAACTTATTAGATGGCTAGGCTTTTGTGGAAAGAATACAAAGTCACTATGAGGAAATTAAACAGTGTCCATCGATTCTGATGCGAATGCTCTATTCAACATTGGACGTGAGTACTATACAAAGAAAGCATACAAGGAAGCTTTGAAAGCTTGGAAGGCAGCTCAAGAACAATACCAAAAAGAGGGAAAAAAGCGCGAAACAGGCATTGTCAGTGTAGAAATTGGAAAAGCATTGATGGCGTTGGGACAGAAAAAAGAAGCCCTCGTAAGTTGCACGCAGGCTGTTCGCATTCTGCGTGAAGTAAATGACCCTCTGGCGCTCCGTGCCGCGCTATTGACTATGGGGCAAGTCATGGAGGATTTAGGTTATCTCGAGGAAGCTAACCGTTCTTTTATCCAAGCTCTCGATATTCCTAATGGCGGTGAAGACACTAGAACGCAAATCTTAATGTTAAATAGAATTGGAAATAGTCTAGCACGAGCCGGTAATTATCGTCAAAGCCTACCCCGATTTGAGGAAGCAGTGAAATTATCAGAGAGCATTGACGATCTCGAAATTCGGGGAGAAACCCTTGCTAGATATGCCCAAATTTTGCAACATCTTGATGACCATGACAAGGCTGAAGAAATTCTCACTCGTCTTATTCGCATTTGGGAAACGGCCCAACAACCTAATTCTAGCGCGTACGCGTACCTTGGGTTAGTCAGAACCTACATGGCCAAGGGATATCTGGATAAGGCTTTTGCAACAATTCAGCAAGCACAATCGGTGTTCAAGAACTTATCTGATCAAACCGGATTGGCACTCTGTGAATATCACCTGGCACATCTGATTCTTGAAAGAGGGCAACCTGAAGAAGCGTTGACCCATGGCGAAGTTGCATTGAAATACTTCGAAAAACAAAAAAATTATCTTGCTTATGCAGAAACGGCTGTAGTTGTGGCTCAGATTTTAGAGCGTTTGGTTCAAGATGTGAGAGCCCTTCGGCTTTTTGACAAGGCGATTGAAATCTTTGCTCATTTGAATGAAAAGGCCCGAGACTTACATACCCATGTTTTGAAAGGGAAATCATTTTTGCGCATCGGAAAACAAAAACAAGCAGAACAAGAATTTACTCAAGCTATCCGATACTATCAAGAACAAGCTCGTCTTGAGCAAGAGGCCCAAATCTATATTGAAGTGGGAGAACTAGTATTTGAGCTTGCCCAAATTAGTGAGGCACTAGAACAAAGCAAATTGGCACTAAATCTGCTTCGAAAGTTAAACGAAGAAAATCTCGAAATTCGAGGCTTCCGACTTCTATTAAATTCAATAAAGAAAACTCAGAAAGTTGAGGAGGAGCTTCCCTTTTTGCAAGAAGAGCTCAAAAGAGCAGAGACTCAAGGTAAGTCTCTGCTTGCTTCAACGCTTAGAGTAAGTCTCGCGCAATTATTACTTGAAACAGAAGCACCCGAACAGACACGAGGTGTTTTAGAAAAAGCCATCCATGATGAGCAATTACCAACCAGACTTCGGGCTGAGGCAGCCATAAGTCTTGGTTTGGTTTTAATGAAAATTGACCAGTTTTCTGAGGCCGCACAACATTTTAGTCAAGCCATTAAGGATTTTGGAGAAGAACCATGGTTTGAGAGGAATGAAGCCTATTTACAAATGGCTGAATCGTATAGGCAGCTCGGAAAACCAAACCTGCAAAAAGAGGCTCTTTTAGGAGCACTTGAAGCTTTAGGTCCACAAAAGGATGCGAAAATCGAAGCCAAGCTATTCTATAAACTTGCTCCATTAATTGAAGCTGAAGATACAGCAAAGGCGTTGGAGTACTACGAAAAAGCTGCAGCAATTTTCAGTGAGAGTGAATATCCACAAGAATACTTTCAAACGCTTCTCAAACAGGCTAGTTTACGGGCGGATTCCTCAGATTTCGACTCGGTCAGCCAAACAATTGCCAAAGCAGTGACTTTCGGTAAGGAATTGGATATCCCCATGGATTTCACGCCTGAGAATATCCCACTTTCTTGGAAGAATGTGGAAATTGCGTTAGTCGAAGCAATTCACCTTGGAGCTCAAAAATACGTTAAGCAAAACGAGCGGGGTATTGTTGACAAGATTATTGACTGGTCTACTCCTAGGAAAGTTGCCCGATTACACCCTTTCTTGACTAATAATCTTGGTTTTGAACGGTGTAATGAACTTTCCAAGTTATTGCAGGAAGAAAATGCACTCCTTAAACGCGCGAGTGATTTAAAACGCCAGTTAGGTGAACTCTCACCAAAAGGGAGACCCAAGGAAGAATATAACGCTCGCCGAAATGCGCTTCGTGCAGAGTTAAATGAAATCTTGGAAAAAATTAATGTTAACAGAAACGTCATTGCTGCAGCTTGTCCTGACCCAGGAAGAGGTATGATCCCTCAGGATTACAAAATGCTACAGAAATTATCAGCACTTATGCCCCACGATCGTCGATGGATTTTAATTAACTATGATGTTCTTCCAGTGAAACAACGTATTATAGTCTCGACGCTGGATCACGTTGGTCGTCATAATATTCATACTTTACCTATTTCATCGGATTTACCATCTGTTGTACAATCGTTTCAGGGGATTAGAAGCTCAAAGGATCTCCCTTCGATGGCAGACCTTAAGGATGTGGCTTCTTTCCTGTATCGAAGTTTAGTTCCAAGTCGGCTTGAAAGAGAGCTTGAAAGCCAGTCGTATGGTTTTCTTCAGTTTATCACTGATGGGTTTCTCAATAATGTTCCTTTTGAGTTGATTTTTGATGGAAAGGAATACTGGGGTCTGAAATATCCCATGGCCTGGGTGCCTGATTTTCAATTCTTTGAGAGTACTTTAAAAACTAAGGCTCTCGCTCAAACGGGTCCCACTTCGGTAATTCTTGGTGTCAATGTCAATCCAGAAGACAAGGTTTCACGAAAAGAAATAGCAGAAGAAATTACAAAGGCTTTTCTTGCCTCGGTTCCAACTCGCCAAGGAGTGTCAGAACCAATCGTACTCTTTGGACGTGATTTCAATCGTAGTCTTCTTACGACAAACATGGATCAACCTCGTTCTCTTCTCTTTCTTTCTACTCCGACATCAATTCATCACCGCAAAGGTGAAATTCCACTTCAGCGGCCCGACAGCCTTCGGATCATTGAGATTGGTGTGACAACATATTTCAAAGGAGCACCAGTATTAATTTTGGATGACTGTACAAGAATCGAGCCCACTGCAGACGGCTTCGAACAATCGGGATTTCTCCGTCATTTGGTCACTGCAGGATCCCCGTCTATCGTGTTCACACGATGGCGCCCAGAAGAGCAGCTTCAACCGACCTTTTCTCAAGCGATTATTAAGCAAATATTTGAAGGAGATCCGATTGCAGTCGCGTTAATGCACACCCGTCGAAAATTAGCGAGTCGAGGACCGTCCCCACATAGTTGGTTAAGTTATAGTCTTTGCGGGAATCCCTTTCCAAGCCTTTCCTAAATTTCTGTTCTCATCAGATTAAGAACGCGTCGAGCAAAATAAGTATGCAATCATAAGTAGCATGGGCGGCAATCGGTCCTGCAAGTCGTCGACCGCGCCATTGGAAGAGTAATCCAAGTATAATTCCACCAATAGTGTGGAAAATACCAATCAATGGATTGAGATGTGCAAGTCCAAAGATTATCGATGCAACAAGTAATCCTCCAATGCGCCCGTAGTGAGCTTCTAAGGAATTTTGGATGAAGCCACGAAAAAGAAATTCCTCAGCGGGAGCAATTACAAAGATTACTGATAAAAAAAGCATTCCGACCCAAAAAAGCTCAACAGGTGTGGGAGGAGCAGATGGAGGACCGACTCCAGGAGCAAGAAGTTCGTAGAGATCAAGGAGGATTATTAATGGAACCATTACCGCACCGATAGCTATACCTAACACTAAATCTTTAGCTAGCGTTGGGATTCCATCGGTGGCGACTCCAAGTTTTTCACCCTTTATTTTAAGACTTTTTACAAATGCCCCTGGAATAATTACAAATACGACCTCACTAAGGGCTAGCAAGAAAAGAAAGGCGGGATCAAACATTATGATGCCAATGTCTAATAGGGGAATCCCCCAGAAGAAAAGGTAATAGAATATGATAGCGAAGGTTAACAGGAAAAAAACACCGTAGGTAATGATAGTTATTATGTAGGTAGCTTTTGACGTCCACGGCCAGGGAGGAGTTTGGCTTTCGGTGATGGACCAGGTGATTTCAGCCCCGCATGTTTCACAGTACCTTGTTGGAGATTTGATAGGCGTTGCACAGTATGGACAAAATCGTGTGGGATATCGCTTTTCAGTCATTGGTTTTCTCCTCATTTTGATCCAGCTGCATAAACTTGAAGCAGTTTGGACAAGTGAATTCGATTTGCAATGACAGCGCTTCTTGTTGAAAAGATTCAGCAATATTTGTTAAACGTTTGTTTCGGCAAGAGCCCCAGCGATGCATGGAAGCCTGACAATGTGGGCATTCAATGTGGGCCACCCATTTGATTTGATTTCCACAAATAATGCACCAGCGCTGGAGAGGTGAGATTGCAAAGGCTGCAGCGATGGATAAGACACCAGGTGGAAGTGAAACAACACCCAATGCCATGAGCCCGATTCGAAAAATGGTAATACCTTTTTGCAGATACAAGAACAGAGCAAAAAGTCCCAATGCAAAGATTGTCAAAAAATGAAGTGCAGCTATTAGTTGTGGAGTTCCAAGGTATATTGGAGCAGAAAAGAATAGAAAGGCGACTGCAAATATCCCTGAAATCACGATTTGGGCACCGATAAGCCAAAAGACAAGTTTAGGAACATATGCGGGCTCAGTTTGAGGAACTGGTGGTTTTTCATCTCGACGCAATAGGTCTAAATTAAATTCACATGACGGACAATAGGCCGGGGATTCTCTGGGAGATATGGGCAAGGATTCGCCACATAAAGGACAAGCTGTAATTGTTCGTTCCTGTTTCCCATCTTCAGGTTGAACGGTATTCCCCATAACCCCACTTCTTGCCGCGACCTTTGGAAAAGGCTTTCCGTTATCAATCACCTAAGTTTCATCAACACTAGTCAAAATCCAACAGCTTAAAGGGTTCAGTAGTTCAAGCTTGAGTAGGGTGAATTATGGATATGGTAGTTGTTGATCGAAAAACTCTCCTAACCTTAATTTCTCAACAACAACTTGTTACAAACATGGTTGATCAATCAATTCAAGTTTCACCTAATGGTGTAGAATTAACCTTACATAAGATTTTCACTTTCAAAGGACCTGGAATCGTTGATTTCTCAAATAAGGAGCGAATTATTCCTAAATATGAAGAACTGCCCCTGCAAAAAGGGCAATATAATCTTGAACTCGGAACGTATTTGGTCACATATAATGAAATAGTTCACATCCCACGAGATATAATAGCCATCGGACGTCCACGCTCATCCTTACTCCGGTCTGGAGTAACCATTGAATCCGCGGTTTGGGATGCAGGATATAAGGGTCGCTCCCGCGGACTACTTACCGTTTACAATCCGCATGGTTTCATCTTGAAACCGAATGCACGATTACTTCATCTAGTCTTCTTCAAAATACTCCAAGAAACTCAATCTTATTCGGGTACTTATCAGGGAGAGAGATAGTTATTGTTAAGAAAGGCTAACGTGTTAGTTACTGGTCTTCCAGGATGCGGAAAAAGCTCACTTGTCAACCGTCTTGTTGAGAACGCTCGACAAAGGGGAATCAAAGTGGGTGGAATAAGTACACCTGAATTTCGATTAAAGACTGGTAAACGAGGAGGATTTCTCATTCAAAACATTGCGACAGGTGAAGAACAGATCATGGCATCAACAGAACTATCTAGTCCTGTTTCTGTTGGTCGTTATGGTGTAAACCTTGAAGCTATACGAGATCTTGGAGTAACAGCAATTGATTCAGCAATAATAGAAGCGGATTTTGTTATCATCGATGAGATAGGGAAAATGGAAGTAGCCGTCCCCGAGTTTCTCTCCAGTGTAACTGAAGCACTAAACTCATCGAAAGCAGTCCTAGGTACACTCGGGATACGACTTAAAACTCCTTTGGTGACAGATATTAAAAATCGAGAAGATGTCACCATTATGGTTCTGACACCCGAAAACCGGAGCCAAATCTATCGAGACACTCGCCAAATGTTTGGCTTTTAAAGAATGGGAGAGACCAAAGCTAGCGAGCTTTGGTCGGATGATAGACAACATAGAATGATGTCAAAAGCACCGTAACACTAAGACATAATACGGCTATTGCATTAAAGAGTAAATTCATTGTAATTTCAGTTACTGGAAATGTGAAGTAAATCTGCAAATAGATAGCCGTATTTGGTATAATCAGCAATACTAGAAGGAAGCTCATGAATAATGGGAACCGCCGCCTTCGAAAGTGAGGTTGCCGCTTTTGGGTTTCAACGTAGATTATCATGAGACTGCAAGCTAAGACAAACCCAAGTGCACTGAGAAGGAGGGGCATCAATGTGAATAAGTCCACATCCCTGAGAAAGGGAACAAGGACCCACGCCATTTGATAACCACCAAATGCAAGACCAAAAATCGCTGTAAACTTAAGGAGAAGCGGACCAACTGTGTCAGAATTAACTCCGTGATCGCCTTTAACAACTTCGCGTTTGACAAGGAGAGACTCGATAATTATGATTATACCCAGAACGAGAAAAACAAACGCCCTAAGCCAGATTCCAGTGTAAGGGTTAATAGAGGTGAATTCGGGGAAGAACGTGAAGTATATTCCGAAAATTAGCGAGAGGATTCCAATGGCAAATAGGAAAGTCCACCCAACATAGTGTGGTCCGGGTTTGTAAACATCATCAAAGATGAGTATTCCTGAAGCAATAATAATAGATGCAAAGATTGCATAAATCATATATTCAGGTGGTTGGAGCCAGTTTGTGAAGTATCGATAAAGACGATACCCAGCAAAGGCATAAAGAATGAGTGCCGTAATTTGAAGAAGCCGAGAGATGAGATTAGTACGCTTTGCCAATGTTTTACACCACACGGTGTGAAGATTTGTAAGCGAGCCTTATTGAATAGGTGTAAAGAGACCTTACCCTTCAATTACTTTATTTATCTCATATTATAATCTTAGTGGCGTGCTTATCATTATTCGATTTTTGGAAGCCAATCCGCAAGAATTTGAAACTCAAAGACAACACAAGGGGCCTCAATCCCAAAATTCTGTAGAACCGAAGGATGAATTTCCCCCAATATCCCTAGATGCTGACCATTGATGAGGAGATTGGCAACCCGACCCTTGATAAACGAAGGGTTGGATGCGTTCGTGACTTTCCCTGTTAACCCCAAATTACCCAACAGGGTGAATAGTTCAGCTTTCAATGTAGTAATGTCTACCCGTGAATTCACAATTCCTGCTGCGAGGTGGGGAACCGTATTGGTTAAAGTTTCAGCTCTAAGATCAAGTGTGACCACTGTTCCCAATTCAAAAACCCGATGTGGAAGCTCCTGAGCAGTATTTTCACTTAAGAAAGCTAGCAATCCAGGAACCAGGCTGTTCCGCGCCACATGATATTCCATTGATTTTGGATTCGAAAGTTCAACCACGCCTTTTTGTGGCCTATTCATTTGATCAAATAGAACGCGAGTATTTGTTAAAACGTAGTTCGTCACCTCTTGATAGCCAAGCCCAACCATTAGATCACGCATTGTTCGCTGCATCGTTGTCATTGGTAGTTCTTGACCAACAGTCATCGTTTGAGGCAGTTCTGGTTCAATTCTGTCATACCCATAACCAATTGCAACATCTTCAATGATGTCAACATCATGTAGAATATCAACACGATAAGCAGGGATTCCCACGTGTACAGTTTTTTGATCTGCATTCGCAGCCATTCGCATCCGTTTGAGCGCCCGGACAACAGCACGCCCGCCGAAGTTGTATCCTATAGTTTTGTTGATATGATTCAAAGAAACATCTCGGTTTGTTAGTGAAAGATCAGGCAGCCGTTCACTGTGACTCGAATATACTACCTCGACTTCTTCAAGCGAGCCTCCTCTTTCAGCCAAAGCCGTAATTATGATATTAAGGGATTGTAGAGTCGTTTGTTTGTGTGTGCCTGTAACTTCGACAAAAACATCTTTCGTGGTGACTAATAGGCGACCCAAGTCATTACTATTAATTACAGGAGGTAAGCTTAGGACCTTTTCTTTAGCATCAACTAGAATGGGATAGCGTGGAAATGATTTGATGATACCACCAAACTCTTGTCCCTTTGGATGATTTCGAAGTATTTGTTTGGCTGTGAGTTCTGTATGGTATTCAAGTGGAACGAACTTGATTGAATCTGGTGTCGCAGTTCGATAATGAATAGGAGGAGTAATGAGATCCAAGACATACAATCCAATGCTAGTTCGTTTTCGATTTCGGCCAAAAGTACTTGTTAGACGTTCTTGAAGTTGCATAAATTCAGCGATGAGGTCATCATCTAAATTTAGTCCTCGAACAATACCACATGCTAGGAACGGGCGGACTTTTGCAACTGATTTGTCTACAATAGCTTGCCAAGGGGACGATTTGACTGGGTATTTTGGTGCTCCAGTTTCTATTTCTAGGAATCCCTTTAATGCTCGAGCGATGCCTTCGGTGGAAAGCATATCTACGCGATCAGGGTTGACCTCGATGGTAGCTACACCATTAGCTACTCGATCGATTTCGCATTTTATGAGGAATAGCGCTTCTTCCAACTCAGTTAATGAAAGGTTTCGACCAATTAATTCCAAAAGATCAGAAACACGAACATCTACATTCAATGAGGTCACCTGCCTAGAATCTTAAAGAAGCCCTCCGAAGCCAGCCTAGATCTCGAGTAACTAGTTCACGTATGTCACTAATTCCTAAGGCGGCCATTGCTAAACGGTCAATGCCAATTCCCCAGGCTAAAACAGGAAAGGTTATTCCCAAGGGTAAAGTTACTTCTGGTCTGAAAATACCTCCCGGTAATGCTTCCTTCCATCCGATCCCAGGAATGAAGATGAAGCCCTCAATAGAGGGTTCGGTGAAAGGAAAGAAGCCGGGTTTGAATTTTAATTTCTTGATTCCAACCGCTTCAGCAATTGCACGTAGATAGCCCATGAGATCCCGGAGCGTTAGCCCTTCGCCTCCAATAATCCCTTCACACTGATTAAACTCAGCGGAATGTGTTGCATCGAATTTCTCAGGTCGGAAGTTTCGATCTATGCTAAACATGCGAAGGGGTGCTTGTTGATGCGCGATAAGATAACGAACCGAGACTGCGGTGGTTTGGCTACGCATGACTAATCGTCGAGCGATATCGAAACTATACTTGTATTTCCACCCTGTAGAACCAGTCTTCCAACCATTCTCGTGAGTTTTAGCCACTTGTTCAAAGACAGTTCTATTCAAAATTGCTCCTGGCCCCTTTGGGTTTTTAACATGGTACATATCATGTACTTCACGGGCAACATGATCTTGTGGCATGAAGAGTGCATCATTATTCCAAAATTCTAATTCCACAAGTGGTCCTTTGGCTTCTTGAAATCCTAATCCGATGAGAATTCGTTTTACCCGATCGATGAATTCAATGTAGGGGTGTTTCTTTCCTGGATAAAGAGAAGACGTAGGAGCCCGAAGATTATACGGGAGAAACCCCCGATTTTTCCATTGTCCGGATTTAAGGAGAGAAGGTGTGAGATCTTGAATCAGATCTTTTTGCAATACTGAAATGTCGAGGGCGCGGTTACCTTCAGGGGTAATTATCACCGTCGTCATTTTTTGGGTCACGAGCTCGGCAAGCTGTCGTTTTTGAAGATCCCGTTTGATTGTTTTCCATGTTTTTGCATCGAAGTCAACTTGGTCTCTATGCAATTGACCTGACTCTGTTGTGGCATTCAAGGCAAGCTGTAATGGATGAGTAGCTGAAGAGTCAATTGCAATAGGTGACAAATGCATCCAGGTTTCGCTACCACGTGTTGAAATGGTTATCCAGCCATTTCGGCGTGCCCATCCAAGGGCTAGTTGTTGTTCGTCTAAATCCAAGGTTTTATCCTCAGCAAGTGAACTCACGGAGGCTTCACCACTCCCTTTTGCTAGGAGCGCCACTAATCGAACCTCCGGTAGTCCCTTGTCAGCAAACCGTTGTCCTTCGCTTGTGAGCTGATAATACTTGATTGTTGTAGTTTCGTAATCTTTGATGAGTTTGCGGTGACGAAGATTCACTAAAAGACTCTGCACAGTATTATCGTTTAAGGCCAAGGCTGTAGCAATCGATTTGGGAGCTGTTGGGCGTCCTGTGACCCGAAGATAGTCCAAGATTTGTCGAGCTTTTTCTGATATTCTGTACTTCATTTGTATTCCATCCTGTATTGCATCCTGTGAATGCCAGAGGCTGAAGAATGAATATTACTTGGGGAATAAAAAGAACAACGCTTGATTATGATTGAATAAATTCCAAGGCATCAGCCCATCCATGTACTCACTGAAGCAACCAGTGCCTGATTCACTATTTAAAATATCCGTTTAAGAGTGGAAAAAAACGACTTCTATTTGAGAAAAAGAGACCAGGTACACTATGAGGGAAGTTCTTTCAGGATTTTTCCATACGGAATTTCATATCGTTTTGCTCGAGAGTGGTAATAAACAACAGGGAAAGGAGATTTCGAAAATGCTTTTTGGTGTTTGGTGTCAACAAGAAGTATCATTTGTTTTAGTCCATGCTGTTTTAGAAGCTCCAATTGCGTTCGTTTCTTTTGTGTATATTCTTCACGCCAATACCCGATAATTTCTACCAACACTTGATGTTCGTCCTTTACTAAAGCAAAATCGGGAATAATGAGATTGGATCCAAAGATGAAGGCTTCGGGTTCGCGAATAATATCCCAACCACGAAACTTGTTGCTAAGCCAACTCCAATAGAATTGTTCTTCAATTTTTGAGTCAAGGAAGGCCTCAGAAGCGCGTGTAGACAATGGCGGAATTATTAGAGGAAGGGTTTCAGGTCCCAATTCAACGATGTATTGGCGATCTCGCAAAATAACATCAATCGAGATAGTATTTAATTGAATGCCAAGATTTGGAGCATTGTGTAAAATCCCGGCTATTACCTGGGCAATATTCCACCCAAAAGCGGAAGCGCGACCGAAAAAGACGCGTGGACCAGCAATCGTTGCACATAGACCTGAGTTAACAGACTCGATGTCAACCAAGACACCATATCGTTTGGTATATTTTAGGAGTGCGCGTGCAGTGGCACCAAGACTTTTACCAGCAATTAACAGAGTCACCAAATCGCTGTTATATAGCAGCGTTTCTAAGACTTCGTAGTTGTAGCCACCTATCGTGATTTCAGTTGATGGAACAGAGTTTTTGCGTTGAAGTCGCATCTGATCCTCACGATGGGCAGTGAGCAATTGATTAACAACTTCAGCCGATAATTCTAGAGTTTGAGCAACATTAGTAAAAACTTCAGTTCGTTTTTTTCGTGGATAAAATCCTCCATAGCGATTTTGAATAAATTGCCAAAACCATAGACGAAACTCTTCGAGTGAATTGATTCCCTGTCTTCGAAGCGCTATGACTTGAGAAGCGTCTAATATGTCAGTATGGAGTTGAGGAGAGAAAGAATAAAATCTACTGAAAAGTGTGGCAAGAAGGGCACGAACTACACGATTATCGGGTGCCCAAGTTAACGGAGCATCTAGGTCGATTTGCCCTCTGTTCTTACCAAGATTTGTTTCAAGGTAATCAATTAACCGTTGAGGAAGCGCTTGATCCTTGGGGAAATTAAGAAAATATGGAAATATCTTCGAACCTCTAATTTGGTATTTGAGATATTGCAGTCGCAACACCAAAGGTAATGTCTCCTTCAAATTATTATGAAAGACCCTCATCAAGGAGGGTACCAAGCTCAAGAAGACGTAGACCCTGACCTCCACGAACGTAGATACGGCTACTTCCAGTGGGATCTGAGTGTATTAGGGCAAAGATTCGATATCGGTCCTTTAGGCTAGGTGGCGGATCAGTAACTCGGAATTTTCCTTCACCTAATTTGACTTGTTCGCCACCTTTGGCTTTTTCTTCTTGAAGCACGCCTTGGATTAATAGGGCAATATTCCAAGCCAGTTTTCGGCTCCGACAAATTAGGATGCTCCCTTGTAGGAGTACAGTATCCACGCGATCAATGACTGTCAACCAATCTTGTAAATCCGCGTGGAGTTTGTCTGAAGTCAGGCTTTTTTCAGTGAAATGTTCAGAAGGAGGTTTGGCTGTTTCAGTCAATTCCGCTCTCAGGGCTTCCAGAGAGGTTGTGTCGAAGTTTTGTTCATGAAGCCATTGAAGTAAGTGATCAGAAATTTCCTCAAATTCATCTTTTCTTTGCTGCCCTTCTGCATAATAAACGAGTATCATTCGCTGAAGGACCGGATTAAGGACCTCAAACAATCCAAAGTATTGAGTTATGAGAATAACCTGGTATAATAATTTCCAGGCTTCTTCGAACCGGCGAAGGGCAAAATATATCGATGAGAGATCTATGAGAAACCGGATGACTTCTTCTGGATCAGTAATTGATGGGAATTCTGTTGAAATAATTTCTCCGCGAATAACTAGAAGGGCTAGATAGAGTGCTTGGGCAGTAGCTTGTTCATGTAAAAACCCCCATTCTTGCGTTTTTCTGGCAAAAATTGTGAAATACATCGTTGCGGATTCAAAATCCTCTAACAGCAGATTAATGGTTATACGGAGAATATGGGTCATTACCATCAGGCGCCGATAATTAGATGCTTCAGGGCGAACACTAAGGAGGATTCGATTGCTCTCTTCAATAGCCTGTTTAGAATTCTCGAGATCATCCCTTTCACCAAGATAAAGATAACATAGGGCTGTAAGATAGTTGAGAAGGACTAAATCTGGTGCTATTTGCCGGATCAATCTACGATGAGCGGTGGCAGAAAGTTCCCATGAAAGAATAACTAAATGGTTATAGAGTTCTTCACGAGCCTCACCGATTTCACCTAAGGCATCTCGATAATTCTGTTCTTGAATTTTATTGACATAGTTAACATAATTGCGTCGTAGTTCTTGCAAAAAATTAAGAAGCCCCAAGGCCTCTTGGTCAGTCATCCCAACAAGGTCTTCTTCAGCGATGCGAGGTCCCCTAAGAGAACGGACAACCTGAAAAGCTTGATTTTCGATAAGTTTGATGCGTGTCGTGGGATCGTAAACGCTCCGCCGTGTAATACTATATTTAATTTCTGTATGCAGAACACGTTCACGAATTTCTTCTAAAAACGTTGTATCCTCAACGTTGTCATGGCTGCGTTCAAGAATGTGTAAAAGAAAGGCACTACCCATCAAACCCTCGATTTCAGGTTCAAGATTTCGAAGTGATTGCAGAAGCTGGAAATCGGAACTAATAAGCCGATTTTCCTTCAGCTTTTTCAATACTAGGAGAAGAGACAAATCTGGCACCTGAGGAACCCGTTCAACAACCTCTTTGGCTTTGCTGATGTAGGTATCTAATTCTTCTTGAGTTATCTCAATTACTTCAACAACATTCTGAACATGTCGACGGAGTTTACCGCGTAACTCCTTCAGAATATGATTAGATGTATAGAGCTTAAACGAAACCCGATCAGTTATCTCCTTAAACCGGTTTAAGGCCTGAGGATTCTGTGCAAAAGCAAGGATGAAGAAATTAGCATCAACCGCCACTCGTGACCATTTTCTAGACAGATGTTCTTTTTCTGGAGTAGTTTTACGTTTCCGCTTTTTCATGGATTCAGGCGACGTTCCACGGGGAGAAGTAGATTTCGACACTGTCAGAACTCCTTGAATTCTTACATATCATATATTTGGTACCTGAAAAGATAAATAGTCAGTTTTGTGTGTCTAGTTCACGGAATATAAACGGTGATGTTGATGGCAGGTCCTTCCCTTTTCGGTGGTATTATGATTGGTGCAGCAGCATGGTTAGAGGTATTTGTTATATTCTTTTTAGCACCGGTAACTTGGCAGCTAGCAGTAATTCCCGGTCTTTTCTTTCTTGCAGGATTGTTCCTAGCAGGCACGGTTGGTGACGAATCCCATTACTGGGAGTTAGCAATTGGTGGGATATGTATTGCAGTGGCTGTAGGATTTGTAGGTTGGTTTTATTTAACCAGTGGTGGAACATTGCTCACTGCGTCACTTCTTTCCTTAGGTGCAGGTATTCTTATCTTGGTGGGACTCGTTTTCATCATGGGTAAACAAAGTAAAGGGTACTAGTTGATTTAATTTATAGGACTAATCTGGAACGTCATTATCAACTTGCCTTCGCCGAGAGAGACCATCCTCTATTGTAGATTCAGTGACAAGTTCATACAGAATGGCTTGTTCTTTTTGAGGTCGAAGCAGACGCCCCAAGCGCTGAATGAATTCACGTTTACTGCCTGTTCCAGAAATAATTATGCCAATAGAGGCATCGGGGACGTCAACTCCCTCATCTAGAACCTGTCCGGTTACAATCTTCGTTAACTCTCCAGTTTTAAAAAGCTTGAGAATTTTTTCCCGTTCAGAAACCTTAGTTTTGTGCGTGATAAGGGGAAGACCGAAAAGGTCAGAAAGTCGTTCTACAACTCGAATGTAGCGAGAAAAAACTATAATCTTGGCTTCATGATATTGTTGGAGCAAGGATTCCACCTGATCGATTTTCCCTGAAGCTTCAAGAGCAATTCGCCGTGCTTTTTCTAAATTGGATAATGCTTCACGTGCATCGGGGTCAAATACGGTCCTTTTCACAATGGTTTCAAATTGCCAACCAGGATCAATATCATCGAGTCGTCGGGTATAGTTGCGAAATATGCGCATATGAGAGTCATATCGAGCTTCTTCTTCGGGTTTGAGAGAAATTTGTATTCGTCGAATTTCATAAGGCGCCAAGAAACCTTCTTTTTCAAGGAGCCGTGGTGCGATACGATAAACCGTTGGTCCGACAAGCCGGTCAAGGTCGTGATGAAGTTCATCATAACGTTCAGGTGTAGCTGTTAATCCCAGCCTATGAGGCGCTAAGGAGAGTTCAGCAGCTAATCGATAAGTGGGGCTTGGAAGATGATGGACCTCGTCAAAGATCAATAGCCCAAAATTAGTAACAAGTTGAGAAGCTAAAAGAGAAGCCGAGTCATAGGTTGCCACAGTAATGAACTTGATATCTTTCTTACCTCCACCTAAAACACCTACATCGGGGACATGAAGCAATACTTCGAGGGCTTCACGCCATTGACTTAAAAGATCAAGAGTAGGAACGATAATTAGAGTCGTTTCTGCAAGTCGGCGAATAGCTTCGAGCCCAACAATGGTTTTTCCTCCACCTGTTGGTAGGACCACAACACCTTGACCTTTTGCCCCTTGCCATCGATGAAGTGCATCTTCTTGATATTCGCGAAGCACCATATCTAGCTGGAGCTGGGCACGAAGATTTTCAGGTAATGCAAAATGAAGAGAAAAATGAGTGATAACTGGATAGCCCTTAGTTTGTAAGAAACTTAAGATTGTGTAGTAATCCATTATCCGTGCGTGAAAGAGTTTTTCCTTAGCATTGTAAGTTAAAATTGGCTTGATTTCTTCTAACTCTAAGAACCCGGCGGGTTTTAGAATCAAATCGCTTTTCCGGATACGCAGCTCCGCAAATCTGGTTACACCTTGTTTTTTAAGAATCGCTTTCTGCAAACTCGGAGAAACCTCATAATCGATTTTTGCGAAAAGATTGTTTAATTGGCTTAGTGGAAGCTTCGCTGCTTTGTCAAATAATAGCTTGAAACGAATGGTTTCTTTATCTTCATTAGGAGTTAGCCTTTCAGCAATCTGATTAAGCCTTGCAATTGTTTCTTCGTCTGCTTCGAAGACTTCAAAATAAGGTGAGCTCTTTCGGATAACTTGTGGAATTGGCTAGAACCTCCTATCAAGAGTTCCAATGCGCGATTATTTCAAGCGTCTTTCTACTGAGCAGGCTTAAAGTGAATCGGCGGAGAGTAATAAGAATACAAGAAAAGCATTAAATGCCCTAATTCCTAGCGAATCCTAGGCTTGATTTTGGGAGGCAGAATCTGTGTCTTTAGATAAGGAACTCCGTGAAATTGGAATTCGTACAAGTAAAGCAAAACAACTAGAGGAAGCGGGAAAAATAGATGAAGCTGTGGAACTCCTTATGCAATTATCCCAAGAGCTTCGTGATCTTGCGGACAAGGCAAATACTTCCTCTTTACGTGGAGTACTCATGCAACGGAGTCTCGAATACGCTAATAATGCAACCCAGCTAAAGCGTCAATATCTACCAGATGAAGTAGAAGAAATAGCTGATCAGGAAGGAGTAGCGGAAGTTCAGATACTGCGAGGCCCTCATCTCGCCTCTCAACTTCTAAGAATGCTGCAGTCGGCACAATACCGAGTTCTCATTGCTACTCATCAGCTCCATGATATCGACCTCATAGATCCTGAAGCCCAGAAACCTGCAGTAAACCTGCTTACAATTTTAAAAGAATTGCACGAAGCAGGAGTAAAAATCCGGATTCTTACAACGCCTCCAGCATTAATTGAAGGAGTAGATCGGTGGAAGCAAGCAGACGCCTTGCAGAATGTAGCGAGTGCTGGAGTGGGGTTTAAACTTTGTTCACACCTTCATTTCAATGGAGTCTTAATCGATGATAGCGGGATTTGGCGAGGAACTGCGCCATTGACCGAAAAAGGATTAGCTGGATTAGAGGATATAGCCGAATATTCGACAGCTCAATGGCTGAAAGCGGTCTACCTTGATTTGTTCCGTGCTCGCTGGGAACAAAGCGATTTAACATGTTCTCAATGCTATGAAAAAACTTGCTTGGCAAAATTCAAGGCAGAAGATCCGCGGCGAAGTTATGAGGATTCACCCGCTTAGTCAGGAAAATAGGATTCAAGACTAGGTTCGTCTGAGTCATAAGCAGAAACTACTTTCAAGTATCCACGTCGCTGGGCATGACGAACGATTTCTTCAACTTCTTGTGATGGAATGCCGAGACCCTTAGCAATATCTGCAATGTGGTGTTTTCCGTCGGACAGTATGATAGCAAGAATTGAATTCATACCAAAACGGCGTAGGAGATCTTGTCGAATAGGTGAATCCTTGTGGAGTAGCCGTGGAATCGCGGTTATTCGAACAGGAAGCGGCTCTTTTTGTGGCACAAATCCAACAATTTTGTCAACTTCAAGTTCAAAGTCGCGGAGTAACTGCCGGGCACGGGGGCTAGTTCGGAGTAATGAACTGAGGAGAATTAAATCATCTTTGAAGTATTGAAAGAAAATGTCGCGTAATGAATCTAGTAGTTTCCCGGTTGAAGCGTCTTTTTTCACACATGCCAAAAATACTAGCCCAGTATCGACAATATAGCTGAAAGAAAGGTCTTCGAAGGTGATATCTTGAAGTTGCCGACCCATCATTTCAGTTTGGAAGTGAACCAGTGAAGAAAAAAAGCTGCTAAACAGTGTTGGATCAAATTCGAGGGGAGAATATGCCTTATGATAAAGGGGAATACCGCTAGTATCAATGACCCACACTGCGTGCACTATCATGTACTGCACCTAGATATCCGAGCTGGTTACTAGAACGGATACTTGTCTTTAAGCTTGCCTCGAAGTTAAATTTCTTCGAATAAAGATTTTCCTAACGGCATTTCATGGATGAAGACGGCTTGGCGTGCGCGGGAATAGACATGCTTCACGTATGTGTTTTAGTTTTAGTAACCATACCAAGAATCGCTCCAAGCCCATTCCAAACCCTGAATGAGGGGGAAGCCCGAATTTTCGTAATTCTAAATACCAATCATAAGCTGAAGGATCAAGTTTTTCATTTTTAATTCGTTGAAGCAAGAGATCCAAATCATGAATTCGTTGCCCTCCACTTGTCAATTCCCCATACCCCCCTGGCGCAATAAGATCACTACTGAGAGTGATCTCGGGTCGTTTAGGATCTGGCATATGATAGAACGACCGGGCAGATGTAGGATAACCAGTAATAAAGAAAGGGTCTTTGAATTGCTTAGATACTGCACGTTCTGCCTCAGTTCCTAAATCTTGACCCCAAGGCACCTTGAAACCTTGTTTCTCGGCAATTTCAATGGCATCATCATAAGAAACCCGTTTAAAGGGTAATTTCGGTACTCGTACTCTCACTTTCAAAACATCTAATTGATGCCTAAAGTGATCCTTTACGTACATCACCATAGCATGAACAAGTCGTTCTTCGACACCCATAATATCATCATGAGTTCCAAAGAGAATTTCCGCTTCAAGATGCCAATATTCAGTTAAATGTCGTCGTGTTCGATGTTTTTCAGCGCGGAAACTAGGAGAAAGTAGATAGACCTTCTCAAGTCCACATATTGCTGCTTCCTCATATAGTTGAGCGCTTTGGCTTAAGTAAGCGGTCTGGTCAAAATATTTGAATGGAAATAGGGTTGCACCGCCTTCAACACTGGCACCCACAATAACTGGTGGGAAAATCTCGGTAAATCCTTCACTGTCAAAGTACTGATGGGCTGCACGGCTAATTCCTGCTTTTATCTGCATAATTGATGTTTGGCTGGGACTCCGTAAGTAGAGATGCCGTTTATCAAACAAAAACCCTTCACCCGCATCCTTTTCCAATGGCCATTCGGAATTAGCAAAATTTACAACGTCAAACCCTGAAACTTTCAATTCAATGCCTGTAGGCGCGCGTTTATCAACAGCAATTGTTCCCGAAACGACAATCGAGGATTCCAAGGTCACCTTTTGCATCACCTCAAAGGCGTCCGATGCTTTTTCACGGTGTCCTGCAACCTGAATAACTCCTGTTGGATCACGCACAATCACGAAGATAACTCCACCATGTTCACGCTTTCGGTGCACCCATCCCGTTAGGGTCACTGACTTCCCCTCCATTGAAGCATCAAGCTCAGACACATAATGGGTTTTTCCGAAGGTTTTCAGTACCTTATCAGTCAAACTTCGTCCCACCACTCAAAGAGAACAATTAATTCAAAATAGCGGTGGGGGTTAAGAGGATTTTGCTACACGCTGCCGAATATATTCGAGCATCTCTTTCCCAATATATTCGAAAGCGGGGGTCACATTCAAATCATCCTTCGCACTTGTCTCAAAATACGCCTTGAACCCATGATCTTTCGCAAACTGAATAACTTCCTTCCGATTCACCGCTCGATGCAAATCTGCCTTCATCCCAATCAAAATAACGGGAATCTTCTCAGTATTACTGCGAATCAGTCCCAACCATTCATCCAGTTTTAAAAAAGTACTAAACCGATTCAAATCAAAGCACAACATTGCCCCCCGTGCACCAAAGCAAAACTTAGGCAATAAAAACCTAAACCGCTTCTCCCCACCAAAATCCCATACTTGTAGCTTTACAGGAGTAGACCCATGTCCGTCATTGATAATTAATTTCTTAGCTGCAAAGGCGGTTCCCACGGTGAGCAGGGAGTCATGATATACGCCTTCAACATAGCGCCGTATCATGGTGGTTTTTCCGACGCCGCCTTCTCCTGCGACGACGAGTTTGAGCATAATGCCTTCTTCTTCCACGGTGTTACGCTTCCACTTGTCCAGTTGTTCACCTGTCAGTTAACAAAAAGGATAGAAAAACTGTTCGGTGACAAGAATCTTTGACTATTTTTATCAAGGTTGATTCACAAGTTTTTTTTGTGGTGCGAATGCCTGTAAAGTGAGCAATTAGAGTGATGGGTGAAACTGTTGCATGTTGCTGTGGTGCCACATCGATGCACTGGGTGTCGTGTGTGTGAGTTAGTTTGTAGCGAGTTTCATGAGGGAATTTTTCAGCCTAGTTTGGCGCGGGTTCACGTTGTCTCGTTTGATGAAACGGTGCAGGATGTGCCGATTGTTTGTCAGCAATGTCACGATGCACCGTGCCAAGAAGCCTGCCCAGAGGATTCAATTTCAAGAAACCCGGAGACAACAGCAGTGGTTATAGATCGCGACTTGTGTATTCAATGTGGGGCATGTGTTCGAGCTTGTGTGATCGGACTTGACCAGATTGAACCAGAACACAAGTTGGCAATTCGATTGGATGAAGGAAAAGAAATGCCATTGAAATGTGACCTCTGTGCGGGAGAGCCGCAGTGTGTTAAGTTTTGTCCAACTGAGGCGTTAGTTTTTACAGATGAACCTGTTGAAGATGAATATACGGTTGACGAGCTTATGGAGGCGCTGAACCATTTCTTGAATCAAACAGAACTTCCTTTACGCAAACAGGAGGGCAAATAGATTGTATAAAGGTTATACAGGGAAGCTTCTCCGAATCAATCTTACAAATCAAAAAGTGGAAATAGAAGCCACATCCAAGGACCTAGCACGTCGTTTTATCGGGGGGACTGGGTATGCGAGTTATATTTTATATCATGAGCTTGCTCAGGGAATTGAGCCACTTAGTCCTGATAATAAACTAATTTTTTGTACTGGACCAGCCACAGGAACAGCGTGGCCAACTGCAGGACGTATGGCTGTTGTGAGCAAATCCCCGCTGACTGGAATTTGGGCAGAAAGTCATGTGGGAGGACACCTAGGATCTGAGATAAAATATGCCGGTTACGATTTCATCATTGTGGAAGGACAAGCACAGAAACCAACGATTCTTTCGATTGTGGACCAAGACATTCAGTTCCACTCGGGATCACCCTATTGGGGGTTGAAAACACTAACGGCCTCAAAAGCAATACGTCGAAATTTAAAACAACAACATGGCCATGTAGCTGTTATTGGACCGGCTGGAGAAAATTCTGTTCGATACTCCGCTATAATGATAGATGGTGCACGAGCCGCAGGACGTACAGGATTAGGTGCAGTGATGGGATACAAGAAGTTGAAAGGATTTCTTGTACGTGGAACAGGAAGTGTGAGTGTAGCCGATCCTCAACGGTTCCAAACCCTGTGGCAAGATGGACATGACCGAGTTCAAAATAATCCTCAAGCCCTCGAAATGCGAAAGTATGGCACAGCAATATTGGTAGCTACAAAACAAAGTATTGGTGAGTTACCCACTTACAATCATCGTGAAGGAGTATATGAAGGGTGGGATCGAATATCAGCTGAAACATTTCACGACCACTATTATCACACAACTCGAGCCTGTGGAACCTGCCGTCTTGCTTGCAAAAAAGCCTTCAAGGTTATGAAAGGTCCGCATAAAGGCCTCATCACTGAAGGACCTGAATATGAAGGAATAATGGCAATGGGCAGTAACGTGGGAATTGATGATGTTCCCACTATTCTTGTTACTCAGCATTTGTGTAATGAGTATGGTATGGATGTCATAAGTGCAGGGGCTACAGCCGCATTTCTTATGGAGCTAGCAGAACACGAGTTGTTAACGAAAAAAGAACTAGAACAATTGAATATCCATTGGGGCAACACAAATGCCCTAATTGAGCTGATGCACCAAATTGCCCATCGTAAAGGCTTGGGTGATTTAGCGGCCGAGGGCAGCCATCGGATTGCAAAGCAAAAAGGAGATGCCGCAAAACCCTTTGAAATGACCGTTAAGGGCATGGAAATTTCAGGGCAAGATGGACGCGCACACCGATCCATGGCATTAGGTCATGCTGTTGCCGCTCGTGGAGCTGATCATCTCCGTAACCTGGTCACTATGGATCAGCTAGCATACAAAGAGGTGGCTGCAGAACGGTTTGGAGCAGACAAGCTCCCAGATATCTGCGACCCCTACGTTGAAACACATAAAGCACTAGCAACAGTCGTTACGGAGAAAGTGTACACAATTCGTGATAGTTTGATTGTATGCTGGTATACATGTTCATGGCCACCCATCTTTTGGGTCGAGGATTTTGCACCACTACTTGCTTCTGTAACTGGTGAACCTGCCTTTGACAGCGTTGATGAATTAATGCACATTGGCGCCCGACTAGTTACAATGAAACGGGCTTTCAATGTTCGAGAGGGCATAAGGCGAGAAGATGATCAGCTACCACGACGTTTCACTCATGAACCGTTCACCACGGGACCAAGTAAAGGTCAAACCGTGAAACTTGAACCCATGCTCAACGAATATTACCAGCTCTACGGATGGGATGTTCAGACCGGTATTCCAAAAGAAGAAACCCTCAAAAAATTAGATCTCAAGGAAATTGCCAAAGACTTTCAAGCTAATGGTCTGTTAACTTGATACGCCCAAGGTGACGCGCTAGGGGTAATTTCGGTCAATATGTCTTCATAAGGCGGATTTGTAATTCAAATTTGAAGAGATTATACAAAAACCCAAGAGGGTTACGTATCATACGGTAGTAATCGGTTTTTCCTCTACCAATATCAAAAAGTGTTGGACCAGGCCATTTCATAAACCGTGCAGCACGAAATCCTCCATAAGGACGTGCATGAACTATTCGCATTATTAGCCAGCTGCAGCGGAGTTCTTCCCCAAAACGTTGTTGAATTCTGCACTGATAACTGGAAGAAGCTTCAGAAAGCGTTTCATGATGTTTTATGACATCAATAACGGTTCGGGCCGCAATTAATCCTCCCTCAAGGGCATAGCAGATACCCTGCCCGCTAAAAACATCAATAAATCCTGCAGAGTCACCGACCAAAAGTACTCTCTGATTCGTCAGTGAAATTAAATTTTCAAAGAAAGGTAAAAGATGGCCACGCAGATTTTGGAACGTAAAGGGTGGCAACCCGAATTGTTCGCAAAACCGCCTGGATAATCCTCTAAGCAAGTTTGGAACATTGCCTAACTTAGTAGCCAGGCCACCTAAACCTACAGAAAGACTGTTTTTTCGTGGGAAGACCCAGAAATAGCCTCTCGGAATATAGGGCAGCCAAATAACCAAAAGAGAAGGATCAAGACTCTGATCCCAAATTGTTTCTGAAACCGGAACATCCGCTTCAATTGCTAATCCAATTTCTTTAGGCTTCATTTGTTTTCGAGGACCTACTTTTCGCCCTATTATTGATGTAGCCCCATCTGCACCTATGACAAGTTTACCTTCAAATCTCCCCTTTTCAGTGTGACAAAGAACACGATCAGAGTATTGTTCCACATCGTTTACGGCGCATTCTTGTTCAAAATGTGCTCCTGCTTTGACTGCTCGGTTTGCTAAGAAATTGTCGAATTGGCTTCGTTTAACTGTATAAGCAACTACTCGAGCAGAACGATATTCAAAAGGTATGCCTTCTGGACCAATGAGCTGCAATCCATATATTTTCTGTTCAATAATTGATTTGGGAAGCCGTATCCTAGCAAACTTTAGGGCGTTGAGGGAACGAACCGAGAGCGCACCACCACAGGGTTTTTCACGGGGAAATCGCGCTTTGTCAAGTAGCAATGTATTAAGCCCCGCATTGGCACATTTGTAGGCGGCTATGGACCCAGCTGGTCCTGCTCCGACGACAATAACGTCGTAGATACTAGAAACCCCCGATGTAAGTATCTACCTATGTTGAGCAGGTTTTCTCTGAAAATTCTTTCTTTCCTAATTGCTATTCCTTAATTGGTGGCAACACGTGCTTTGTATCAAGTAATCGATATGACCCAAGAAGCCCTAAAGAAAGGAGCAAAACTGGTATGTGGAGGTTATCGTATTAATGTCCACGGCGATCGTGATGAAGCGGGTTTATTCTATAAGCCAACCGTGCTCCGAGATGTACCTCTCGATTGTCGCATCTGGTACCAAGAAACCTTTGGTCCGGTCTTGCCAATCATGAAGATTCAATGCTTTGATCAAGCAATTACTCAAGCCAATAATACACCTTATGGAATTCGAACTTCAGTATATAGTGAGGATCCTGATATTTGGCAGCGTTTTTTGATGAAATCGAAGCACCCGGAGTTGCAATTAATACAGATCACCTTCATTTTGATACTTTTTACCCGCATCTAGGAGGTTTAAAGACCAGCGGGGTTTTTGGTGGGAAATATTTCTACGAAGCGTTGAATTATCTGAAATACCGTCATTTTCCTGCTTGAACTTCACCTACAATTCAATGTGAAAGGCTTTTAACCTAAAACGTTCTGCAGAGGAATCAGAGCAACGGGGTGCTGTTTAGGTATGTATGACGAAGAGCTTACAATGTTAATGATTCCTGGGCCTGTGCCAGTTCATCCACGAGTCTACCGGGCAATGTCCCGTGTACTATATGGTCACCGGACTTCAGAGTATCAGAACACGTACAAAGAAACTGTGGCGCTTCTTCAGCGACTATTACAAACAGAACAAGATGTCTTGATTTTTGCAGGTTCTGGTACAGCAGCAATGGAAGCAGCTATTGCTAATACTTTGGAGCCGGGAGAAAAAGTCCTGAATCTGATAAACGGGAAATTTAGTGAGCGATGGAGTGAATTAACAACAGTGTTGGGTGGAGTTCCAGTTGAGCAGGAATATACATATGGCCAAGCAGTTGATCCTGAAAAGGTTCGCGAAGCACTTGCTACGGATGCTTCAATTCGTATCGTTACACTTTGTCATAATGAAACGTCGACTGGTGTGCTAAATCCTGCAAAGGAAATCGGACAAATTGTACGCGACTATGACCGACTTCTCCTTGTTGACGGAATAACTTCTGTGGGAGGAGATTATGTTTATCCTGACACATGGAATTTCGATATGCTTGTCACAGGTAGCCAGAAATGTCTTGGTGTACCACCAGGCCTTGGGGCAATTTGGGTAGGATCTCGTGCGTGGAAGAAAATACACGAGAGAAAACAGCCCAGCCCAACTTATTATCTGAATTTACTGAAAGCAAAGAAACGATATGATGGCTTTGGTGACTCACCATTTACGTCAGCTATAAGCCTCATCTATGGTCTTCACGAATCACTCACAATCATGTTCGAAGAAGGATATGAAAACCGTATTGAAAGACACCGCCGACTGGGTCGAATCACTCGGGCGGGTTACCAAGGAATGGGACTTGATTTGCTAGCGGACCCGGCACATTACTCAAACACAGTTACGGCAGTCAAATATCCTTCTGGGATAACCGATAAGGAATTCCGTAAACAGGTGCGAAATCTCGGAATCTTAATTGCAGGTGGACAAGGTCCTGTTAAGGGGAAGATCTGGCGGACAAATCACATGAACATTTGCACTGAGCGCGATGTTCTTGCGACTTTGGCGATTATTGAAATCGTTTTAAAGCGAATGGGATTTGAATATCCAATTGGATCTGGAGTCTTAGCAGCTCAAGAACAATTACTCAAAGAAAAAATCTAGATTCGCCAATTTTTCGACACGTCATCCTTATAGAGGGTGATGAGAATCAAATAGTGTCGTAGAGTGTAAGAGCTCAGAAACCGTACGTGAGAAACTGTAGTGAAATGAAGTGATGATGAATGACCCCAAAAGAAAGTAACCCAAAGTCTCCAACTACTTCACCTAAAGAAATAAGTGCGGCTCAATGCGCTACTCCGATTGAGATTTCATCTGAGTTGTTAACCGCTTTGCAAGTTCGTGTTAGGCTTACTGAATCTCAAAGCCGGGCATATACTGTATTATTAGTTATGGGCCAGCTGACAGCGGATGAAGTTAGTAATTATTCTGGAATTCCAATGGCCAAAATGAAAAACACAATTGAAGAGCTTGAAAAGAAACAGCTCATCAAATCATTGCCAGGTGTGGTCACCCGTTACCGAGCGTTTGCTCCCTATAAAGAATTAGCCCAGGAAGTAAAGGTGTTTACAAAAGACACGCAAGAATCGTGGAAAGAATTACAGAAGCTCCAAAACAAAACATTAGGTGAAATTCACGACGAGCTGCAAACAATGACCAGACAGACTCGAACTGCCTTGGAGAATTTAAATGAGCGTCAAGGAATTGCATTAAACGAAGCCGCAATGGCAACTAACATTGTATTGAGTAATTTGGTTGAAAACTTGCAAACATCCCTGGATAATCTAATATCGTCAAGTGCTGACGAACTTTCAAACCAAAATACTTCAATTCAACAAGCATTAAATAACCTCATTAATGAGGGAATCATCCAACTAGGCGATACACAAAAACTTGCCTTAGATGATGCCGCCAAGGCAATCGATACCCATCAAGATGAAGCAAACCAGTGGCTAAGTTCTACTGCTGATGAGCTCATATCAAAAACAACCGCGACCTCAGAACAAGTAAAATCACAACTTAAGGAAATAAACACTCTTCTTCAAGGTAACATAGATAGAGGAAGTAAAACCTTTGCATCTAATATCACTTCACAAAAAGAAGCAATATCTGAACTCACCGAAGAAACTGCGATTATACTCACAAACGAAATTGGCACCTATAAAAAAGAAACACAACAGATGCTAGACAATTTACAAAAAGAACTCAAACAAGATTTAACAAAACATAACCAGAATCTCGCCATTCAAATTAGAGACACTTGGACACAGCGCATTCAGGCACTGAATAACATAATTTCCCAGCTAAATAAAATAGTTATAACAGAGAACCGTCTCCTCACCCAGCAAACGGATAGAGCAGCAACAACGATAGATTCAACAATTAAATCAAATCGAGACGCCTCAGAACAAATTATCGAAAAGCTCTTTCAAGATCTCAAAAATGTCCACAATCACAGTGCTTTAGAATTACGGCGTCTCCACAAAGAAGCTTTAACCACAGTTACAAAGTGGCCACCATCGTCTCTTAATTTTGCTCAATTTTCTAAAATCAAAGCGTCTCTATCTAACCTGATGGAGCAAGTAAAAACTGAACATGAACAAATTCTTGAAAACGCAAGTCAAGGTTTAGGCATTGATATGCGAGATACCTACCTGGCTCAAATCCTTGAAGTGCAAGCCCTTCTTCAAACACTCATCGAAGAAAGTAAAACCCAAAAAGAAACCCTTGGTACCAACTTCAAGTCGATTTCTGATCAAGTGGGACGACGGCTGAAACGTCGATTACGAACAGTTCAAAAAACAGCAGAAAGGTTCCTTACTGACTTTCAAACAAAAATCAGATTACATGAAGAACAACATCGAACGTTTAGCAAACAAATGCAAAAACTCCTAAACTCAGAAGCAACAACCACAATAAACACACTTGACGCAACAGAAAAGCAATTAGCAAAATATGCTAGTAGACAGCTAAAATATGCACAAGGGGCAATTAGGCAATCGGCAGCGGATAATAAGGCTCAAGCTGTGAGAGAACAAAAAGCCCTTGAAAAAGAAGCACGGGCTTTTAGAACAGTTTTTACAAAAATTAAAAACAAAACAACTTCAGAACTACAAAAAGAATTAGCTAAGCTTGAAAGCATGGTTAGACAATATTCTGAAGGAATCGAAAGCACCGCGGACAAGCTTCGCGCAGAACAGGTTCTTAAAATAGAAACCACTGTTGGTAATTATCAACCTGCGATTTCTGAGATACAAATTAGCCGTGATAAATCCATTGCCAGAATTTTCCGGTCTCTAACAACGCAATTAGCAAAGCGAGATCAAGAAATTCTAAGTAATTTGAATTTAATTTTGGGGGAAAATATTCCATTTTTTGCACTCCAAGCTTTGAATGATTATCAAACTTCATTACGAAACAAGATGACAACTCTAGAAACACAAGCGGTAACAGCAATCGAATCTAAAATACCAAAGCAAATTACTGCTGCGAGACTCAAGAGTTTCGATTCAGTGATTAAAAAAGCTCTGAATTTGAAATTAGATAACATTTCAGCTAGTTTTCAAGAATTTCTTGCATCACAGCAAAGCCTTCAAGATAAGCAATCAGATACGGCCTTCAATTTAGCTCGTGATGAATTCATTGAGGTTTACAGCCAACAAATCTCCAAATACAATGAGCTAGTAATCAACACGTTCAATAATCAAATAAAACCCATTATGCGCGATTGTAAAACGAAAATTTCACGCCAAACAAAACGTGAGAAGCAAATCGATAAATTACTTCAGGTAACTCTTGAAAAAATCCGAACACTTCCCAAAACAGTTTTAACAAAAGAAAAAAAGGTCGTGTGTGACAAGCTCACAAAGGAATTAGAAACCATTTTTCAAACATTCAGAACACAACTTAAAAAACAAACCAACAGAGAAAAGCAAATTGCCGCTATTTTCCAATCTAACGAAACAAAACTTGAAGCTCTGTATAAGGCAGTAATTCCCGAATTAAGTGAACGCCACTTGAGCAACCAAATAATGGACTTATTATCAGTTTTTGTTGAATACCAATCAGCTCTTGAGCGCCAACACTTGACTAATAAAAAACGTGTAAACAACGAATTTCAATCTATGCTCAAACAACTAATTCAAGCTAATTTAGTAAAATCCTTGAAAACACAATTAAATAGTCTGCTGAAAAAGAGTGGAAGAGATATTATAGATACATATCGAAGAAAAATCAAAGATAACCAAATAGCTTTAGAAAACCAGACAGCAGTACAATTTCAAACTACATTAGAAAAGCAACTTCGAACTCAGCTTCAACCCAAACTTCGTGAATATTCAACTACTCAGATTCCATCACTAAGTGAGCCTGTTGACAAGGTTACCACGAAAATTGTTAATCGTATAACAAAGGCAGATGCAAATACCCGAACACTCATTGAAAAATACTGGTTGCCCCTCACAAAAATTATCAATGACTACTCCTCATCTATTGTAGGCAATCTCACCGCCTTAAATAGAGCAATTGGAACCGCTGTCGACCAAGCCATTGTAAATATGAACACAAACTTAACTAATTTCGAAGACGATACAACCAATCTATTGGCTACCACAGTTCAAGCAATTGATCGCGAAAAAACGGGAATTAACGAACAAATCACTCAAAGCATTACTGAAATGCAAGAAGACTGTATTGCACAGCTTCAAGAAACCCAAACTATCCTCGAATCTTTAAGTAGTGATGTATCAGTACAAAAAACCGCAGTAACTGAAAAAATAAAAACAATGACCAGTGAAATCGAAAACACCACCACTTCATATCTTTCAGAGATAAGTGAAAGTGCTAATTCTTTTGTCGAAAGTGTACAATCCGAATTACAAACCCAAGAAGCAAGAGTTGGCAATTTAAAGAAAAACATCCAAGATCTGATTCAAAAACAGGGTACAGTTCTAATTGAAGGCGTAAATAAAATTCAAACACAATTAGAAGAGGTTTCTGATACACAAATTCCTTATGCTCAGCAAAATATTGAAGAAATTGGTCAAACATACGCGACTCGCATCGATGAACAAAGAGCCGCAATTAACCAACTTCTAGAATCATTTGCCTCGTCGTTATCTGAAGAAACTGATGACTATGTTTCGACTTTACAACAGGAGCTAGTTCAATTACAAACTGTTATTGCAAAATTAGTAGAGAAGATTGGATACACCAGCGAAACTATTGATACTGAACTCATTGAGCAAATTGAAACAAGTAAGGTTAACTTACTGAATACAATGAATGCTCAACAAACAGCCCTGAGCACAGAAACTTCGGCAACGTTTCAATCGCTTGCCGAACAATCACGGGAAATACAAAGTCAAATGCAGGATAGTCTTAATCATGTCGCGAAGGAAGGAAAAGAAGTCCTTGATCAAAACCAAACTGAGATTGATAATGCATTAGAGAATATCCTTAACACGACTCTTTCAAAGAATGACAAGTCCTATCAATTGCATACTGAAACGCTAAAAACCACAACACAAAACATGATCGCCCAGTTAGGAGAAAATCTTTCTACTTTTGGAACTAAAATCGATGATTCGTCAAACAAACTTTCGGAATCAGTAACATCAGAATTATTGCGTTCGCAAACCGAATTTAATAAACTCCTTTCTGATATAGGCGCCACGATTGATGAAAACACACAAACTTTTCAAACCGTGATAGGTCAGGAAGTCGAAAAGGCACTACAAAGCCAAAGCAAGGCAATGAGTTTAACTGAGACACGACTCAATCGTGCTGTTCAAGATAGCATGCGTCGAATGAAAGAAAGTTTGCAAAACTTCAAAGGTGCCACGTCTAAAGATCTCCAACAGAAAAACAGGTCTGTCACTGCAACTATAAAGCAAGTTCTTGATAACGCGAAGGAAGGACTGGTTACCCAAACGCAACAAACGGGTAGACGTCTTAGCCGTACTCTGAGTAAAGAACGGCAGACCCTGAAAGTAGAATACCAAAGTCTGGCGAAAGAAATTACAGCAAGAGCCAAAACTGCTGAAACAACCGCAATCAATACTTTACAATTGTTTACAACCCAAACGGAACCAACTTTAAACCGATTACGAACACAAGCTAGTCAAACTGAAGAAATACTAATCGGTTTGTGGGACACTCTCACGAAGATGGAACCGGCGGAAGCGGAACGAACTTGGCGAATAGTTACCTGTGAAGGAATCCAAACTCATCTTCTAGATATGTTTCGACGGGTCGATGAAACCATCACCTTAGTGTATCCTTCATTTGACGAAGTTCCTATCACAGAATTAAGTAAGGTACAACCCCAAAATCGAATTCACATCATCACCACCCTTGATGGAGAAAAACATCTAGCAATTGCTCAAAAGCTCTTACAGCAAGGTAACATAAGAATCTGGAACAACCCAAAAATGGAGTTTTACGGCGGATCTCGAGATGGAGAAGAGGTCCTTATCGCTCCGACGTATGGAAATCAAGGCGAAATTGTTGCAGTAGTTAGTGATCAGGCAAGTTACATAGCGTTATTCAATCAGACTTTAGGTCCCCGATGGATATCTTCTTCGAATGAAATTCGGCTTCGAGACTAAAAAAAACAAGTATTGAAGTGAGGATTGTGCTAGGTGCGACCAATTCGATCAATTGAGGCTTTCCGTTGAAATTGTGAGTTGTAGAGATCCTGTACATGTTGAATGGTATCAGCCTCTCTTGCATCTTTATCATATCTTAATCGCTTAATACGTGCAAACCGTAGTGCCATGCCAGATTTATAAGTCGGGCTTCGTTGAATCTCATCATATTCGATTTCAACAACAATGCGTGGATGAACTGTGACTATTCCGCCCTTTTGTTCGATTTTAAGATCAAGTAAACGCTGAGTAATTTCTTCGAATTCAGCATCTGTTAGACCTTTGAAAGTTTTACCCAGCATATGGTATTCGCCAGTGTCTGAATCCTGGGCGGCGAGATGATAATCACTGAGCCATTTATGACGGCGTCCAGTTCCCCACTCAGCAGCAATAATCACTAGGTCGAGTGTTTCCATACTTTGTTTAACCTTCAACCAAGCCTTACCTCGTTTACCGGGTTGATAGATACTATCTAATCTTTTGGCGACAAGTCCTTCGTGTCCAGATTTTAGAGCCTTATCAAAAAATGATGCAGCGTCTTTTACGTGGGATGTAATCAATTGTTCGACGAGAGGAATTTCTCCCCTAATCGTGTTCAGACGCTCACGTCGTCTTTTGTAGGGTATATCTATGAGAACTTCATTATTATGCATTAATAAATCAAAGAGATGAAGGGTGACAGGGATTTCACGAATCATTTCTTCAACCTTACGAATCCGACGGAAACGGCGCATTAGGTGTTGAAATGGAAAAGGGCGGTCATCTGGGCCCATTGCAAGAATCTCTCCTTCAAGGATACAGCTTTGGGCTTTAATTTGACTATCTATCAAATCAACGATGTCAGGAAGACTTGCGGTTACGTCAGTTAAGCGCCGACTGTAAATTCGAATCCGAGATTGTCTATTTTGACGTTGCATGTGGATTTGTACTCGAGCCCCATCCAGTTTCATTTCAAATGCTGAACGCCCTTCGTGAATTTGCAGGGCACGCTCGACATCTTCAGCAAGAGCGGCTAACATCGGAAGTAACGGTGTGAAAGTACACAGGTTCACTTTTTGTAGTCCTTTAGCGCCTTCGTGAAAAGCGATACGCGTCACTTCACCAATATTCCCGGTAAGCATATTTGCTCGACGTACAAGGTCAAGTGGTAATTCTAGCGTTCGGGCGATTGTGCTTTCAAGCATACCTTCACTAAATCCAATGCGATGATCTCCAAGGAGAAGCTTTGCAATGTACTTCGCTTCTACAGCGGTTGCACGGGTAAACAATGCCCGAAGTAAAGCTGTTTTTCGTTTCCGTGAGCCCGGGCCTTGTGCATCGGCGATTTCTATGAATGTTGAATAAATATCATGGATGGTCAAAGGTGTCGTAAACAGCGTAGATTGCCGGATAGTTCCAGATTGCAGGAATAATTGCTGTACAACTTCACCGATATCTCCAGATTGAGCAAATAGTTTTCCTATTAACTTCGGAGAGGGCTGTAATAACTCCTGAAGAATTTGATTTAACGCCTTCCAATCCAATGCAAGTGTTCGTTGACTTGTTCGAGGAAATGGGCGCCCGATGAGAAGTAAAGCTGCTGGTTCTAACTCCTCGAAAGAAAGCATTGAAAGGAAGTTGCCAGCAAGGTCCATTTTTTCCAAGCGTTTAGTGGTTCCCATGATAGCCTCTGAGACTTCAGTAAGCTTTTGAAATTTAGTTGTAGAATTTTTGGATGCCGTTGGCATTAGGACCCCTTCTTTTCCGGAAAATCCTGCACTCCTACAAGCTTTAAAAGTGTGCTTTAATACATCCTTGGTAAATTCCTGTGATGAAGGTTTTTAAAAAATGAAAGTTTATGAATTAACCTCTGCATCCCGAAGTGTTAACATCCGTCTACGTATCCTATCCTTAGCGCCCGTTCGAGACGTGCAGACACGCTATGGAAAAGCCCGTGTTACTACTGCGCAAGCGGGTGATGAAACAGGTACAATCAAATTATCACTCTGGAATGATGATATTGACAAGGTTGATGAGGGAGCAATTGTCGACGTCGAAAATGGTTTCATCAAAACATTCCGTGGTGAAATGGAACTCTCTGCGGGACGTTATGGTACAATTGCCCTTGCCGATGATCCGGAGTTTCCATCTAAAGAAGATATACTTAGTAAACACCCTGGCGAGTAAGATAAAAACACGTAAGCATAACTATTGAGCGAGGGGAACAGGACATGATTATTGAAGTGATTATTGCTTGGTTACAAGCTTTTGATGCGTGGATAGATAGCGTTATCTACCTGCTTATTTCATGGGTCGTAGCCCTAGGTCCACTTGGCGTCTTTCTTGGTGTCATGATTGAAACATTCATTGCACCCATTCCATCGCCACTTGTTCCAATGGCCGCGGGATTCATTCTTACTTGGGGAATGCCACCACTCCAAGCCATCTTGGTTATTCTTTTTAGCGTGATGCTTGTTGGAGCCCTTGCAGCAACGATTGGATCCTTTTTTGGTTATGGAATAGCATACTTTGGTGGTTATCCAATTATTGAAAGATATGGAAAATATCTAGGTACTTCCATTGAAGAAATTAAGTATATGCGGAAAAACCTAGAGGAGTCGTCACGTGATGAAATCTACTTATTCACTGCGCGTGCATTTCCGATTATTCCGCTCTCCGTTGTTTCACTTCTTTATGGAGCTATTCGAGCGGATGCGAAACGTTTTGCCCTTTTCACTTTTTTAGGCGCGCTACCACGATACCTTTCACTAGGTATATTAGGATGGATAATTGGAATTGGCTGGCAAAATCTCGCTCAGATGATTGATCTTTTTGAAACTTTGATTCTTGTTCTTTTACTCATATTCCTAGTTGTCTATATTCTCTACCGTATTATCATTCGTCGTCGTGCTCGCCAAATACAAACAACAGCAGTAGAAGAACAATCAGAATCAGAGAATGCATCTAGCGCTTTGCGTGAGGATCACCAACAACTGCAGGACGCAGTTCAAAGAAAAAGAGTACTTTACACCCCTGTTGTTGGAGGTCTGCTTGAAGCGCTGCCGCCCGGCCCTTGGCGTCGTGAATAGTATCGTATAATGGCGATACGCAAATTGGCATGGTTTCACCTTCTGGGGTCAGACAATCAAAATCTTCGGGAATTTGTGCTGGCGGTGGTAATCGTGAAGAAACACGGAATTTTCCATCGAGCATACTAAGCCATATTTCTGGATATTTAGACTCTGACATATATGCCACAAGCAAGCAAACTTAGTAGGAACTAATAAGTCTGAGCAACTGTTAATGGTTTCGGAATAACTGAACTACATTGTTTGGTGTTGGGTTTGACGCAAAATATTGCAGGTATCGATGAGGCAGGACGTGGTCCGGTCATTGGTCCACTAGTTATTGCTGGAGTCGTTATTGCAGCCTCCAAGAAAGAAGCTCTTAATGAATGGGGGGTTCGAGATTCTAAACAAATAACAGCTAACCGTCGAGAAGCGCTGGATCAACGGATTCGGCAACTAGCTTCTAGTGTTGAAGTGCTTGAAATCACTGCGAAAGAAATTGATGCCGAACGCCAAAAGAAGCGTAGCCTTAATGTCTTGGAGGCAGAGTGGATGGCGAAGGTGTTGAATAGACTCAAATGGGATGTGGCATATGTTGATGCATCCGATGTGAATGCAGAGCGTTATGGACGAATCATCACTGCTCAATTGAAAATCCCAAATAAAATTATTAGCGAACACAAAGCCGATTCCACTTATCCTATTGTTGCCGCTGCGTCGATTGTTGCTAAGGTTCATAGGGACCAGCGAATTCGAGAATTTCATAGAACCTATGGAGACTTTGGTAGTGGATACCCAAATGATCCCAAAACAAGGCGTTTTCTTACTGATTGGATTCAAAGGCATAGCACGTATCCAGATATTGTCCGACAAACATGGGAGACGGCTCGTGATATTAGCAGTGCAAACCGTCAACGAACGCTCAAAGATTGAAGCCTAGCAAAGCTAATGGATTATGAACCTTCCTTTTCTTTCTTTTTCTTCTCAGCTTCTTTTTTCTTCTTTTCTTCCTCTTCCTTCTTCTTTTGTTTCTCTTCTTCTTTCAGCTTCTTTTCATCCTCTTTCCGTTTTCGCTCTTCCTCTTTCTTCTTTTTCTTTTCTTCTTCTTTAAGGCGTTTTTCTTCCTCTTTCCGCTTCTTTTCTTCTTCCTTCTGGATGCGTTTTGCTTCTGCTTCATCTACAGGGGGCAAATCAGCGGTTTCGGGTGGTTCAACTTCAGCGAGTTCAGGAGGTGGTGCCATTTCCGCTTCCATTTCAGGAAGTTCTTCTTCACCCTCTTCCTTCTTGCGTTTCTTGCGTTCTTTCATTTTCTCACGCATACGCATATAGGTCTCACTAAGTAATTCCAAATGCCGCTTCGCTATATCGGGATGAATATCCTTTGCCTCTAAACGCTCCTGGATACGAAGCACCAAGAACTCAGGAAAGAATGATTCAAAGTGCACATCTGCTGTCAGCATAATCAGGGGATCATCTTTTTTAGAAATCTCGATGGAGTCCGTGCCCATTTGTGTAATCACTTGTGCTTGCTCTAAACGTCGTAGCACATTATCCAACGAAGCTTCCTTCTCAACAACCCCTTTCAACTCAGATTTTTGCGCAATCTTCCGCCGCAATGTTTTGGTCACATCATAAATATCCGGATCGAGAAGAAGTTGTCCAATCATAATCGTATCTTCTTCAGTCCATTGATATCCCTCAAATAAGCTCTTAATGCGGTTTTCATATTCACGATACTGCTCCCTATTCAATCCGCCACCTTTGGCTAGTTTAAGTGATTGTTCGGGTGGAAATCGGGCACCCAGTAGATCATTGACTAAAAATACGCAGTTATCTGATACAGCGTTAATCCAATCTTCTTCAACTAGCCCACTTCGTAACAGCGGCAATGTCACAAGTCCTAAATCCGGATAATGTTTCCCTGTCTGTAATTCGAGCCACTCACGCAGCTCCTCAGCGGGAATCCCTCCGCGAGCCAGCTTGTGCATAAGCAACCGGGTTTCTTGATCAACAAACACTTTGGCAAGTCGCTGCTCCACAGACAGCTCCACCATACGTTTCAGCTTCTCAAAAACTTCACCAAGATACTCAACAAATTCTGGCTCTCCAATATTTTCCACAATCTCACTTGAGGCAAGCGTCAATCCCTCTTCATATGCTCGAGGTTCCTCCTCCAAATCCATAAACAGCATAATGCAAAATTGATCACGACCACGAAGAATCCCAGTATAGAAACTACTTACAGCCATATTGGTTCCTTCGAGAGTCATGGTTAGAAATCCCGCTTCCGGCTTTCCCATGGCATGTGCCGTGAAGACACGAAGCATGTCGTCTTCAGACACATCAAGATTTCGAGGATAAACGCCAACGACGCGAAGACCGACTTTGTCGTCCCACCGGCAAACACTTAGACCTTTTGGCATACTTTCAATCTCCCGTTTGAATAAATTGTATCTGAACCTTTCGTTCTTAAAGTGACCTATTGGCACTCCGTTTTGACTATTTAGTTTCCCGTATTTAACTTGTTTGTCGGTTCCCCTCTTGAAAGGCTTCTTGTTGTAGCTTTCTGCAATTTTTCGCAATAAATTCGATGAAGAAATTTAAATGAATCATTAATCGGTGGTGGCTTCAGCCACAGCCCCTAAAATAATTTTGTAGAGAACTTCGCGGTAGCGTGGATCAATGGCAACGAGCCCATAGGCTTGAACGCCGAGAATTCGTTGGACTAGTTTGGGCGCTAACGCGCCAGGAAGATCTTGCTTATTTCCAATCGCCCAGACAATGGATGAGGGAGAGTTCTTGCGAACAACCTCAAGGATGTCTCGGGTTTCGAGAACGTTCTTTAGCGTTGAATCTGTAACAAGTAACACTGCATCAGCATTCCGTAAATAATAATTCCATAATGAACGGAATCGATCTTGACCAGCAAAGTCCCAGACAGCTAACTCATAGGGACCGAAGCGAACGCCTTGGAGGGTTTCAATATCGACAGCAATAGTGGGGTAGTAATCTCCCGGGATGCTGTCTGCAGTAAGAAGTTTGAGCATCGTAGATTTTCCAACACCGCCTTGACCAAGTAGGCAAATTTTAAGCATAGTAACAATGACATTGTCGAGTTCGGTTGCGAAGCCTTTGAACGCTTCACCAAGGGGAACCGGCTTTTGGATGTATGCATCAATTTCATGACCAAAATTGTTGATAAGGAATTCACGGGTTTTTTTCAGAGTTTCTTTGATTTTTTCATCTTCGTCACTCATATCGACGGCGAAGACGAGGAGGAGGTGTGTGCCCGCTTCGGCGTAAATGAATTTTATATTCTTGACATGGATTGGTAAGTCAACTTGAGTGCCAAGTTCGGATTCGAAATGTTTATAGGTGGCTAGAAATTCTTGGCGTTCTTCGGTGGTAATATCAACTGACCAGTATTGGCGGTGGAATGCCAGGCGTCCGTCGCGAGTCATTAGGAAGACGTTGTGAATCATCTTTTAGTGTTCTCCCGGAATTTATTCGGTACGAGTAATTGCTTTTTCTTGAGACGTCATGCGTCGCTTTCGTTTGTGTTTGGGGAGTTTCTTCTCATCTGAACTTAGGAGAGTACGAAGTTCCCGATAATTGCGACGCAGGGAGGTACGTGAACAACCTACAAGTTCGATTATATCATTTTCGGGTATTGAATCTCCAATCTGTTTCGCACTGTAATAGGCAATGGAAGCAGCAATGATAGGTCTAGGATGTCCTTGAAATAACCCCTTTTTACCTACATATTCAACAACGTTGTGAGCATAGTCTTCGGTTTCTGCTTCTACTTCCAGAATTGAGAACAAACGATCAAGAATTGCGTGAACCGGTTCGCCCCAATTCCCTATTTTTTTGTCTTTGAACTTTTGTCGTTCATGATCATAATCCTCGAGGATGCGACGAATTCCGGCTCGGACAAGTTGTCGTGCATTAGACAATTGAATTTGGCGTTGTCGACGAATATAGCGGGGACATTGTGGGTATCCCGGCATCTCGTAGATGGTTAGATAGCATTGTTTCTTTACAACCCGACAAAATGACGTCAACTTATTGTCTTTGATGGGTCTTTCATACATGTAGGGACAAAGAGATTGATCGCGAGATCCCCCACGACGTTCAATTTTTCGATAACTATCGGATAGAATTTGCCGGTACCTACGTCTTCTGTTCGCAGGGTTTCCACTCGTTTTTACGATACGCTGCAACGTTTTGTTTAGAATTTCCTCATATGCAGCGCCTTCTTCCTCAGCAGTCAGTAAAACAGTGATACAGATATCGTCTTCGGTGCTTTTAAGTGGCGTGCGGGTACAGGCAACAGCAGCGCGTTCCTTCACCTCGATTGAGGGAAACACTTGGAAAGATGTCCCATTACCTTCAGGTGCAGACCCATAGTACATGAGGGATAAGTCACTTATTTCAAAGTCCAAAGTAGCTGGATATTTGGATAATATCTTGAGTCCTTCTTTCGTGTCCCATTGACTAAGGACAAGTCCTCGAGGAATAATAAGTCACCTTCTTACCTAGACAGAAACAATGTTTTCGGAATCTTTCGCTTGGCTTCAATCAAGGTTTAGGAAAACAACAGAAAAAGGTTTTTGCCTGTGTGAAGGTAGTACAAATTCATTCCGAGATACTGAACATATGAAAAGAGCAATTATCGGGTTTTTCGTTTCCAGAAAAGAGCCCCAATAATAACTAAACCGGCAACAACCAACCCTCCGATTAAGAATGAGAGAAGCTGTTCCCTTGTCGGAGTAGGAAGACTGGAGATTTCACCAATAATAGCTGGAAAGAGATATTCCTCGAAATAAGTATAGTATTCTTGAGAACTGTAGGGAGCAGCACCAAAGGCAAGAACTAGATCTTGGTCTGGAAGCACAAAGACTCGAATACCCCCTGCACCCCGCATCGAATAACCGTTGATAGGAATATCCACCCACCATTGATAACCATATCCTTCGCCATATGGAAAAACGAAGTGTGGGTATGTACATTCGGCGACCCATTCAGCCGGTATGAGTTCTAATGTATTCCAAGTCCCATTATTCAAATACAGGTACCCAAGTTTTGCTAGATCTCGTAATGTCAGGCTAAGACCTGCCATTCCAGTACTAACACCTTGAGGATCGGCACCCCATTCATACATTGAAATCCCCATAGGAGTAAAAAGTCGATTTCGAGCAAGGATTTCCATTGAGATACCCATAGTTTCAGAAATAACTGCAGAAAGGAGATGACTGCACCCTCCATTATAGTTCCAGAACTCACCAGGTTCATTAGACATGGGTGAATTCAGAAGGTATTGCACCCAGTCTGGTTGTGAGCCCAAACCAAAATCGCTGCGTTCTAAACCTGAGGACATGGTAAGTAAATGCCACAGCGTCATGTTGGATTTCCGGGGATCTAGGTTCTGAATGATTCGATTCGGAAAGTAATCAAGAACCGAATCGTTAACGTTTGAAACATATCCATCTGTTAGAGCGAGACCGAAGGCCATAGCTGTCACACTTTTTGTAGCTGAATAGATCCGCCAAAGATGATTCACACTTGAAGCCGGACCATATCCTTCAAAAAGCAGGTATCCATTACGGATTACAAGAAACCCCTCAACGCCGCCGGTTGTGCGAATTAGATTCCAAAATTCCTCTAATAAAGTTGAATTCATTCCCTGTACTTCAGGCTGAACCCCGCGCCATCCTGCTGTTGGCCAGTAATCGCGAACTGGTATGGCGTTTTGTTGGGAACTAATTTCTAGGTTAAAGGCGAAGAGGAAAAGGTGCAGCAAAAACAGTGCAAAGAACCACCTTCGATGATCTACCACTTTGAAATCAACTCAGAAGTAAATATTTGGAATGTAAAACCCGTTTTTGTATTCGAGAGACCCCGCATCCTAACTTATCACCCACGCCGTTTTCGAATTTCAAAGATGAGGATAGCAAAAACGACGACCACAAACACACTCCCGATTGATATTAGGACGCCTGAGTAGAACCCATATGGAAGCCCCGGAGAGGCTTCTAGAAGCCAACTGGTCACTTTAGCTAGTAAAGACCACTCTGAATCAGGATCCTGAAGATTTTGATAAGTTGGCCAATGAGCTACGTGATCTTGACTCAAACCATCCCGAATATCTCCTTCTTCAAATTCGGGATGAGGGCTAGAAAGCAAGACTGTGCCTTGTCCGTATTGGAAGGCAATTACACCGTGCAAGCCAGTATCTGCATAGGAAAGGATGGGGATGATTTCTGTTTCATCATGGAATTCAAAATAAGAAGCCCCGGTTGTGAAGACCATATAAGATTCAGGTTCTTGGGATAGATCCGGTCCTATAGACGCACGGTTAACCCTCATTTCAGTCACTGCGAGCTCACCATTATGCGTATCATGACATTGAACTCCGGCAGGACCGAAATAGTGTAACGTGGCATCAAGTATCCCAAGGCTAATTATGGCAAACTCGGTACCGCGACAAACAGTGAAAAGTGATCCACCAGCTGCTAGGAATTGTCGGATTCGTTCTTTACCCACAGGAGTTAATTCTCTTTCATAAGAACTAGGTCCGAATGCAGGTAATACCAACAAATCAAAGAATTGTAACACACCATGTTGAATTTCTATCCCAGTAACTAATTCCACAGAAGCGTTCATCCATTCAAACAGATGGATGCAGGCAATGAAACTGAAATTATCTAATCGTTGGCAATGGTAGATGGCGACTCGAGCATTTGTTAAATTGGATGTAGCTTTAGTTGCGGTATCTTTGGGTTCCAAAAGTAAGACAGGAGGGGCAAGCATAATCATGAGAATAAGGCATAGCAGTGTACGGCCTTTCCTCATATACCATAGAGGTCGAAATGACATCTGAATTTACCATCCATAAGGAACGCGTATACTACTTGAAACGTAGAAAGTGCAATTTATTCTCTTGGATACCGGCTAAGAAGAAAAACGTGAGAAACTATTTGAAGAACACATCTTTTTCGAACTGTTTGATTCAGAAAACAACGATTAATCAGATGCGGTTCTAATCAGAAAATTCTGTGGCAAAAAAAGCAAAATAGATAAGCCCGTACCGTTCGTCATTCTCGATACGAGCTTCACGAAAATGACCTTCGCGTTTGAATCCCAACCGTTCGGCTAATTTTATACTTCGATGATTTGTGTCTCGTGTAACTACGATGACTTTATGCGCATGAAGATCGGTGAAAAGAAATGCTAAAGAACGTCTTGCAGCTTCGGTAGCAACACCTTTTCCTTGGACACCTTTATCGAGAAACCAGCCCAGTTCAAATGAAGGCACGTCCCATTGGTTAGGTTCAATCCAAATCTCACCTACAAAGAGACTGTCCTTCTTCATCCAAATGCCCATGACAAAGCGTTTTCGGGCTACCCATTCTGCAGCATGCCGGCGCACCTTTAATTCTGCTGCGTCGACGTTCTTAATGGTAGCAACTTCTTCAACATTCGGGTAGAGAAACTCTCGATTATTATTCCGTTCTAATAGCGCATAGAGCGCTTCTCCGTCGCCAGCCCGGTATTTCCGCACAAGAAGCCTGTCGGTGTCCAGACTCTCAGGAAGCTCTAACAATAACGGATCCATCACACATCCCATGACGCCTACGGTTATTTTGCAGTCGAATCATATTGCATCATACCCATGAGGTTACCTTCAGTATCCTTGAAATACACATAGTATCCGACGCCGGGAATAGTAATTTTATTGCCGATAATGGTGCCCTTATTTGCTTTGACTAGCTTTACGTATTTTTCGATATCATCGACACCAATTACATTGACGGTGGTGCTTTCGGGAAACTCTTCCCGTTTAGCGAATGAACCATTAATCCCGGGCTCTTTGTCCTCACCGGTGATTAAGAACCAGTGATCGACCGGCCCCTTCCATTTCTCTATCTTCCAACCAAAGACCGTTTGATAGAACGTTGCTATCCGCTCTATATCATCAGCCGGAATTTCAAAATCGATAACTCGTGGCATTACAATTCACATCCGATAAAAGGAGGGATATACCGGTTGTCATAAATTAGTGTGTATCGGTTTCGGCTAACTGTAGATATTAAGAGGTGTATCGACTTTGGAGTGCGAAAAGAAGATAAATATTGAAGCCATGGATGAAGTTTAGCTTGGAGTGAACCGATTAATGATACCATTCTCAGAAGTGTGGGAACGCATCATCAAAAACGCTAGGAAGGTTTTTTACACCAAGAAGAAATTGAAATTCACATATACGGTTCAAGAAAATAACCTCATTACAAACCGATCGAGGTACTATCTCACTCGAAAAGATATCATGTCCGCCTATCGTCATGTTCCCCTCGAAAGACCCGGAGAACTTGCAGGACTCGTTCGAGGACAAAGCTACATCTGGGCAATTCTACACGATAAACGAATTCGCAAGAAAGACTGGTAGCCGAGGTTATCTTTTCATTTTGAGCAATTTGAGACAGTCTTTTTTTATCACCCCAACAATGAATAAAGGATAGGTGAGAATAATGGGACTTGTCCGAACCTCAGAGGAACTTCAGCAACTGAAAAAACACTTCTCCAAGGGATCCATAGTCGGTGAAACGAAAATCGCCTTTGCCACCTTCCTAACCGATCCAAACATCATTAAACGTGTTTTACCTCCCCCCCTTGAACCAGGACCTTTACCCACCGGAACGGTGTATGTGGCGGAGTTCGGAAAATCTAACTTTAGTCGCCCCTACAATGAAGCCGCCGTATTCCTCACTGCTCAATATGAAGGAGAAGTTGGTAACTATTGCATCTCAATGCCTGTCACCCTTGATGCGCCGCTGTGGATGGGCAGAGAAAATCAAGGCTACCCCAAAAAAATCGCAGAATTCATCGCCATCGAAGAGCGCGGCAACTACGTCACTGGTAACTGTATTCGACGTGGTAAACGTCTTATCACTCTTACTGTCCAACTCGAAGGACCCATCAAACAGGAACTCCCCTCTACTGCTAGCTATGTCATCAAAGCCTTCCGCAGCATCACTGGTGAAGGTTTTGAATCCTTGCCACTACTCATTCGAATCGAAAACGACTTTCGCTGGGGCACCCCTGAAATCGGTATCGGACGCCTCACCTTCGGCGAATCAGCTCATGACCCTCTCCATGAAATCCCCGTCAAAGAGGTTATCCTCGCCGGCTATGCTGCCAACGTCGAAATTTGGACTCAACCTGGACAAATCGTCGCCGAACTCGACCCAAAAACCTACGAACCCTATTACTGGATCAAACAAGACTGGGACTACTAGCCCACTCGGTCACTTAGTTTCGATTTTTTAATGAGATACTTTTCCAATTCCATTTCAACAACTGTTAACGAGGGAAGCAGAAGCGATTGAACTTCAACAAAGTCTTTGACCGTTCCTTTTGTTAACGCATTATGGAGGCGTTGGGAGGCTCTTCTTACTAATGATCGATGATACTCCCTTCGTGTTATGCCCCGCAGCGCGTGATATGTCTGATCAATGATTGTATCTAATGTCGCTGCCATCCCACTGATGAATTCGGGGTTCCCGAAAGTATCAACGGGCTCTATTTTCGATTGTTCAAAGGCTTTTCGAGCTGCTTTATCACGTAATGCTCCTTTTGCAATGACGATTGCTGCAAAGAACTGTGTATTATCCGATGGGTCAAAGGCATCCAACATCCGCATATCCTCTTCAAGGCCAGCCACAAGCTGCTTCCACGCCTTGAGAACCGTTTTTCGGGAAACGTGCTCTTCAGTGATAAACTCCCGAATTCGTGGCAGGTACTCTCCAGCGACCCGTGCAACAAACTGTTGATAGCCCTTCCGATTTGTAGCAAACGTACTCTTGCTTAGCCCTCGTTGTTTCCCTTGTCTCCAGTCTTGAATTAACTGGTCAATATTTGGTATTGCCAAAGATCTAATCCCACTATTTCTTATCGTCCATCATTTTTAAGCTCAGAGACTACCCCCATGTTTCCAACACATCGAAGAAATCATTCGCAATTAAATACAACAAATACCCAAGCTAATGCCTGGAGGGTTGCAAGAGTATGCACCCAAAGACTAAACGCCGGATTATCTACGCCATCATTGCTATTGGAGTAATAATCATCGTCGCTGTCATAGGTTACGAAACGCTTGGACCTAGTGTCTGTAATTATCCCTGCGAATGGGTCTTCCCCGGACGCTGTTGGTGTCCATTACCAGGATCATCAACACCCCCACCAGGAGGAACAAGCTTACCCGAAGGCATCCCCGGCTTCCCATGGGAAGCCGCACTGTTGGGGATCCTAGTCGCAGTGGTCTTAGTATTAACGATTCGCCGTCGAAACCGCTAAAACAAACCTAGAAAAAGAAAGCCCTGGCAGCTGCTCTTAAAGAAGAGATGATAAGGTGAAATTTGATTAATAACCGTGTTTTTCCCTTTTTCGAAAAAAGTGTGCCAAGATAGAATCTCGATTGGTTGAATGTTCAGAAATGTGAAAGTGTTCCAGATAAGGGAAATAATTCTATGTTGATTTCTCTAACTTTATTAATCTGAACTAATAAGCCCACTTAGGTAACCTTCTTACCATAATAAAAAAAGTGATATAAGAAAATGAGTATTAAAACCGCTCAAACCCTCACATTAGTTGCAGGCATTTTCTTTGTCATCGAATTCGTGGGCAAAATCATCTCCGCCGCCTTTTCGTGGCTCTTCTTACCCATGTTGTTGGCAAGTCTAGCGCCCACCCTTGATCCTGCCACTCTCGCACTACTCACAGGGTTCTTCAACTCACTCGTTCTCTTCGTTCCCATCATTAGCCTTATCGCAGCAATCCCCACCCTCATCGTCGCCATTGTAGCACTCCTCTGGCGACACACCCCCGAACTCCACAAAATAGGCCTAATCGTTATTGGTATCCTGGGCATCCTCTTCCTAGGCACCCTCCCCGGCCTCCTCGCCCTCATCGCGGGTGTCATCGTTGAAGAACCGACAAAAGGCGACTTTTAGAAAACCAAGCTAAAGCGTATTCAAGTAGAACCACAGGATAATAAGGACGATTAACCAAATCGTACCTCCCAAAATCCCAACGACTGCTCCACCTTGAATGAGGTGTGGATCACTGAAGCGGTAGGCTAGTTTCCAGCTAATACTACTGAGAATCATTATCCCAACGAGGACACCAGACGTAAAGAGGAACACAACGGTCAAAGGATTGGGTAAAGGGAGAAATAATGCTAAAAGTGTGACTGGAAGTAACAACTTGAAAAGGAGAAGAATAGAAGCCCCAAGCGCAATTCGCCATCCACCAAGAATGGTCAAAGCGAGCACAAAGAGGAATTGAATCACAATCCATCCATCAACATAAATGAGAAACAAGTCAGGCGGTACGAAAAGCAGTAAAACTGTGAAAAGGGGACTGGATAAGACCCAGATAACAAGCACGGTGAGAATGGGTTTTCGGTTCTGTTCCCACCCTTCACTATTTGAATGGAGCATTCGATATCACTAATGTAAGTTAATCCATCAGGAGTATCAGATTTCAATCTTAAATTTCATTTTCACAAACATTCAACTGAACTAATCTATGAAATCGAATTCTCTGCACCCTAACAAAACCAAGATCTTGCAGAAGTTGATGATTAAACATCAAGATTTTTCTGAAGCTCTTAATCGGATGCAATCAAGACCTTGAACCTGCGATAGAAGTACAGGTCTAAGATGAATAAGAACGCACCTTGGATAATGATACCAATTCCATTACCAAGGAGAAATTGGTTGATTCCCAAGAACACAATCAATAACACACCGATGAGCATATATCCAATATCTAAGAACACATTGATTCGAAGAAACCTTGCCGCCTTGTCTGCGGGCATTTCCCTATTTCGTAACACCCCAACCACTGCAATCATCGCGTCAATGAAGCCCCATAAGAGGGCTTGAAGCCCAATACCCTGAAGCACACTGATTGGAACCAGCAGCAGCACAATACCACAGAGAATACTTGCAATGCTCCATACAATCAATATCACACCAAGCCGACGCGCCAATCGATTTGAGTCCATATTCACTTATCCTCCACATCACAAATTCAAATACTCCAAATCATTAGTTTCGGATAAAATTAGTTTCGAATAAACTACCCCGCAAGAACAAAAGTGAAAAAAAGAGCTAGACTTTTAACAGGAGAGATGTTGTTCAAGATAATCCTCATTGAATTTCAAGTCTATGTAATACATGGTCTGTTCCGTATCGAATTAATTTAAAGGAAAAAGCAAAGACTGTGAAACCGATATTCATCACCAAACAATACCCTGGGCGGTACCTATTTTGAACAAACAGACACCGACACGAAACAAAATCGAAGACATAATTACAGATCACGAGTTTCACGATTTTCGATGGATTACCCCAGAGCAAATCGTTGTAGCCCAATGGGTCCGAATGAAGTGCATGTACGGATGTTACAATTACGGGCTAAGTGCCATGTGCCCCCCACACGTCCCCAGCGTCGCCGAATGCGCCAAATTCTTTCGCGAATACCAAGACGCTGTCATATTTCACTTCACCAAAAAAGAACAAGTCCCCGGCGACCGGAAGGAATGGACAAAAATCACAGATAAAAAACTCTTGGACCTGGAGCGCGCCGTCTTTTTAGCAGGATATCAAAAAGCCTTCATGCTTACCGTCGACCAATGTCAGCTCTGCTCAGAATGTACCCAAGACCTCCAAACCTGTAAACACCCAAAACTCGCCCGACCCACCATCGAAGCCTTCGCCGTCGACGTCTTCACCACCGCTCGCAACGTTGACTACCCCATCCACGTCCTCACCGACCCTACCGACACCATGAACCGTTACGCACTCTTACTCGTTGATTAGAAAAAATATCGCTACAATATTAATAGTAAAAAAATCAAATACTTGATCAAGGACCTTTGGTGAGAACTGCGCGTGAGAAAATCGATATCTATTCTATCGATTGTGTGCCTAATTTTAACAAGCATTGTGGCTGCGAATAATGAAACCCTTCCACTTCATCAAGCATTCGCTATAGAAGCGCAATCCGATTTCATCTCCACCCTCGGTCCACCCCTTCCGAACGTCGTATGGCATCGAACCTACAGAGGACCAGACTCAGAAAGCGCAAGAGCCATGCAATGCCCAAATGAAGATTACATTCTCTACGGAAAATCTGGCAACCAAGCGCTCCTTCTACGTACAAACAGTGAAGGCACGTATCAATGGAATCGAATATTTGATACAATATGGTATGACCATTTGAAATCGCTGGTAATAACTGCTGATGAAGGCTTTGGGCTCCTTATACGAGGAGACTTGGGTTGGACTGCCCCCCAATTCGAGCGTTTGATGTTAATTCGAACAGATTCCAGCGGTGTGCAACTCTGGAATAAGACCTATGAATTTAGTAATAATACCATTGGATCCCAACATTACTTTCATTCTCTGAGCTTATGTTCTGATGGCGGTTTTGCAATTGGGGGAAACCTAGAATATTTTATCCCAGGCCAAAATATCAGTCCGTGGCTTCTTCGAACAGATAGTAGTGGTAATCCCCTATGGAACTATACCTACCTCCCACATACGGGACGCCCATGGTATTATTCGTCTGCAATGATTCAATGTCAGGATACCGGATTTGCGTTTATTGGCGACTTTGATGATCATCCTTTCTTGTTACGCATCAATTCAAGTGGAGCAATAGTATGGAATCGCACCTACACTTCTCGTGCAACTCAGATGCATCATTTTGTAGAATGTTCCGATGAAGGTTTTGAAGGGATTGGCAATGTATATGACACCCAAAATAATGATTATGATCTTTTTCTTATGAAAACGAACGCAACAGGAACCCTTCTTTGGAATAAAACCTTTGACACCCATAGTTGGGATAGGGGCACATTTATCATTGAGACACACGAACACGGATTAGCTTTTACAGGATCAACAAACAGGACCGGAACCACAGATTCCTTCCTAATGGTAACGGATTCAGAAGGGAATCAGGAATGGAAGAGCACATTTGGAGGCATCCATTATGATATTGGATTATCAATTCTTGAGCTTACAAATAGCGATTTCATTCTTAGCGGGTACACTGAAAGCTTTGGCATCGGTGACACCGATTGTTGGCTCCTCAAGGTACGAGAAGGCTATCCCCCCACCTCCACCACTAATCGACGATTTTGGATTCCATGAATTACTGTACAACCTCCTACTCGGCCTTGTATTCGTTTCAGTCATTATCCTTATCATCGGTGCCATCTGGTTTTACAGACGTATGTCTGCCTCACCGAAACAAACCTCGAAAAATCAACTTCCAACAACGTTTCCACATTGAAGAAGTAAACACTGATTTCCTTAGCAGAAATCTGGAACTAACTCGACTGTAATTGAAGCAGGTGTACAAGATGACCGTATCGCTTTTGAAGTGTCTCTTATGGACGATTATCCATTGAAAGAAAGAATTCTAGTCCAGTATAAATTATCGAACTAATCTATGACAAATATGGTATCTGTTATTATGGTAAGAGAATAAGAAACAGATATCGTTAAGTGTATGTATTAATAAATAGTCAAATTGTTATTTGTTTTTATTCGCTTTGGACGTATTTATCCACAGCATCCAAGAGAATTTGGAGCATTTCTTCTTTGCGGGTTTGGTCGATGGCGACCATTCCAAACGCTGGAATTCCTAAAATTCGTTCGACGAGTTCGGGGCTGAGGGCGCCTTCGAGGTCTTGTTTGTTGGCGATGGCCCAGACGGGAACGCCGGGGGCGTCTTTGCGGATGACGTCG
>JABAOF010000192.1_pt5 | contig 71072 bp, 61 predicted proteins | sample 7062171 | NCBI WGS metagenome assembly JABAOF01 (sample SAMN14538628, study PRJNA623070) | marine sediment metagenome | biome: marine biome [ENVO:00000428]; feature: marine pelagic biome [ENVO:01000023]; material: deep marine sediment [ENVO:00002113] | place: India: Gulf of Khambhat ...
TCCCGACGTCACGCGGAGATCCTCGCGTCGCCCAAAGGGTACGTGGTGGTGGACAGCAGCACCAACGGGACTCTGGTGAACGGAACGCGGATTCAGGGTCAGCATCTCCTTGCTCGGGGTGACATCATTCAGTGCGGCGAGCACGAATTCCGCTTCTACGCTGACCTCGCTCCGGCGGCGCCACCGCCAGCACCTGCGGAAGCGCCGAAGGCAGCGCCGGGTCCTCCGCCGACACCGGTAGCCGCAGCCCCGGCCACCACGCCGACACCCCCGCTCCAGCCTACGGCAGCCGAACGTGCTCCCACACAGCCGCCGCCGGCCCCCCCTGCCGAGCCGGTCCCGCCACCGGCCGCAGCGCCCGCCAAGCCGGTCTCGCCACCGCCCGTGCGCCCCGCCGAGCCGGTCCCGCCGCCGGGGCCGCCACCTGGCGCGGAGCATCGGTTGAGCAACACGCTCCATGGCGTGCCGGGCGTCGGACTGCGTCGCAAGGTCGCCGAGCCGGTGCCGCCCAGTAAGCCGAAGGCGCCGCCCTCGGCCGAACCGCGGCCATCCCGCGGCACCGGTGCATTGGCGAACCTGCTGGTGCGTAGTGGTCCGCTGAAGGGTCAGCGATTCCCGATCCGGGTGCCGATCGTGAACCTGGGGCGCGCAGAATACAATGACATCGTCCTCCCGGACGATAGTGTGTCAACGACGCACGCCAAGCTGCAGCGTCGCGAGGGCATTTGGGTATTGGTCGATCTCGAGTCCACCAACGGGACGCTAGTGGACGGGGAGCGCGTCCAGGGTGAGGTCCCCCTCGCGCCCGGGGCGTTGATCCGGTTTGGCGACGTGCAGACCATGTTTGAGCCGACGGACGATACTATCGACGCGCCGAAAGGGAGCTCGACGAGGTTGATCAGTGCCGTGAAGCCGCCGGGAGAGCCGCCCGCGCCGGAGGGACCGCCGCCGGGCCCTAAGATGGGGGGCGGCGCTGCAGGCACGGGGGGCGCTGCTCCCAGTGAGCCCAAGGCCCAGGCCGCCGTGGCTGAGCCTCCCACCGTGCCGTCCCCGAAGGTCGAGCCTCCTCCCAGGGCGCCGTCGCCCGATCGGCCGGCGCTGCGGCGGCCTCGGACGCGGCCTCCGCAGGCCACGTCGGCTGCGGCAATCCCCAAGTGGATTATAGGGCTGTTCGTTGTTGTGATCGTCCTGCTCCTAATCGCTATCCTGGGCGCCGGGTAAGGTGACACGAACTGTCCGATTCACCTGCGCAGGTCGAACCGACGTCGGCGTCGTCCGATCCGGCAATGAAGATGCGTACCTGATGGTGCCGGATCACGGGATCTTCATAGTGGCGGACGGTATGGGTGGGCACGCTGCTGGGGAGGTCGCCAGCGAAATGGCGGTCCGCATCGTCGGCCAAGCGCTGGAAGGCGTCGCCGGACGTCCGGATACGGAGGCGGCTGAGATCATCCGCAACTCCATCATCGAGGCGAACGGCCAGATCTTCCAGCGGACGTTGGTCGAGCAGGACAAGCGGGGGATGGGCACCACTGCCACGGCGATGGTCATCAACGGGCCCCGCTATCTGATCGGCCAAGTGGGTGACAGCCGGGCCTACGTTCTGCGAGACGCCGAACTGCTTCAGCTGACCAAGGACCACTCGTACGTGCAGGAGCAGGTGGACGCAGGCTACCTGAGCCCCGAGCAGGCCCGAACGCACCCCTACAGCAACGTCATCACCAGGTGTGTCGGGGCCAACAGCTACGTTGCCCCGGACATCTACGTGGGAGCACTTCGCACCGGAGACACCTTCCTCCTGGCGTCGGATGGCCTCACCGGCATGCTCGAGGATCACGAGCTCCTCAACGTGATGCGGTCGGGTCGGCCCCCGGGCGAGCTGGTGGATACCCTCGTCGCCGAAGCCAATCGGCGTGGCGGCCTGGACAACGTCACGGTCATTGTCGTCCACATCGACAGCGTAGAACGCGAGAGCGGCGAGCACGCCGTCGCTGCAGCCGCTGAGGCGTGACGGAAAGACCGAACCCCGAAGCGCTGGGCCGGGTCGCCGCCGAACATCTTGGACCAATCCTCTATGCCCTGGAAGTGTGCGCCATGGAGATGGTTGACGCCGGGCGCGAGGAAGATGCACGCTACTTCCGTGACCTGGCGCGACTGCTCTCCAGGGCTGGGGGGACGCCGCCGAGCGAGGCCGATCCCGAGGGACGGCCGACCTAGGCAGTAGTTGTCAGGAACGCCGCGCCGGTTTCCAGCCCGGCAGCCACATCCTGCTCACTCCGCTCGGCTAGCGCAACCACCGGATCGTGTGGTAGCTGTACCGGCTCGGCCACGAAGACCCGGAGGCGACGGGCGCTGGTGTGGAGCTCCTCCGCCACCCGCTGAATGCTAAGGACATCGCTACGCTCCCCGCTCAGCTGCTCGGTTCGTCCGCCGCGGAGGCGCAGCGGAATGTCGACGGCCAGCATCTCGGGCTTCGCCGGGAAGTCGAGTAGCAGCTCTCCCGGGCGTAGGCCGAGTTCACCGGCGAGCTGATCCTCCACGCGCTGCACCAAGTCGGGTGAGCTCGCGATCCAAGCACCACCACCAGTTGCGACCTCCCTGGCCGGTAGGTCGACGGCTCGCTTGTAAAGCTGTCGGCGCCGCAGCCGCTCGGCGAGCCGCGTCGCCGGAAACTGGCGGATCACCTCCATGAGGGCCTCGTCGGTTGAGTGGGGAATCCAGCTGGGATCCAGGTGTCCGCTGGCGATGGCGGAGCGCACCAACCGCTTGAACATGACGGTGGCACTACGCACCGCGTGGTGCCAGTAGATGTTGCGATACATCTGGTACTTGGCGAACAGCAGCGACTCGAGGGCACTCACGCCCTTCTCCTGCACCCCCACGGTCAGGGATCCGTCCGGCTGAGTTACCACGGAGATGGAGTGGAGCAGCCGATCGACGTCTACAGTACCATAGGGCACACCGCACATCCGGGCATCCCGGGTGAGGTATTCGATCTTGTCGAGATCCAGGGAACCGGAGATCAGGCCCGCGAGCGGGCTGCTGCTGGCACCGCTGATGAGGTCGGCCAGGCGGGTCTCCACCGATTCGATACCCAGGGTCGCCAGGGCGGACCGCAGTTCCGGGTGCCGGAAATGCTCGGAGGCGAGCGACTCGTGTGATGGGAGGCTCGCTTCTTCGAGAGCGTGGGAAAAGGGGTAGTGGCCGATATCGTGCAGCAGGGCCGCCAGCGGCACCAGCCGCACTTCCTCCGGTGGTACGCCGTCCAGCTCCCCCCGTTCGGCCAGGAGGCCCAGTGTGCGGCGGGCCAGGTGGTAGGCCCCGAGGGCGTGTTCAAACCGCGTGTGGGTCGCACCGGGATACACCAGGTACGCATGTCCGAGTTGGCGGATGTAGCGCAGGCGCTGGAACGGTTCTGAGTCCACGACTCCCAGGGCCGCCGTGTCAATCCGGATGTTGTTCCAGAGCGGGTCCCGGATGACCTCGAAACCGCCTGTGGTTGCCATCTGTAGGTGACTACGCCCGAGGGCCCGCCCGGCGTACGCCGTCATCCACTTCGCCCGCGAACTGCTGGAAGTTCTCTCGGAACATCCTCGCGAGCTTTGCGGCCTGGGTGTCGTAGCGTTCCGGGTCCGCCCAAGTTGTTCGGGGATCGAGCAGCGTTCGGGGCACGTTGGGCAGCTGCTCCGGTACCTGGAGTCCGAAGACCGGGTCGGGGCGCGTTGCCGTGCCCTCGAGGCTGCCGTCCAGCGCGGCCCGAACCATCGCTCGCGTGTACGGTAGGTTGACGCGGCGTCCCTCGCCATAGGGGCCGCCGGTCCATCCCGTGTTCACCAGCCAGCACTGGGCTCCGTGCCGGACGATGCGCTCCCCCAGCATCTTAGCGTACACGCTGGGGTGCAGCGGGAGGAACGGCGCACCGAAGCAGGCGCTGAAGGTGGCCTGGGGTTCGGTGACACCGCGCTCCGTGCCGGCGACCTTGGCGGTGTACCCGGAGAGAAAGTGGTACATCGCCTGTTCTTGGGTCAGCCTGGCCACGGGTGGCAGCACGCCGAACGCGTCCGCGGTCAGAAAGACGATGTACTTGGGATGTCCTGCGTGGCCCTCTGGCACGTGGTTGGGGATGAAGTGAATCGGGTACGACGCGCGGGTGTTTTCGGTTATCGAATCGTCGTGCAGGTCGATTCGGCGAGTGGCTGGATCGACCACGACGTTCTCCAGAATGGTCCCAAACATCTGCGTCGTGGCGTGAATCTCGGGCTCGCCCTCCGCCGAGAGACGGATGATCTTGGCGTAGCACCCACCTTCGAAGTTGAACACCCCGTTCACACTCCATCCGTGCTCATCATCGCCAATCAGGGCGCGCGTGGGATCGGCCGACAGGGTCGTCTTTCCGGTTCCAGAGAGTCCGAAGAAGATCGCGACGTCACCGCCCGCACCCAGAGTTGCGGAGCAGTGCATCGCGAGGATGTCCTGCTTGGGGTACAGATAGTTCAGGATGGTGAACATGGACTTCTTCATCTCCCCCGCATACCGGGTGCCACCGATCAGGATCGTCCGTTCCGCGAAGTTGATCACGATGAATGTACCGCTCCGCGTCCCGTGGCGTCGTGGGTCGGCCTTCATGTCGGGCGCATGCAGCACGGTGAAGTCCGGGACGAACGACGCGACCTCTTCTTCCGTTCCGGGGCGCAGGAACATGTTGTAGGCGAACAGAGTGTGCCACGCGTTCGTGGTGACGAAGCGGACCGAGGTGCGGTATGCCGGATCCGCCCCGGCATACACATCGCGGATGAACAACTCGTTCTGCTCACTGAGGTACTGCCGGACCTCGTGGAGCAGGAGTTCGAACTGCTCAGGCTCCATCGGCTGGTTGACCTCTCCCCACCAGATGTCGCTGGCCGACGTGGGCTCCCGAACAATGAACTTGTCGTTGGGTGACCGTCCAGTGTGTGGCGCTGTGATGGTAATGAAGGGACCGTGGGCGACGATCTGACCTTCCTGCCGCTTCACGGCGAGCTCGTAGAGCTCCGCCGGTGGCAGGTTTGCATGTACCACACCCGAGGGCTCTACGCCGGGGGCAACCGGCTGAGCCGTCATCGTGGGTGGCTTGGTAGAGGCGCCCTTTGCCATGGCCCTCTCAGCTGCGTCGTCGGCGCCGTGTCGGCCCAGAATCATCAGCCGCCCTGTCCGCGCATTGGCGCGTCACGGGCGGCCAAAGGGGACTTAGAAGTTAACAATTGTCAGGGTGCCGCGTTAGACGCGGCCGTACGGGGTGCTACGAGTGAGGAGTGAGGAGTAAGGAGTAAGGGGCGTGGTCGCTCCTCACTCCTCACTCCTTGCTCCTTACTCCTCACTCCTAGCACCTCATGGAGGCAGCAGGCCATGGGAGAAAGGCAGGATATCCGACCGCACGTGGTATAGGATCTGCACCGTGGCCCGGTCGCGCGCCGTGGGCTCCCGTGCCGTCGGCGACCGGGCCATGAGGTCGTCGGGAGTCGGGCTGTGATTGAAAACGCCTAGCGTGTGGCCGATCTCGTGGGCGGTCACGCGGGCCAGGCAGTTCGCGATGTCACTCGGGCTTCCCCTGGAGAACCACTGGAGTTGAACTTGGAATCGCTCGGTGTAGACGAGCTGCCCGGATCCGAGTTCCGTCGTCGGGGGGACGCTCGTAACACCGGTGCAGCTCGTCACCGGAGGGTCATCGGTGAGCGGCCCATCCGGCGGTGCAGACCCCTGCAGGCTCAGGATAACGTCCGCGTCTGCGGAGTCGCTCACCAGTTCCCCCCTGAATTCCCCGTAGAGGAACTGGCGCTCCCACATCCGCACCCCAAGGGCCACGTATTCGGGCAGCGCCCCTACTTGGTCGGCGTAGAATCGCACCGGCAGCGCGGTAGCTGGCCAATGGAACACCGGGTCTGAGGGCGACAGCCGGAACTCGTAGAAGGAACTCCGGTCCGGGGCGTTGGGGGAGTCACATGCGCCCAGCAGGAGGAGCGAGGCGAGCGCCGCGACGCTACGGCTTCTTGTCTGCATAGCTCGCGCCCAACGTTATCCCCAGCGAGAAGCGGTGCACGCTTCGATCACCTGTGATTCCTTCTGCACGGAGTGCCAGGGTCGAGAACCGGTGGAAGTCGTAGGCGGCGTCCAATCCCACGACGAGACGGGGGCTGATGCGGTGCTCGATTCGGGCACCGAGCCCGACGATAGGCAGCAGGGGAGCGTTGTCCCGGAACAGAGTGGCGTTCCTGCCGGTCCCGGCGGGCGCGTACTTCACCGCGCCGATGGTGCCCTGCGCGGACGCCCAGGAGCTGAGGCGGCGGCGCAGCGCAACTGATCCGGTCCACGCCGTCAGCGGGATGATTGGGATGTTCCCACCGTCGGTGCTGCGCTTCAGGTCACTGCGCGCCCAGCGAACGGCAACGGCGAGTCGGTACTGCTCGTTGAGCACGGTGCCCACGGCGAGGTCGATGGTCGGTGCCACAGCCGGCCGCACAGTGAAGGCCTCGACGATGGAGTCCCGGACCAGGGCGGAGCTGAGCATCGCTCCGCCACGGAGCTCGAGGAAGATCTGGCCCCGTGCGTTGGTGGGAAGTGCGGTGGCGATGAGCTGGAGGGCGACGAGTCCGCGGATCGTGGCACGGGGTACCATGCACTCCATCACTCCTCAGGCTTTCCCCGCAGCATCGCTCTTCGGAGCGGGACCGACCTGCTCCCAGGTTTCGTCCTGCCGCCGGGCCTGCCGGACCTTCCTTCTCAGGACAGGCCGGGCGGCGAAGGCCAGCACCAGGACCAGGGCGAAGGCGCAGACCACTACCGGGCCTGTAGGCAGGTCGCTGCGGTAGGAGACGTACAGCCCAAACACAGTTGCCGCCGTCCCCGCCGTCCAGGCGATTGTGAGCAGTCGAACGGTTGAGGTCGTGAACAGGAACGCAATGACCGCCGGGATGACCAGGAAGCTGAAGACCACCAACACGCCCGCGATGGCCACCGAAGAGGTGACCACCACGCCGAACAGGGCGTAAAACAGGAAGTCCCACCACACCAGCGACCAACCCCTCGTCCGCGCTTCCGCCGGTCGCAGTGAGATGGTGAGAAAGCGCTTCCGCAAGAACCAGTGCGCCAGGCCGGCCGCGGCGGAGACGACCCCGGTCTTCACGATCTCCGGCCACGTGACCCAGAGGAGGCTCCCCGTCAGCAGCTCTTCCACATGTTCTGCTCCCCGGGGCGCCTGGGCCGCCAGAAGGATGGTGCCAGCCGAGGCGACCACGTAGACGATTCCGATGATCGCCTCTTGGGGCACATATCTGTTCTCCATTCGAGTGATGCTGAACAAGGCGGCGGCGACGAGCGTGGTGGCGAGGCCAATGGCGTATCCGGCCTCCTCTGAGGGAATCCCCAACCAGTTGCCAAGACCGGCCCCGAGGCCCAGGCCCGCAGCCGTCCAGCCCAGCGCTGCCACCTGAGCCAAGGCGAGGTCCACGAAGATGACCCCTCGGGCAATGATGTGGATACCGAGGTATCCAAGTATCCCGGCCAGGATCAACGAGGCCACGAGGGCTGGCAGCATTAGCTCGATCATTGGCAGCGTAGCTCCGGGTCCGCGTCACTGGTGCCACCGAAGACGGCTGCCCGGTCCCAAATCCCCGAACTCAGAGTCATCTGCCTGCCCCGCTCACTCACGGTGACCAGGTCTCGGCGCGAAGGCCTGCGCCAGGCGCGTCACCCACACGTCGATCAGGGTGAAGTAGTCATCCACCCCCTCTTCGCCGGCTACGTGCTCCGGCACCAACAGCGCTGCCGCTCCCGTGCGGGACGCGACGCGCTCCACCTGCCGCCGGCTGAAGTAGTTAGCCGCGAACAGGACCGGGATGTTCTCCCGGCGAATGAAGTCCACCACCTCCCGGACGTGGCCCGGGGAGGCTGGTATGCCTGGTTTCGGCTCGACGTACATGGCGCACTCGATACGGAAGCGGGCGCTGAAGTACGCCCAGTTCTTGTGGTAGCACACCATGCGGCGATTCCGGAATGGCGCGGCCTCTGCCAACCACCCGCCCAGGTATTCTGCGAGTGGCTTTCCCTGATAGGTCTGCCCTCGTGCGAAGTCCCAGAATCGATATTCCCGGGCCAGCTCAAAAAGCGTCTCCGCACCAAGCATCTGGACGAGTTGCTCGCCGAAGGTCCGGTGCATCACCCGCTCTTCGAAGTCCCGCAGGTTCGCCTCATATGTCGTGGCGTTGGCGGGATCGACTCGCTTCAGGCCGGCGACGATGTTACGGGCCAGCCGGATCCCGTTGACCGGGTCGGTGTGGATGTGGGGGTTGCCGAAGACGTGGATGTCACCCTCGGTGCGGGACACGTTGGGGGGAATCTGCAGGAGCTTCACCCCGGAGTAGGCCACGACGTGGCCCGGCGCACCTTCGATGACCTTCGGGTTATTGGCCCGATCCATGACAGCCGGCACCCAGAGCTCCAGGTCCAGGCCAGTGGTCACGAAGAGATCGGCTCGCTGGACCATGGCCGCGAAGCTGGGACGCGGATTGACGAAGTGGGGGTCTTGGTCTCCCCGTGCGATCGCCCGCACTTCGGCGAGCTCACCGACGAGTTCACGGGCGATCGCAGCAAAGGTGGGGAGCGTGGTGACCACCCGGAGTTTCTCCTGGGCTCGGGCCGGACCTGGCACCAGGATGACGGCGCCAAGGAGCGCGGTGGCGAAGCGCCGCAGCCCCGTGCAGAGGTGCCGTGGCGTCGATCGGGGTGTCAGCATCTGCATCGTTCCGTCTCCCTCGCGCTCAGTACGTCTCGTGCTTGTGGGGGCCAACGGCCCAGACCGACTGCAGGAGGATCGTGTGGTTTCCCGACCCGCCCTCCGGTTTCAGATAGTTGTACTGCAGTCGTAGCCGGACCCACTCGCTCTGCCACCAGGTGATGCTCGGGGCGATCTGGACGATGTGGGCGTCGCTGCCGACTGCCTCGAGGTAGTCGGCTCGGGCGCCCACGATCCAGCGGCGGGTGAGGCGGGCACTGGCCTGGAGATAGCCCCCGCTGCCGCTGAGCTCAGTTCCATCCACATCCTGCTCCACGAAATACCACTCGCCCTTGAGCTGGAAGTCCCGGTACAGCGCCTGGCGTGGTGGAGCCCAACGGAACGAGAAGTCGAGTCCTAGCATGCGCGACTCGAGGGACTCGTCATCGTTCTCGCCTAACACGCCAGTGGCGCCGAGCTGGAAGGTGCTGGCGCCGAGGTCCCAGAAGCTCTGTAGTCGTCCGAGGAAGCTGATCTCGTTGCCACCCCCAAAGAGCGCCTCGTTGCTACCACGTGTCGTCTCAAACGTGACCGTTTGGGTGGCGGGTCCCAGCGAAATGGAAGGCAGGGTGAGGGAGGCACCCGTCTGAATCAGTCCGTCCTCCCCCAAGAAGGCTGCTGCAGCGAGAGGCCGTTCGATCTCCTGTAGAGCGTGGGTGTGCCACCGATTGTAGAGGCCGATCTCCTGGCGGAACTTGCCGAGCTTGACTCCCAGTCCGCCGGGGAGACCCACCCAGTACATGTAGCCTTCTTCGATCTCGAAACCTCCACCCTCTTCCTCTCCTTCCTCTTCGGGGAGCCCGGCGATCTCGAAGTCCTCTTCCCGTGTGATGAAGATCTTGGTGCGAGTGTAGGGGTCTAGAGCGGACTGGAACGAGAACTCGAATTCCCGTGGCGTGGCGCTAAACTGGTTTTCCTCATCGTCGGGGGCGGTAAAGCTCCCCACGATGTCTCCCGTCACGCTGATCTCGGGGTTCAGGATCTGGAGGTTCCTGGTGCGGCTCCCCTCCTGCCTCGCCGTGTCGGTGCCGGCTTCGCCGGCGCCAGCGGCGGCCCGGGCCGCGGCCCGCAGGGCGGCGAGCTCGTCCTGCGCCCGCGTGGTGTCCCGACCTCGCCCTACGAGTTCGGCCAGGACCCGCTGCAGGGAGTCAACCCGGGCCTTGAGGAGGCGAAGTTCCCGCTCCAGGGAGTCCGCGCGGGCCTGGCGCTCCTGCCCACTGGCCGGTGCGCTGGCGGCCGTGGCGGCGAGCAAGACGAGGAATCCGATTCTGGTGCACATGTCGAGCACTTCCTTTCCGCTGGTCGGGATCGCTGCTCCAGGCTGCGCCACACCCAGCAGCGATGCGGTGCTGCGGCGCTGGACGAACTAGGAACGGAAGGGCGGTGCCCGAACGGGGTGGGCGCTGACTTTCTCGTTGCGTCGCGCCCCTGGGATGGCAAGATGGCAGTGGCTCCTCGATGCGTCAGTGGCCCCGAGGGGCAGGTCGCGGCTCGTGTGGCTGACCGCCGGGTTGAGGCCGCCTGCCGAGCACACAGCCTCCGTGTGCAGCGTGGGGCACTGGTCAGAGTGGTCTGACTCAACCGCCGCCGCAGAGCGGAGGACTTCACTCTGAGCGTGGGCGATGGGCGCCCACCCCACAGACGCCAAATAGAGCACCCCCGCAAGCACGATGGAGGCCCGCCGGGGCGTCGACCGCTTGGACATGACCAGCCAATATAGCACCCTAGGCGCCGCCAGGTTCCGCCGAGGCTACCGTCGGACTGCCTCCATCAACAGCTCCCCGACCCGGGCGTTCGACAGGATGCCCCCGAATTGCTCTGCTCCTGGACCCTTGGCGAACAGGGGGACCATGGTGGCTGTGTGGCTTCCTGTGGTGTAGGCGGCACCAAGAGTCCCGGTACTGTCGTATTGCAGCGCGAGACCGCCGGTTTCGTGATCGCCGACGACCACGATGAGCGTCTCCGGATGGTCACGCTGATACTCGACGGCCTCGCCGATGGCGCGGTCGAAATCCAGCATCTCGGCGGTGATCGCCGGGAGCGGCTCGTTGCCATGCCCACGCCAGTCCGGTTGCGACGCCTCCACCATGAGGAAGAAACCGTCAGGATCTTCGTCGAGGACCGCCAGGGCTGCCTCGGTCATCTGCGGCAGCGTCGGCACGCGGGCGGGTGCCGCAGGCAGGTGGCTGGGAGCGAAGAGCCCGAATAGTGCTTTGACGTTACGCATGTTGAGTGCCTGGAGCTCCTCCGGCGTTTCCACGTAGGTATATCGCTCCTTAATCGACACTAAGAGGTCCACGGAATCAGGGCGGATTTGGCCGTCGAACGCCGCTCGACCTCCGCCCAGCATGACAGTGACGTCGTGGTTCGCCATCTGCCTGGCAATCTCCCATTCCAGTTGCCGGTTCGGCACGTGTGCCGCGAACGATGCTGGGGTGGCGTGGGTTATCCGTGAGGTCGCCACCAAGCCGGTAGCCATGTCCCTCTCTGCGGCGACCTCCAGCACCGTGTCTACTGCTGTCGAGTCACGGCCGACGCCAACGGCGCCGTTGTATGTCTCCACACCAGTAGCATAGGACGTCGCGCTCGCGGCGCTGTCGGGGACCCTGCCCGAACTACTCCGGACGTCCACCAGCCCCACGACCGGGAACTGCTTGACAGCCAGCCTGTCCCGGGCGAAAGCGGCGGCCGTCCAGTAGCCCACGCCCACCCCGTCGCCGATGAACAGTATCACCCGGCGTGGGTCGTCCTGCCCGGCTCCGGAGGCGGGAGCGCCGAGGGTCAGCGCCAGCGCGATCACGGTTAGGCGATAGCATCCTTGCGCTGCCGTCACCGCAAAATTGCCTCGTTCAGGCGTTTCGGTTTCATTTCACAAGCCTCATAGGAACTGTACACCGCCCCGTTCAAGTAGGATCTGGGAGCACCGCAGATGACCCGACCCCTTTGCATTGCATGCATCGCGCTGCTGCTTGTCATCGCGACGCGCCCCGTGGCGAGCCAGGAGCCGGTCGCGGACCCACAATTTACCATCCTGGTCGTCAATGACGACGGGTTTCATGAGCCGGGCCTACTGGCGCTGGTCGACTCTCTTGCGCCAATCGCCCGCCTGGTAGTGGCCGCCCCGCGCACGCAGCAGAGTGGAACCGGACATGGTATCACGCATAGTGACCCAATCAGGGTCTCCACGGCTGGCAACCCATATGGTATAACTTGGTACGCCGTTGACGCCCGTCCCGCAACCTGCGTGAGCCTGGCGCTGACCACACTGCTGGACACGCTCCCCGATCTAGTCGTCTCCGGCGTGAACCTGGGCGAGAATGTCGGGCTCTCCGCGTGGCTCTCTGGGACCGTGGCAGGCGCCCGACAGGCTGTCTTTCACGGCGTACCTGCCATCGCCGTATCAGCTGGCGCGGGCGGATTTCGCGACTTCGCAGTTGCCGCCGGCTATGTGCGGGCCCTGGTGGAGCAGCTCCGGGCTGGCGGACTCCTCGCCCACCCGCTGCTCCTCAACGTCAACGTGCCCGCAGGGGGCGCGGAGCGCATCAGGGGCGTGCGGGTGGTTCGCATGAGCCTCACTCCCGGCGCCCAGCGGTTTGACCGTCGTCTCACTCCCAGCGGCCAGGTGTACTACTGGTCCGACCGGTCCCCGGTGGCCGACGATGGAGAAGGGACCGATGTGCACGCCTTCAACCGCGGCTATATCACGGTCACTCCTCTCAGCATCGATCAGACCGACGCATCGCGGATGCCGGACCTGCGAACATCACTCGGGAGAGAGGACCGCTGAGGCCGCACCGTCGCATACCCCCGCAGCCGCCGCAACATGCGGCGGTCGTGGCGCGGCGGATCCTCACCCTTCGGGGTTTCAATGATCTTGATGACGTCCCGGAAGCGGGGGTCCCGCATGGAGCGGCGGAATGGCTCCGGACCCATGGTCCCCTCGCCGATCCACGCGTGGCGGTCCCGTCGGGAGCCGAGGCGGGTCTGGGAATCGTTCAGGTGAACGCACCGCAGGTGCTCCATTCCCACGATCGCCGCCCAATCCTCCCACACCCCGTCCCAGTCACCCGATAGATCATAGCCGGCGGCGTGCAGGTGACACGTGTCTGCGCAGAAGGCAACCCGACCGCGTAGGTCCTGAGGCACCTGTTGGCGCAGCTCGGCGAGCTCTTCGAAGGTGGAGCCCAGGGCGGTACCTGACCCAGCGGTGGTCTCGATCAAGACGGTGGGACCCTCCACCGCGGCGAGGCACAGAGCGTAGGCCTTGGCGTTGCGGTCGAGCCCTGTCTTCCGGTCATCAATGTAGTGACCTGGATGCGTAACGACGAATGGGATGCCAAGGTCGCGGCATCGTCGCAGCTCGCCCTTGAAGCACGCGATCGAGCGCGTCCGGAGCGCGGCATTCGGGGAGGCCAGATTGATAAGGTAGGAGTCGTGAGAGACTACGGCGCGGATCTTGGTGCGGGCGAGTTCGGCTTGGAATGCGGCAACGTCGTGCCGGGTCAGTCTGGGCTCACGCCACTGGTTTGGGGTCTTGGTGAATATCTGGATGGCGGTGGCACCGATCTCCGCCCCCCGAGTCGGGGCCAAAGCAACGCCGCCCGCCGTGGATACATGGGCTCCGAGCAGATCGCAGTGTTTCAATCATACTCCGCGAACGCTTCCACAGACAGCAGCGGGACGAACCGACAAGGGCCGGCGGTGTGTTGTCGGTGCCCGGTATCCGTCCGCTCGACGATGGTCAGGTCCTGAAGCACGCGGTCGCCGATCGGGATGACCAGCCGTCCACCCACCGCGAGCTGCTCCAGCAAGGGCCGTGGTGGCTTGGGTGAGGCCGCCGACACGATGATCGCATCGAACGGCGCGGCCTCCGGGTGTCCCAGCGCCCCGTCCCCGATGATCAGGGTGGCGTTGCGGATGCCCAGGCTGGCGAGGCGCCACTCGGCTTCGCGGGACAGTGCGGCGAGCCGCTCCATGCTCCAAACGTGGCGGGCGATCTTGGCCAGGATCGCGGTCTGATAGCCTGTCCCGGTACCGACGTCCAGCACCAAGGAGTGCCGGTTGATCCGTGCCTCCTGTGTCATCAGTGCAACGATATATGGCTGGGAGATCGTCTGGTCGTAGCCGATGGGCAGTGGGGTGTCGGCATACGCCTGGTCCCTGAGGTGCGGCGGTACGAAGCACGCCCGTGGGATGGAGGCCATGGCGGCCAGGACCCGACGGTCGGTGATGTCCCGGGCGGCAAGATGGCGACGCACCATCTTGCGCACGCGGGAGTCCTTGTGCCGCTCCAGGCGTCGTGCCGCGGACAACTAGACGCCCCCTTCTGAATCGCCGGAGAGGAAGCGGCGGAACATGGGTACCCGACGGATCCCCGGGGGACGGTCCTCCAGCCGAGCTTCGGCCTCGACGGCCCGACGCTCGATCTCCAGTTTGGACTTCCGGAGCCGCTCCACCAACTCCCGCTCAGTGGCGAGCTGGGCCCTCAGCGACTCCAGTTCACCCACGAGCTTTGCGTGGCCCCCGGAGGCGGCCGCCGGGCTGGCTCCCAGTTCCTCAGTGGTGACTCCGATGGGGGGCAGCTGAGCCGCTTCCTGGGGAGCCGGGTCGGCGGGTGGGGTAGGCCCGGGCGTCAGTGTCCGGTCTGTCGGCGTGCCCAGTTGCTCCGCGATGTCGCCCAGCACGACCTGCTGGCGCTCGATGGCCTCTCCCAGCCGGACAATTTCTCGGGCCATCTGCCACATGGCTTCCCGCCGCTCCCGCTCGCCGTCGAGGATGGTGGCGAGCAGTTCATCGCCGGTCGCCTGCGACCGCGGTCGGGGGCGCGCCCTGATCGGCACCGGTCCGCCGAAGAGCTCCGCGTCGATCTCCTCCCGGGTCTTGCCAGCGGAGTACCCGTCGGCGATGGATCGCAAGACCGCAACCGCCTCGACGGGGTAGCGCCGGCGTCGGCCGGTTCCCACGGTGGCCACGTGCTCGGCGAACGCGTCGCGGTAGTACCGCACGGTAGACTCGGGGAGGTTCAGCTGGCGGGCAATGTCCCGGAGGGTGTAGAGCGCTGTGTCGCTCATGGTGCCAAGCCGTGGGTTCGGCTAACAAGATAGCTGTTTTGTGGCTACCAGGGCAGAAGGGGCGGTGCTGCTGGGGGGAGGGGCGCCAGGGGCAGATGGGGCGCGGGGAGACGCCGTGGTGCCGTCATGTCGTTATGCCATCATGCCGTCCCGCCGCAAGCTCAGCCAATCGCAGAACCGCAACGCACCACCGGCTTCTTCTCAGGCTCTCACGGTGCGGGGAAATCGGATGATGGCGAGGCGCAAGACTCCCGCCGCCATGATCGTCAGAGCGAGGTACTGGGGCCACAGCGCCGCGAGACCTTCCCCCTTGAGGAAGATCGCCCTGACAATCTCCAGGAAGTGTCGCACCGGGTTGAGCAGTGTCACCCACTGGAAGATCTGCGGCATGCTACTGATGGGGTAGAAGAATCCGGACAGGATGATGGCTGGCTGGAGGAAGAGGAACATCGTCATGAAGGCTTCCTGCTGCGTCCGGGAGATTGTGGAGATCAGCAGGCCGATGGACAGGCCGGCCAAAATGTAGAGTACGGCTGCCAGGAGCAGGCTGGGTGGAAAGCCCCGGATGGGCACGTCGAACCACACTACGGCCACTAGCGAGATCAGCACCAGGTCCACCAGTCCGATTGCCGCCACCGGCAGGGTCTTGCTGAGCATGAGCTCTTCGGCGGTCAGCGGACTCACCATGAGTTGATCGAGTGTCCCCAACTCCCTCTCCCGCACCACGGCGAGTGCCGTGAGCATCAGGCACATCAGCATGATGAGCACCGCGACGACGGCCGGCACATTGTAGACGCGGCTCTCGAGGTTCGGGTTGTACCACGCCCGGACTCGCAAGTCCACGCCGCCCTCCGGGACGAGACCCAGCTCTGCCGCTCGTTCGAGGGAGAAGCGCTGGACGATACGCTGTGCGTAACCCTGGGCGACCGTCGCGCTGTTCGATTCCGTACCGTCCAGCACGATCTGCACCTTCGCGGTCCTGCCCGCCGAGAGGTCGCGGGCGAACCCGCGGGGAATCTCGAGGCCGATCAGCGCCTCGCTACGGTCCAGCGCTCGCACGAGGTCGGCGGGGCCCTGGGATCGCCCGACGATCTCGAAGTATCCGGTCGCCGTGAGCACGTCGATGAGCCGACGCGACTCGCTGGACTGGTCCTGATCCACAACGAAGGTCGCCGTATTCCTGATATCGGTGTTCACCGCGTATCCGAACATGACGAGCTGGATTATGGGCGCGACGAAGAGCACCCCGCGGGCCCGCGGATCTCGCAAGAGCTGCCGCAGCTCTTTCTTGACCATCTCGCGGATGCGGAGGCCGGAGATACGCTTCATGCGATCTCCTTCTTGAACACGCCCATGGCGAGTGACAGGCCTGCCGCAGCGAAGATGACCATGGCCGTGGCGTCCGCCCACAGCACATCGACGCCCACGCCCTTGAGGAAGATGCCTCGAGTCACCGTCACGTAGTATCTGGCCGGTACGATGTAGCTGATCGCTCGCAGCACGAACGGCATTGTGGCGATGCTGAAGATGAATCCCGAAAGCAGCAGCGCCGGCAGGAAGGTGGACATCAGCGCCACCTGGGTGGCTAAGAGCTGCGACTTCACGGCGGCGGAGATGAAGATTCCCAGGCCCAGGGCCCCGATGAGGAAAAGCAACGTGAGCAAGACCAGCAGCAGCAGGTTTCCACGGAGAGGCACGCCGAACAGCACCACCGCGACCGTCGCTGCGAGGGCGACGTCGAAGAGGCCGATGCCGGCATATGGCACCAGTTTGCCGAGTACCACCTCCAGACGGTGTACCGGGGTGGCGGCGAGCTGCTCCATGGTACCGCGTTCCCATTCTCGGGCGATAGTCAGCGCTGTCAGCATCGCCGCAATGATCGACATGATGACGGCGACGAGGCCTGGGACGATCATGTTGCGGCTTTCCAACGTCTCGTTGAACCACACGCGGCTCTCGGCGGCGGCCGGAATCTGCAGCTGCCGCCCCTCCAGCAGGATGTCCGCCGAGTATCCGGCCACGATGGCCTCGGCGTAGTTCTGGGCGATCGTAGCGGAGTTCGCGTCAGCGCCGTCGAGAAGGAGCTGGACCGGCGTTCGTCGCCTGGCGGCCAGGTCCAGCGCGAAGGATGGTCCGATCACCAAAACCAGTCGCGCATGACCTCCGCCGAGCACGGCATCGGCCTCGTCATAACGGGTGAGATGGGTGACTACGGTGAAATAGCCCGAACTCTCGAACGCGTCGACTAGGCTACGGCTCTCTGATGTCAGACTGTGATCGAGGACCGCCATCTCGATGTTGCGAATGTCGTACGTGATCGCGTAGGCAAAGAGCACGAGGAGGATGAGCGGGAGAATGAATGCGAGGTAGAGGCTGCGCGCATCGCGCCGCAGCTGCACGATCTCCTTGCGGGCTACGGCCCACAGCCGTGGAAGGCTCACCGGTCCAGCGTGCCTCCCTCCCGGCGCACCAGTGCTACGAAGACGTCTTCCAGTGAGGGTGCCACGGCTTGCAGAGCTTCGCAGCTGCGCCCGCGGGCTGCGAGTGCCTGCGGCAGCTCTCGCAGCGCGCGGTGCTCGTCCTGCACGAGCACGTGTAATGCCCGGCCGAACATGGCGGCCTCCACCACGCCCGGTGCGCCCCGCAGCGCCTCAAGTGCCTTAGGGGGGTCGTCCGTCCGGAGCTCGAGGAGCGGTTGTCGCAGCGTCTCCTTCAGCGCCGCCGGCCGGTCCAGCGCGATGAGCCGACCCCGATTCATCAGGGCGAGCCGGTAGCAGTACTCGGCCTCCTCCATGTAGTGGGTGCTGACGAAGACGGTGGTCCCGGCTTCCGCGAACTGGTAGATAAGGTCCCAGAAGCTGCGTCGAGAGACTGGGTCAACGCCCGACGTCGGCTCGTCCAGGAATAGAAGAGGTGGCTCGTGCAGCACTGCACAGCCGAGAGCGAGCCGCTGCTTCCAGCCCAGGGAGAGCTCTCCGGTCGACCGCCGCCGGTGTTCGGTGAGGCCGGCCATTCCGAGCACCCAGTCTCGCCGCTCCGCGAATCGGCCGCCCGTGACCCCGTAGAGCCCTGCGAATAGCTGGATGTTCTCTTCCACAGTGAGGTCTGGATAGAGTGAGAAAAGTTGTGACATGTAGCCCAGGTTGAGCTTCACCTCGTCGGGGTGCTGGGTCACATCGTAGCCCGCGACCAGGGCGGTGCCGGAGGTTGGCGACAGTAGCCCCGTCAACATCTTGATGGTGGTGGTCTTGCCGGCACCGTTCGGTCCGAGAAAGCCGAAGATCTCCCCGGGAGCGACATCGAAGCTCACCTGGTCGACCGCGACAAACTGGCCGAAGTGGCGAGTGAGCTCCCGGACGCGGACGGCCTCATTCATGCGTCACACCGCCGGGGCCGACCAGGTGAATGAACACGTCCTCAAGGGATGGCTCTGCCGGACCCGCTTCGAGAATGGTGACGCCACCGTGCTCGAGGGCGGCTCGCACGGCTGGCCAGTCGTGCCGCGGATCATCCAGCGTCAGGTGGATGACGTCTCCGAACAGGACAGCGTGTCGCACGGCCGGGTGCTGCTCCAGCAGGTCACGGGCTCGGCGTGGCGCGTCGGAGCGCAGGCTCTGAATGTGTCCCGCGAGCCGCTGCTGGAACGCCGTGGGGGTGTCGAGCGCCAGGAGTGCGCCCCGATGGAGCAGAGCGAGCCGGTCGCAGCGCTCCGCCTCATCGAGGTATGCCGTCGATACCACCGCGGTGATCCCTCGCGCCACCATCTCGTGGACGATGAGCCACAGATCGCGCCGGGAGATCGGGTCCACGCCGAAAGTCGGCTCGTCCAGCAACATGATCTCCGGTTCGTGGATCAGGGCGCAGCAGAGACCGAGCTTCTGCTTCATCCCGCCCGATAGTTGACCCGCCAGCCGACTCTCGAACGGCCCAAGCCCGGAGAACTGGTACAGGCGCTCCAGCCTGGCAGCGCGAGCTTTCCGCGGTACCAAGAACAGGTCGGCGTAGAAGTCGATGTTCTCCCGGACGGTGAGGTCACTGTAGAGGCCAAACCGCTGTGACATGTACGCGATGTGGTGTTTGACGCCTTCGGGGTCCCGCACAACGCTGACTCCTTGGACAACGGCGTCTCCAGAAGTGGGGCGCAGTACACCGGCCAGCATGCGGAGAGTGGTGGTCTTTCCGGCGCCATCGGGGCCCACGATGCCGAACAGCTCCCCTGGAGTCACTTCGAAGCTCAGGCCGTCGACCGCGTGAATCTCGCCGAAGTGGCGCGTGAGCCCCCTGACGGAAACGGCTGACTCCACCACCGACCTCAGCGTTGCGACGTGTCCAGCCGGACGTCTGCGGGGAGCCCCGGTTTGAGATCGAAGGAGGGATCACCGGTTACCCGTACCTTGACCCGATAGACGAGCTTCACCCGCTCCTCCGTGGTCTGCACGTTTCGCGGCGTGAACTCGGCTTCGCTGGCGATGAACACTACCTCGCCGTCATAGGAACGATCACGGTACGCGTCGGCGGTGACGGTTGCGGGCAGGCCGATGGCGAGGCGCCCCACCTGATCTTCCCGCACGTAGATCCGGATCCAGCGGTCGGCGGGGTTCATCAGGGTGAGGACCGGTGCCCCGGCGGGAACCGTCTCGCCCGGTTCCCGGTGGCGAACGGTGATGACGCCGCTGAATGGTGCTCGAATCGACGCGTTTGCCAGTAGGGCGTCGATCTGGGCCACCGCAGCCTGTGCCTGGGCGAGCACACCGCGCTGGGCGGCGATCTGCTCTTCTCGTGGGCCCTGCTCCAGGATTTCCAGGCGCTCCATCGCGCTCTCGTGCTCTGATTGTGCCAGTGTGAGAGCCGTTTCCCGATGGTCGAGCTGCTGGCGGCTAACGGCCCCGCCCTCAAACAGGTTGCGCGTCCGCTCAAGATCGCGGCGTGCGTCCTCGAGCCGTTGCTTGGCTGCCCGTACGGCGGCCCGTCCCTGGGCGATCTCTTCCGAGCGGAAACCGCGCTCCAGCTCGGTGAGGCGTGCGCGGGCGGAGCTGCGTTGTGCCTCGGCTGCACGTTTGCGGGCAAACAGTTCGGCCCGATTGAGCCACGCCAGTTCCGTACCGGCTGCCACCCGGTCACCCTCACGCACGGCGATGCTGTCGATCCGGCCGGGAGCCTGGAAGCCCAAGTCGGCCTCGGTGGTCTCCACGGTGCCCGAGGCGAGAATCACGCGCTCCGCGCCGGAGCGGCGTAACACCGTGAAGACCAGCAGCAGTGCGATCGCCCCTACTGCTACAATCGGGATCGCGACTCGGCGCTTCAAGGTCATCGGACGGTCTCCACCATGTGATCGAGCCAGCTGGACGAGAGCTCGCCAGTCGTTGTCGCAAGCTGTACCCACGCGGCTATCTCGGCGTGCCGTGCCTGCACCAGCCCGGCACGAGCCCGCCGTAGCTCGGCGTCAGCTGTGAGAAAGTCTGTCTGCGTACCGGCTCCCGCTTCCAGCGCCAGCTGCTCGATGCGGGCGACTTCGACAAGATGGTCGACTGCCGTGGCGATTGCCTCCACTTGGGCGCGGTGTTGTCGTATCGCGCTCACGGCGCGGTCGATTGCCTCCCGTCCCCCGAGTTCGGCGAGCCGATACCGCTCCCTGGCAACGGACAAGCGCGCGGAGGCCGCGGCGACTGCTCGTGCCCGGGCGCCACCGGTGAAGACCGGATATGAGAGCCGTACCCCGCCCTGCCACTCCCCGGTGAAGTCTCCAGCGGCGCTGCCGAAGAGGATGTACCCACCCACGACCTCGAGCCGGGGAAACCATGCCGCGATGGCTGCCCGCCGGCCCCAGTTGGCGGCCTGGCTCAGCTGGCGCGCCGCCTCGAGGTCCGGACTCGTCGACTCAAACCGGCCGATGAGGGCTGTCCGGTCCACGGCCACGACCGTGTCGATGAGTCGGACCCCTGTGAGCCGGGAGGCTCGTGTGCGCTCCGGCTCGACACCGAGCAGACGAGCGAGCCGGCGCTCTCCCGTGTCCAGTTCGGCAGCCGTGGCGATGCGCTCCGCCTCCGCCTGTGCGATGGCGGCGTCCACCCGCAGTAGCTCCACACGCGCCGCCTGGCCCTCTGCGAACAGCCGTCGGACTCGCTCTCGCTCGGCGTGGAGAGCGTCCAGGCTCTGGTCCTGGGCTGCGAGCATACCGTGCGCGGAGAGAACCTGGAGATACGCACCCGCGACGTCCGCGATCAGTGTCATCTCTGCCGACTCCCGCCGGGCTGCCGTTACCTCCTGCCGGGCGCGCGCCCCGTTGATAGTGGCCCCGCGGGCGCCGCCGTCGAATAGGGTGTAGCCGAGGCTGAGTTGGCCCTGTACCAGGGTCTCCTCGAATCGGGGTGGCGTGCTGAGATCCAATCTGTGAAACGGGGCCACGATCATCGGCTCTTCGAAGTGGATGAGCGACGCCTGACCCAGGAACTGCGGCAGCCGTTGCGCTAGCGCCTGGCCAACCTGGGCCGCGGCATCGGCCTCGCTGGCCCGGGCGGCACGGACTGTGGGGTGATACTCCAGGCCCAGGCGCACCGCCTCGTGCAGGGTGAGTGTGGAGTCGCGCTGGGGCTCCGCGGTGGTGGTGGAGGCGGTTCCCAGGGACATCCAGGAAAGCAGCACACCCGCACGGAACAGTCGTCCACGGTAGCTGCTCGTCATGGCGCCTGCTCGGAGTGCGGGGCCAGTCCCGCTCGGGCGAACTGCACGGCGCTGTCCACCAGTCGGGCCCGCGTGGCTGGGTCGTCTTGGTCGAGGCGCACCGCCGCCTGCAGTACCCGTCGCACGAGGGTGAGCCATATGGGCTGGGCGACGATGCTGAACGCCATGAGGCGGGGGTCGCCGGGTCGGATCGAGCCGTCCCGTTGGCCGTCGGCGATGATGCGGGTGACGGTCTGGTGGTTGGCTGCCAGCGCCTGCTGGACCGCGGTCGGCACCGGTCGCGAGCTGGCAAGCTGCTGCACCAAGAAGCGAGGGAGCTCGGGGTGCTCCCGGAGGTACTCGAACAGAGCCCGGATCACGACCTCGAGCTTGGCGAGTGGCGTGCCCGGATGGCGTGTCACCTCGGCAACGTGCTCTCTCAGCGGTTCAACCAGCGATGCCGCCACCGCTTCGTAGAGTTTCTCCTTGGACCCGAAGTGGTAGGTGACCGCACCAAGGTTGGCGCGTGCGAGGCGGGTGATCGCGCGGATGGACGTTCCGTCGTAGCCGTGGGCTGCGAAGAGCTGTCGAGCGGCGTCGACGAGGAGCGCGGCGGTATCTGGCCGGTCATTCATACGTATGATTTAATACGCACGTTTGTATGATACTACCCCCCAGTGTCCCGCGCAAGGGGGGAGGAGGGGGGAGGGAGGAGGGGATGACCGCCGGACCGCGTGACCGCCCGAGCGAGCCTCCTACCGTCGCTTACTCAACCAGTTCTCGGGATCAAGGGCGATCGCCGTGCCGCCTGGCCGCACCTGGCGGATCTGGAACTCGATGTGGGGTCCATGGTCGGAGTTGGCGCCGCCGGAACGGCCGATGATGTCACCGGCTTCCACCCACTGACCGGGCTGCACCTCGAACCGCGAGAGGTAGAGATACAGGGTATAGAATCCCCCGTGATGCACCATGATGGTGGGACCGTAAGTGCCCCACGGGTTGGCAAACTCGATGGTACCGGCTGCAACGGCACGGACTGGGGTGTTCACCGGTACCCCGATCCCGATCCCCTTGTAGGGGATCTGGGTGTTGTCGGGTCCAGGTCCCGGGCCGAACCGATACAGGATCTCGCCGTCCGCCGGCCACACCAGGGAGCCAAGATCGGCGTCGCTGATGGTGCTCTCGGTGGGCATGCGCGCCCCGCTCGCCAGGGCGCGGCGACGTTCGCGCTCCAGCGTGGCGATGACGTCTTCCAGTTCGGCCTCGTCACGCGCCAGGGAGTCCAGCCTCGTGGTGGCCGCCCGTTCGGAGGCCCGGGTCTGGCGCAGGACCTGCTGTTGGTGGCGCTCGAGGGTAACGTAGCGGTCGAGTTCCTGGCTCCGTTCGTTGCGGCGCTCACCCACCTCATTGCGAATGCTGACCAACTCGCCCCGCTGTTGTGCCACACGATCCCGCAGTTCCTCCACTTCGCTCACGAGGGCCTGGTCCTGCTGGCTCACCAGGTACAGGTATTTGTAGCGGCTCAACAGGTCCCCGAAACTCTCGGCGGCGAGGAGTACTTCGAAGATCCACAGGGATCCTCGCTTGTAGATCTCTACTAGGCGCGTCCGGAGCACGGCGCGTTTCTCTGCCAAGGCGTCCTGCGCCATGATGAGGTCGAGCGTAACGGTGTCCAGTTCCGCGCTGAGCGTGCCGATTTGCCGGTCGAGCTCGTTCACGATGCGCGACGTGACATTTTTCTGGCGCTCGATGTTTTGCAGCTCGCCGCTGATAGAGTGCATCTGGCCGCGCAGCCGCTCCAGTTCGCTCTCCAGGTCTTGTCGCTCCCGGCGGATCGCTTCGAGACGCTCCTGGTTGTCGCGAATCCGGCGATTGATGTTTGGCCGCTGCCCCCAAGCGGGCGCCGCCAAACACACGGCGCCGGCGACGATCAGGAGCGATGACCGGACGATGCTCATGCGCTGGGGAGATGTCGTCCCACGCTCAGCGCGCTGGCGGCGAAGCCGAGAATGGTGCCAAAGAGAACGAAGAGGGCGGATTGCTCGGTGGAAAAGAACGCGGCTTGGAACAGGCCTCGGCTCACCGCGAGGAAGGCGCCGTAGTTCAGCGCGATGGCGAACGCGCCGCCAAGGGCGCCTTTGAGCGCGCCATCTAGCAGAAACGGGCGGCGGATGAAGCCGTCGGTGGCCCCGACCAGGCGCATGATGTGGATCTCACGGCGCCGGGCGAGCACGGTCATGCGGATGGTGGTGCCGATGATGATCAGGGCTGCCGCGGCGAAGCCCGCCCCGAGCACGAGCCCCACCACGCCCGCTATGTCCCGCAGCCGATCCAGCTTTGCCACCCAGTCGCTGCCGTAGCGGATGTCCTCGGCAAACCGGAATCCGGACAGGCGCTGGGCCACAGTGCGGGCGTTGCGGCTGTCACGGAAGCCCGGCTTCAGGTGGATCTCGAGTGAGGCGGGGAGGGGGTTCGTGGCCAGATCGTCGAACACCCCCTGGAACTCCACCAGCTGTTGCCTGGCCCGTTCCAGCGCCTGGTCCTCCGTGACGTAGTTCACCGATTCGACTTCCGGGAAGGCGTCGATGTCGCCGATCGCCACCGTCACCACCTCGACCGGTGTCCCGCGGGTGAGATACATGACGATCTCCACGCGCTCTTCGATCTGGGTCAGCGCGCCCCGGAGATTAACGGCGACGAGCCCGAACAGGCCCAGCACGAACAGGGCAAACGCGATGGTCGTGACGGCGAGGACGGAGAGTACGGGTGCGCGGCGGAACGAGAGCAGCGCCTCCCGAATAGTGAGCCTCATTGACTGGCGACTCCCTCGTGGCGCTCGTCTTCCTCGGCGGAATCATATACCAGGGCGCCGTCCTGAAGTTCGATGGTGCGATAGGGGGCTTGCCTGACGAGATCGAGGTCGTGGGTCGCGAGGATGACCGCCGTCCCGGTGGCATTGATGTCTCGCAGCAACTGAAACACGCCGCGGGTCGCGCGCTCGTCGAGGTTGCCGGTCGGTTCGTCGGCTAGGAGCACCAAGGGGTCGTTGACCAGCGCCCGAGCGATGGCGACTCGCTGTTGCTCACCTCCCGACAGCTCCCGAGGATACGCCTGCGCTTTGGCGGCGAGCCCGACCTGCGCCAGTACCCGCATGACCTTGGGAGCAATGACGCTTCGTCGAGTTCCCGTGACTTCGAGCGCGAACGCCACGTTCTCCTCGGCGGTGCGATCCTCCAGGAGACGAAAGTCCTGGAATACGATTCCCAGGCGGCGCCGCAGCTTGGGGATCTCGCGGCGCTTCAGGTTTGCCGTGGAGAATCCCGAGACGCGCACCGTACCCGACGTGGGAAGCTCGTCCGCGTAGATCAGTCGGAGCACGGTCGACTTCCCCGCGCCGGAGTGTCCGGTGAGAAAGGCAAACTCGCTCTTCGCCACGTGGAACGAGACGTCTTTGAGGGCGAGTGAGCCTTTGGGGAATGCTTTGAAGACCCTATTGAATCGAATCACGGTTGAAGCGCCGCAAAGGCGTCTTCGAAATCGGCAATAATATCAGCGACATCTTCAATGCCGAGGCTCACCCTGATATACCCGTCGGGCATGCCCAGGTCGGCGCGCTCCTCAGAGCTCATATCCACGTGTGACGTGAAGCGGGGCTCGGAAACTAGCGTCTCTACCCCGCCGAGACTCGGCGCGTGGATGGCCAGCTTCAGCTCGCGCAATGCCGCGTCTGCCGCTGCCGCTCCTCCTGCCAGGGTGAGGCCGACCATACCTCCGTAGCCGTCCAGCGTGCGGGCGGCGATCTCGTGGTCCTGGTGGTCGGGAAGCCCTGGATAGTGCACCTTGAGCACCGCCGGATGCTGCGCCGCCCAGGTCGCGAACGCGAGGCCATTCGCGTTGTGGCGCTCCATCCGGACCGCGAGGGTCTTGAGCCCCCGCTCCGCCAGCCACGTGGCGTGGGGGTCGGGTGCCTGACCCCACACCTGCATGAGCAGCCGCACCTCTTCGACGATGGCTTCGCTGCCCGCCACGAAACCGCCGATGATATCAGAGTGCCCGTTGAGATACTTCGTGGCGCTGTGGATGACGACGTCGGCCCCGTGCTCCAAGGGTCGGAAATTCACCGGGGTGGCGAACGTGGAATCCACGATCAAGGCTATCCCCCGCTCCCGGGAGAAGGTGGCGAGAGGCTCGAGATCTACCACGCGCATGGTGGGGTCGGTAGGGGTTTCCACGAAGATCGCGCGGGTGGTCTTCCTGACGCGCCTGCGCCAGTTCCGCTGACTGTCCGGTGCGACGAAGCTTACGTCGATGCCGAGTTTCCCGAACTCCTGGGTGAAGAGTCGCAGGGTGCCACCGTAGATCCAACTGCTGGCCAGGAGATGGTCACCCGGGCGCAGCACGGCGAGGTGTGCCAACGCCGTCGCGCCCATGCCGCTGGCCAGGAAGATCGCGTGCTCGGCGCCTTCGAGAGCGGCCAGCTTGGCGCCGAGCGTGACCTGGTTGGGGTTGTTGCCGTGCCGCGTGTACATCACCTCTTCGCTAGACCCGACGGGATGCACGAAGGCGCTGCTCTGGTAAATCGGGGTCGTAACCGGCGAGTGATCAGGGCTGATCTGCAGCGTCCCGTGGATTGCACGAGTGGAGATGCCGTCGAACGATTCCTTGGTCATGTGCTCAGTGCCCTGTAGCGGTCAGCCGCCTGCTGCACCAGGCGTTGGCCGAGGAGTTGGTCGAGGGCCTGTTGAGCGGCGTCCATGGGGAGCCCCAGCTGTGTGGCGATCTCCTCCGGACCAGCAGGCCCTTCGTCGGTGAGCAGGGTGAAGGCGCGTCGTGCCGTGTCGTCCACCGGGCCCAGCACGCGCACCCGGCCCTCCCGATCCCAGGCCACCACCGCCAGCTCGTGTCGCTCCAACACCTGCTCGATAGCCTCGCAGTGCGATGGGGTGACCCCGTGCAGCAGGAAACGCCGAGCGCGGCCGTGCTCGAGCAGCAGCTTGCCCACGATCTCATCGGCGCACGAAATATCGAGGCAGCGGACCGTACTGAAATCGATGACCGCGATCTGCTCGCCGTCGAGTTCGGCGAGTGACTGCTCGATGCCGCCACGCACCGCCTTTCCCGTGGGGCGGGTAACGAGATCACCATACAACCGGGAGACGGTGCGGTGGAGAATGGATTTGAGATCGATGCGTCCCATCACCGCTACTCGGACTGTTGGGCCGGTATGATCATGAGCACCTGGCTGCCGGGGAAGCCGGGCAGTCCGTCGCTGAGCGGGTCGTCCTCGTCCCACGCAGGGACGATGGCGATTCGAGCAGTCCCGCTCCGAACGCTGAGCTTGCCCGACCACCGGTTGACGTATCGGGCGATCCCGGCCAGGCCCTGTCCGCGGCCTGGATCCCGGAATCGGGTCGCACCGTGGAACAAGGCGGCTTCCAGGGCCGTCGCGTCACTCCACCGGTCGCCAAATCGGCTTGCCTGCGTGGCTTCCAGGGACCGCCGGAAGCCCACCCCCGCGTCGGCCACGGCAATGACCACTACCCGCCGGCCCAGCCGCCGCCGCCAGTGATATGCCTGCACGGCGACCCACCCAGAGGTGCCGGCGTGCTCTACAATATTTTGGCAGGCCTCTGAAAGCGCCATAGCGAATCCCATCGTGGCAGTTGCCTCGAGGCCCAGCTCGCCCGCCAAGATCGCAGCCGAGCGCTCCTGGATCGTTTCCACCACTCCGTGGACGTCATCGGTCCCCCGCACCGGGGTGATCTCCAGGAGAACATCGGAGGAGTGGCGCACGGCCACCCGGGGTAGCTTGCCGTGGATCTCGAACCAGTCCTGGGCGTGCTCGAAGAGGCCCGCCCGCCCCCAGTAATGGGCCACGTCCCGGTCCTGAGGGATGGTCAACAGGGGACGCTGGAGTCCCCGCTCCGCGGCGGCCTGCCCTGCGGCGAGCAGGCCCACAAGCCCGTACGGGGAGGCCCATTGGGTGGCGTGGGCGTCGAACAACAGGCGCCGGTCGTCGGGCTCGCCCCAGGCCTTGGCGAACTGGTCGAACGAGCGGTCGTCGAACTGTGCCGGCACCTCCACCACGCGCGTCATCGCGGGATGATCTCACCCCGGAGGTGGTACTGGAGATTAGTCGCGCCCCGGTACCGCACGTTTCGCGCCGCCGCTGCGTTCGCCGCGCGGACCGCTGCCTCCAGGTCGTCGCCTCGCAGAAGCCCCGCCACCAGGCTCCCGCCGAACACGTCGCCGCATCCCGTGGGATCGAGCGGTTCCGCGATGGACACGGTGGGCACGTGGGCCGTGCGGATCGGCTGAGTTACGGCCGTCGGACCCGCGGGGCGCGCAGCGAAGCTGAACTGTGGGACCGCAAAGTACGCCGTTCCCCGTTCCTCCAGCGTCACTACCAGGAGCCGAACCCCCTGGGCAAACGCCTCGGCGGCCACCTCCATAGGGTCGCTCCCGATGAGATTGAGTTCATCCTCATTGAGCTGCACCGCGTCGAAACAGGCGAACCACTGTGCCACGTCGGGGAGGCGTTGCGGCACGCGCGTGCCGTCCTGCTGGACGCCGAGGAGCAGGCTGTGGAGGTCGGCGTAGATGGGGCCGTGGAAGCCCCGGCGCAGGTGTTGTGCCGTCTCCAGCGTGGTCTCGAACCCGGAGATGAAGTTCACGTACAGGGCGTCGAGATCCCGCACCAGCGAGCCCAACTCGTCCCAGCGCCAGGCCGGCACGCCGCCGCTGAGCTGTTCGGTGCGGCGCAGGTCTGCCGTGTAGCGTAGGGTCACACGGTTGTTGGGCTCGGGTACTTCGATGAACCGGGCGACACCCGACCGCTTGGTCAGTGCGTTGAGAAAGTGATTGGCCTCGGCGGCTAGGTCCCGCCCCACCCTGACGAGGGGGACGATCTCCCAGTCGTCGGGGAGGCCCGCCTCCAGGCCCGCCAGCGCGTAGGCAATGCCGCCCCATTCCTCGACGGGCGCGGGGTCATCGCCCCGGCCGTAGATCGTATCCCAGACCATCGTCCCGATCACGCCAAGTCGCTTCACACCGAGCCCGTCGTTTGGACCTTGAAGGCCGCGACTGCCCCGAACACGCCGGCGGTGCCAGGAAGCTCCCCGGGCACGATCCGGCAGGATTGTACCGCCGGTCTGAAGGCGCGGCGGGTAACCTCAGCCCGGAGCGGAGCGAATAGCCGATCTCCCGCCGCCGTCACTCCGCCGAGGATGACGACGATCTCGGGATTGAAGATGTTGACGAGATTGGCCACGCCGGCACCGAGGAAGTGTGCGGTATCCTTGATTACTTCGAGAGCGTAGTCGTCGCCGTCCCGGGCTGCCTCGTAGACGACCTGGGCGGTGATGGCCTCAAGGTGGTCGCCGACATAGGCGGGGAGGCGGGTCTCCGCGCCGGCTTCGATTCCTTCGATGGCGCGACTGGCAATGGCGGTCCCCGAGGCGTAGGCTTCGAGACACCCGTAGTTACCACACTTGCAGCGGCGCCCCGTCGAGTCGATGCTCATGTGGCCAAACTCGCCGGCGATGTCGCTCGCCCCGTGGTAGATGTCGCCGCCCAGGACAAACCCTCCCCCAATCCCGGTGCCGATCGTCAAGCCGATCACGGTGTGCGCGCCGCGCGCCGCTCCCATCCACCACTCGCCGAAGACCGCGCAGTTGGCATCGTTGTCGAGCGCCGCGGGGAGGCCGACCTCCTCGCTCACCCGGTCCCGCAGCGGGAAGTCTCGCCACCCGAGGTTCGGTGACATCAACACCATCCCCCGGGCAATGTCCATCGGACCCGGGGCACCGATCCCTACGCCGATGACGTCGAGCTGCTTCACGCCCAGCGTTGTCTTGGTGGCCTCCAGCGAGTTCGCTACCAGGCGGGTGACCTGGCCCACTACCGCGTCGGCGCCGTCGGCCACCCGCGTGGGGACCTGCTGCAGTCCAAACACGGTGCTTCCATCCTCCGGAACGGTGCCGACGACCACCTTGGTTCCGCCGATGTCCACACCAACGATCAAGCGCGGGTTGGTCATGTCAGTGCTTCGGTTAACGTTGGCAAGAGTAAAGTGAGGGGTAAGGAGCAAGGAGTGAAGAGCACGCGCACTCCTCACTCCTCAACCCTCACTGCTTGTCCACCTGCAGTACCGCCAGGAATGCCTCCCGCGGTATCTCCACCGTCCCTACCTGCTTCATCCGCTTCTTCCCTGCTCTCTGCTTCTCCAACAGCTTCCGCTTCCTGGTGACGTCCCCGCCGTAGCATTTGGCGGTGACGTTCTTCCGCAGCTGCCGTACCGTTTGGCGGGCGATGACCCGGGACCCGATCGCTGCCTGGATCACCACTTCGAACAGCTGCCGAGGTATGAGTTCCTTGAGCCTGTCGGCCATCTTGCGGCCCCACTCGTGGGCCCTATCGCGGTGAATCACCATGCTGAACGCGTCGACGGGGTCGCCGTTGATGAGCATGTCCAGCCGGACCAACTCGCCGCGTCGATAGCCGGAGAACTCGTAGTCCATGCTGCCGTAGCCCCGGGTCACCGTCTTCAGGCGATCGTAGAAATCCAGAATGATCTCCGCCAGCGGGAATTGCCACTCGAACTCCACCCGGCTGGGATCGAGATACTGCATATCAAGGTATTCGCCCCGCCGCTCCTGCCCTAGCTGCATGATCGCGCCGATGTAATCGGCGGGCGCGGTGATCCGGGCCTTGATGTAGGGTTCTTCCACCCGGTCGACCGCGGCACCGGTGGGCATCGTGCTCGGATTCTCCACGACCACCACCGTGCCGTCCGTCCGATGAACGTGGTATTCCACGTTGGGCACCGTCGTTATGAGATCGAGGTCCCACTCACGCTCGAGGCGCTCCCGCACGATGTCCATGTGCAGCAGACCGAGGAAGCCGCATCGGAAGCCGAATCCCAGTGCTACCGAAGACTCGGGCTCGTATTGCAGGGAGGCGTCGTTGAGTTGGAGCTTCTCCAGGGCGTCTCGCAGCACCTCGTACTGGTTCGCGTCGGTGGGGTAGAGTCCGGCGAACACCATGGAGTGGATGTCGCGGTACCCCGGAAGCATGCTGGCGGCCCGCTGGTTGGCATCGAGCACCGTGTCTCCCACCCTGGTTTCCTTCACGCCCCGGATGTTCGCGACGACATACCCGACTTCCCCGGCGTCCAGTGACTCGATGGGCCGTTGGGCAAGCTGGAGGTATCCCACCTCCGCCACCTCGTAACGGTGCTGTGGGTGGGATCCAAAGGCGATCTCCATCCCCTTCACGATGCGTCCGTCCACCACACGGATACTCGGAATCGCGCCGCGGTAGCGGTCGTAGTACGAGTCGAAGATCAGAGCGCGGAGTGGGGCCTGGGGGTCGCCGGATGGAGGTGGGACTCGGTGCACGATGGCCTCCAGGAGATCCTGGATGCCGGTGCCTTCCTTGGCGGATAGCTGCAGGATGTCCGACTCGGCCGCCCCTATCAGCTCACGCAGCTCCCCGACGCGCCGCGCGGGCTCCGCCGCCGGCAAGTCGATCTTGTTGAGCACCGGGATGATCTCGAGGTTCGCGTCCAGGGCCAACAACAGGTTGCTCACGGTCTGCGCCTGGATCCCCTGACTCGCGTCGACCACCAGGACGGCCCCTTCGCAGGCATTCAACGACCGGGAGACCTCATAGGTGAAATCCACGTGTCCTGGCGTGTCGATGAGATTCAGCTCGTAGGCGTACCCATTGGTGGCCGTGTACTGCATGCGGACGGCGTTGAGCTTGATGGTGATCCCGCGCTCGCGCTCGATATCCATGGTGTCCAGGACCTGGTCCCGCATCTGCCTCTTTTCCAGGGAGCCGGTGGCCTCGATCAGCCGGTCGGCCAGGGTCGACTTGCCATGATCGATGTGGGCGACAATGCAGAAGTTGCGGATGTGGTCCAGGCGCATGGGGAGAATATAACGGCGGATCCCCGCCTCCCTTGTGTCCTCCCCCCCGCGGTCCCGCCTCGCCACCACACCGTCCCCCCCGGCGGAACGGCGGAACGAGGGAACGGTTGAGAGGCATGAGGTTAGAGGTGCGAGGTCGGAGGAATGCCATCGGCGCCGTCGAGCTCAGGGCTCGACCCGGCCCCTCAGACCTCACACCTCAGACCTCGCACCTCTCACACATTCCGTCCTTCCGTCGTTCCCTCGTACCGACCTTCCACCCGCAAGAAGGGGGAGAGCTAAGCCCTCCCCCCAAAGTTCTAGCGCGTCGGGACCCGGATGCTACAGCCTCCGACTCCGCACCCGGAAATCCACGTTGTCCAGCATCCAGCGCCACAGGCGCTCCTGAACATCGATGTCCTCGCCCGCGGAAAGCTGCTCCCGCCACCCCCTCATGACTGGCGCGTCCACGGTCCACATCCGCACCCGGCTGCGCTCGATGCGCCGTTCCCAGTCCACCGAGATGGTTGGTGAGGCGTACAGCAGCCGAACCGTGACGCTGCGCGAGAGGTACTCTAGGGGATCCAGGTCGATCTCCGCGAACCGGTTCTCGGCCCCCCTGGCGCTCCCCGCCGCATCGGGGACTCCGTCGCTGAGGACTACGATGTTGAGGGGCGCCAGGGTCAGCCCCTGTCGCTTCACCAGGGTGGCTACCCGGTCGAAGAACGCGTTGAAGTCGGTGAAGGAGTCCTCCGCCGGAAACAGCTGGCGCAGGTGCTCGGCAATCCCCGGGACACTCTTGCCCTCGAAGGCATGCATCGGCTGAAACGATTTCGTTTCCCCGGGTTCCTCCCCGCCCACCGATCCCACGAAGACTGCGGAGGGGATGCTCAGCTCCCCCAGGCCGTTCAGGTGCCCGTAGAGATAGTGGGCGGCGAAGTCGATGGCGTCGTCATAGTCGTGCCGAAACGAACCGCTCACGTCAACGCCGATCACGAGGGTCGACCTTGCCACCCCTGGACGCTCCGCAGGCGACCTGCAGGCCACCAAGCCGACTACGCTCAGCGCGCCGACAAATGCGCGCCCCGGCCACTGGGCTCTCATTGGGCACCCCCACCCGGCGTGATCGCGCCGGTCGGCTCCAGGCCAGGGATGGTGCGTGCGTCTTCCCCGGTCGCCCACCGTGGGGTGTGGGCGAGGGCCTCCTCAAGGCTCGTGAAGGGCAGCTGGAACAGCGGTCGCGACCGAATGACCACCACCACCATGTTCACGGCTGCGGCGAACAGCTGCAGTACCGGCAGGGAGAGGAGCGCGAAGGCCGTTCGCGCCTCGTCCTTGAACCACGTGACTTCCTCCTTGAGGGCACTGATCGGCCCGCGCCAGAGGTCCGGCTGTGTCGCGCCTGGGCCGGTAGTAAAGGGCTGCGTGTCCTGCTTGAGGGTATCCCGGGCCAGCACGGCGAGCAGCGCGGGCGTGCCGAAGCGGCCGAACAGGAACCACGTCATGCCGCGCACGCCGACCCACCCGAACGATGCCAACGCCAGCGTGGAGACGAGTCCGAGGCGCAACCCCTCGTTGGTCTGTTGCGCGATCCAGGGAGTGATGGCGTCGATCAGCTCCCGGTACAGGAAGATCACCTCGAAGAACATCACCGAGAGCTCGACGAACACCATCTGCACGATCTCGCCTACTCTTCGGCTTTGGACCGCCTTGCTGAGCACCTGGATGCACGCGAAGCTTCCCATGATCAGCAAGAACAGGAACAGCCAGAGCAGAGGAGCCATGAGGGCGGCATTCGGCTCGTACCCAGTGATCCCCGCCAGTACCTCGCTGAGCGTCGGGCTCAGGGTGTACATGAAGATGGTCGCCTCGACAGCACACCACAGCATGAGGCCAAGGAAAGCAACCCACGGTACGCCGGGTTTGAAGTAGTTACGCGACGTCCAGTCGAGGAGCACCAGTGGCGAGCGGAACGTTCCCTTGATGGCCGCGACCACGAGCTGGAACACCAGACGCAGTGTCGCCCACGCCCAGCCCACCACCACCACCGCCAGCCGCACCATGCCTGCCCAGAACAGCCAGATGCTGCGGCCTGTGTCCCACCACCCCATCAGCAGCGCGGTCATGAACTTGCCGCGGTTGGGTCGGAACGGTAGGGTGTACAGTGATGCCATGGTGGACCACATGGCCGCCAGCACAAGGAAGACGGGCATCAAGACGAATGCGCGTTTGAGGAGCACCTCCGACAGGGAATCGCCATACCAGGCGAAGTTGACCATCCGCACGTGCCACTGAGGGACCCACGCGATCGGCGCGGTCAGAAACGAGAAGGTGCCCTGCCACTCGCTAGGAACCAATGTCTGGATCGACTCGAACATGGGGCCCACTCCTGTGATGGGAGTGCACGGAAAGCACTGAAGCCGGCACCAGAGACACTCCGGCGTCCGGCAACAGCGTCCAAACCCCACCCTGCTATGACGGGGCCCCGAGAGCCATGACATTTGTCACAGGACCGGTGTAGCGGGCCGTAGTCTGTTGACTGCCAACGAGTTGTGGTGTTTAGCGGGGGCCGGGCGTCGGCAGTCAACGGTGCTGGATGCGTGGAGCTGCTGACGTGCCAACGACTTGCGGCCCTGATGTCCCCCCACGGGTCGGCTGCGCCGGGCACGGGGTGCTAGGTGCTCGGTCTTGGGTGATAGGGCCTTGGGCGCCGACCTCGCGACCCCCCAGAGCCAAGCACCCAGCACGTAGGACCGGCAGTGAATGAGCCGCGATGGGGGACGACACGTCGGACCGACACGAGCGTGCGAAGCGACCTCGGGCGTATCAGTACGAGCTGAGGCGCGGCTCCCTGGCCATTCTGCAGCTTCAGCGGCATGTTACGGCCCGTCGCCCACCGGTGCGCCATGGCTGATCTCTTCCGATCCACAGAGGCTATGCGTCCACATACTCGCCTCCAGCGTCGCGCAGCCGTCTTCGTAGTCGTCGCAGCGCTCGGTTGTGGGCGGGAATCGCCTCGCCACCCCTTGGACCACCTGTTCGCGATGCCGGCTGGCCGGTTTGTGCAGGTTTCGTCCTACGACACCACAGGCGGTAACCGGGATCGCCTGGAGATTCCCGCGGGAGACAGTGCCGTTCTGCTGGATGCCACGGGACCGGGCGTGATTCAGCGTCTCTGGATCACGGTGTGGAGCCGAGATCCCCACTACCTGCGACGTATCGCGCTGAAGATGTACTGGGACGACGAGACTGAACCGTCGGTCCTCACGCCCCTAGGCGATTTCTTCGGCAATGGGTTTGACAAGCGTCACTACACCGCTCTTCCCATGGGCACATCGAGCGGCGGGTTCTACTCCTACCTCCCCATGCCCTTTAGGAGGAAGGCGCGCATCGTCGTCGAGAACGGCACTGGGCGAGCCATCGACGCCTTCTATTACAACATCGGGCTGGTCGAGCTGGATGAGCTACCACGGGAGCTGGCGACCTTCCATGCCTGGTGGCATCGGGATGCTCGGACCGAAGAGCCAGAGCCGCATATGGTGCTCGATGCCAGCGGTCGGGGGACGTTCGTCGGGCTCTCTCTCAATGCCGAGAGCTACCGGGGGAGCCTGGCATTCCTCGAGGGTGACGAGCTGTTTTACGTCGACGGTGCCGTTCGGGGCCAGGGTACCGGCACCGAGGACTACTTCAACGCCGGCTGGTACTTTGAGCACGGCATCTTCCACGGTCCATATCACGGGCTGGTCCTCAAAGACGAGGCTCTGGGGCGTATCGCGGCCTACCGATGGCACATTCCCGACCCGATCCCGTTCCACGATTCGATTCGCATCGAGTTGGAGCACGGACACGCAAACGCCGAGACGGCGGACTACGCTACGGTCGCGTACTGGTATCAGTCGGAACCCCACGAACCCTTGCCGCCGCTGCCGCGCCCGGCCGAGCGGCGGGCACTGGGGGTCAAGATCCCGCCGGGCGCGGTGCTGACCGGCGCGCTGCGAGTTCGAGAGTCCCCCACGGCCACTGTGGTTAGTGCGCCGGTGCCGCGGCCCGACCGCTATGAGGTGCTGGTGTATCCCGTCGGTGGGCCGGACGCCGGCCGGGCGACGTTTCGAGTGGCGGGCGGCGGGCGACGAGCGGTGGAGCTGAATGATCCTGAGCCCGGCACAGTCCTCGCCCCCGTCTCACTTGGCACCGTGGCCGGCGGCACCGCAGTAGAGGTCGAAGTCCGTGGCGACCGAGTACCGACTCCTGCTGCCCTTCACCTGCAACCGGTGCGGCAGTGGGCAACGGAGTGGAACGTGGTTGGACCCTTTGCCAACCCACAGGTTCTCGGCACCGAACTGAGCCCGGCGGTGGACAGCGTGTACGGTCCCGAACGAGACCCATCGCTGCAGGCGACGTATCAAGGTGTGGAGGGAGGGGTGCGATGGAAACGCGCGGTGGCGAGCCGTGACGGTCAGATCCGCCTAAACCCCCACTTCACACCCAACGACTGGGTGGCGGCCTACGCGCAGGCCTTTCTCCACGCGCCCACACGGCGGACGGTGACACTGCTACTCGGGGCCGACGATGCCCATGTCTTGTGGGTCAACGGCCAACGGGTTTCCGAGAGGCAGGGGCGGCACATCTCGCAGCCCGACGAGCTGGAGGTGCAGGTTATCCTGCGGGCAGGCTGGAACCAGGTGATGCTCAAGGTGGCGGACCTGGATGGCGGGTGGGCATTCCAGATGCGCGCGGCCGATCCGGAGGGGGTGCTACGGTGGAGCGCTCGACAATGAGCCGAGAGCCACGGGCTGACTATCCTGCAATTAGCGATTCGCAATTGGCAATTCGTGTCTGTCGCAGCACCCTCACGAACTGCGAATTGCGAATCGCGAACTGCCACAGCTGAAGGCTGAGGGCTGATGGCTGAGAGCTAGCTCCCCCCGCCTGTCACGATCCTCTGATAGCTCTCCGGATCCCACTTGGGCCGCTCGGCGGCGTTCGCCAGCTCGAGCCCGAGGTAGAAGATCAGTTTGACGATCCGTGACTGCTTCTCAGCATCGATCTTCTCCACGTGGTCGCCTGCTTGGTGGTAATCCTCATGCGTACCGTTAAAGAAGAAGAGGATGGGCACGCCGCGCCTGGCAAAGTTGATGTGATCGGATCGTCCGTAGAAGTTCTCTTGCGGCCAGATGTCGTCGATCGGGGCCATGTTGAGCTCCGGATGCTCTCTGCTCACGCGGTGGAGCGTGGTCCCAAGATCCGAGTGCTCCTTCCCGATCACCACGACGGTGTCCGTCCAGTTGCGCCCGATCATGTCGATGTTCAGGTTCGCCACGATCTGGTCGATGGGCACCGGTGGGTTCGTGGCGAAGTGCCGACTTCCCCATAACCCTCGCTCCTCGCCGCTCACGGTCAGGAAGACCAGCGAGCGCTTGGGCGGTGGATTGAGGTTCGCGAAGGCCTCGGCCAATTCGACGACCCCGATGGTGCCCGAGGCGTCATCGTCGGCGCCGTTGTAGATGCTGTCTCCCTGTCCCGCGCTCCCGACACCCACGTGATCCATGTGGGCGCTGAAGACGATGTACTCGTTCTTGAGTGTTGGATCACTCCCCTCGAGAATGCCCACCGTGTTGGGAGCTGTAGTGTCGGTTCCTCGTATCCGACCGACCGTCACGGTGATCCCGAGGTCGGGGAGCTGCCGACCCTGCACCGGTTGGCCCGCTGAGCTGCGGGCGGCAGCGAGATCGAACCCGTGCTGCTCGAGGATTGGGGCGATCATGTCGTCCCGTACCTCGAGAACCGGCGGTCTGCGCACCCGTTGCTGCTGCTGGCCGGGCGAAGTGGCGAAGGAGTTGCGCTGGCTCGCCAGCCGCCCGGCCCATGATGCGTCTGAGCGCCGCGTGATCATGATGATCGCGGCGGGCCGCTGTCGGTACACACCGAACACCAACTGACTCTCGGTGCGGCCCAGATCGTCGTCCGTCAGGCTGGTCACCACCAGGGCAATGGAGCCCTGGAGCTCCAGCGGTCTGAGAGCTGCCTGGCTCGCTCCGGTTCCCCACACGACCTTGGCGGGACCGGTGACACCGCTGGGCGCGAGTCCACCGAAGTAGCGGGCGACCTCGGTGCCGAGGAGCCACTCGGGTCCGCCCTCCACGGTGATGGCCGGCGTCTTGGTGTCGTAGCGCCAGCTCTCCAGGGGATACCGCTGAAGGTAGCTGCCGTTGTCCCCACCCGGCTTGAGGCCGAACCGACGGAATTCCCCGGCGACGTACTGGGCAACCTCGTCTAGCTCGGGGCTCGGTGTGTATCGCCCCCGCATCGAATCGTGGGCAATGACACCGATGCGGTGCCTGATGTCTTTCGGGGTGATGGAGTTCACCGCCTGGGCCACTGACCGGCTGTCCTGGGCGGTCAACAGTTGCGGCGCGACCAGGGCGATGGTGGTGAGCGCTGCGAATCGCATGGAGGTGTGGCTCCTTGTGGTGGTCTGCTAAGGTGCGTAGATCGACCCACAATAGTACACCGGAAGCACAAGAGGTGCCGCACTGAGGGGGTGACGGGTTTCGGGTGTCAGGTGTGAGTTCAGGGGAAGACCCTGACAGCTGATGCCGAGGCTACCGAGTTGGCTGGCGCGTCCGACCGCTACTGGTGGTCGAGGGGTGAATCCGACGTCGCGGAGGGCTCTTTCGTGTCCCGGAGGTCACTGTCGGGCGCCGCTTGGTTGCCGCTGGTCTTGCACCCACGGCTCGCCGGGGATCATTGGATCGCTGCGGCGCCACGGCGCGCTGGGGTGAGCGGCGCTCCAGCTGCGGCTTCGCCTGCGGCAGCACCTCCCGGCGCTGTTTGGCCCGCGTATCACTCCTAGCCGGCTTGTCGCCCAACATCCGGCGCAGGATGGAGCTGCCTCGGGACTCCGGCCGCCGAGTCGCGGGGGCTGGAACGCGCCCGACCCCACCCAGGTCTCGCCCGGTGACACCCCGATCGGCTGGACGCCGGCCAGCCGGCTGGTTCGCCGGTCGCCGTCGCTCGGTGGTGACGTAGGGATCCGATGGCCTCCGCTCCTTGAATACGAAGCGGGGCTCCGGACGCCTCGGCTGGCTGTACACGACCTGAGTAGCCGGATAGGTGTGCGCCGGGTAGTAGTAAGGCGCATCGTAGATCACGATGCGGAAGGTGCCGCACCACTCACGGTAGGGATCCCAAACTGGGTAGGCGACGTACGAGTGACAGTCGTAGCACAGGAACCGCGGGTAGCCGTAGCGCCGCTCCACGAAATAGGGGAAGACATCGTACGAGTACTTCGCGTAACCCGGCTCTACGATCTGGTCGATGAGCAGTGTCAGCGCCACGTATGGGTCGCCGGTGATTCGCCCGTTCTGGGCTACCGCTCGGTAGTCCCAGTGGTCGTTGGACACCAACGCGCCGTAGCGGAAGGGATCGAGACTCGCTACCGCGAACAGGTACCCCTGGCCGGGGTAGTCGTCCACCACGAAGGCATGTCTACCACTCAGGTAGGGATCGTCGACCGCGTACTGGCGTCCGCCGCGCACGAAGTTGTCTTCCCATGGCTCACGGGGAAACAGAAACCGCACGCGCCCGTCGGTGTCCACACGGAAGACGCTGACATAACCGTCGGTCGCCGTGCGGAAGTAGGCATACACGCGGTCCCCGCGCCGAAAATGATCGCGGTCGTTGGTCCAGACTTCGATGCCGGGCTGGAGTGTACTGCGCGCCCGCCAGGGATGGGCCTCCGGCGTGCCGCCGGCGGCCCCGCCGCCAGACGGGCTAGCAATTGACAAGGTCGCCGCCAGGAGCCCAGCGATCATTGGTTCCTCCAATGCCGACACAGCCAGACGTGCGTCGTGCCACCGGTGTAGACAGCATACGTCATGCCATCGGGCTGACTGTATGTATGTGATTTATTGACAACGAGTTACACCACATAGCGCCCGTGGCTTGAGCCTGCCGTCGTCCCTTTTGGGGGACGGCTCGCTCGGCGGTTTGACTTGGTGAGACGGAGGTGGGTACGATGAACGGGCGATGGAGGGTGATGAAGGAGGGTGTCGCTGACTGTCATGCCGTCGTGCAGTCGTGCCGTTATGCCGTCCTGTTGTGGCGCGCTCCCCAATGCCACCGAGGCACCCTAGATGACCACTGCCCGAATGGACCTCCTCGACCCTTATGAGGTGGCCCAGCTCGGCGATATCGAGCTCGTGGCCCGGGGCGTGGTCGAGGGTTTCCTCGCTGGTCTCCACCGGTCGCCGTTTCGGGGCTTCTCCGTGGAGTTCGCCGAGCACAGGCCGTATCAACCGGGTGACGAGCTTCGGTACCTGGACTGGAAGATTCTGGCCCGGGCTGATCGGCTGTTCGTGAAGCAGTACGAAGAGGAGACCAATCTCCGATCCATGATCGTGCTCGATGTGAGTCGGTCGATGGACTGGGCAGGCAGTGAGCGGCGGCTGACCAAGTTGGAGTACGCCAAGCGGCTGGTGGCCGCACTGGCCCTGATCCTGCTGCGCCAGCGTGATGCTACGGGCCTCATCGGGTTCGACGAGGAAGTGCGTGCGGTGGTGCGGGCGCGGGCGCGCCACCGCCACTGGTGGCCCCTTCTCTCGGCAGTGGTGTCACTGACGGCCGGAGGGGGGACGGTGGCGGAACCGGCGCTACGGCAGGTGACCGATCTGTTGCGGCGGCGGGGCCTGGTGATATTCGTGTCCGATCTCTTGCTGGATCGGGATCTCGCGCTGCTGGCGTTGCAGTACCTGCGCCATCGGGGACATCAGGTCACGGTCTTTCACATCATGGACCCTGGAGAGCTGTCGCTGGAGGGACCCCCCGAGGCGCGGTTCGAGGACCCCGAGACCGGAGACAGTCTCGTGGCGCGTCCCCGGGAGCTTCGGACGGTGTATGAGGACACCGTGCACCGGACCATCCAGCAGTGGCGCGCAGCCTGTCGAGGGGGCGGCATCGACTACCATCACGTGCTGACGGACACCCCGTTCGGCTACGTGCTCCGCCGTGCCGCCGCCAGCCGTTCCCGCCTCGGGTGATCGGTTTTCTCCAGCCTCTCGCCCTGCTCGGCCTCGCGGCCGCGGCGATCCCCCCGTTGCTGCACCTCATGGGGCGGAGGCTCCCGCCCACGGTGCTGTTTCCTGCGGTGCAATACCTGACGGCCACCGAGCGAGAGCACAGTCGCCGGTTGAAGCTGCGAAACCTGCTGCTCCTGCTGCTCCGCGTGGCGATCATCCTGCTCATCGTCCTGGCTGTGGCGCGGCCGGTTGCCCGGGTTGGGGCTGGCACGGCGCATCCACCGACCGCCCTCGCGCTGATCGTGGACAACTCCCTGTCGTCCGGCGCGGTCGTGGCGGGGCAGCGTGTCCTCGATGTGCTGATGCAGCGGGCCCGACACGTGTTGGCCCGGACGGCTGCCGGCGACCGCCTGTGGCTGGTGCTCGCCGACGGTATTCCCCGACGCATTAGCCGGGGCGAAGCCGCAGCGGTGCTGGATAGCTTGACCCCATGGCCCCTGCGGCTCGATGTCGCGGAGGCGGTTCGGGCCGGCGCGCGTGCCGCGGCCGCCGCAGGCCTGCCGGTGTGGGAGGTGGTGCTGCTGAGCGATCTGCAGGCCACCGCGTTTTCTCCGGGCGATCCTGCGACCGCACGGGTGCTTGCCTGGGAGCCCCCCGAAGTGCCGCAGAACCGGGGGATCGATTCGGCGTACGCCGAGCCCCCGGTCTGGTCTCCGGAGGGGGCCGTGGTCGCCCACATTGGGGGGTCCTGGGAGGGTGCGGCGGCGGTGAGGCTCGCCATCAATGGCGGGGATGTCGCCCGAGCCGTGGCGCGACCGGGGGACCGGGCGGCCCTCGCGGCCAGCGGGCCGCGCCGCGGCTGGCTGGTGGCCTCCGTCCAGCTTGATCCGGACGAGCTGCGGGCGGACGATCGCTGGTGGCTGGCGTTGCAGGTGGCGGACCCGGCGGCGGTTCGTGCGGAGCCTGCAGTGGGTCGGTTCGTGCAAGAGGCGGTGAGTGTGCTGCAGGGAGGGGGACGCGCTCGGGAGGGTAGTGAAGTTGTGCTGACCGATCGGCCTCGCGACGGGGTGGCCCTGGTGTTTCCCCCGCACGATCCCTCGCTTATTGGGTCTGTGAACCGCGCCCTCGCTGCACGTGGGATCGGCTGGCGTTACGGGGAGCTGGTGGAAGGGGAGTGGACGCTGACCGGTGAGGTGGGACCGGCCGAGGGAGCGGTAATCTACAGGCGGTATCGGATGCGGGGCTCCGGGGTGGTGCTCGCCCGCGTGGGTGGCGAGCCATGGCTGGTGCGGGCGGGCAACCAGGTGCTGGTGGCGAGTCGGATGGAGGAGCGCTGGTCAGCGCTCCCCATCAGTGCGGCTTTCATTCCGTTTCTCGATCTGCTCATCAACCGGGTTGCAGCGACGGAGTCGTGGACCGTACAGGCCGCACCTGGCGCTGCGGTCGTCTTCCCGCCCGGGGCTGAGGCGCTGCTGCTGTGGGGCGGGCCCGCAGTGATCCCAGGCGACGGACGGCTCGCTGCGCCCCTTGAGCCGGGTGTGTACCTGGTCCGGGGCACGGGTGGCGACACGGTGGGCGCCCTGGAAGTGAATCACGATTATCGGGAGTCTCAGCTGGCACCGGCGAGTCCCCGGGTTGTCCGGGCTACGCTGGGGGCTGACGCTCACGTGTTGGGTGGACAAGCGCTGGACCGGGAGCTCTTCGGCGGTGCCCGGCGTGCGGAACTCACGGGCCTGCTGATCGCGGCAGCCATACTCGCAGCAGTGGCGGAGTTGGCGCTGGCGAGTGTGGGCCGCCTCAAGCGGAGGGAGTGATGCTCCCGACGCTGCTGAACGCCTTCCGTGATCTAGCCGCTTACCGATCGATCGAGACGTCCCTGCCGGGAAGGGGCGAACGACTGGGTGTCGGCGGGCTTCCGGGGTCGAGCGGGGCAGTGCTGCTCGCCGCGCTCGCCCAACGTCTCGAGCAACGGGTGTTTCTCGTGGTCGCCCCACTGCCGGCGGCCGCCGAGCGGTGGCTAGCGGACCTGGACGTCTTGGCCGGCAATCTGGCGCGCCTGTATCCCCAGCGCGAGGCGCTGGGTGAGGAAGAGCCGCACCTCGAGATCGCCGGCGAGCGGGTGGAGACCATTGAGGCTGTCCTGACCGGTCGGGCTCGAATTGTGGTCACTACGCTGAGGGCGACGGCGGAACACACGCGTATGCCCAGCATGGTGACCGGAATGCGCGCCGAGATCCGCAAAGGTCATGAGGTGCGACTGAGTTGGGTCGTCGAGCGACTCGAGGCCATGAGCTACGAGCGGCGCCCGTCGGTGCTTGACGCGGCGCAGTTTGCCGTGCGCGGCGGCATCATCGACGTGTACGGCTTTGGCATGGCCGCGCCCACCCGCATCGAGTGGTGGGGTGATGAGCCGGTGTCGATACGAAGTTTCGATCTAGACACGCAGCGGTCGGAGGGAGAGGTCGGGGCGGTAACGATATTGCCGGTGGGCCCGGGAGGAGGGGGGGGAGAGGGTGCAGGGGGAGAGGATCGCCAGACCCTCCTGGGTCTCCTGCCCGACGATACGGTGGTGGTCGTGGATCCGGCGGTCGACTACGAGGAGGTTGGAAGGGTCTGGCAGGATGCTGCGCATCACATCGAGGTAGCTCGTCGTCGGGGCGAGGATGTCCCGGGGCGTGAAGCCGTTTTTCTGTCTCCGGAGGAGTGGGGGAAGCAGTGGCGTCCATTCGCCAAGCTGGAGCTGGAGCGTTCTCCTATTGATCACGATCTGAAGCTGCAGCCGCCGCCCTCCATCGAGCGGAAGATGGGTCGCCTGGCTCGTGTGGTGGGGGAGGGACCGACCCTCATTCTGTGTGACAACGAAGGCCAGCTGGAGCGTCTGGAGGAACTGCTCGGTGGGGACGGCTCTGGGGTTGACCGTCTCCCGCCCATGGTGACTCTGGCCCTGGGATCGCTCGGTGGGGGGTTCGCCACCGGCGACCTGACGGTGCTCACCGACCATGAGATCTTCCGACGCGCCCGTCGCATCCGCCGGCCGCGGCGCTATCGCCAGGCGCTCAGCACTGCTTCGGCCGGCTCCCTGACACCGGGCGACTACGTGGTCCACCTGGAGCATGGGATCGGGGTCTATCGAGGGATCGAGACGATCACGGTCGCTAGGGGCGCGACCATAGAAGTCGCGGTGCTGGAATACGAAGGCGGCGACCGGCTCAACGTGCCCCTCTACCGGCTGGACCAGGTCGAGCAGTATCGCACGGCGGTCGACGATGGGGACGGGGCCCCGCCCAGACTCAACCGCCTTGGTGGCAAGCGGTGGAGGCGCCAGCGGGCGAGGACCGAGGCGGCTATCCAGCGCATGGCCGCCGAGCTCCTCGAGCTGTACGCTCGCCGTTCCCTGACAGGCGGCTACGCCTATCCGCCTGACACTCGGTGGCAGCGGGAGCTCGAGTCCTCATTCCTGTACGAGGACACGCCAGACCAGCGCACGGCCGCCGAGGAGGCGAAGCGGGATATGGAGCTGCCTCGCCCCATGGATCGGCTCATGGTGGGTGACGTCGGGTACGGCAAGACGGAGGTGGCGGTCCGTGCCGCGTTCAAAGCGGTGCAAGCGAGCAAGCAAGTGGCGGTGCTGGCGCCAACCACCATTCTCGCCGAGCAGCACGGGCGGACTTTTGGCGATCGTCTGGCGGACTACCCCGTGAACATCGAGGTGCTGTCTCGCTTTCGCACGACAGCGGAGCAACGCGTCGTCACGCGGCGACTTCGAGAGGGAACGGTGGACGTCGTGATCGGCACGCATCGGCTGCTGTCGCCCGACGTCACGTTCCGCGACCTGGGGCTGTTGGTGGTAGATGAGGAGCACCGATTCGGCGTGCGGCATAAGGAGCGGCTCAAGGCGCTTAGGCTTGAGGTTGACGTGCTCACGCTGACCGCGACGCCGATTCCCCGCACGCTCCACTTGGCGCTCGCCGGCCTACGGGATCTCACTATGATCCAGACGCCGCCGCGGGACCGGTCGCCGGTGCTCACCTTCATCGAACCGTGGGACGATGAGCTGCTGGTGGAGGCTATGGCCCGTGAGCTGGACCGCGGTGGACAGGTGTTCTTCGTCCACAACCGCATTGAGACCATTTACACGGTTGCCGAGCGGGTGCGCCGGATGGCGCCTCGAGCCCACCTGGCCGTGGCGCACGGCAAGATGCGGGAGCGCGATCTCGACGGGGTGATGCGACAGTTCGTGGCTGGGGGGGTGGACGTCCTGGTCTCGACCATGATCGTCGAGTCCGGCCTCGACGTGCCGAATGCCAACACGATGATCGTGCACAACGCCCAGCAATTCGGCCTAGCGCAGCTGTACCAGCTGAGGGGCCGGGTCGGTCGGGGCCATCGCCGGGCGTATTGCTACCTGGTGGTGCCCGATGCGGTGGATCCAGGGGCGGAGGAGCGGCTCAAGGTGCTGGAACACCATACGGAGCTGGGCTCCGGCTATCGCATCGCGCTGCGGGACCTCGAGCTACGGGGTGCGGGTAATCTCCTGGGGAAGGAGCAATCCGGACACGCTCACGCGGTGGGGTTCGATTTGTACATGCGCTGGCTCAATGACGCGGTGCGGGCGCTGAAGGGAGAAGGCGTGCTGACGGAGCATCCCCCGGCTGACGTCACGCTTGACGGGCCGGCGCACCTCCCCGATGTGTATGTGCCCGACGAAGATGCCAAGCTCGACTTCTACCGGCGGCTGGCGTGTGCAGGCCAACTTGGCGAGATTGCGGCTTTGCGCGAGGAACTGCGCGACCGTTTCGGTCCACTGCCGGACGAAGCGGACCGGCTGTTGGTGGCTTCGGAGCTCCGCGCCCTCGGTGCCCGACTTGGGCTGCAATCGATCGTGGTGCGAGGGGACGACGCACGGCTGAGGTTCCGCGCCGATGCTGCGCCTAGACTGCTGCGACTCACGGCGGCCCTCGACGAGGTGCAATTCGCAGCTGACGTGCGACAGACGGTACCGCTGGCTCTGCGGCTCCGCCGACTTGGTGGCATGGCCATGGGTGCGGGCCTCGTGCGGGCTCTGTCAGCCGCGGCAAGCGATGCCTAGGCTGTGGTGGGAGGCTGCGACACACCCGAGCCCAAGATCGTAGTGACGCAACGGGGTCAACTCAAGACAGCCCAGGTGCCAATGAAGGTAGGAGTGAGTATGCGGCTTCTGTTGGTTGGACTTTCCGCCATGCTCGTGACGGCGTGCAGCTTGAAGGATGCTCTGACCGCCGATGTCGGGGTGGTAGCCCGAGCCGGCGACCACGAGCTGTCGGTCGACGAACTGGCTGCCATTCTTGCCGAGGCAAAGAGCCTGCGGCTGCGTCGGGAGGTGGTGGAAGGATGGGCGCACCGGTGGGTCGAGTATTCCCTCTTCGCGCAACGGGTGGAGGAGGGGGATTCCCTGCTGGACCGGGCCACGGTTCTCCAGGCCATGTGGCCGGACGTGGACCAGCGGCTGGTGGACGCCTACCATGAGCAGTTGATCGCCGAGCGAGTGCGGTTGGATTCGTCCGTGGTCGACAGCGCCTATGCCGCTGGTGATCACCGGTTGATCGATCACATCTTGATCCGCACGACACCGGACATGTCGCCGCCACAGCGGGCGGAGGCACTGGCGCAGGCCACCTCGATCCGGGACCGGCTTGCCGCAGGCGGCTCCTGGGAAGCGGCCAACGAAGAAAACGATGATCCCGGAGCCCGCCGGCGGGGCGGCAGTCTCGGCGTGATTACCCGAGGGCGGATGGCCCCCGAGTTCGAAGAGGCAGCGTTCGCGCTGAAACCCGGCGAGCTGTCGGAGGTGACGGAGACGTCATACGGGTTCCACGTGGTGCGGCGCCCCGCTTTGAGGGATGTGCGGCCGCAGTATGCGGAAGCCATCGAAGCGTTGCTCATCGACCGGATGGACTCTGTTTTCCTCGAGGAGTTGGAGGAGCGGCGGTCGCTCGACGTGCGCTCAACGGCTGCTGCTGCGATGCGAGAGGCGGCCGACGCACCGCAGCGCACTTACGGGTCGGATGAGGTCTTGGGGACCTACAGGGGCGGGAAGTTCACGACGTTCGATTTTGTACGGTGGCTTCGGGCGCTTCCCGGGCAGATACACCAGCAGATCAGAGTCGCCACCGATGAGCAGCTCGCGGAGTTGGCACGGTCGCTCATGCGCAACGAGGCGCTGGTGCGGGAGGCGAGAGAGTCAGGCATGGAACTGGAGGAAGCCGACTACGGGGAGATCAAGGAACAGCTGCGCGCAGAGATCGCAGATGTGCGTAACGCGCTCATGATAGACTCGATATTCGGCGCATCCACAGGGGGTGACGCACGGCACCAGGCCGTCGACGAGGCCGTCTATGGCTATCTCAGTCGTCTCGCACGGGCCCTACGTGGCGTGGTTGTCGTGCCGCCGTTTCTGGCTGACAAGCTGCGGTCCGAATCCAGGTGGCGGGTTTCATCGGCCGGCGTCGATCAGGTGGTTGACCGGGCGCAGCAGCTGCGGCTGGAGCAGTCGACGCCGCCTGCCGACACCACGGGGAGGCCGGAGGGCGGCGCTCCAGGCGTACCCAGCGATACGAGCGAGGAGCGATCAGATGCTCGGTAGAATCGCGTCGGTGGTCGCGTTCGCCGCGCTAGCTGCCGGCTACTTGGTGCCGGCGAGGGCGCAGGATACGGCCTTTGCGGTGGTCGATGGGATCGCGGCCATTGTGGGGAACAAGCTCCTCCCCCGGTCGCGCATCCAGGAAGAACTCAACCTGTACCGGCAACAGGGTTTCCAGATTCCCAGCGACCCGGCGGAGCTCAGGGAGTTCAGACTGGAAATCTTGCGGCAGCTCATCGATGAGGAACTCCTGGTGCAGGCCGCGCTGCGAGACACCATGGTCGTGGTCACTGAGCAAGACGTCCAGTCGGCGGTCGATCGGGCCGTCCGGGCGATTCGTGGTCAGTTCGCGTCTGAGCTGGAGTTCCAGCGCCAGCTCCAGTTAGCGAACTTCGGTTCTCAGGAAGAGTACCGCCGGTGGTTGGCGGAACAAAAGCGGCGCGAGCTGCTGCGCGACCAACACGTGCAACAACTGCGGGCGCAAGGGGAGCTGGATCCCCTGGCCCCGACGGAGGCGGAGCTCCGGGCGTTCTATGACGAGACGAAGCCGCGGCACCCGCGGCGGCCGGCCAGCGTCACGTTCCGGCAGATTGTGATTCGCGTGGAGGGCGATAGCGCCGCCGTCGTGGCCGCGTTCCGCCTGGCAGACAGCCTGGTAGGTGAGTTGAGGGCCGGGGCGGACTTCGGTGCGCTGGCTCAGCGGTACTCCGACGACCCGGGGACCCGTGATCGGGGTGGCGAGTTGGGGTGGGTGCGGCGTGGGCGGCTGCTCCCTGCGTTTGAGCAGGTGGCGTTTCGCCTCAAGCCGGGTGACATCTCGCGACCCGTCCGTACGGCATTCGGCTTTCACATCATCCAGACCGAGCGCTCCCAGCCCGCCGAAGTGCAGGTGCGGCACATTCTCATCGCTCCCGAGATTACCCAAGCTGACCGCGAGCAGGGTCGTCAACTGGCGGAAGAAGTAGCGGCGGCGCTTCGAGAGGGGGCGTCCTATGACTCGCTGTCGGCGCTGTACCACGACCGGGCCGGTCGGGAACAGGGGTTCGTAGAACAGTTCCCCCGCGACTCGCTTCCGCAGCACTACCGAGATGCACTTGTTATGGCGCAGCCCGGGCAGATCGTCGGACCCGTGTTGCTGGACAGCGGTGACGCGCGCCCGAAGTTCGCCGTCATCGTGTTCGAGACTGCGCGGGCCGAGGGCGAGTTCAGTTTCGCGGATCTGCGCGACGAGCTCCGGGAGGAGCTGGCGAGCCGGAACGCGATGGAGCGCTATCTCCGGCGGCTCCGCGCCGCTACGCACATCGAAATACGGATCTAGCTCCCATGCGCCCGCGCGTCGCGATCACGTTGGGAGATCCGCGGGGTATCGGGCCCGAAGTGGTGGCCAAGACGCTGGAGCACCCGCCGGCGGAGGCAGACTACGTGGTGGTCGGGCCGGAAGCTCTCGTCTCCGGGCTGCCGGCCGAGCACGTCGTTGTCGGGGAGCGGGGAGCGGTACCAGACGGTGACTGCTCGCGCTCCGAACGCTTGACAACGCCCATGGAGTCGCAGCTGCCGACGTGGAGCCCCGCTCCCCGCTCCCCGCTCCCCGTTCCTCCCGAAGTGGCCGGCCGTCTGGTCGGGCTCTCGGTGGAAAGAGCCGTCCAACTCGCGCTGGATGGCGACGTTGCCGCCATCGTCACCGGCCCCGCGGAGAAGCGGGCACTGCACCTGGCGGGTTACACCTACCCTGGCCACACCGAATGGTTGGCCGAGCTCGCAGGCGGCGTAGACGTCGCGATGATGTTGGCGGCTGGCGTGCTTCGAGTAGTGCTCATTACCACACACATCCCGTTGCGCGAGGTTCCTGCTGCGGTCACCATCGAGCGGGTTCTCCGAGTTGGACACATCACCCGGAGTTCTCTGGAGTGCTGGTGGGGAATCGAGGACGCCCGGCTCGCGATTTGCGCGCTGAACCCCCATGCCGGGGAGAGCGGACTGTTCGGCGAGGAAGATGCCACGGTGCTCGAGCCCGCGGCGCAGGAGCTGAACGCCGTGGGTCCGCTGCCTGCCGACAGCGTGTTCGTTCGAGCCATGAGAGGGGAATTCGACGCGGTGCTCACCCCGTATCACGACGTGGGGATGCTCGCCGTGAAGGTGGCCGGCTTCGGGCGGGGCGTGAATGTGACTCTGGGACTGCCGTTCATCCGCACGGCGCCCGATCACGGGACCGCGTTCGACATCGCCGGGAAGGGGATCGCCGATCCCGGCTCGATGCAGGAGGCCGTCGGGCTGGCGGTACGGCTGGCGCAGCGGTAAGGAGTGAGGGGTAGGGAGTAAGGAGTATGGAAGTCCCACGCACTCCTTACTCCCTACCCCTCACTCCTTACTCCTTACTCCTCGCTCCTTGACCATCTTCACCTTTCCCACGCGCCGTCCGTCCATCTCCAGCACCTCGAACCGCGCACCTGAGACGGTGACCGCGTCGCCCGGGCGGGGCAGGCGGCCGAGCTGGCCGAAGACGTAGCCGCCGATGGTGAGGTAGTGCTCGTCGGAGATCTTGAGCCCGTAGCCTGCATTGACGTCCTCGATCTCCATGTCGCCGGGGAGCGTGACCTGATCGCCGCTCGCCTGCGGTAGGGGCTCGGCACGGTCGTACTCGTCGTAGATCTCCCCCACGATCTCCTCCAGCAGATCCTCCATGGTGACGATGCCGGCGGTGCCGCCGTATTCGTCGAGCACGACGGCCATCTGTGCCTTGGTGCGCTTCATGTCGGCCAGCACGTCCTCCACCTCTCGGGTGCCGGGTACGAACATGGGCTGTCGCGCGATGGAGCTCACGGCGTCGCGCGCATGCTCCGAGAGGGCCGCGAGGATCTGCTTCACGTGTACAATCCCCACGATGTCGTCGAGGGACTCGCGGTACAGCGGATACCGCGAGCGCCCGGCCTCCCGAATCCGGTCCGCTGCCTCGGCGATGGCGAGGTTCTCCGGGAGGGCGGCCACTTCGGTGCGGGGCGTCATGACGTCGCGGGCGTTCTTCTCCGTGAACTCGAAGACCCCCTCGATCATCTCGACGTCTTCGTGATCCAGGTGCCCTGACTTCTGGCTCTGCCGCAGGATCGTAATGATCTCCTGCGGCGAGTGCGCGGCTTCGAGCTCGGCCGCCGTGGCCTTGACCCCCAGGAGACGCAGCAACTGGTTCGCGCTCCAGTTGAGCAGGTCGGTGACGGGGCGGGTGATCCAAGTGAAGAACATGAGCGGTCGCGCGATCCACCGGGCGATGGGCTCGGGGAAGGTGATGGCCCAGTTCTTGGGTGCTAGCTCGCCTACCACCACGTGCAGGAAGGAGACGATTGACACGGCAACCACCGACGCCACGGCCGCCCGTCCGAGGAACGAGACCGCGGACGGCAGCCGCTCCACCCAATCGCGGAACAGCACCGCAACGGTGTCTTCCGCCACGTACCCCAGCAGGATCGAGGCGAGCGTGATGCCGAGCTGCGTCGCCGAGAGCTGACGCTGGAGGTCTTGCTGCGCCGCCTTGACCGCCTTAGCCTTTCGGTCTCCACTCTGGATCAGGGCCTCGATGCGGGAGCGTCGGGCGGCGACGAGGGCAAACTCGGAGGCGACGAAGAACGCGTTGGCCACCACGAGGACCAGTACGGCGGCGGCGCGCCAGAGGAGTGCTGATAGGGATACGTCTTCCATGAACCCGCTGATTCTTAAGCTAAGCCATCTCAGCCAGGCCGCCAGCGAGGTGACCGGGGAACGGGGAGCGGGGAGCAGGCCGGTGCCTGACGCCTGGGTAACTCCCCTCGGGGCGGAGCGTACCGCTCCCCGCTCCCCGCTCACCTGGGGCTTGCATTGAACACTTCCCCCGACACCGGGTTCTCTCCGTCCGATCGCTCCCTGGAGTGCACGCACCGACAGCCTGCATCCCGGCGCCACTCCCGCGCGCTCAAGGTCGTGCTCGGCGTCACGGCCACGTTCATGGTGGTGGAGTTCGTGTCGGGTTGGGTGGCGAACTCTCTGGCGCTGCTGGCCGATGCCGGGCACATGCTCACCGACGTCGCCGCCGTCGCTCTGGCCCTGTTCGCGGCGTGGTTCGCACAGCTCCCCGCTACACCGGACAAGACCTACGGGTATCTGCGGCTGGAGATCCTAGCAGCCCTGGTGAACGGTGCAGCGCTGTTCGTGGTGGCGGGGCTCATCGTGTGGGACGCCGTGGGCCGGATCGCCAACCCGCCGCAGGTAGAGCCACGCATCCTATTCGGGGTGGCGACCGCGGGATTGGTGGTGAACATCATCGCTGCGCGGATGCTGCACGACGGGCACAAGGAGTCGCTCAACGTTCGGGGTGCCTACCTCCACGTGCTGGGGGATCTGCTGGGCTCCGTCGGTGCTATGGCCGCCGGCGCCGTCATTCTGCTAACGGGGTGGATGCTGGCTGATCCCATTATCTCGGTGGGCATCGCGCTGCTGATTCTCGTGGGCGCCTGGCGGCTGATGCGGGAGAGCGTGGATGTGCTCCTGGAGGCAACCCCCCGGCACATAGCGCTGGGTGAGGTGGAGAAGCGGATCGCCACCATCCCCGGCGTGGACGAGGTGCACGATCTCCACGTGTGGACCCTCACCAGCGGGGTGGTGGCGATGAGTGGGCACGCGGTGGTGTGTGACCCCGGGAACAGCCAGCGGGTGCTTGAGACCGTGCAAACCCGGATGGCTGATCTCGGAATTCACCACGTCACGATCCAGATCGAGCGGAGCCCGTCGTGTCCCCCGGAAGAGAGCGAGAGTGTCGCGGCGCGGAATAGAGCGTTCAGGCCTTAGCCCTCAGCCTTCAGCCGCCAGCCATCAGGCGTGAGCGGAGGCCGAGCGACGCGGGCATGAGACTGCTATCCCGTGCGAGTACCGGCCTCTTGCTGCTGCGCCGTGGCAGCGCACCGGGCAGGCCGGTTGGGGGGGCTTGACGGGAGCTTGAATAGAGGTAACAAGATTACCAGTATGCGGACGATGGCGTCCGAGGTGGGCGTCTAGCTCGAGTTCCCCACCCGGGCAGCCTCGAGCCGGCTCTCGGAGGCGTGCGGTGGAGGCCGTTGTGGAGAGGGCCATGCAGGGTGGGCAGTTGGGGGGTCGTGCTTTTCACCAATTCGCATGAGGGTTTCGGAGGAGACCATGTTGCCCTGGCAAGTGTCGGACTCGCCGGTGGTCGTGATACAGTATGACGACGACGATGAGGGCGACGTTGGGTACGATGACTTCGAGGAAGACGACGAGTACGACGACGAGTACGATGAGGACGAAGATGAGTACGAGGAGTACGAGGAGGAGTACGACGACCATGAGGACGAGCCGCGGCCGTCTCGCCGGCGTGAGAACTGGGAGTGAGGCGACGGTATGACGGCAAGACGTCATGACAGCAGTGCAGCATCCGTGCCGCTTGCCGTGTATGCCGTCATGCCTTGTGCGGTGTGGGGTAGAAGCCGGCTACGGATTCGTCTAGATTACGGCTTCCCAAGGGGGCCAGTAGCTCAGGTGGTTAGAGCGCACGCCTGATAAGCGTGAGGTCGGAGGTTCAACTCCTCCCAGGCCCATTTCGCAATGCAGTGCCCTGCTTGGAGTTCGGGTTCAGGCAGGGCTTCGTGTTTCACGGCTGCTGTCGGATCTGCTGTCGATTCACGAGCCCTCGATCGCCCTGCGTTGCCGGAGGGCATCCCGCATCGTCGCCTCGTCAGGCCGCTGGTAGGACTTGAGAACCGTCTGCGGGTTCTTCCAGCACCCAAGCTCGCACAAGTCCGTCAGCGGTGCGCGACCTAGCTCAGCTCGCGGCGCGCGACGTGCACGTCAGTCAGGTGTTGCTGCACTACGCGGTAGCCGTTGGCGGGAAGCCGGGCAAGGACCGAAAGCCCCGAACACCGCTCGGACGCTCGGGGCTGCGATATCGGTGGTGGGTTCGGAGAAGACGCTACGTGGACTCGGGCGGCGGCCAGGACTCGTGGCCGAGCAGCACCCTCCACTCTCCGTCACGACGTACTCAGGTCGTAGTGAGTGCAAACGCAGTCTCGGGGCTGGTCACCCCGGCAGAATCCGTCACGCTGAAGACCCCCGTTCCACTAGACATACGACATCGGCCGTCCAGACCATGGTTCGCGAGTCGGATTCGTAATGTCTATGCGGTCAGCGCTGGCGAAGCCTGCTCGCCAGAAAGAGTCCAATTCCGCGTAACCGCGATATACCTGCCCCTCCAGTGCAAACCCACGAGACGCTGAATGGCGCGGCTGTAGCGTACGAGCTTGACGGCGCGGAAGCGGCGCAAGAGTCGGAAGACTCGGATCGACCGAAGGTCGATGCCCGTCGCGAGGTGGAAGGGCAAGATCGCTGCCAAGTCGACAGGGCCAAAGAAGCTGAACACCAAGCGCAGCTTCCTGTCTGTGACGGCAAGCCGCAGCAAGTACTCAGCGGCGAAGATGGCGACTACAACGACTTCGAGGGCGCCGAGAGCGCTCCGGAGGCCTTCGCTCGAGCCTGTGACCTGCGGCTTGCCCAGCCGTCACCCTACGGCGTTGGCTTCAACCCCGTCTCCACCCATGTCTTTAGCTCGAGGAATGCGCCGACCTGTTCCGGAACCGTGAATGCGCAGTGGCCGGATCGGTCCACGGACCGCTGCAGCAACATGTCGGATCTTCCTGCGGCTGAGACCAGATCTGCGTAAGCGGCCTCGTGGAAGAACGGCACCGCACCGTCTCGCGTCGTGTGTAAGGTGACCACGGGAATGGCCAGCTTGCCGCTGGGCTGGTACCAATGCTCCAGGTAGTTCGCGGCGTCGGGGGTGGCTGCGAAACGCTGAACGCCGTCATTGAGGGCGTCGTCATCGGAGGAGCCCGTGTACTCAGTGTCCATGTTGCCCACCATGATGCGGCCGTGGGTCCGCCCGAGCAGGTCTTCGGTGCCAACGATGTTGTAGTAGAGCCCGGACAGGATGATCTCGACAAGTTCATCGGGGGTGGTGTACTGGATCCCGAGCTGATCTACGCCTGCCATTTCAGCCGCTAGCAAGGGGAAGGTCCAGATGGCCCAGGTGACGGCCGGTACCACATGCGCATCGAAATCCAGCCCTTCCGGAATCTCGAAAGCCGTGCCGGGAATGACTCCCGGAAAGAAGTAGTCGAACAGCACGCGCAGGTTCAGGAGGTACTCGACCTGCAGTGGCCCGCCCCCCACGAGCCCGCACATCGGAAGAGCGCCGTCAAACAGCTTGGGGTTCTTCTCCGCCAGCATCAGCGCGATGAGGGCGCCCTCCGAATGACCGGCCAGATAGGTTCTGTCTGGCATCCCAAATCGCGATGCAAAGATGCCACGGAGTTGGCGGGTGCGTTGAACCGCGTCTTTGACCGCGTACCCGTTCTCCGAAAAGCTCGAGTACGCCACTCCATAGCCGAATCCGGTGAGGATAGCAGGCAGGGGATCCACATCGGGAAGAGCGATGGGCTCGCCAGGGGCTACGTAACCGTGCGAGTAGATGACCAGGTCGCCGTTCCATACCGCAGGGTAGAAGAGTTTGTATAGGGATCCCGGTCCGGTCGCTCCTTCGACCTCCTGTGGCCCCGTGATCGCCCGCTTTTCCAGCAATTTGAGCTCGGGATCTGGACCGAGCACTCCGTCATCCGCGCAACCCATTGCCACGACGGCGAATCCGACCAGAGCAAAAGGTAGTCCTTTGAATCTCATGGTGACCTCCTGTGTTTTGCTAACAACAGCACTCCAACCGCCAGTACTACGAGCGGCCCATTGCTCTTGTGGGTTCTTTGGGGATCGACCCTGGCGGCTAACAAGGCAGACGTTGCGGGCGATCATGCCGTCACCCTCGATTCGGCAGCTATTTGACAGCTTCCCGTCGCTGGTCGTGGGCCCTGCTCGTCGGTGGGGCGTCCGGCTTGGAGGGCGCTCGCACTGGCGAGTCATGGCCTTCAGGCCATCGGCGGTTCGATGGATGCCGGTAATGTCCCCGCCTGCGTTGGCTCCGCAAGGTGATTTTGGACCGGGTTTGTCGGAGTTTGAAGTTTGCCAGTAGCGTGTTGACGTTCCGTTGAGTCCACCGCGCTACGCTGCGCCCGCCGCCAACGCTGGAGCGCAACTATGCTCACCGACTGGCTCAAGCCGCCGGTCTGGCCCGAGTCTAGATACCGGTCTATCGCCTCCTCTACCAACGGCAGAGCAATATCCTCTGATTCCTCACCCACCATCAGAGTCATTAGGTGATACCTGGCCAGATCCAGGTATAACGGGGCTTTGCTCTGTTGACGCGCTCCTGACCCAACCGCACTTTGGCAGCAGGTTGGGAGGCAACGTATGGGCGCTGCCAGCCGGACCTGCACCTCCTGCAAGACGCCCAATTCGTATTGCTACATAGGGCACCTATCGAAATTCATCTGACCCGGTGCAAAGAGAATGCTTGCGTCACCGAGCCACAGCATGCTGCTCGTCACGGCCTCCGTGAACGAGGACGGCACAGTGGCTGTAGTGGTCATGAACCCGACACCGAACGGTGGGCGGTACTACCTCACCGTCGGTTCTTCCGCTGTGGAGGTGAACTCGCTGCCACACTCGATCCAGACGGTGGTGTTCTAGTGTGGTGCCGGTTCTACTGACAGAGTAGTGGTTGCGTTGCTTCAAAAAGGGGGCCATCCCATGCGCAAGATCATGATTTCCGTCCTACAGCTGTCCCTGCTCTCGACTACGCACCTCTGGGCTCAGGGACTGCCACCGAAGTGGGAGGAGCTGACAGCGGCCGACTTCGTGCAGGCCCTCGAGGCCTCAGAGGGCACCTGCGCCCTGCCTCTTGGAGTCATCGAGAAGCACGGCCCCTCGGGCCCGATCGGTACCGACCTGATCAATATTCGCTACATCACGACATTGGCGGCTGCCGAGGAGTACACCGTGATGTTTCCGGAGTACTTCGTCGGCCAGATCCACGAGGCCATTCATCAACCCGGCACAATTGTCTACAGCCCACGTCTCCAGCTGGACATGCTTCAGGAGACCGTGTCGGAGATGGCGCGAAACGGCTGCCGCAAGGTCATCCTGGTCAACGGTCACGGCGGCAACAACAACCTGGTGCAGTACTTCGTGCAGACGCAGCTGGCCTCGCCGCGCGACTACATGGTGTACGCCATCATGGGCGGGTTAGAAGCGGACTTGCCCGAAGCCGCGCGCCCCTCAGGGCCCGGCGTTGACGGCCACGCCGGTGAGGGCGAGATATCGAACATGATGGCGTCGCGTCCCGACTTGGCGCACCCGGAGCGGGCTGCCACGGAGTCGGGTGCCAACCAGGCCCGGCTCAACCTTCCGCAAGGCGTCTACACCGCGATCTGGTGGTATGCGAGCTTCCCGAATCACTACGGGGGCAATGCCGCCGGTGCCACGGCCGCCCGGGGCGAGGCGGCCACGAAAGCGATGGCCCGGCGCCTCGCCGAGGACATTCGCGCGATCAAGCAGGACGAAGTCGGTCCGAGGCTCCAGCGGGAGTTCTTCGACAGGATGGTGAGACTGAATACGCCAAGCGAGCAGGACTAGCGGGTGGTGCCACCCGTGCAGACACCCCAGCCCCGAGCGTCACGCGGCGGCTGGGACTCCTGGTTCTAGCTGAACCAGAGATCCTTTGCACTGTAGCAGAACTCTGTTACAGCCATTGACTTGGCAAGCCATAGCTTGTCATGGCACGGCCACACGACTGTCTTCAGAACATCTCAGCAATCCTTCGGACTGCCGCGTCTAGCTGGCCCAGCATAATGGCACTTTGTTTTCCAGATGCTATACTGAATTATCATTTCCGTCGGCTGAAACCGGGCTGCAGCGACAGCCATACGCCACCTTCAACCGTCGACGCCCATCGGGGCCGAATACCGTGAAGATGAAGACTGCCACCAGTTTCACCGCATCCCTCGCACTCGTGCTGTTACTCTCCTCGTGCAGCGAATCCCGACCTACGGAGGACGCAGGACCACTTGGCACCGCCGAAGCGCGGAATGCCCTCGCAGACGAGATTGAGGCCTCTCTGAGAGATGAGCTGTACGCTGCATGGTATCCGCGTGTTGTTGACACCGAGTTCGGCGGCTATCTAACGCAATGGAATGCGGACTGGGAGCTGTCCGAGGACCATACAAAGATGATCGTCACCCAGGCACGACACACCTGGACCACTGCCAAGGCGGCGGGATTCTTTCCCGAAAACACCGCCTATCTGGAGATGTCGGCCCACGGATTTCGATTCCTGCGTGACAAGATGTGGGACCAGGAATACGGCGGGTTCTTTTGGACGGTCTCCAGGGACGGCACTCCGCTTATTGGTGGTTCCGCGGGCCCCGACAAACAGGCATACGGCCACGCATTCGGCATCTATGGTCTTGCAGCCTACTACGCAGCCTCGCGCAACGAGGAAGCGCTGCAGCTGGCCCAGCAGGCCTTTCACTGGCTGGACGAGCACGCGCACGATCCGGAGTTTGGTGGCTATTTCCAGAATTTGCAGCGCGATGGCACTCCGGTTCCACCAGGGGAGGGACGGATACCACCCAAGGATCAGAACTCCTCGATCCACATCCTCGAGGCGTTCACCGAACTCTATCACGTCTGGCCGGATTCACTGCTGGGTGTGCGGCTGAACGAGATGCTGGAGATCATCAGGGACACCATTACCGGCGAAAAAGCATACCTCACACTCTTCTCACATGCGGATTGGCGTCCCTACCTCCCACTAGATTCGACCGGGACACCCACTCGGGGCGGGATGATGGATCATGTCTCATTCGGACATGATGTCGAAACGGCCTTTCTGATGTTGGAAGCGGCCGAGGCGCTGGGCATCGACTTGTCAGCGACACTGGAGCGCGGAAAGGCGATGGTCGATCATTCGCTCATGTGGGGATGGGATGATGAGGTTGGCGGATTCTATGACGCCGGGGAATACAATGAGGACCAGACCGCCGTGTCTATTACGGATGATGGAAAGAACTGGTGGACTCAGGCGGAAGGTCTGAATTCGCTACTCTTGTTTGGCGATCTGTATCCTGAGGATCCGTTGCAATACCATGAGAAATTCCTGCTTCAGTGGTCGTACATCAGCGCGAACCTCATCGACCATGAACGAGGCGGCTGGTACATTGGCGGCATAGACAAGGAACCGGAAGCTGCCGAGCGTGACAAGGGCGGCATCTGGAAGAGCGCTTACCACGATGGTAGGGCGTTGATGAATGTGATCAGCAGGCTCCGCGGGGACCGTGAGTAAGCCCGAACTGCCCGGTTCGTAAGAGCAGACTGTGCGCGACAGGAATTTGTATGGGCCGCTCGCCTGGCAGGGTACGCGACTGGGTCCGGTCGCGCGGCAGCGAAGCCTATCGACTGGGGAAGGAGTGCCGCGTCACGCGGACGGCGCTAAAGGCGCCCCTGCTGCCTCGCCACGAGTTGTGTTTCCGCTGCCTCGAGGGTAATCCAGTGCGATGCTGGGCGGCGTGATGTAGCTTTGGCAGGTCTTGGCGGAGATCGAACGGTGGGGCTCAGAGCGGCGCACGTCCGTGCTGGGTGCACAACTCCACCAACTCATTGATGCCAGCGGTTCCCACGCACGTGACGGTATCGGCGGCACCCCAGTAAATCTTCAGCGTTCCGTCCTCCTCGGCGACCGCGCCGCACGTGAAAACGACGTTGTGCACATACCCGGCGCGCTCCCACGGGTCCTCGGGCTGGAGAATCCACTCGTCCGCGACCCCGACCATCCGCGATGGATCCGCCAGATCGTGCAGCGCCACACCGAGACGGTAGACTGCTCCGTCCATGGTGCGAAACACACCGTGGTAGATGTGGAGCCATCCGTCTGTGGTGCGGATCGGTGTGGCCCCAGGACCAATCTTCATCTCGTCCCAGTGATAGGGCTGTGGCTTCATCACCACCTTCGCATCACCCCAGTGAATGAGATCGGGCGAGTACGCTATCCAGATGGACCATGGTGCGATCTGGGTATGGGGACGGTGCAGGCGAGCATAACGGTCGCCGAATCTCTGAGGAAAGAGGACCACGTTCCTAGTATCACACTCGGTGAACAGAGCGACCCGCTCAATGACGCGGAAATCCAGCGTGCGCGCCAGCGCGACCCGTACGCCATGTCGCGAGTACGCGCTGTAGGTGATCCAAAACGCGTCCTCTAGAGCACAGATCCTGGGGTCCTCAACTCCGTACTCCTCGTATTCGGCGAAGACGCCCTTCTCTTGGGGAACAAGCACCGGCCGCTTGTGCACCTTGAAGCGGTACCCGTCTGTGCTCTCGGCAAGCCCGATGATGCACCGGCCGTTGCGGCGGTGCGCGCGAAATAGCATCACGTAGCGGCCGTCACCATGCTTGACCACACCCGCGTTGTGCACGGTCTCAACCGGGTAGGGGACGTCGTTCCTTGTGAGAATAGGGTTTCTAGCGTAGCGCGCCACTACGTCGTTGCGCTCCGTCATGAGTGCTCCTCTGTAGCCGAGACTGGCGCACCGCGCCGGCTCGGGACGGACCAGTGCTCAAGCACCATGCCGTAGATGCGCAGGTAGTCCTCTACCATGCGTTCCGCCGTGAAGCGCTCCTCGACCCACTTCCTGCAGTCCTCCCGGCGAATGTCACGGAGTCGCCGGACCGCATCTACTGCCTCGTTGACCTTGGACACCAGAAAGCCGGTGTGTCCGTGTCGCACGATCTCGGGCATGCTACCTCGAGAGAAAGCAACGACCGGGGTTCCGCATGCCATGGCCTCTACGACGGAGAGTCCGAACGGCTCGTCGAACTGAATGGGATGCAGCAGCGCTGCTGCTCCACCTAGAAGTTCATCCCGCCGTGTCGGGCCGGCACTACCAAGGTACTGCACCCGGTCGCCGTCGATGTGAGGCTCCACATGCTTCCGGAAGTATTCAGGGTCCTGGACGATGCCTGCGATCAGAAGCCGCAGCCGCGCGCGCCGTGCTATCTCGACTGCCTCGCTCGTGCCCTTGTCGTTGTGGATCCGCCCGAAGAACAGGAGGTAATCACCACTCTCCCCCCGAAACGTGAAGTTCTCGATGTCAATCCCGTGGTGGACTGTAGCCAGGTACTCAAGATTCGGGTGCCGGTCGGCGTCGCTGATGGCGACATAGAACGTCCGTCCATTGTATTTGCGATAGACCGGCACGATTTCCGGTGAGGAGAAGCCGTGGATGGTTGTAACAACGGGAACATCGACGAGCCCAGAATAGGTGAGTGGCAAGAAATCGAACTGGTTGTGGATCAAGTCAAAGTGGGCGGCATGCTCGAAGACTTCAGCCACATGGAGACACTCCGACACCTTGGGGTTCAGTTCCCGAGCTTCCTCATAGCCTCTGGGACAGACGGCGTGTAGACGCGCACGGGTCTCGGAGTCGGCAGTGGCGAACAGCGTCACGTTGACGCCCCGCGCAACAAGCCCTTCAGTCAGCAATGAGACCACGCGCTCCCAGGGGCCGTAATGTCGCGGTGGCGTGCGCCATGCAATCGGCGACAGCATGGCAACGCGAAGGGAACTGGTCATCTACTCCTCGGCCTGCGAGTCATGTTTGTCGAGCCAGTCGAGCAGCTCCGGGAGTCGGCCCGTGGCCAGCCCGATGGTCGTGTCGGCAGCCCCGTAGTAGAGACGCACCTCGTCGTCCACCAGGGTCCAGCCGCAGGGGAAGACGACGTCTGCTACCTCGCCGAACCGCTCGTACGTCTCACTGGGAGAAAAGACCCACTCGCTCGATCGCCTCAGCACGCGACGTGGGTTCTCGAGGTCGAGCAGTGCAAGCCCCAGCCGATAGATCGATCCCGACGCCGTGACCCGGACACCGTGGTACAGGATCAGCCACCCGGGATCCGTCTTGAGCGGTTGCGGCGAGAGCCCGATCTTCTGCGCGTCCCACCACGCCCCTTGACGGGCTTTAAGCAGAATCCGATGGTCTCCCCAGTGTTTCAGGTCTGGCGAGAACGATATCCACATATGGGCACCAAAGATCCCAAATGACGGGATGGGGCGATGAATCAGCGCCCAGCGACCATCGAACTTGACTGGGAAGAGCGCAGCATCCTTGTCCTCGGGTGGCATCACCGGGCCGAGCCGTTCGAACGTCTCGAAGTTCTCAGTGGTGGCTAGCGATACCAGGGGGCCTCCGCTTGAGTAGGCGGTGTAGGCCACGATCCAGCGCTGTTCCTCCTCAATGTAGGTGAGCCGTGGGTCTTCAATCCCCCACAGCTCCTCGGGGTAGGTATCAGGCTCCGCCGCGAACGTCGGATCTGAGTCTATCCGCCATCCAGCCACACCGTCGTGGCTGCGTGCCACCGTGAGGTGAGACAGGCCACGCCGGTCTTCCACCCGCATCAACAGGATGGTCTCGCCGTCGAGCATTGTCGCTCCCGGGTTGAACACGCTGTTGGCAGCGTAGGGTAGATGGGCGGAGGTGATAATCGGGTTAGCCGGATGGCGAGTGAACAGTTCTGAGTGCGGGATAGCCGTCATCTTCGTGTTCCCCGTTGTGATCAGGATTCGAGAGGAGTCACACCTTCTTCCCTGAGGAGCTCGTCTAGGGTCCCAGCTCGCAGGTTCGGGGTTCCCGCCAGGTTGACGCTTCGGCAGAGATGGTGCCGAGACGGGTCACGGACGGGGACTCCTGGACCGCACTCCACCTCCCGACGGTCCGTCGGCGCGCTAACACAAGCCCCAATGACGATTGGGGCAGTCAGGACGCCCGTGTAGTCGCGTTCTCCGCCTCTGAACTCTCCGCTGGCAACCTCCGTGCCTCACGGGTCCAGCCCAGATGCCCGTTGGCCTGGAGCTCATTCATGGTGGTGAGCACGCTGAGCCAGGCCAGCGTGGATTCGGCACCCTCGTTCTCGCTGGCACCGGTGCTGTGCAACCCGTCTCGGCAGCCTCCACTCGCATCATCGTACAGGACGGCGTTCGAGTCATTTCGGCCCAGGAACCACTCGAAGCCCAACATCAACTGCTCAAGCCAGGAGCGGTCATTGGTGACGTCGAAGGCACAGGCACAGGCAGCAACCAGCGCATTGGCCTCGATCGGCTGCTGCTCAAACCGAGCTCGCTCACCTCCTCGGCGATACCAGCCGCGGTTCCCGATCGGGGAAAAATGCCCGTCAATCGTCTGTACCTGGATCAGCCACTTGAGGGACTTGAGTCCCATCTGAATCATGTCCTCCCGCTCCAGCCCGCGACCGGACGCCAGCAGCGCATGCGGGAGGCGGGCATTCGCGTAGGTGAGTGAATCCTCGGCCCAAGGCCATTCATCGTCCGCATCCTCGCGCTTGAAGGCCTGTATGAGCCGATCCGCCAAGACGAGGCGCATTCTTCCGACCGCCCGCTCGCCAGCCAGGCGAGACAGGTAGGCATCCAAGCCAAGCAGGGCAAAGGCAACGGCGCGCATATCGGGCATCTGCTCGGCGTACGGGAGCGCATCGCGCAGTAGCGCGGCAGCGATGGCACGCAATCGTTCCTCATCCAGCCTGGCCGCCGCAACGCCCAGTGCCCAGATGGCCCTGCCGTGGCTGTCCGGCGACCTGGCTCTCTCCGTCCACCGTCGGTCGTAGCCCAGCTGATTGCGGAACCTCCCCTGCTTCGGATCGAAGGCGTGCTGGACAAACGAAAGGTACCGGACGATCAGGGCGTCCACTGTCGCCTGATCTGCTACGAGCCGACGCAATGCAGATGCGACGATCAGAGCCCGTGCGTTGTCATCCGTGCAGTAGCCGTGACTGCGCTCCGGGACGAAGTGGATGGCGTGCTGTAGCACGCCGGTCTCATCCGTCAGCCGTACAAGGTGATCCAGTTTGATCTCGGGTAGCGCCGCAATGCGCCAGCGCATGGTCAGGACCTGGATAGCTGGTCGGGGCGTCAGCAGTCGCTTACAGTGAGCCTCTGAGAACACTTCGAGGTATCGGCGTGCCACCTGACTCCAGATGCTGCCCCGACTGAACGTGTAGGCGCGCTTGCGCATGGCGTGACATGCAGTACCGCTCGCCAGTAAGTCGATGACTGTATCCGCCAGCTTGCCGACTTCGCCGAAGGGGACGACACATCCCCTGCCGTTCGACAGCATCTCGGTCGCATACCAGTAAGGGGTCGACACCACTGCCTTGCCGGCTCCCAGAGCGTACGCCAGCGTCCCGGACACGACCTGCTCTTCGTTCAGGTATGGCGTGACGTAGACGTCTGCCGCCCCTAGGTACTCGCACAACTCGGTGAGCTCGACATACCGCTCGTGGAAGATCACGTGGTCACCGACGTCGAGGTCGCGGATGAGGCGCTGAAGCCCGAGTCGGTATGACTCGCCCGCTGCCTTGCGCACGTTTGGGTGGGTGGCGCCGAGCACGACGTACACTACATCGGGGTGTCTGCGCACGATCGCTGGCAGGGCGCGGATCATGTTCTCGACACCCTTGTCAGGCGAGAGCAAGCCAAAGGTCAGGACGACCTTCCTGCCTTCCACGCCGAACTGGTCCTTGTAGTAGTTGGGATCCACGAAGGGCACGTCTGGGATGCCGTGCGGAATCAGCTCCACGGTCTGTGGGTCGACACCATAGGCCTGGGTCAGGAATCGCCTCCCCATCTCGCTCATGACGACGAGCCGGTCCGACACTGCCGCCAACTCACACACCACTTCCTTCTGCTTGGGAGAGGGGTTTTTCAGGATCGTGTGCAAGGTTGTCACCACCGGCATGCGTAGCTCGGCAAGCAGTTTGAGTACGTGACTGCCCTCCGGGCCGCCGAAGATGCCGTATTCGTGTTGCAGGCATACGATGTCCACCTGCCTCGCGTTCAAGTAATCCGCGGCCAGGCGGTAATCGGCCAACTGATTCTGGTTGACCTCGAAGGCTACCTCGGCGGGATAGTCGTACCCTTCGGGCTGGTCGTTCAGTGCCGTGACCGTGACTCGGGCCCCTCCGCCCACCTCCGCAATCGCTCTTGCGAGGTCCGCAGTGAACGTGGCAATGCCACAGCGGCGCGGAACGTACGTGCCCACAAGGGCGATCGAGCGGATTTCCTCTCGGTAGCTCTGGTTGCACTCGCGTTCGACCGCGGCACCGGTCATTGGCGATTGCATACGGTTTCCTCCCGCGGCAGTACCGGGTGGCGGGCGCGACATGAACGAAGGGGGTCCTCGCTCGTTGTGATCACGCATCATGTAGTAAACAGCTGTGCGCGCATTGCCGCCAGATCCCGCTCAGAGGCTACCTGCCGAGGCACCTGGCTCCATTCTCCGAAATGGCAGAGGGGTTCGTGCAAGGGCGTTGGACCAGGTCGAGCGGCGACCGCCGCATCGAGTCTGCCGCATGGAGTCAGGCCTCGATGGGAGCGGCTGATAAGGTCCAATTGGGTCAGGCCAGCTATTCCGGCTCAGCACCTAAGATCGACAAGATGTCATCGACTCTCGCCGTCGCCAGGCAAATGCTGCAATCCGCGGCTCCGTAGTACAGCCTGAGTTCTCCGTTCCGGACTATGCCACCGCAGGCAAACACGACGTTCGGCGCATCACCGCTTCTTTCGTAAGACTCCTCGGGGCTGAGCATCCACTGGCGGGTGCGTCCAATGAGCCGATGAGGCTCGTTCTTGTCGAGAAGAGCCGCGCTCATCCGGTAGATAGGGCCTCCTGCCACGACCTTGACACCATGATAGATTAACAGCCAGCCGGCCTCCGTCTCGATGGGAGGGGGACCAGCCCCAACCCGAATGGCGTCCCACCAGGGACCGCCGCGCGCGGCCAGTACCAGCTGCGACTTGCCCCAGAACAGAAGATCTGGTGAATAGGAAATCCAGATGCTTCCCCCGCCGGCTGAAGGACGGTGAAGCATGGCATAGAGCCCATCGAACTTCCGAGGAAAGACCGCGGCGTTCTTGTCATCGGGAGGAAAGACGAGACCGAGGCGCTCGACGGTGCGGAAGTCCGTGGTCTTGGCCAGAGCGACTCCCGGTCCTTGATCCGAAAAGGCGACGTAAGCCAACACCCAGGCTTTCAGCTCCTCAACCCGTGTGATCCGACAATCCTCGACCCCATTGGCCTCGTAGGGGATCCCCTCCGCAGGGTGCAGCAGGGCTCTATCTTCAACCTGCCAGTTGCGGACTCCGTCCCTGCTCCGCGCTACAATGAGGTGCGAGCGTCCCGATGAGCTTTCGACCCGTAGCAGGAGCACTACCTCGTCTCCCAAATCGGCGGCACCCGCATTGAAGACCGCGTTGGCCTGATAAGGCAGGTTCTTGGCCAAGATCAAAGGATTATGGGGGCTTCGAGCAAACATGACTTCGTTCACTGCCGTTTCCTCCTGTTCTTGGAGTCCCTTTGCGGGCCGAATGAGCCGGCCGGGCCATGGACGTCTTCCCTCGTCGATCATGATATGATAGGAATCCTCAATTCGCACGTTCCCAAGTATCGGTAGTATCGCCCCAAGTTTGGCTCATCCCGCACTCTTGCGGTAGGTGATTGACAGGACAATGGCAGTCTCTGCTCCATCTTGGTGCTGCAAGAGACATCAAGAGCAGGGGCAGGAGGCTACCGAGCGGCGGGCCAACAAGACACCGCCCTCAGCCGTAACCCCTTACCAGACAAGCCGTTTCCTGCCTAGGCCAAACTAGGCCTGCCATGTCGGGCATAACTGATAAGCGTGAGGTCGGAGGTGGAGCTGCGCTCGCCTGCGGCGATGCTCGCTCTGCTGCGCAACAACTCCTCCCTGGCCCACTCAAACCTGTTAGCGGTTGGCAATCAGCTAACAAGCCGAATGTCGAATCTTGAACAAGGAATCATGAATGTTGAAGTGACATCGACATTCAGTATTCCTTGTTTGACGTTCCTTGTTCCACTCGGCCCCGGCTTCGCCTTTCAGTGTGCATCCGCCGCTGTGGTGCCGCCCGGTCGTCCTCAGCCGCCCGTGTGTTCAGTCGCTTTCCACTGTGCCGACCAGGCCCGCTCCAGTCGCATGATGATATCGGGATAGACGAATAGCCGGCGGAACGGATCGATGATTGCCATGTAGAAGGGCGTTATCCAACTAACCGACTTCACGTAGACTGCCAGGTACAAGCGGTAGCCGTCGTCCGCGGGTACGAGTGCCGTCAGCAGCAACGCGTGCACGGTGGCGTTGATGAGCTCGATCAGGGCCTCGTTCTCGAAGGTGTATATGATGCGCCACGAGCCGCGGAGGCTGCCTGGCTCTTCGAGCGACCGCGCCCGATCGGCGTCGGTGAGGCGATGGAAGAAGGAGGAAGCGGGGTCATCATGCTTCTCGCTGTCCCAGCCCAGCACTCGCCCCAACGCTAGGCGCAATCCTACCAGGCCGATGACGACTGGATTGGCTCGTCGAGAGGTCATGGCGGAACGCACCACCTCCACATCCCGCAGCGTTCGGCCCTCCCCTCCGCCGCGTAGGTGAAACGCCCACACGTCGTGCAGCGGTACGTCGGCGAGAAGCGCATGCACGCGAAGATCGGTTGCCTGAAACTCGGCGGGGCTAACGCGCATGGGGTTGTCCTGGATGACGGCGCAGAGAAACGCGAAGTTTAGCAGCCCCGCGGCACACAGTAATCCGAGCCGGCTGACAATCGCGCGCCGCCTCCCCATACCCCCCACCATGCCTGCCCCGGCAAACGCCAACGCCGCGAGGAACACCCACAGGGCGACGGACCAGATTCCGACGATCGCTGCAGCCAGGAGCGCTCCACATACGGCCCACTGTATCCAGGTCATCCACCGAGCCTGCCGACGCCAGGCGGCAACGCCGGTGGCGCCACCTAGCAGCGACACGACGGCGATGTCGCTGAGCAGTAGGCGCGGGGGTGGGAATGCCGACGAAGCGGTCCAGTATGCCGCGGTCACGGCGAGGGCGACGACGACGCCGAGCAAGCGCAGGATCAACCTGAGGCGGTGTGCCATCGCGTCCTCTCTACTACCCGGTGCGGAGCAGCGTCCTCACCTTGCTTCCGAGCTTCGCTGCCCGCTTCATCTCCCGGGGCGACATCGCCAGCAGCTGACGCCGCCAGTAATCCAGCGTCTTGAAGAACTCATGCAGGTGGACCAGCCGCTCCCTGGTCTCCGCTTCGGCACCTCTCTTGCCTTCGGCTTCCGCCACCAGCTCCTGGAGGACGCCCAACGTGGGTTCGATCTCCCGCTCAAAGCGCTCGGCCATGATGGCGCGGAACAGCTCCCAGGGATCCTGGATTGCCTCGAAGTAGTCCCGTCGGTCTCCCAGCACGTGGACCACCTTCACGATCCCCCAAGCCTGGAGTTCTCTCAACGAAGTGCTGACGTTGGAGCGCGCCACGGACAGCGTGCTCGCGATCTCTTCGGCATTGAGCGAGCGGGGCGCGACGTACAGCAGCGCGTGGACCTGTGCAACGGTGCGGTTGACCCCCCAGCGGGAACCCATTTCACCCCAGTGGAGGATGAACCGTTTGGCGGCGGCAGTGAGGTCGGTCATAATCGCCTGTTATTTCAGTCCTGACAGAAACTACTGAAACTCACTGTGCCGGTCAAGGCCATCCTGAGCCCGGGGGTACCGACTGGTGGCGCAGCGTGGCATATACATGGCACCGTAGCGATGCCGAGTCTCCGAGCCTTCGCGGGTGTGGCCCGCGTGCCGTTTCTCATCCTGTCAGTCACCCTGGTGGCGTCCGGCGCCTGCGCCGCGGCCTACGAGGGACACTTCAGCTGGCCACGCACATTCGTGGCACTGGTGGGTCTCCTTGCGCTGCACATCGCGGTTAACGCCCTCAATGAGTGGAGCGACATGCGCACGGGTATCGACCTCCAGACCGAGCGGACCCCGTTCTCCGGCGGCAGCGGTACCCTGCCTGCGGGAAGTCTCTCCCCGGGAGCGGCGCTGGCGTTCGGCTTGACCTGCGCAGCGATTGGATTGGCGGTCGGCATCTGGTTTCTCACCAGGGTCGGCTGGGTACTACTGCCATTCATGATTGCCGGTGCCGTGTTCGTCCTCGGCTACACGGACGCCGTGGCCCGGGTGGGACTGGGTGAGGTAGCTGCCGGCCTGGGTCTGGGTGGTCTGCCGGTCGCCGGTACGGCCCTGGTGCAGAACGGCAGCCTCGAGCCCGCCGCCATCGCCGCGGCGGTGCCGGCCACGTTCATGACCTTCAACCTGCTGCTCCTCAACGAGTTCCCCGACGAGGCGGCGGACCGGCTGGGCGGCAGGCGCAACTTGGTGATTCTGGTGGGGAGACCACTTGCCGCAGTGGTCTACTCCGCCGCCGCTGCTGCGACGCCAGTCGCCATTCTGGCGGCCGTGGCCCTCAAGAGCCTCCCGGTGTTGTGCCTCGCGGCGGTGCTGCCCTCGCTGCTTCTGGTCAAGCCCCTCGGTTGGGCCTTGTCTCGCTCGAGGGAGGCGGTCCCCGTTCCGGCGCTTGGTGCCAACGTGGCGTGGAACCTGACGACGAATACCGTCTTGGCGGCGACCCTGGCGCTGACCACCGTGCTGTAGGGTGGCACATGCCCCACCCGGTGTGAGCCCTGGCTGGGTGGGGCATCGCAGTGTCCGGCGACTTGCCGTTTCGCCGTCGGGCTGGGAGCCTATCTCCGCATGACGCCGTACGCGTACATGATGTCCAGGAAGTCGTCACTCGAATACGTGAGCTCCCAGTCGCCGGTGCGCTTGGCGCCGGGGAAGAAGGACCCATTGTACACCGATGCCTCGTTCTTGAGCTTGAGGACTAGGGTGTACGGGGTCGGGAGCCTGAACGGCTTGTAGCGGCTCAAGTCCTGCAGCGCTCTCTCCACCCCTGTACGGATCCGTTCCCGCGACTCTTCGGGATGCAGGTTGACGCCGGCAGCGCCAATCCCCTCCTTGACTGCCACGGTCTCGACCTCGCCGAGAAGCGCTGAGGCCTGCTCGCACAGCGGCTTGTCACCTGCGACAAACACGACTGGAACACCGTAGTGACCCGCGATCAGGGCGTTGTAGCCGGCTTCCGGCATCGACATGCCGTTTATGGAGAAGTCCGTCACATTGCCGGACGACGTGTGATCCAGCAGGGCGTCCGGTGTACCGGCTTTGGCATGGTACCCGATGAAGATGACGGCATCGAAACTCTCGTCGATGCCTTCCATCATTCCTTTGGGACCGCCCGACCAGTCCCGTATGAGCTGCGCGTTTCTGTTGAGGAGCTCCGGCAGGAGATTCCGCGCCGAGCCGTGAGAGTCACGGACCAGGATCTCCGTCGCGCCCGCCGCTAGGGCACCCTCGATGGCGGCGTTGGCTTCCTTGGTCATGATTGTCCTGAAGTAGCCGTAGTCCTTCCCCGACCGGCTCACATCTTCCCAGTTGACGACGCCGGTGATGCCCTCCATGTCGATCGAAATGAAGACCTTGAGCTTCTGCCTCGCCTGTCCGAATGCTGAGGAACCGAGCAGCGACAGGGCCAGCATTGTGAGCAGTCCACTCTTCATGACACACCCTCCCCTCAATGTCGACTCCGACCTGTGCCCCCCTTGAGGGGCTTCCCAATACTGCTACGCTACGGCCTAGGGGAGCGTGCGACTAGAGCCAACGAAGACGGAGCTGATCGGCTTTTCCCTGGTTCCCGAACCGGGCTTGGCATACCACCGAGGCCTCGGCCGCTCCAGCCCTGCGCTGTAGCTCGCTGCCCCGTAGCGTACCGCCGTTGGCGGGGCTATCGTACTAAAGAGGTCCAGCTGGAGGGCGGGCGATGTTCGCCACCGCTCCCGCGACAATGTGTGCTCGACTCAAGGTCGCCTGGGAGCCCACCGTACTACTCGCCGCGGTGCTCGGCACCGGATGCGGCGAAGCGCCCACTGGCGCCTCTGAGCTGAGCCCACCCCCCATCGCCTCCATCTCCATCACTCCGAGCAGTGTCGTCATGCTCGAGGGGGAAAGGCTCCAGCTCGTCGCCACCTTGCACGATTCCACCGGCGTTCAATTGGCTGGGCGCATTGTGACGTGGTGGAGCTTGAACGCCGACGTCGCGAGGGTCACACCCGCCGGGCTGGTCGAAGCAATCGGACTGGGAGTGGTACCGGTGGTTGCCTACTCAGGAGGTCACGTCGACACTGCTCTCATCGACGTGCGAGTTCTCTTCCAGTCCGTGAGCGCCGGCGCCAGGCATGCCTGTGGCGTGACGATGAAGGATTCGGGCTATTGCTGGGGCGCTGGTGATGTGGGCCGCCTCGGGAATGGGAGCACTCGAACGCGAACGAGGCCGGTGCGGGTACGGCGCGGACTGAACTTCCGGCAGTTGAGCGCCGGCCGACAGTTCACCTGCGGCCTGGCCGGGGGAGGGGCGTACTGCTGGGGCAGTAATCGCTCAGGGCAGCTAGGGAGCGGCGCGAAGGACGACACCTGGGCCCCGGTGCGAGTCGTCGGTGACGAGCGCTTCGGACTGGTCGCCGCCTACGCCGTCCACGCGTGCGCCGTCACAGTCGAGTCATTGGACGCGGTGTGCTGGGGATCGGACTGGACCGGCCAAGTCGGCGACGGCCCCCGGCTGCGGGGGCTGGGCCCAGAGTCCGTTGTGGGCGGACTCCAATTCATCTCGCTCGATACGGGCTGGCTGTTTACCTGTGGGGTTGCGACCGACGGACGTGCCTACTGCTGGGGCGAGAACGACCTGGGGCAGTTAGGGCGTCCCGACGTAGAGGAGCGCTGCATTGATCCGTTTGGGGTCGAGGTGCCATGTAGCACCGCTCCGGTTCCGGTATCCGGTGCGGTCACGTTCCAATCCGTCGCCACGGGCACCAAGCATGCATGCGCAGTCACGTCGGAGGGACGGGCATACTGTTGGGGTGTCAATGCGTACGGCCAGCTTGGCGACGGATCCACGGCCGGCGCGACCAGTCCGGTGCAAGTGGTCGGTGGACACTCGTTCGCGCTCCTGGCTGCCGGTGATCAGCATACCTGCGGCCTCACTGTAGATGGAACCGCTTACTGCTGGGGCGATAACACGAGCGGTGCTCTGGGAACCAGCGC